>Ga0209417_1002651_pt1 | contig 26616 bp, 26 predicted proteins | sample RifGroF2_FD_184002 | JGI IMG/M metagenome (GOLD analysis project Ga0209417, IMG submission 184002) | Groundwater microbial communities from Rifle, Colorado, USA - Groundwater F2 (SPAdes) (version 2) | ecosystem: Environmental > Aquatic > Deep subsurface > Groundwater | place: Rifle, Colorado... | reverse complement strand
CTGACGACCCAGCCCGTGCAATACACCGCCACAGCGATCAGCGCATTCGCCAGATTGCCCGCCGCCGTCCCGCCCTGCCTGCGCTCCAGTTCCGGGTAATGTTTCCCGGCGACATGGTCGACCATGGACGGCATCGCGAAGATCGCGGCGATCAGCAGCGCGGTCACATAGATCGCCGGCAACAGCAGCAGCACCAGCACGGTAGCGATCAGATAGTGCGACAAGACAGCCCAGAATCCGTCCGCCATCCATTGCTCCAGCGAAGTCTGCTGCACCAGACCGGTCAGCCCCTCGATCCAGCTTCCCCAGAAGACGAATGCCGCCCCCACCCAAACCGCCACCGCCAGCAGCATGGGCCACAGCACCAGCGCCAGCATCCTGGGATGGAAGAACGATCCGAGTGCGGCAGCAAGCGCGGTGATGACACTGTTCATGCTTGTTCTCCGATTTATCCGGGTTGACGAGGCGCGCCCAAATGAATGAGCATGACAACTGCTGCCAGCATAGCATTGGAGATCACGGTGCCCAAGCCAAAGGGGATGCGGCAGCACCAACCACGGGGTAACGCGGCCTGAATCATTGCAAATTCGTCCCGCCACTCTCTATTCGAAACCGGTCACTCGAATACCCCGGCGCAGAACCTTATGCAATAATCCGCAGCCAGATCAATCACGCGCCCACAAGGTTTCCGCGCAAATCCATCAACTAAACCCAGAGGATGAAATGAATAGTGCAGCCAAGCCGGACACCGGCATCCCGAGCCCGAAAGAGCAGATCATTCCGTCCGGCTCCAACCTGTTCAAAGCCAGCTTCCTGATACTCGCGCTGCTGGGCACCTTCTATGCAACCCAGCAGTTCGCCGTGCCCATGGAGAATCCATGGCTCAAGTGGTCCATCATCGCCGCGGCTGCGTTCTGGAACTCGATGCTGCTGATCGGCATGGGCGTGCTGTCGCATGATGCCATTCACAAGGTCCTGTTCCGCACCCCGTTCTGGAACGAACTCTGGGGCGGCCTGCTGGCCGGCCTCGTGCTCATTCCCATCGAGGCGAACCGCCAGTTCCACATGGAGCATCACCGCTTTTCGCACCAGCCGGGTCTCGACCCCGAGAACCCCATGCACCAGAACTCCTTCCTGTTCGCCATCACCGTGGGGCCGTTCGTCGCGCTGTATGCGCAATATCTCGTCCTCGCGAAGATCGCGGCCGGCGGCGATTTCGGGCGGGTGATCAAGGACATCTTTTTCGTCGCCGTCGCGCTGTCGTTCTATCTGTTGTTGCTGCCCGCGCTCGGCATCTCGCTGCTGTACACCTGGGGCGCCACCATGCTGGCCCTGCCCATCGTCTTCAGCGTGCGCGCGCTGGCCGACCACTATGGCATCCCGCCCGTGGTGCGCACGGCAAAGAAGAACGAGGAGACCGAGGAAGAGATCGAGAGCGGAGTCACCATGCGCCAGCAGGTCAGCGGCTGGGTCGTGATGACCCCGCAGTGGCTGCAGTGGCTGTGGAGCCACGTCAACTACCACGAGGTGCACCACAAGTATCCGTATCTGTCCCACGCCTATCTGGCGCAGGCATTCGAAGCCTCGCGCGGCCAGTATCCCTACCTCGTGGTGGACGGTTACTGGAAAGCGGTGTTCAACGCGATGAGGCTGGAGTACTACGGCACGCCGGAAGGTGTGCGGCCGTTCGTGGCAGAGCAAAAGTCTTAAGGGAATTATTGACGATCATCCGATCATGCTTCGACAGGCTGTGCATGTGCTGTTGGGGCTTTAGCCACTTACAGCCACGGCCTACCCCTTGCGGGTACGGCACGAACGGATGATTTGCTGATTTACAAAAAACCCGTTCGCCCCGACATTTTCTGCTTCGTTCAGATGTATCCGCACAAATGATCCGGCTTGGATTGCGATCCCTGACCGCCGGCTAGTTCTTGTTCACCATCGCGATCAGCTGCGCCCAACCCAATGCCTCGATCATCGTACCGACCACCAGTGGAGCATCCACACCACAGCTAGTTGCAGCGGCAGCCATATCCCCGCCTTGCGATTCGGCGGCGATCGCCAGCGTCAGCGCGTCATGCATCGCGCCCGGCTCACCTCGGAGTGCTGACGCGACGGCTGCCGGCAGCGCCACCTGTTTCAGCACATCATCCTGAGACTGTCCCAGCATCACGCTCATCAGCGAGAACAGGCCGGTCAGAAAAAGCTGGTCGGCACTGGCCGGAATGCGCCCTTTACCGGCCAGCATCTCCATGAAGCGCGCGCGTGTCAGCGCCTGGTCGGTCAGCACGTTCTCGTGATAGCCGGGCTTCTTGCTGTCGAACAGCAGCAATGACAGCCAGCGGTAGAAACGGTCACGCCCCAGGATCATCAGTGCCTGCTGTATCTCGTCGATCTTCTGCATCAGACCGATGCCGGGAGAATTGATATAACGCAGCAGCTTGAAGGTCAGGATGGGATCGGTGCGCAGGCATTCGGCGATGGCCTCGAACTCGGCACCGGCCCGAATCAACTCCAGCGCCTGGAAAACCTGGATGTGATTGACCTCGCTCTTCGCCGGTTGCCAGTTCTCGCGGCTGGAGACGAACGGCCCCATGAAGAAATCGAAGCGCCGCTCGAAGCAGTAATGAAAGTCGTCAGCCGTCTGCAACCTGCTCGCGATCAACTTCTGCTCTTTATTGGCCGCGCGAAACCCGGCGATCATCTCTTTCAGTTGCAGGCCGTCGAGCGCGGCAGGATCGATCTCGATGAAATCGGCCTTGCCCAGGAACTCGGCATACTCGGGGCGCGGCTGGTTGATCGACCAGCCCTGCCTGAAGCCAAGCGCCGCGACATGCGCCAGGCTGGCGCGCATCGCCACGACGTCCACCTCGGCAATGGGCCGCGGCGTGATCATGACCACCATGTTGGGATTGGCCAGTGCCTCTAGTTGCGGGATCGTCAGCGACTCCACCGACAGCCGGATGAACGCATTGCGCTCTCCCAGCAATGTCGACACACCGAGCGGCGCCAGATTATTCAGCATCGCCTCGTCGTACACACGCCGGATCAGCGCGCTCTTGTCCATCATGCGGGCCTGCACCCCCTGCCCCAGGGCGAACTCGTACCCGGCGATGCGCTCGTTGCGGTCCAGGATCGCCTCGCGACAGATGAAAGACGAATGCCCGCTCTCCCCGGGCGAAGCCGACTGGGCTGGCTTCAATGGTGCCACCTCGTTCAACTGCTGAAAGGAAGCCCGGGGTGAAGCTTCCTCCTTATGCGCGCCTCCCAGCACGCGGCGTAGTGACTCAAACATTGATGGTTTTCCTGTGCGAGTTCTGTGTCACATCATGGATGTCGGCAAAGGATCTGATGCAGACGAGTCCCCTGTGTCTTAGCGATCAATACCGACCTTGCGTCTTGTTGATGTAGTTCGCCAGTTCCTTGCTCTCCTGATTCATGCGGGAAAGATTGGCGTGGGTGACGCGGAACAGGGCGCGCATCACCTTGAAAGCCAGACGTGCATTATTGTCCACGCAGGCATCGAAATCCGTCGGCGTCAGGGTATAGACCACAGAATCACCGACCGAACGCAACGTCGCCTTGCGCGGCGACTGTTCCACGAAGGCGCGGGTTCCGGCGCACTCCCCTGCCTTCATCAGATAAACCGGCTTATCCACCCCGCCGGCATCCAGGCTGGTGACACTGACCTTGCCCGAAGCCAAGATGAACAGGGTCTGATCGGCCTCGCCCTCCTTCACCAGCAACTCGCCATCCTTCAACTGACGGACCCCCAGCTTGCCGGCCAACAACTTCGCCTCTTCTTCCGTCAATTCCGGCCCCACCGATGAATTACGGACCTGCTTGTAATCTGCGACTGCGCTCATTGCCCAACTCCTCTATTTTTATTGGTGAAAAATTGCTCGCGGCAGTATCAGCCAACAAGGACCTATTGCCAATCCCCCGTTAGCGTTATCTCCTACCGCTTCCCCTTCAAAACCGACTTCACCATCTTGCCGAATTCCTTATCCTTCCTGCGCTTGTCCACATACGACATCTCGTTGAAGTCGGACTCGGCCTTGAGCTTCAGGTAACTCTGGTAATGCTCAGGATTCAATTCGCCGCTGTCGATGGCCTGGCGGATCGCGCAGCCCGGCTCGTTGTTGTGGCTGCAATCGGCGAAACGGCAACTTGCAGCAAGCACCGTGATATCGGCAAAGCTGTCGTCCAGCCCTTCGCCCGCGCTCAGGATGCCCAGCTCGCGCATCCCCGGCATGTCGATCAGCAGGCCGCCGTTGTCGAGCGTTACCAGGTGGCGGCGCGTAGTGGTGTGCCTGCCCTCACCAGTGCCGCTGACGGCCGCAGTCTCCAGCGCGTCGCGGCCCAGCAGATGGTTGATCAGCGTCGTCTTGCCCACACCCGAAGATCCGAGCAGGCAATAGGTCTTGCCCGGCAGAACCAAGCTTTTCACCTCCTCCACGCCCACGCCCGTCATGCTGCAGAGCGTGAAGATGCGCGCCGTGATGCCTGCCGCGCGGATATTGGCAACCATGCGCGCCAGCTCATCCGCGCTGACCAGATCGGTCTTGGTCAGCAGCAATACCGGTGCTATATGCCCCTCGTTGACCATCACCAGATAGCGCTCCAGCCTGCGCACGTTGAAATCGAAATGGCACGACTGCACGATGAACGCCACATCGATGTTCGCCGCGATCATCTGAAAATCGATGTTCTTGCCGGGAGACTTGCGCCGCAGGAAAGACCTGCGCGGCAGCAGATCGTGGATGGTCGCGTGCGAATCCGCATCGTGATACTCCGCGCACACCCAATCGCCCACGCAGGGCATATCGACGGAAGATGCGGCGTTGTGGAGAAACTTGCCCGTCAGCTCGGCAGGCACTTCTCCCAGCTCATCGCGCACGACATAGCGCCCGCGATCGACAGCCGTCACGCGGGCAAGGCGCTGCCCTGCGCCGCATCTTGCCTGTGCTGCCAGTTCGCTATCCAGACCGAGTTCAGTCAACTCCATGACAAACCTGTTCCTTATTCACAAAAGAACATCGCCCTTGCGGGCGATGTGTGAAAACTCTTGAAATAACGGGACCAAGCCCCCGATCACTTCCCTGCCGGTACCGGCTTGGGTTGCGGTTTCTTGCCCTTTGATTCTTTTTTCTTGTCTTTGCTGCCCATGATGATATCTCCCGGTTATTGACGACTGTGACCAACTGTAAACGATTCTACTACACCAACTTTGCTTCACGTCAGGGAGCTCTAATAATTCGATTCAAACGGTCAGCTTTTGTTGGATGCATTGGATTGGACGCATAGTAGTAAATAGCACGTACGGACGCAATCGACCTTCAGGGAGTCGGCTTGGTTACACACAGCGGGGTGATTCAAACGTAGCAGTGATCGCATTTCGGGGCGAGCGCCCCTTGCAGCCACGGCCACCCCCTTGCGGGGGGAGCACGAACGGCATCATGCTCATTGCATGCCGGATAATTCCAGAGACAAGCGACCCGCGACCCTCCCATAGGCTGCGGCTCGTGGATTGCCGAGTTTCCGGTAATCGTCGGCCGCTATCTGGTAGCCGTTCGTTTTCAGGCGGAAATCAGCGACACTGGGGTTGTTCACGCTACCGGCCAGAGCGGGTATCCGCAGTGTGATGCCGCTATCGATCAGTTCCGGATCATGGTGGGGCAACTCTGGTCTGTTCTCCGCATAGATGATCGGCCACCAGGCGGAATCGCCCAATCTGGTCTCGGCGATCCCCCACAAGGTATCGCCGGGCGACACGACAACCCCCGTCGTCGCAGCTACCGACAAGTTGGATTCCGGTTCTACGGGAGCGGCGGAAACGGTTGCGGGAGGAACCAGAGACGCATCCTGAGTGGGCACCCCGCTCTTTGAACTGATGCCAAGCGCGATCAGCAGCAATGCCAGCAGCACCAGCAAGATCCAAACGCCGGTCCTGGTACGCCAGGCTGTCTTGTCCGGAGTGAGTTCCCTGATCCGCAACTGATTGAAAGGCGCGTTCACGGCAAGACGCAATGCGTTGTAGGCGCGGAAGTGGACACGCGAGTGCGCGGGGATCGTCAGCGGTGCACCTGAGTTGGGATCGTGCCCTGCCTGCTCCTCGACATGGGTCGTATGGAAACGGCCAAAGTGATACAGATGAATGTCGCCGCCCGCTTCCAATTCCTCGCTCATGGTCTTCGCGAATTGGTGGATATAGGTGTCTGCTTCGGCACTGCTCACCTTGGCACGCGCGGCCACCAGTTCCGCAAAGTCGTGGAGCGTTATCTTGTTGTCGTCGCTCATGTCGGCACACCTGCTTCGTCCGATTCGATATCGTAAACTTCATCGCGCAACAACGAGCCCGTGCGAAACACGGGGACGCGCCGTTTCGGGAAGATCGCAAAGTCATGGCTGACCGGCCGATAACCGCGGTGCTCCTCGTACGTCGCCGTGTCGAAGGTGCCAAGGTGCGGGATGGTCACCGCGTGTCCGACCCGCAGCAGGTCACGAATCTCCCGCAGTGTCGCCTTCAGCAAGCGCTGCGACGAAGCGTTGGATATGGCCAACTCCTTTGCGACTTTTTCAACAAGCTCAGATTGATCCATGGGGGCTCCATAACAGTCGTCTCATTAGGGGGAACCTTATTGGAACCTGTCGTTTGTATCCGTGCGCTATCGCACACTGATCACCCGCTTATCTTGCAGGCAGGTATCGCGAAGGCGTGCAGTTGCGCACGGGTTGAACAGGTGTTTGTGGAAGCAGAGAGCTCTGCCGTCAGGTCAATATGGAAAGAGGCAGATCGGGAACCTTCAGTCTACCGCCCGAACGGCAAACACAATTCCTTGATCATTGCCTCTTCATCGGCGGGGATGATCAGCACGGGTTTGTTGCCTTTGCTTTCGATTCTGGCCGAGCCCGCCCAGTTGGCGGCCTGGTCCAGCGCGATGCCGAGAAAATCCAGCGGGGCACAAATGGTCTGGCGGATCTGTGCGGAGTGCTCGCCGATGCCGCCGGTGAAGACCAGCGCGTCGATACCGCCGGCCTTGGCGGCAAGGCTGCCGATGGCGGCGCGGGTCTGGTGGCAGAAATAGTCCACTGCGAATCTTGCCTGTTCGCCCGGACTGGCGAGCAGGTCGGCCATTTCGCTGCTTTCGCCGTTGGATAAGGCAAGCAGACCCATTTTGTGAAACACGATGTCGCCGAGTTGCACGCTATCGTAGCGTTTGGCGAGTTCCAGCATCACGCCCGGATCGAGATCGCCGCTGCGCGTGCCCATGACAATGCCGCCTGCCGGGGTGTAGCCCATCGTGGTGTCGATGGATCGCAGCTTGTCCAGCATGCACAGGCTGGCACCGCTACCCAGATGGGCGACGACGATCTTCCCGTGCGCGGCTTCACCCAGCATATCGGGCAGGCGCGAGGCGACGTAGGCGTAGTTCAGGCCATGAAAACCGAAGCGGCGCAGGCCGAGTTCCTGCGGGATGGGCAGGCGTTTTGCCAGCGGCGGCATGGTGGCGTGGAATGCAGTATCGAAGCAAGCGACTTGCGGCACATCGAAATGCTTGCTGCACAGATCGACACCCATCAGATTGCCCGGCAAGTGCAGCGGGGCAAGATGAATGATGTGCTGCAGCCGCTCCCGTTCTGTCGCATCCACCAGCCGCGCCGCATCCTCTGTCTCGCCGCCGTGCACGAACCGATGGCCGACGATATCCGGCGCGTGGCCGGAAAGCTCCTGCAGCAATTGGTCGAACCCGGCTTGCGGATCGCGCAAATGTCCGTAACTGTAATCGCGCCGCGTACCGTCGATGTCGAACAGACTGGCCTTGACGGATGAGGAGCCGCTGTTGATGGTGAGGATGGTGGGCATGCTAATTAATACGGCCAAGTCCAGTTGTCCGCCGCCGGCAGGTCGGTCCCGTTCTGGTAGGCATAGTTGCGGCACTCGATCTGCATGTTCAGCATCTTCTCTTTCACATGCGCGCCCGCCACGTGCAGCGCGGGGATACGGTCGATGATGTCGATGACCAGGCTGAAACGGTCGATCTGGTTCTGTATCGCCAGTTCCAGCGGCGTGTTGATGCTGCCTTTTTCCTTGTAGCCGCGCACGTGGAAGTTTCCGTGGTTGTGGCGGCGGTAGGCCAGGCGGTGGATCAGCCAGGGGTAGCCGTGGAAGTTGAACATCACCGGCTTGTCCAGTGTGAACAGGCTGTCGAAATCGCGGTCGCTCAGGCCGTGCGGGTGTTCGCTGGCCGGGGTGAGTTTGTACAGGTCCACCACGTTGATGAAGCGTATCTTCAATTTGGGGAAGTGCTCGCGCAGCAGAACGACTGCGGCCAAGGCCTCCTTGGTCGGGATATCGCCCGCGCTGGCCATCACCACATCCGGTTCGCCATCCTGGTCGTTGCTGGCCCAATCCCAGATGCCGAGGCCTTTGGTGCAATGCTTGGTGGCGGCGTCCATGTCCAGATACTGCAAGTGCTTCTGCTTGTCGCACACGATCACGTTGATGTAGTCGGTGCTCTTCAGACAGTGGTCGGCCACCGAGAGCAGGCAGTTCACATCGGGCGGCAGATAGATGCGCGTCACGTTGGGGCTCTTGTTCACCACCAGATCGAGGAAGCCGGGGTCCTGATGAGTGAAACCGTTGTGATCCTGGCGCCACACGGTGGAAGTGATCAGCAAGTTCAGCGAAGACACCGGCGCGCGCCACGGCACATCCTTGGACATGGCCAGCCATTTGGCATGCTGGTTGAACATCGAATCGATGACGTGCACGAACGCTTCATAGGTGGAGAAGAAGCCGTGGCGACCCGAGAGCAGGTAACCTTCCAGCCACCCTTCCAGCGTGTGCTCGGACAGCATCTCCATCACGCGACCGTCCGGCGATAGCTCGCCGCCGCCCGCGTCTTCCGGCAAATAATCAGCGAGCCAGGTCTTCTTGCTGACCTCGTACACGTTGTCCAGCTTGTTCGAGCTGTTCTCATCCGGACCGAACACGCGGAAGTTGCCCATGTTGTCGCGCATGATGTCGCGCAGGAACTTGCCCAGCGGGCGCGTATTTTCGGCAGTGATGGTTCCGGGTTTGGTGACCGCCTGCGCATAATCCTTGCAGTCCGGCATGTGCAAAGCCTTGCGCAACAGGCCACCGTTGGCATGGTGATTGGCGCTCATGCGGCGATTGCCTTTCGGTGCCAGCGCTTTCAACCCAGGCAACAGCGTGCCGTTCGCATCGAACAACTCCGCTGTCTTGTAACTCTGCAGCCATTCTTCCAGCTTGGCGAAATGCTCCGGCGTCTTTACGTCGCCAATGGGTACCTGGTGCGAACGCCAGAAACCCTCCACCTTTTTACCGTCCACTTCTTTCGGGCCGGTCCAGCCTTTGGGCGAGCGCAGCACGATCATCGGCCAGCGCGGGCGCACCGGTTTGCCGCTGCTGCGCGCTTCAGTCTGCATGCGGCGGATATCGAGCACGCATTGCTCCAGCGTGGCCGCCATCGCCTGATGCATCGCCTCGGGATCACTGCCTTCAACGAAGTACGGCGTCCAGCCGTAACCCTTGAACAGGTTCTCCAGTTCCTCGTGCGAGATGCGCGAGAGGATGGTCGGATTGTTGATCTTGTAACCGTTGAGATGCAGGATGGGCAGCACCGCGCCGTCGCGGATCGGGTTCAGGAATTTGTTCGAATGCCAGGACGTCGCCAGCGGCGCGGTTTCCGCTTCGCCATCGCCCACCATCACTGTCACGATCAAATCTGGATTGTCATACGCGGCACCGAACGCATGCGAGATGCTGTAGCCGAGTTCGCCGCCCTCATGGATGGAACCCGGCGTCTCCGGCGTGCAATGGCTGCCGATGCCGCCCGGAAAGGAAAAGTCTTTGAAGAACTGGCGCATGCCGTCGATGTTCTCGGCCTTGTTCGGATACACCTCGCTGTAACGCCCTTCCAGATATACCGGCGCCAACACGCCGGGCGCGCCGTGCCCCGGCCCCGCCATGAAGATCGCATTCAGATCGTATTTGTTGATCAGGCGATTCATGTGGATGTAGGCGAACGCCAGCCCCGGGCTGGAGCCCCAGTGACCGAGCAGGCGGCTCTTGATGTGTTCGAGCTTGAGTGGCTCCATGAGCAGCGGGTTGTCGCGCAGATAGATCATGCCGGCCGCAAGGTAGTTGCAGGCGCGCCAATAGGCGTCGATATTCTTTACTTCATCGGAAGATAACGGTGCTGATGGGGTGTTCATGATGTTCTGCCTGTTCTCGAAGTTGTAATGGAAAGGTGCTTGAATATGGTTCGAGTGTCGCATGAATATATTGCAGAGATTGTGTCACAACCCACTATTCGAACATTTATTTACTGGCGGAAGCCGGAACGAAAAGGCATAAAGTACCGCTACAACTTTACTCCTTATCCCGACAACGTCTCAATATGTGTCATCCTGTATTGGTTCGCATACCGATCTGCCTGACCAATCTCAGCCACAAAGTGATCCACCCGGAAAAATTCCCATGCCCAACCTGCTTGAACAATTGAAATCCATGACTGCCATCGTTGCCGATACCGGCGACATCGAGGCGATAGGTACCCACAAGCCGGAGGATGCGACCACCAATCCTTCCCTGCTGCTGAAGGCGGCGAGCCTCCCCGAATATGCGCCGCTGATCACCGACGCGCTGGCGTGGGCGAAAATGCAAAGCAAGGACAGGGAGCAACAGGTGCACGACGCGATGGACAAGCTGGCAGTGAATGCCGGGCTGGAAGTGCTGAAGATCGTGCCCGGACGCGTCTCGACCGAAGTGGATGCGCGCCTGTCTTTCAACACCCAGGCCACACTGGCAAAAGCTCGCAAGCTGATGCAGCTGTACAACGAGGCGGGCATTCGCAACGACCGCGTGCTGATCAAGGTTGCCGCAACATGGGAAGGCATACGCGCGGGCGAGCTTCTCGAACGCGAGGGCATCCACTGCAATCTCACCCTGATGTTCGGTTTCGCGCAGGCGCGCGCCTGTGCCGAAGCGGGCGTGACCCTCATCTCGCCTTTTGTCGGGCGCATTTTCGACTGGCAGAAAGCCAGGGAGGGTCGCAGCGATATTCCGGCGGAAAAAGATCTGGGTGTGTTGTCGGTGCGCAAGATCTACCAGTACTACAAGGAACACGGCTTCCCGACCACGGTGATGGGTGCGTCGTTCCGCAACAGCGCGGAGATACTGGCGCTGGCCGGTTGCGACCGCCTGACCATCAGCCCGGCGCTGCTGCAAGAACTGCAAAACACCCAAGGCACGCTGCAACGCCGCCTGCACTACACGGGCGCGATCAAACCGCGCCCCGTACCGATGACCGAGGCCGGGTTCCGCTGGGACATGAACGAGGATGCGATGGCCACCGAAAAACTGGCCGACGGTATCCGCGGATTTACCGCAGATCAGATCAAACTGGAAAAAACACTTGCGGAGAAACTGTAACGCTGCAGATCATCCCCCTGTTTAGCCGGGGGTACTGCCCCACTAATTCTGCGGACGCAGCTGCATATCCAGTTTTTCGAGCGGAAGACCGGCAGCTTTCCATTCGGCTATCCCCCCTTTCACCACGAACACCTGGGTGAAACCTGCTTTTTGCAGTTGCTCAAATGCGCGGGGAGCGCGCAGACCGGAATGGTCGATCACCAGCACAGGCTTGCCCTTGTATGGCTCCAACTCCGCCAGGCGCAATGCAAGGTGTCCGTACGGTATGTTCATACTGTTGGGTATGTGGAACTCTTTGTAGTCATCGGCTTCACGGACATCCAGCAACAGCTCGCCGCGAGCCTGCCGCTCGGCAGCGGCTTTGACATCCACAAATTGCTCTTCCTTCGGACCACACCCCCCAGGATCAATACGGCCAGTGCGACGAGGCAGCTTTGAATTCCAGTCATCTCGATCTGCTCCCCGATGAAGTTGTTGCGCCGCCACCCGCGCTTCTTCTGATGCGCCAACCTGATAAAGGCAGCTTCGGTGTTGTCTGCAAGTTCTACAGCTTTCGAAAACTACTGCGATGCAGAGCCATTTGCTCCGCCTAACTTCCTTTGCAACCTTCCTGAACGAACAAACCTGACCAGATGATTCGAGCTCTCATCACGGTAAGTTGAATCGCCCCTATCGAATAGAACATAGTAGTACCCTTCTCTATCAGAGTTGTATTCGCTCGTCCAATAATAACAACAGGCAAATCCCGGGAACGCCTTATCATCGATGTATGGTTTTACGTCGTATTTTATTAATGTAAGAAGTTCACTATGTGTTGGTAGGCGCCACCCATCCTTCTCCTTTTCTTTGGCCTGGGAAAGTGTCATTGGCATAGCTCCTCCAACACAGCTCTTGCCAAAAAACTTTTGCCCTACAGCGCAGCGCTGCCAAGTTAGATCAAAGGCATTGTCATATACCAAATCGCCATCAAATTCCCACCGCTCGTCAGATTGAACTGGTTGAAGATTCCCGCAATAGCCGATGTTCGACAATGCAACACCCAACACCAGTAAAACGCTCAGATGTATTTTCATTTGTATGCACCTTTAACAGTATCTGGATGGACTCAATTTCTGATGCCGGCAATTATTTATCCAGCGCATCCGGATTTTTCAGCGATTTCTTTTCTTCCGATGCAAGTCGGCGCTCCACCTTCTTCACATCTTCTGCGGCAGGCAGACTTTCCGGGCGGATGCCGCGCTCGAGCAACGTCTTGCGGACAGCTTCATTGTTTGTAACATGTTCGCTGGAAATCGCGCCCTCGCTCGTCAGCCTGTTTTGTTTGGCATTGAAGATCGTGATCTCGGTAGCGAAGTCCTTGGCTTTTAGAATAATGGTGGGTGCAAAATCAGCCAAAGGTCGACTGTCCGGCACTTTCCATTGCGCCTTCATCGCCTGCGTGGACTTGCCGAACAGCGCATGATCGCCCTTGCTGCGAATCAATGCGAAGTCCTGATTACCACCCGTTTGCTCGTAGATTACTTGGGACAATTCTTTTTCTGTCGCAGTCAGTTTCTTGCGGGCGGAAACACGCTCGGCTTCCAACAAGCGCTGTTCAATCAGTTCCGCCCGACGTGACTGGATGGCGAAGTAAGTCTGTGCAAAAGCGATTTCCTGCTTTCGTGGGTCACCGTTCTGCGCAATCAGGTAGCAGGCGTACCGGCTAAGCATGATTTCATCGACTTCTTTTTCTGCACCTTTGGGCATCTGGATCGTTTTGTTGACGTCAACAAAATGATCCGCGATGGCGTGCCCGGATACCTCGCAGGCTGTTTTGGCCTTGGATACAACGGCAGTGAAATTTCGCCACTCGGAATAGCCCAGCAGATGCTGGAGGTCGCGTGCAAGCCAGAACTCAACACCGCCCTCGGTTTGCTGCGCATGTGCTTCGAAGCTATCTGTCAGAGAATGGATGAGGTCGGTTTTCATGGAAAGTTCTCCCTGTAGGCCGCTCGAATACTAGAGAACGTTCGTTCTCTTGTCAAACTTCCTGACGCAACCGTTAATTCCGGCGCCCTTGCCTCTCTGGGGTATCTGTATAAAGTCACTGCTGCGGCGGCAGCTGCATATCCAGTTTTTCGAGCGGAAGCCCCGCTGCTTTCCATTCGGCTATCCCGCCTTTCACCACCAGCACCTGGGTGAATCCGGCTTTTTGCAACTGCTCCAGCGCTCTGGGCGCCCGCTGTTCGGCATGGTCGATCAGCATGATGGTCTTGCCTTTGTACGGTTCCAATTCCGCCAGGCGCGACGACAGGCGCCCAAAAGGCACGTTCATGCTGTTCGGAATATGGAACTCCTTGTAGTCATCGGCTTCACGGACATCCAGTATCAGCTCGCCCTGCGCCTGTCTCCCGGCAGCCGCTTGGACATCCACCCATTGCTCGGCCTTCGGGCCACACCCTGCCAGGACCAACGCGGCCAGTGCGACGATGCATTTTTGAATTCCAGTCATCTCAATAAACTCCTCTCAACTCAAATCCGCCGCTTAACCCGCAACGCGATCGTCCCCACCGCCAGGAATGCAACGCCCATCAGCACCAGCGTGATCGGCCAACCCAGCGAATTGGCGAAGTGCTTTGCGGTGTAGAAGCCGATGAAACCGAGCATGGCGATGACAGTGGTGAACAGCAGCGCGCGGCTTTGCAGCACCACGCAGGCATACAGCATGGACGCGGACACGGCGAGGTAGGCCAGCTCGAAGGGGGTGTTGCGCACGAGGTCGAACAGGCCGCTATAGGCCATGACCGAGCCGATGAAATAGCCCAGCCCCGCCAAACGCGGATAGCGCTCCGACTTGTGCATGCCATAGGCTGCGAACATCACGCACACGCCGGTGACCAGCCCCGCCCAACTGGGGGAAGTAGCTTCCGCGATGCGGTCGAACAGGCCGCTGTTCAGCCAGATGGTGCCGATCAACAGCGCAGGCTCGGCGAGCACGCGGAATGGCGTCTTCTCCAGTGCGCTGCCAACCACGAACAACGAAGCGCCAAGAACAATCGCGATGTAAGCGAACGGCACCTCCAGAATATCCAGCCCCACCTGCATGAAGCCGTACACGAAGAACAGCGTCCAGAACGCCAGCACCGTGAGGCGGAATCTGCCGAACAGCGCGCCCTGGTGCAGCGCCATCACGCCGAACACCGCCAGCACCGCGAGACGCCAGTTGTCACCGCGCGGGAACACCTCATGGATCAGCACGAACCAGCCGCCGGTCATCATCAGCACAGCGGCCAGCGCAAGCGGCAGGATGAGGCGCGGGTATTTATCCTCACGCAGCGCGGAAACCAGCACGACCAGCAGAATGTAGCCCACGCCCAGCGTCATGAACACCCGCATCACACTGCCCATGCTCTCCCAGAACGTGCCGATATAAGTGCCGATGCCCGCGAGGATGAAGATCGCGCCGAGATAGGTGAACAGCGTCTTGGCGATATCGCCCCGGCTGCGCGGCGCTGGCACCGCGCCGGAAGAAACAGGCGCATGAAAAGCCGCTTCCACTTCGGCAGGCGTGATGTCGTATTTGCGCATGAGCTGCGCGATGCTGTTCAGCGCGCCGGGCTTATCCGACACGCTGGACACACCGAGGATACCGGCCAGCAACGGCCAGCCCCACATGCCGCCGCCCACCAGCACCACGACGACCAGCAGCAGCAACAGCCAGATCATGGCGCCACCACCCAGCCGATGAAGTGCGTGTTATTGGTGTAATACACATTGCCCGCATTTGGCAGGCGGAAACTGCGCCCCTGCTTCGTCAGCACCACCTCATTGCGGTAGCGCGAAGAATAGAACAGCCCGGTGAAGACATCGCCCGAATAGCCCTCCGTGCCCGCACGGAATTCGTAACCGTCCGGCGCGATGCTGGAAGAATCCACCGTCAGCCCGGCCAGATCGGGAACATCGATAGGTGTGATGATCGCCGCCTGTGCGGGCGTAACTACTCCAGATCCGGGAGCCGCAAGACCCGCCGGCAACAGAACCGGGATCTCTTTCACCGCGCCAGTCACCGGACTGTAACGCCACACGCGCGGCTTCTGGTAACCCAGCGTATTGCCTTGGTAGACCACCTGAGCCTTGCCGCCCACCACGGATATCTGCATACCATTGCTGGGGTAGTTGTAGTACTCAGTCGCATACAGCACGTCGTACTTCGGTGGATCGACCAGCAGCGCGGGTATCCCCGAGACCAGCAAAAACACGACTACAAGCAGCAACGGCAAACCCAGACCAAAAGCAATGGTGGGGTTCTCGCGAAGGAATGATTTCATGCGGGGCTCTCCTTGTTGTGTTCTGAGGTACAGCGGGTCACCGTGCCAAGCGGCCAAGCAGCACCGTCTGCAAATCGCGCCGACTATCCAGTACCGCCATGATCAACACCTGCTTGCTATCAACCCGGTAAACGATGCGCCAGGGCGCGCTGACCAACTCCCTGTATTGCGAGATGCCGGTATGCAACAACTCAGGCACGACGCGTCCGCGATTGGGCAAGGTGATCAAAAGTGAGGCTTTGGTTTCCAGCTTCTGCAAGATCGCCAGCGCATCGCCAATACTATCCTGCGCAATGTACTCGATGATCTCCGTCAAATCCTGCTGCGCCGTATGCGACCACAGCACCTGATACGTCTTGGCTTCAGCCATGCTGTTTTTGCTGCTTCAGCAAAGATGCGCGCAATCCATCGAAAACCTTGGCTTGCGGAGTGACACGATTCTTCTGCACATCGGCCTCGCCCTGCACCATCAGTTTCAACAACAGGAAGGCATCCTGCTGCGCACGGTATGTTGCATAGTCCTGCACCACCGCACTCGCGGAACCGTTCTGCGTCAAAATGATATTGGCTCCCCCGCGCGTCTCCTGCAACAAACGGCTGGCGGAGGTTTTAAAATCGGTCAGGCTGATGATTTGTTCTTGCATGGCAGGTCACCGAATAAGGACTGAATACGGTCATTCTAGCGAGAGGGTAAATAAAGGCAAGGTGAATCTTTCGTCTCGCAAAAATCTATTTCGATGCTGACCCCATTAGCTAATTCGAAGCTGAACCCTTTGATTCGTTTTCAAGCTTTTCTTTTGAGGCGGCGCATTCCCGAAACCACAAAAGCGCCGCCGAGCAGCGGGAACGGCAAACCGCCTGCCATGACGAACAGCGTCGCGCTTAAAGAAGACACGCTGGGGTCTTCGAGGATGTGGCGTTCCGGGTCGTCCGGGTGGTAATGGACGCGGATGGGGTCGCCGACCCGATACTCTCTCCAGCGACCTTTATCTTCCGACCACGTACTTTCTATCACCCGTCCGTCGGGAAGATTGAAGCGGTAAACAAGGCCGTTGCTTTCGTCCCGTTCGGAGCGCAAGTGCCCCACTTTGAGCACTTCGGCTTCGACCACCACGCCGGACAGCATGATGTGGGAATCGCGCTGATACATGCCCCAGATCACCGCGCACCAGAACAGAGATGCAAGCAACATGATGACACCCAAAAAAATCCAGCCTTGCGGCGGTGTCGATCCGTCGCTCTGCACTGCGGGCAGGGCAAGCGCCCGTTGTTTGGGCTTGCCCCAGGTGTGCAGAATGCCGGTTTCGGTCAGGATCAGCGCAGGCCAGGCCGTCCCGTCGATATAGCGCAACTCAGCCGGAAAATCGCCCGTGCGGGGAGACCAGCCGTCGGGACGAAACGGGAATGTCCAGTGGTTTCCCGCGCGATCTTGTACGCCTGCAAAATAGTCGTTGCTGCCGTCGTTAACCTCAACCACGATGCGCACCGTTGCTGGCACGCTGACAAAGTGATCGAGCGCGAGGCGTGCGCGGGTCAAATGCGGCGAGTCGCTCACAAAGTCTTGAAGAAGCCCAAACCCCATAGCTCCCACCATCAAGGCCGCGATCAGGTATGTCCCATGGTCGAGAAAATAGAAAGCCAACAGCAAGCCGATGACGATAGCCGAAGTCGCGGCCAGACACCCTGTTCTGAAGCGCGCGAAAGAACTCGGCTCCGAGGCTTTTCTGAGGACGGTTATTTGTTCCGGGATGGTTTTGCTCACGGCGGGGTCACCCTAAGCCAATTAAAGGAACTGGAGTCGATTTCATTTTCAGTCAAGCCAACCTCAAACTAAAACAAATAGACTAGCGATTTAAAGGGGGCACCCATTAGCTTTGCTCCTTTGATTCGCTTTAATTCCTAAAAACGTCTTTGCCCTCTTCGCTTAATTGCCATGTACCTTTCGAATTTTGGCAACCCATTTGTTTGCGCATGAATATTACCAACTTGTTCAATTCGTTTTTTTCTAGCCAGTTCTTTGTGAATTGGTGAAATGATCTTTTCAACTAGATCATCGAATTTATTGTTGTTAAGCAATTCAATAAATTTAACACGTGAAAAGGGTGATAAGAAAACATCCTCAGTTGGCGTTGCAGGAAATAAAAACCAAAGCATTGGCTGCTCGGCATCTTTCGCATCTTGAAAGTCAAAAAATACAAGTGCATCACTTTTTTGCCACTCTTTTAACAGCCTGCACTCATCTGGAAAGTGTGCTTGTATGATAGGAATGTCCGTAGGCAAACGCGTACTTTCGCCTACTATTTTCTGAAATTGTTTCTTGTCTGTTTTTCGTCTCATCCCATCTACAACCCAAACAAGTTTAGGATAAAACGCATTTCTGGACTGACGTTCTTCCGGATTTAAAAATGAGTGTTGGAATTCCAGCGTCCATCCAGATTGTGTTTTCACATCTGCGATGTGCTTTTCACCGCTTTCTTTGTCAGCATGGACAACTTCCTGCCATTCTTTGGGAAATTTATCTTTCCATGTGCGATGCCAATCAGATTCATTTTCCCACCATGAGTCACAGTAAAGGCTCCCTTTGTGTGCCCTATGATTAACTTTAACTACTCCACACTTAGCAATTAATACTGAGCCACAGCTAGGGCAGAAACCCTTGCTTCCCTTGGTGGCTTCAACTTTTTCACCATTAACAAGTGCGAATTTCATTTTTAAACCTCCGTACCAGAGGCGCTCGCTACTGGGGTCGATACCGAAACTGCCCCAGTTAACCCCCCCTTAAAATCCAATCCGATGCTGACCCCATATCACCCGTTTAGTATTTGATGAATAACCGAGAAAAACTATTTGAGAGAACAATTCGAACCTGCCCCCTTTAATTCCTCTTGAAAACTATTGCGATGTGCCCCCAATGGTTTGTTTCAAATAATTGCTAGAACTTATCTGCGATAACTTTACCTGCGACTCCAAGTAATGTGCCAATGATTAGCATGATGACTTTCTCGCCATACCGATCCCAAACACCCTCCACCTCATGCGCCCTCTGGAGATACACCCCTTTGCTTTTATATAGATACAACAAAGACAAGGCGTTCATAAAAAAGCAAAGCAACATCAGACCAGCCCAAAGTTGCAGAACCCATTCTGCACCATTGTTTAACTGTTCACGTTTTGGAAAAAATATGAGGAGCAGCATCCCACCAAGCCCCCAAGGAAATGGCTTCAAGTAATTGGCATACCAAGGCTGCTTGCTACCGATCGCATCTTTAATTTCGTGCCAAACAGAAATTAATCTGTCATTCCTGGTTGCAACTAGCGTAATGCCGTCGGCATCAACATCAATGGCGATGTATTCGTAAGTTGAATCGCTTGGCACGAAATTCAAAATCAACCTTTTTATCCGCTTCCCGCGATTCACTTTAAGATCATCTAGGCTATCGAATTCATAGTTTTCATCCGATAACTTAACAACAAGTTCACGCCCCTCTGCAATATGAATGATTTCCTCGATATCAGAACGATAAAGAGGGAACGGAGGGAACCGATGGCGCAGCCTAGCGTAAGGGGATGGATTTTTTGGCTTCATGGCATATCTGAGTCTTAGAAATTGATTTCAGAAAGTTTCAGGGTCAGGTCTAGAAACGAGAAATTTTCAGGGTCAGCAAAATTTCAGGGTCAGGTCTAGAAACGTAGCGCTATAAATCTAGACCTGACCCCACGACTTCTTGAGCACTATTGCGATGCTGACCCCATTAGCTTGAGATGCAAACCCTTTGATTCAAGCACGAACCCTTCGATTCTTTATTGCATCCTCACTAAGTCCACGAACGCGGAGTGCAGTTTGTTCTGATTGACCAATGTATAGTGAATTGCGACACCCTTCATAGGGCCATCTGCGTCTGTTACAAGAATATCGTTTCCGTGAATTTCGTACTTGGCTTTAACTACCATGCCCATCATCTCGTACTCGCCAGTTCTAAACTGGATTGTCATGGGAACAGCTCCGGTCGAGCGCCATGTCCCTGCAATCACCCCGGGACTTTGACCGCAGGCAGTCAGACAAACAAATAACGCAAGCATTGCTAGCTTCTTCATAGTTGGCCCTTTGAATTCATTTCACAATCATTGGTAGGTAGCTTAGGTTTTGTTTCCAACATCTACTCCCTTTGCAAACTATTTCGATGCTGACCCCATTAGCTTTAAAATACACCCATCTCTAGGCTATGGACAAAGCCATCGAGCGACTGAGATTTTTGTCTGACATTGACGTACATTTCTTCGAAAGACAACGCATCAATTGTTCGCTGAATTCGATTTCTTTTCTTTGTGTAACGCTTTCCGGCACGCTTATATATCTCGTCCAAAATCATTGCCGGATGCCCAAGATCACAAGCTCTAACTTTTCCATAATCAAAACCTCCAGCCACTAAGTCGGTATTTGAAATATTTTGATCTATTCGCGCATAGTGAGTTAATTCCTCCAAGAACCATGCCTCAACTTCAAGAATAGCCAAATGCAAGTGAATAGGCACACCACCATTTGGCAAACCTGTTGACAGATATTTTTGTAACCGTGGTATGTCTTGATGCGCAAGCGGGTGTACATCACGAAGGCCAATAATTAGCGAATAACCAGCATTGCATAGCGATTGGTATTGATCTGCAATTTGGGATTTAACTTGGTTATCCGTATCACAATTGGCAATCAAGACCTCAACATCAGGATTAGGATGCGAACGCAGCTCAACCAAAGAAAGATGTCCTTTGTGCTGCTTCTGAATATTAAATGCAACGCCACGTTTGCCCGCCAATTCTTTCAGCAAGCTAATTACAAATTCCTGCTCAGTTAACCCCTCAACGAAGACAGCTAGTTTTTTAGGCATCATCTATCTCAGCACTAAAATAGTCGGATGCAAAAAAATCAAAATTGTTTAAGCCAATGTATTTGAAATGATCGAATTTATCTTTCGAATTGCGCTCATTAAACATCTTCACATTACCGCCAGTACGTTTAAGCACTGACCAATATGTAAGTGGGACTTTATTCATAACAAAACGATCATTACTCGTCATTACAATCTGCATGCCGTGATTTTGCGCCTTGAAAATCAACAAATCGATTATTGCAACAGCCCTCTCATAATCAAGGCCTTCACCAATATCATCAACAAGAATCAACTTCTTGCTCTTGGAGAAGGCGCAAACATTAAGATGAATAGTAAGTGCAAGCGCGCGAAACATACCCTGTGACATATGCATTTGTGGATTCTTGAATCCCAAATCTTCTTCTTGAGTAAACAAGCAGATTGCCGAGAATGGGACATTAATCATTGTCTGAATATTTTCACTGCCAACATCAGTCAATGAATATCCAAGCGCTTTCATGTCCGCAATAACCGCCTTGTCAAAATCCTCACCATACCTTGTAAAAGCTGATGAATAAATTCCAACCAAGTTATTGGGGTCATCAAATAGCGGCGGGTTGGGATTACGGAACAGCGATTCAGCTTCAGTCAAGCCAAGAACAAGCCCCTTACCAAATTCGGACCCAAATAAATAAATCACAACCCCATTTGCCCATGCATGTAAATCCATTAAATATGGATGCTGCTTCTCATCTCGACGATTCACAGCTGCTATCGCGTCAGGGGGCAGCTTGAAATCCAAAAATTTCTTTTCTAGCTCGTAATAAATCTTGCCCGCACCATCATGTTCACGAACGAGTTTCTCTTCGCCATCTATTACTAACCGTTCACTTTCAATCGCTCTATTTTTGAAACTTATGTCATAGACAAACTCGCTACCATTTAAACTTAAAACTGTGCTAAATTTGCATGATTCGAAAGGCGCTTGCTGCCCTGAAAGCAATTTAGCAAATGAGCTAATCACCGACAGTAATCTGGTCTTGCCGGAAGAATTTTTTCCTACAATTAAATTAATATCCGAAAATGTTGCATCCTGAATCACCCAACTCTGTGATTGGTCCTCATATTCCGAATAACTTAGCTTTACTAGCGACATATCGCCCTCCGAGCATTAATTTTTAGACCAAGCATGAGCAATAAACTTACCGACTAATCGGCTTATACCGAATCCGCTTAGGCTTCGCGCCCTCTTCACCCAAACGCTTCCGCTTGTCCGCCTCATATTCCTGATAGTTGCCATCAAAGAACATCCACTTGGAATCGCCTTCGCAGGCGAGGATGTGGGTGGCGATGCGGTCGAGGAACCAGCGATGACGGCGACGCAGCCGGCGAATTCGAGCAGTGCATCTTCGAGCGCGCGCAGGGTTTCCACGTCGAGGTCGTTGGAGGGTTCGTCGAGCAGCAGCACGTTGCCGCCGGAGATGAGGGTCTGCGCCAGGTGCAGGCGGCCGCGTTCGCCGCCGGAGAGTTGGCCGACGATTTTGCCCTGGTCCGCGCCCTTGAAGTTGAAGCGACCGATGTAGGCGCGCGCCGGGGTTTCGTATTTGCCCACGGTCAAAATCTCGTTGCCGCCGGAGATGGCATCGAACACGGTCTTGTCGTTCTCCAGCCCTTCGCGCGATTGGTCGACGAAGGCGATCTTGACGGTCTGGCCGATCTTCACTTCACCGCTGTCCGGTTTTTCCTTGCCGGTGATCATGCGGAACAGGGTGGATTTACCCGCACCGTTGGGGCCGATGATGCCGACGATGGCGCCGGGCGGGATCTTGAAGCTGAGGTTGTCGATCAGCAGGCGGTCGCCATAGGCTTTGCTCACGCCGTCGAATTCGATGACTTCGTTACCCAGACGTTCGCCGACGGGGATGAAGATTTCCTGTGTTTCGTTGCGCGCCTGGTGTTCTTGCGAATTGAGTTCTTCAAAGCGGGCGATACGCGCCTTGGATTTGGCCTGGCGCGCCTTGGGGTTCTGGCGCACCCATTCCAGTTCCTGCTTCATCGCTTTTGAATGCGCGTCGAGTTGTTTCTGCTCTTGCGCCAATCGCTCGCCCTTTTGTTCCAGCCAGCTTGAGTAGTTGCCCTTCCAGGGGATGCCGTGGCCGCGGTCGAGTTCAAGGATCCATTCGGCGGCGTTGTCGAGGAAGTAACGATCGTGGGTGACGGCGACCACGGTGCCGGGGAAGCGCACGAGGAATTGTTCCAGCCATTCCACCGATTCGGCATCCAGGTGGTTGGTGGGTTCGTCCAGCAGCAGCATGTCGGGCTTTTCCAGCAGCAGCTTGCACAGCGCCACGCGGCGCTTCTCACCGCCGGAAAGGTTCTTGACCACAGCATCCCATTCCGGCAGGCGCAGCGCATCGGCGGCGATCTCCATCTGGTGCGAGGCATCGCTACCGCTTGCGGCGATGATGTTTTCCAGGCGGGCCTGCTCGGCGGCGAGCGCGTCGAAATCGGCATCCGGCTCGGCATAGGCGGCATACACCGCGTCCAGCTTGGTTTGCGCTTCCATCACTTCGCCCAGGGCGGATTCGACTTCCTGGCGCACGGTCTTGGTCGGATCGAGCACGGGCTCCTGCGGCAGGTAGCCGATCTTGATGCCGGGCAGGTGCTGCACCTCGCCGTCGTATTCCTTGTCCTGCTTCGCCATGATGCGCAGCACGGTGGATTTACCCGAGCCGTTCAGACCCAGCAGGCCGATCTTGGCGCCGGGGAAGAAGCTGAGGGAGATATCCTTGATGATCTGACGCTTGGGGGGAACGATCTTGCTCACGCGGAGCATGGACATTACGTATTGGCCTTGTACCATTTTTATTGCGCTTTCTGGGTGGGGTGATGAAGGGGCGTAGCTTACCGGAAAGCGGGGTAAGTAAAAACTGCTAAAACAGGGGTTTGGGGTGGGGGTGGTGGGAAGAAATGTGTTCGGCCAGAGCTAAGCGAATCCCCAACCCCGTTCGCCCTGAGCCTGTCGAAGGGTTGAACGGCGTGCCGGGCCCAAGGGCGTCCACCTTACGACTTGCTTTAGGTTTTCAGTTCGGCGCGCCGTCCGTTCCTTCGACAAGCTCAGGACGAACGGAAATAAGGATAGGCACAGGAATGAAGAATCACCCAACCCCAACCCCGTTCGCCCTGACCCTGTCGAAGGGTTGAACGGCGCACCAGACTAATGGGGACCACCCTACGATTTGCCTTATGTTTTCAGCTCGGCGCGCCGTCCGTTCCTTCGACAGGCTCAGGACGAACGGAAGAAAGATTGGCTCAGGGCGAACGGGTTTTGGAGATGGCTTGGCTCAACCTGCAGGATTTGGGTTTATCATGTGGCAAAAGGTAGCGGGCCAAGTATCCCGCCGCCACAGCATGGAGAGAGAGATGCAGGAACGTCCAGACGCAAACGCGATGGCGAGCATGATCGGCGGCAAGCAGGATTCCGTCGAAAGTGAATATATACGCTTCGACCAGCTGACCGCGCTGGTCATCGACGACATGGGTGCGATGCGCCATGCGTTGCGCTCGCAACTGCAATGGATGGGCATGAATTCGGTCAAGTGCGTGGCCGATGCCGATGAGGCGTTGGAAGCGCTCGATATCACCCGCTACGACCTCATCCTGTGCGACTACAACCTCAACAAGGCCAGTTCCGGCCAGCATTTCCTTGAGCATCTGCGCCACGAGCACCTGATCAGCGCCAAGACTATCTTTGTGATGGTGACGGCGGAAGCGGAATATGCCTTTGTGGCCAATGCGGCCGAGTTCGCGCCGGACGACTATATCCTGAAGCCCTGCCCCGAAAAGAAGCTGCGCGCGCGGCTGGAGCGGCTGTTTGACCGGCGCAACTTCCTGCTGACGGCGCTCACCGCGATGGACGCTAAGGACTACCCGCTGGTGGTGAGCGAATGCGAGCGGCTGCTGGCGCTGACCACCAACGAGCGCTGGCTGCTGGCCGGGCTGAAACTGAAGGCGGAAGCGCAACACGCCATGGGCGATACCCCCGGCATGCTCAAGACCTACGAGCAGGCACTGGCACTGCGCGACAACGTGCCGTGGGTGAAGATCGGCATCGCACGCGTGCGCTTGCTGATGAACGAGCTGGTGGCCGCCGAGGAGATGGCGAAGCAGATCATCGCGGACAACCCCAACTATGTCGCGGCGTACGAGTTGCTGGCCGATATCCGGCGCATCCAGAAGGACGAGGACGGCGCCTACCAGTTGATGGAGCAGTCCGCGAAGATATTGCCCACCGCGAAGCGCTTCCGTTCCACAGCGGAGTCGGCCTTTCTGCTGGGCAAGCTGGACGAGGCAAAGACGCTTTCCCAATCGGCGATCAAACTCTCCGGCGGCTCGATGACCGAGCGCCCCGACGATTATCTTTCGCTGGCGCAGATTCAGACCGACATGGGCGACCACCAGGCCGCCATCCAGACGCTGGAAAAGAGCGCGCGCAAATTCGAGGAGAAAGGTTCGTTCGGCATCTCCAAGAACGCCATCCTGGCGCAGGCCTATGCCGACGCGGGCGACACCGCGAAGGCGAAGAAGCTGCTGGAAAGATCGCAGCGGCTGCTGACGCCGGAGAGCGACAGCACCGCGATGAACATGCTCGGCAAGGCCGCCTTCAAGATGGGCGACCCCATCCTCGGCATGAAGATGCTGACCCAGGCGGTGCAGTCCAGCGGCGAGGAGCGCGAGCGCATCGCGCGCCACGTCACCAAGTCGATGATCGACACCGGCCAGCACGACAAGATCGACGAGGTCATCGACGCCGGGCAGAAACGCATTCTGCTGCTGGTGGAAGAAGCGAAGAAGGCGATGCACGTGGCGCAGTTCGACCCCGCCTACGAAAAAGTCCTCGAAGCGCTGGAGATACAGCCCGATAACCTCGAAGCCTTGCTGGCCGCGGCGCAACTGCACCTGCTGTGGCTGAAGCAGGAAGGCATGAACGATGAGGTGAAGGAACGCGCCAAGGGCTATCTGGCGACGCTGGACAAGCTGGTGCCGCACAACGAGAAGGTGATGGGCTTTTATCGTTTTTACAATCAGCTGACGGGGGAATGATGGACCAAGCACTCGCCGTACTGGTAGTCCACGACATCAAGAACTCGCTGGCCCTGCTCGAGGCCGACCTGGAACAACTCAACCACAGACCCGACATGCCCGAGGAGGCGCACAAGGCCTACCAGCGCTGCATCGAACTGAAGAACCGCCTGATCAGTTTCCTCACGCTCTACAAACACGAACAGGGCAGATTGCTTCCCAACCTCGGCGAGATCGAACTGACGGAGTTCCTGGAAGACATGATCTCCGGCAGCCAGTCGGTGACGATGGGCAGCAAGCACGGCCGCGCCGTCGAAGTGAACGTGGACGAGGACAGAATCAAGATCGCGGCGGGCGTGAGACACAAGGGCATCGCCACGCTCGACGAATACCTGCTCGACCTGGCGCTGGAATCGGCACTCAACAACGCCATCCGTTATGCGGCAAGCAAAGTGGACATCTGGTTCGAGCAGGAGGCGGATAGCGTGACGTTCTTCGTGCAAGATGACGGCCCCGGCCTCAACCCCACCGAGACCCAGGCAAACAAACCATCCTCCACCGGTCTCGGTATGTCCTTGTGCAACGCGGTGACTGCGGCGCACGGGGGTGGCAAGGTGAGCCTGCGCAACGCAGCTGAGGGCGGGGCTTTGTTCATGATGGAATTCAGGTTGGTGGAGTGAGGATAGAGCGGCGCGCCGTTCAACCCTTCGACAGGCTCAGGGCGAACGGGGGAAAGATTGGCTCAGCCCGAACGGGTTTGGAGTTTCCCTTGGCCCCACTAAATCCCGTTCGTGGTGAGCCTGTCGAACCATCCTGTCCTTGGACAGGGCCGATAGAGGAATACACTCCGTCGGTTTTGTTCAGGGTGAACGAATTTGAGATCTGTTTCCCGCCAACCTCG
>Ga0209417_1002649_pt1 | contig 26627 bp, 24 predicted proteins | sample RifGroF2_FD_184002 | JGI IMG/M metagenome (GOLD analysis project Ga0209417, IMG submission 184002) | Groundwater microbial communities from Rifle, Colorado, USA - Groundwater F2 (SPAdes) (version 2) | ecosystem: Environmental > Aquatic > Deep subsurface > Groundwater | place: Rifle, Colorado... | reverse complement strand
GGATAAATGTCAGAGAATAGTTTGGCTGGTTTTAAAAAGCTTAATTATTAAGCAGACTAAGTGTAACCCCCTAGAGGGGGTTTGTCAAGCCCCTAAAACTAAAGACTACCCTAACTCTATGCTCTAGCCTTTCTTGAGGTTTTAGCCCGCCAAGAAGCTATATTTTTATGATGTCCTTCTAGCAACACCTTGGGTACACGATATTTTTTACCCTTCCAAACCAGCACTTCCGGGCGAGTATAATGATTATGCTCTAAATAACCTTCGGCTGCGTGGGATTCATTAGCCACTGATTCTTGTTTGCCTACAACTCCTGGAATTAATCGGGATACGGCATCAATAATTATGGCAGCTGGTAGCTCTCCACCAGTAACCACATAAGGTCCAACTGAAATTTTTTCGTCTATAAACTTTTCCACTCGAGCATCCACGCCTTCATACCGCCCACAGACAAACACTAGCTGATCATATTTTGCTAAACGCTTAGCATCTTTTTGTTTAAACTGCTTGCCATTGGCTGCTAATAAAATAACTCGTGATTTCTTACCTTTTTTAACAGCACTAACAGCACGTAATATTGACTCGGCCAACATTACCATACCAACCCCACCGCCGTATGGCTTATCATCGGTTTTACGGTGCTTGTCACGCGTCCATTTGCGCAAATCATGCATCTCTATTTTAATAAGCTTCTTGTCTTGCGCGCGCTTTAATATACTCGTAGCAAAGTACGAATCCAAGGAGGCGGGGAAAATGGTAATGATATCAAAACGTTTCATAACAAACCAATAATTGAAACTATCAGAGCCAAGAAAGCTATTATCGTTGTTATAACAAGCACTCTTGTTGATATCGTTTGATTTTTAATGGCTTGCAATTGTGTCAGCTCAGAAGCAATGATTAATTTATGACAATGTTCACACATGAAATAGGTTGGCTTGGGTCCGCTCTCTACCCATCCTGCATCCGTGTGGTGAACCCAAATGTGCTTACCATTAGTTGCCTTATTACATTCCATTTTTATCATAAAAGTTAAAGGGATTATGTGACTATAATCTTATTAAGGATTTGCATTATATTTTTTAAAGAAACGCGGGAATAGTTTTTTACAATCTTTACATCTATATTTTGGTGTTAAAATCATATATAGAATACCGAGTGGGAACATGAAGACGACTAATACAGCTCCGATTAAAAGGTTTTTATACTCCTTAATATTAAACGATTTGCAATGTGGGCATATAACTTGTTGTTCCATATATCTTTTAGCTTATTTAAAAAACGGGGTGGCCTAAGGAGCTTGGGAATATCGTGATAATATCAAACCGTTTCATACTATTCATTCTGTGCCCGCTTAGTCATAAACCTTACATTATCGTTCATATTCTTTGGCTCAATCGTAATGCTAGGATGATTTTTTTGCCACACACGGAATACCTCATCAGCAAAGCCCTGGCCGACTGTTTTGACACCACGGAAATCTAACGTAACATGTTTAAACTTTTCTAGACCGCTCATAATACGCCGAGCTTGCGAACGAGAAATATACTCGCTACTCAACTCATATAACTTCACACCTACTCTTGTTTTTGTAAAACCATAAGCCTCGCCACTGTAATTTTTAAATACCTTTTGCAAGTTTCGCTTTGACTTGACGCCAATAGAAAACGACACTTTCGTTCCCCTAGCAGGCCTAATATCACGGATGAATATATCACCCACCACATTATTAAATATGAGCTTCTTGCCAGAACTTTGTATTGTAAGAACATCAGCTATCTTAGAGGTAAAGAATATGCCTTCACCCGAGTGCTGTCTAGGGGCAGTAGTCTGCTTACCCTTCAAAAGATCTTGAATGGCTTCTAGTACACCCTTAAGTTTTCTTTTTTGGCGGATATTATTAAATATACCAATTCCACGGTCAGTAACCTCAAACCCTACAGAAGCTGTCTGACGATTGATAACTACGCTAATCTCGCGAGAACGCGAGTGCTCAATGGCATTATTGAGCATTTCGGTAAAGGCGTACTCCATTATACGACGCACGTTTTCCGGTACTCCAGCGAGAGCTCTGGCGGAGTGTTCAATCTCAGCCAACACCACATCTTCGCGCAAGTCCTGGTTTGCTAACTTCCGATGGGTTGTAATGGGAACTAAAACCTTTTTAAATTTACGCCCCTCAAGTACGTATCGCGCCTGGTTAGCCTTACCAAGTCGGTTTAATTTACCTTCGGTAACTAAAGCACGAAAAAAACGATTGACATACTCGCGAGAAAAACCTGTAATCTTAATCACTTCAGCTGCTCTTACCGATGGCTGATTCCTCAGTTTTTGTAAGATAAGTTGGCGTACATTCATAAAATTTAGTTGACAACTTTAATACTAAATTAGAAATTCAATGTTGTCAACTAAGTTGTCAACCTTGTTAATTAAAATGTCAAGGATAATAAAACAACCCAGCAGTTGCTGGGTTGTTTTATTTAAATTTATATTTTGAGGTCGTCCACGATTGAAGTATCAGGACCGCCTCCAGTCATGGCCTCATGCTCTTCGCGAGAGCGTCTTGGCCGCTGAGACCCTTCGGGTTCGTAAATCTTCAAATTCACGCGGGCGTTGTTCTTAGCACCCACTACTCTTAAAAGAGTGCGGAGGCTACGAGCAGTTTGGCCTTGGCGGCCAATCACTTGCCCCATATCCTCAGGGTTTACATGTAGCGTAATAAGAACCCCCATCTCGTCAACCGTACGTTCGGTCTTGACGTCAGTGGAGTGATCGACCAGCGATTTCACGACGTAGTCAATGAACTCCTGATCCTTGTGTGACTCTTCTGCCATATCATTCGGTAAATTATGAAATTAATTAATGTGCTTAAGCCCTTAAAGGAGCTAAAATTTAACTAGGAAGCTGCTTGATTGGCGAATTCGACCTTTCAGAGCCGCACAATACGGCTTGCCTGGTTATCTTATAATCTGCTTCAAAGAGCTACGAAAGAGATTATAAAACCGAGGGCGACTGTAGTCAACTCTCGGGCTAAATTGCTAATAAATATTGATTAACTAGCTGGTGATTCAGCTGGTGTCGTTTCCTCTGCTTTAACCTCAGCTGGTTTAGCTTCTGCCTTAGTTGCCTCTTTAATTTCCTCGGCTGAACGTTTTTTAGGTTTCCAAACTCTAAATTTTTCGCCCCCGATAACACCATTATCCACTAGCATATTGTGGACCGTAGGTGAAGCTTTGGCTCCCTGGCCTAACCAATATTTAATTCTATCGGTCTTAAGGGTAGCTTGAGATGGATTAGTATGAGGATTAATACTGCCTAAAACCTCCAAGTAATCCCCGTGGGTATCCTTGGTTTTTTCCGAAATGATCAAGCGAAAATATGCTTTCTTGGTCTTGCCCACGCGGGCTAAACGAATCATTAACATAACAAAAGTATAGAGTAAGAGATTTGAGCCTGCCTACCGCCAGGCAGGTAAGAGTTTAAAACGCAGGCTAATGATATCGGATGTTACTAAACATGTCAAGACTTAATCCAACTCTTACTCTTTACCCTTACTCTTACTGTTTTTGATCGCCAGCTCGTCAGCTTCAGCAAATTTAACTGACAAAAGCTTGGAGACGCCGTCTTCACCAATAGTTACACCATAAAGAATGCTGGCTCGGCGCATAGTAGCGCGATTATGGGTAACGGTAATAAATTGGGTTTTATCCATTAATGAATCCAAAATAGCAGCGTAGCGCTCGCTATTAGCCTCGTCCAAAGCCGCGTCCACCTCATCCAGCACCACAAAAGGGGAAGGATTGTTGGAAATGATAGAACAAATTAAGGCAATGGAAGTTAAGGCTCTTTCGCCGCCGGAAAGCGCATTGATGGTTGATAGTTTTTTGCCAGGTGGGGTGGCACTAATTTCCACACCGGAAAAAAATGAGGCTTTAATCTTCTCTGTGGCCAAAAACTTTTCTTTGGCGCTGGGAGCGGACTTGTCCGCTAGGGTCGCTTCTTCGTCTTCTGGTAAAAGCTCAACTTCTTCTTTATGAGTATCAGCTCGCTGTAATACCAATTGAGCCTTACCGCCATCAAACAATACTTTGAAGTACTGAGTGAACTTTTCGTTAATCTCCTTAAAGCTAACTAAGAATTTCTTCTCAATCGTGGCATCTAGATCACGTATAATGCTTTCCAGGCTGGCAGTAGCGGTTTGCAAATCATCCATTTGCTCCGCCAGAAAATCATAGCGGGTTTTGGTTTGCTGATACTCACTTACCACCTCAGGTTCAATCCCGCCGGTTAACTCCAGTTGGTGCTTAAGCCTTTGCAATTCCAAAGCGGTTTCCCCTTCAACTAAACTTTTTACCTCACCAGCTTCTTTAATTACCCGCACTAGTTCAGGGGAAACCTCTTGGGCCATTTCCCTATCCAAGTCCTCCAGCTTTGTTTCTAGTCTAGTAAGTTCCAGGGCCGCTTCATGGGTATCTTGTTCCAATCGCCTCTCTTCTTCCCGGGCAGTATTTAATTCCCTTTGCCACTTAAACACCTGAGCTTGGCGCCCTTGGGATTCAGATTGATAAGCGGCAATTGAATTGGTAACTTCTTTTAATTCGGCTTCAGCGCGGACTAGATCTTCAGTCACATTGGTCTTAGTTTTATCAGTTACCTCTGCTTTATCACCTAATTCATTTTTCACTCTTTCCAAAGAACGCGTTAATTGCTCCTGCCGCTCCTTTAATGACAGCTGCTCGCGTTCCAAGGATTTATGGTTAGCTTTAATTTCCGCCACTTGCCCCACTGATACCTCACGTTCTTTCATTAACCTATCCAAATCAGTTAAAGACATTTGTCCAGATTGCTTCAGGCGTTTTAATAAAATTTTAAGCTTTTCTTCTAATTGAGTGAATTTCCCAACTAATTCCTTTATTTGCGATAGACTAGTGGCACTTACCAATGATTGCTTTAGCTCGGCTTGTTCAGCCACTACTGATTCCAACTCTTGCTCCAGCCAAGGGTAGCCGCCAAGCTGGAAACGGGAAAAGCTGGTGGCTATTTTCGCCTGATTGGCTGCCGCCTCAGTTAAAGCTTCTTGCTGGCTAATTATCTCACGCCCAACGGCAGTTAACTTATCCGCGACATTTTTTAACTCCTCGGAAATTTCACTTTGCTGCTGCCGGAGTATGGCGATCTCACCCTGACCTTTGGCTATATGCCCAACTTGAGCCTTAGCCTGCTCTAGAGCCTGCTGACGCACCAACTCTGCTATTCTATTGCGTAAATTTGATTGGCGAGTTTCCAGCTGCTGCCAACTGTCTGGGGTCGCACCTTTTTGTTCAAGTTCAACCAGCTTATTTTGCAATTCTTGGGCTGACTGGTTTTGTTTAGCTAAAGATTTATTAAGCCCGCTAACACGCTCAGCCACTTGTAAACGCCTGCTTTCTAACTCATGCCAGCGGAAACGATAGTAAAGTTTTTGCAATTCGCTAACTTCCCGTTCCAATTCTTCACGGCGTTCCAAACGTTTAACCTGCCGAGTTAGGCTCCGCAAGCGCGGCTCTATTTCCGCCATCACTACGCTGGCTTGATCTAAATTTTCAAAAGTTGCCAGAAGCTTGGCAATTGATTGCTCACGTTTTATTTGATACTGCTTGACGCCCGTAGCTTCTTCAAAAAATTCCTTGCGTTCAGCTGGTGATGATACCAAAATAGAATCCACCATCCCTTGACCAATAACACTGTAAGTTTTTTGCCCAAAATTAGCCTGAGCTAATAATAGCTGAATATCTTGCAACCGCACGCCCGCGCCATTTAATAAATATTCGCTTTGGCCGTCGCGAAAAACCCGCCGCGTGACCACGATCTCGGAAAAATCAATTGGTGCCTGTCCGTCTTCATTATTCAAATGCAATGAAACCTCGGCCATGCCCAAACGAGATTTTAAATCCGAGCCGGCAAAAATCACATCCTCCGCCCGCTTGCCCCGCAACAGCTTAATTGATTGCTCCCCTAACACCCAACGAATAGAATCAGCGATATTGCTTTTACCTGAACCATTGGGGCCAACAATCGCTGTCAGCTCACGGTTGAATTCCAATGTAGTCTTATGGGCAAACGACTTAAACCCTTGAATTTCTAGTTTTTGTAAATACATTAATTAAAAAGACAAATATTTTACTGCCAATCAGATTTTTGATTTAGTCCAGCCTCCGCCGCGGCCACTTGCGCTTCTTGCTTGGATGAGCCAGTGCCTTCAGCTACTAATTCCTCACCTAAATAAAGACCAACCCGAAATTGCTTGGCATGGTCTGGGCCTTGTTCATCCAGCACTAAATAATGGGGCGTGACGCCCACTTTATCCTGAGCCAATTCCTGAAAACGGCTCTTGGGATCTAGGTAGGTTTTATTAGCTAAAACCTCAGGCAATTTAACCAAGACCTCACGTTTAATAAACTCGGCTGCTACTGGCGTACCTTGATCCAAATAAATTGCCCCGATTACCGCCTCAATGGCATTGGCTAAAATAAATTGCCGCGCTTTTGTACCAGCGTCTTTGGCTTCACCGCGCGACAAGTACAAATAATCTTCCAAGCCTAAGTCAGCGGCAATTCCGGAAAGCATAATGGCGTTGACGAGTGCCGCCCGCCAGTTCGTCAGCTCGCCTTCAGGATTCGGGAAATTATTATACAAATGTTCTGTCACTACCAATTCCAGCACGGCATCACCTAAAAATTCCAGTCGTTCGTTGTGTGGCAGGTTAAAACCGGGATTTTCATTTAAATAAGAGCGGTGGACTAGGGCTTGCCTCAGTAAATCCTGGTTACTAAAGGTAACTCCCAGACGCCTCTCTAACAGAGAAAAATCTTTCATAATAAAATTTAATAAATAAAATTTGCTTTTGTCTTACTCAGTTTTTGGTATTTCAGTTTGTGTTTCTAATTTTTCTTCTGTCTCGGTACCGGCTGTTTTGGCGTACACCTGCTTAAAATCCTCTATCGGCACTTCCCCCGCCGCTTCCATCTCTTTATACAAACTACCTAAAACCCCGTTTACAAATTTACTGGAGGCGTCCGAACCAAAGGCTTTAGCGAGCTCTATAGCCTCATTGATCGCTACTTTGGGCGGAATTTCTTTACCAAACTTAAGCTCATAAACGCCTATGCGCAGAACATTCCTATCTATCCCAGTAATTTGATCTATCGGCCACTCTGGTGCCAGGCGATGGATTATGGCATCAATCTCAGGCAAATGCTTAACCAAGCCGTGAATCAAACGTTCAGCAAAACCATCATCAGTTAACCCGGGCGCTAGCTCGGGCATATTTTTTTCCAGCAATTTAATCAGTTCTCCTTGCTTGCCCACAAAATCCCACTGAAACAGTGTTTGCATAGCGACGGTACGAGCAAGATGACGGCTGGACATAACAAAAGCAAAAATCAAATATTAAAAATCAAAATGTTATTATCTTTACATTTCACTCTGTCATTTTGCCTTTTTATTTTTACATTTTTCATTACTACAAGGGTTTCTACTCTTCTTTCTTACTCTTACTCTTTTCCTCTTTTTCCTGCTCAGCTTTAGCCGCGGCTCGGGCCTTAGCTCGGCCAGAGATCTTAGTCTTGAGCTTAAGCACTTGCCGACCACGGTAATAACCACAATTGGCACAGACTTGATGCGGTCGAACCGGCATTTTGCAGTGTGAACATACGGTCAAGCTGGCTGGCTTGAGCGCAAAATGAGAAGCGCGGCGACGCTTGTCGCCTGAGGTACGTCTATGACCAGGTAATCCCATATAGATATATTCTAAGTCCTAATTATAAAATCCCAAAACTTGGGACAAATGCTTAAGTGATTATAGCGATTTTGGCTTGATTGTCAAACCTTAACAATTAGCTTGACTAATGATTGGCTGAGGACTAAGATAGCCCCAAATAATACAAACAACCACAAAGGAACAATAATGCAAACTACATCTCCTAAAGTAGTCTTTAACAACTTTGATGACGGTACCTTTATAGCCTTTCTAAAAAAACACCTATCAAGGAGAACCAAAGTAGGTAAAGTAGAAATACTGAACGGCTATACCGATAACGTAGTTGCGGTATTCTATGCCATACTACCGCGCAGAAAAAATTTTCTGAATTACGACACAGGTCGTACCGCCTGCATAATAGTAACTAAAGACGGATACCATTACGAACTAAGTGGCACTTTTGACAGCTTTTGGCCAATTACTATTCCTAAATCACTCTTCCAGACCAATCAGTTAAAAAAATATCTCATGGAGATTAGCCACTTTCTCTCTTATGGCAATATCATAACCCCTAGTTTACATGAAAAAATGGCTAACCTAGGCCCCGACCAAAGATGGCATCGCGTAGTTAGGGCAAACGCTAAATGCAAAGATTTAGAATCAATCTTTGGCGTCAAAACCGGCGGAGCAAGCGAAGGCTAAAATGAAATTATACAAGCCCTGAAAATCAGGGCTTTTGTTTTCTAAACAAAAGTCACACTAGCTACTTGGTCGCCTGATTCTTTAAAGCGCCTTACCATTTCATCTCATACAATTATCACTACAAAACCATGCCTATACTAACGGGCTTTTATGTCCAGCTAGACAGTTTTACCCGCATCAAGTAATATTACTTTAGATATTGCAGCACTATTACGATAATTATGTCTAATCTACCTATCTCAAAGCTCCTCTTGGGTCTCCTTGCCTCCACTGGTCAAGCGTCGATTGATTTTTATACTCTCCTTTATGACATGAGATATCATCGCCGGGCTTACATAGCTGGTGGACATGCTTTAGTAAAAGAATATCAACGGCTGGAAAAAGAACATGCAGTTAAGGAAGCTCTCCGGCAACTTAAACGAAGGCACTACATTAAGACGCAAAAAGTCGGCAAGCGCCTTATGGTCACCTTAACGCAAAAAGGGTCGATGGCTACTTTAGCCGTAAATCTACAACGGGCTGCCATGCGATCAGACAAGCTGTATACGGTAGTAGTGTTTGATGTACCTCAGAGCCAAAATACGGTCCGCCGGCAGCTACGCCTCCTGCTGCGGCAGGGTGGATTTATAAAACTTCAACAGAGCGTCTGGATGAGTAAAACAGATACATACGAATTGATAGCACAATTCATCAAACAGGTTAAATTAGAACCCTGGGTCAATGTTTTTCGAGCCCGAGATTTTCTTCATTCGATAAAACAGTAGGGTATTAAGGTAAACCACTATGAAAGAATGAGGGTATTTTTGTCCACCTGGACAAAAATACCCTCATCTATTACCTTGCCATGCTACACGTTTGCTCAGGGCTGTTACCCAAACGTCGCTAAACGAAAGTTACGGAAGCGACCTGGTCGCCAGATTCCTTAAAGCGCATGATGCGGACACCTTGGGTATCACGACCAAGAACAGAGACAGATTTGAGAAGCAAACGGATGACTTGACCCTTATCTGACATTACAATCAAATCTTCTTTTTCGCGCTTGGCGTTAACCACAAAAGCTGACACCACTTGCCCGGTTTTGGGCGTAACATGAGCGGTGCGCACACCACTGCCTCCCCTATTCTGCACTTTGTATTCCTTTAACTTCGTGCGCTTACCATAACCTTGGGCCATTATGACCAGCAACTGCTCATCCGGCGAGGGTTTGCCTTCAGTAATCAAATCCATACCTGTTACCTCATCAGCGCTCTTTAATTTCATGCCACGCACACCGGCAGCTGCCCGGCCCATTGGCCTGACAGTTTTTTCTTTAAACCGAATACTTTGGCCGCGGGAGGTAACCAGCATAATCTCATCCTCGCCAGTTGCTGGTTTAACCCAATGCAGCTGGTCACCCGGCTTAAGTTTTATGGCGATGAGACCTGAGCGACGCACATTGGCAAAAGCATCTATTGGTACCTTCTTAATAACACCGTGCTTGGTAACCATAATGAGGAACTTATAGCCTTCCCAATCGGAAAGAGTTAGTACTTCTGAAACTTTTTCCTCAGGCGCCAGTTGCAAAAAATTCACCACCGCCTGGCCTTTAGCTGTACGCGAAGCTGGCGGAATATCATAGGCTTTGAGCTCAAACACCCGGCCACGAGTAGTAAAAAATAATAAATCCGCGTGGGTGGTAGTAGAGAATAAGTGCTCCACCGCATCCGCTTCTTTGGCAGTTAAGCCAATCACGCCCTTGCCGCCGCGGCCCTGAGCTTTAAAAGTATCGGGCGACAAGCGCTTGATATAACCATCATGTGTAATAATGACCACGGCCGCTTCGTTGGGGATTAAATCTTCTTGAGTGAACTTATCAACTTCACCGGCATAAACTTTAGTGCGGCGTTCGTCCGCATATTTAGCCTTGAGATCAGCTAATTCGTCTTTGATTACTCCCAAAATCTTCTTGGGGTGCGCTAGTAATTCTTCCAGTTCTTTAATCAATTTTTTCTTTTCTTTAAGTTCCTCTTCTACTTTGAGCCTTTCCAAGTTGGCTAATTGCGACAATCGCATTTCCAAAATGGCATCGGCTTGCCGGTCGCTAAATTTGAACTTAGCAATCAAATTAACTTTGGCATCTTCCTTATCTTTGGATTTTTTAATAGTAGCAATCACCCGATCAATATCTTCCAAGGCCATGACCAAACCTTCCAAAATATGAGCTCTATCTTTCGCTTTATTTAAATCAAACTCCGCGCGCCGACGCACCACTTCCTGGCGGTGCTTTAAATAATATTCCAAAACATTTTTGAGCGTCAGCACCCGCGGCTGTAGGCCATCTACCAAGGCTAAACAATTTACATGAAAGCTGGTTTGGAAATTCGTTTGCTTATAAAGCTGGTTTAAAATTTTCCGCGGATAGGCATCTTTTTTTAATTCCACTACCACCCTAATACCATCTTTATCTGATTCATCCCGCAAATCCCTAATGCCTTCAATTTTCTTATCTTTTACCAGTTCAGCAATATGCATGATAAGCTCAGCCTTATTCACTTGGTAAGGCAACTCGGTAGCGACAATCTGAAAGCCGCTTTTGCCCTCTACAATCTCAGCGATTGCCCGCATGACAATGGAGCCTTTGCCAGTAGCATAAGCTTGCTTGATGTCAGCTTTATTGAAAATCGCTCCACCAGTCGGAAAATCAGGCCCTTGGACAAATTTCATTAAATCACCCACATCGGCTTCGGGGTTTTCTATCAGATGCACAGTAGCATCAATCACTTCCCCTAAATTATGCGGCGGAATAGAAGTGGCCATACCAACCGCAATCCCCATGGTGCCGTTCAAGAGTAGATTTGGCAGTTTGGCTGGTAGCACTGTCGGTTCTTGATGAGAACCATCATAGTTCGGGATAAAATTAACAGTATTTCTATCAATATCAGCTAGCAGCTCCTCCGCGACCGGCGCTAATTTAGCTTCCGTGTAGCGCATCGCCGCAGCACTATCACCATCAACTGAACCAAAGTTCCCTTGTCCTGTAACCAAAACTTGCCGCATGGAAAAAGGCTGAGCCAGCCTAACCATGGAATCATAAACCGCCACATCACCATGAGGGTGATATTTACCTAAAACTTCACCAACCACGGTCGCAGACTTGCGGAGTTTAGCTTGCGGCTTTAAACCAATATCCCACATGGCATAAAGAATGCGACGATGCACTGGTTTTAGACCGTCACGCACATCAGGCAAAGCGCGCGCCACAATCACGCTCATGGCGTAATCCAAATACGACTCCTGCATTTCATCTACTATGGGGCGAGGTATAAGCCGCGCGAGCTGAGTTGGCGCTGGTTCTATATTCTTGGCAGATGATTTAGTTGGTGACATGAATTAATTATTTATAAGCCGATTGTTTGATTCAAAACCTTCTTGAAATTTTTGGCCAATATAATCAAACAAACCAGGTTCAGAATTATTAGACTTGTTTAAATTGTACCAGATGGAAAAGGCGGTGAAAGCAATTGTTAACAATAAACACAAAATTAAAATACTTAAGCGACTATATTTATTAGGTAATGATTTGTGGTAATAAGGCGAGGCCGATGACCGACGCATATGAACTTAAGGCTTTAGTACCACTAATTTGGTTTCATCCTGGGGCAAATCTTTTTTTACGAATTTAAATTTCTGTTCCACTTGAGGGGTTAAACCTAATTCCTTGATAAATTTATCGGCACTGTCAATATCAACCTTTAAGCCAGGCAGTTTGTAATGCATTGGGATTACTATTCTCGGTTCAATCTGATTTACCAGCTCAATTGCCTGTTTGGCATTAACTGTGTAATTACCGCCGACCGGTATCATTAAAACATCCACCCCTTCCAAATATTCCAGCTGGCTATCAGTTAAAGCGTCTTGGCCAATATCCCCTAGGTGCGCCAAAGAAATGCCTTCACTCTCTAATAAATACATAGTATTAGAGCCACGCTCTGATCCTTGGGTGTTATCGTGCCAGCCAGTTATGCCATAGATAAAAGTTTGCTTGGCCTCATACTCACCGGGACCGTTGATTAAAAAGTAGTCACCACTTATAGCGGCTAAATGATTATGATCAAAATGATCATGGGTAATGGCGACTACGTCGGCCGTTAATTTGGGCAAACTCAAGCCCACCTTAGACGAATCAAAAGGGTCAAAAATAACCGCGACCTCTCCATTGGGGCCCGGTTTGGTTTGCACCTTAAAACAAGACTGACCAAACCACTGAATAAGCATACCCAGTACATTAACTTCGCTTAACCACCTCAAGCGCTGAGGTAGTAAGGAAGCGATGGTAATTAAGTTTTCCCAAAGACATCATGGCCATAAAATGGTGGTTAAAAAGCGCTAGTGAAGTTGTTGTACTGGGCATAATTTATACCCTAATTTTAGCACTAAAATAGCCTTCCTGGCAAGGGGAAAAGAGCTTAAAAACAGGGGTGATAATTAGCCAAAGCCTTGCCAAAAACCGTCCTTTGCGCTAAAGTACTATTTGCTTTAATAACAGCCTTTTAATTTGTCTTCTGGGACCCAGCCGCGGTAACTGCGGGGTAACCTCCCAGAAGCCTGCTTAAGCAAAAGCTTAAGTCGGGTAGGTCAATTTTTTATTTTCTAATATGCCTAAACGTAAAAAACTAGAACCAAAAACCAACGTTGCTATGGAACAGCTGCTCGCTTCTGGCAATGCTCCGGCTGTGCCGAAAGTTGGCGATATTATTGAAGGCGTAGTCACGAACATGGGCAAGCGTGAAGTGCGGCTGGATATTCCTGGTTTCACTACCGGTATTGTGCGCGGACGAGAACTGATTGATGAATCAGGTGAATATTCTAATTTAAAAGTCGGAGATAATGTTGCTGCCACTGTATTGGAGCTGGAAAATGAACGCGGCGAATTGGAACTTTCTTTCCGCAATGCCGGCCATCAAAAAGCCTGGGGTAATTTGGAAGATCTTAAACGCAAAGCGGAAATTGTCATAGTAAAAGTAATGGATGCCAACAAAGGCGGCTTAATGGTAAAGCTTGGTCAGGTAGATGGCTTTTTGCCAGTATCACAACTGGCGGTAGAACACTATCCGCGAGTTGAGGGTGGTGATAAAAATCGCATCCTGGAATTATTAAAACAACTAATCGGTAAAGAAATGGAAGTTAAGGTTATGACCGTACAAGAAGATGAGGAAAAACTTATATTCTCCGAGAGAGCGGCTTGGGAAGAAAAGCAAAAGGATAAACTTGATCAATTCAAGGTTGGCGATATTGTTGAAGGAAAAATTTCCGGTGTAGTTGATTTCGGCTGCTTTGTTGAATTCGGCCAAGGTTTGGAAGGACTGGTACACATCTCAGAACTAGCCTGGCAAAGGATTGATAACCCTCGTGATGTCGTAAAAAGCGGCGATAAGGTGAAAGCTAAAATAATAAACCTTGATGGCTCAAAAATCTCACTTTCCTTCCGGCGCTTACATGATGATCCTTGGAAGAATGTGGATGAAAAGTATCAACTTAATGACATTGTTGAAGGGAAGGTTTTGAAAGTTAATCCTTTTGGTGTTTTTGTTGAACTTGACCCGGAAATCCATGGGCTCGCCCATGTTTCAGAACTTTCCGAAAAGCCGGTTAAGGATCCGACTGAAATAGTAAAGATTGGTGAAACCAGGCAGTGGCGGATTATTTCCATGGATCCAAAAGAGCACCGTTTGGGGCTTTCTATAAAAGCTTTGGAGACAAAACCAGAAGTGACTGAAAAAGAAACAGCGACTGAAGCAACTCCTCCTGCTGAACCGAGCCCACAAACGGAAACTGAGGCAACCTAAAGTTATCAATCCCTGCTTTGTAAAAGGCAGGGATTTGGCTAATAATTAGCACTTGCCCCGAAGACTATGGCATCTTATACTACCTAAGCACTATCGCTTAAGCTTATGCGAACTATCATAAAAAATTTTCTTATTTTCTTTTTGGTTTTTTTGCTTTTGGCCAGCCTGTTTTCCTTGTATGAAAACGGCAACTCGCGTACCCAACAAGTTAGCCTGGACCAAATAATTACTTCAATTGAAAATGAATCAATCACTGCCATTGAAGTCTCGGGTGATGAATTAATTGCCAGCCTTAATGACGGCCGTATAATTTCTGCGAAAAAGGAATCAGGTGATTCGCTGACGCAATTAGCAGCTAATTACGGCGTTGACCCAGCTAAACTAAAAAAAATAACAGTAGAAATTAAAGAACCTTCTGGTTTAACTTTTTGGCTGGCGACGCTACTGCCTTTTTTGTTGCCAATCTTATTGCTGATTGGTTTTATTTATTTTATGTCACGCCAAATCCAAGGCGCTAATACTCGTGCCTTATCTTTTGGTCAGGCCAAAGCTAAGGAAGTCAGCTTCCGTGAAAAAAAGAATCGCGTAACTTTCAAAGAGGTAGCAGGCGTCCAAGAAGCTAAACAGGAACTAGAAGAAGTGGTGGAGTTCTTAAAACTACCAGAAAAATTCTTGAGCCTTGGTGCCCGTATTCCTAAAGGGGTACTCTTACTCGGCCCACCCGGCACTGGCAAAACCTTATTGGCCCGAGCGGTGGCGGGCGAGGCTGATGTGCCCTTTTTCCATATTTCCGGCTCAGAATTTGTGGAAATGTTCGTGGGGGTGGGGGCTTCCCGTGTACGCGACCTTTTTGGCCGAGCTAAAAAAGCGGCTCCTTGCATAGTTTTTGTGGATGAAATTGATGCGGTTGGCCGCCAGCGTGGCACCGGCTTAGGGGGCTCGCATGATGAACGCGAGCAAACTCTAAATCAAATTTTGGTAGAAATGGATGGCTTTGAAGCCAATACTAATGTTATTGTCATGGCTGCTACTAATCGCCCCGATGTTTTGGATCCAGCACTTCTCCGGCCTGGGCGCTTTGATCGGCAAGTCATTCTTGATCTACCTGACATTAAAGACCGGAATGCTATCCTTAGTGTTCATGCTAAAGAAAAACCTTTAGCTGAGGATGTAAATTTGCGTGTAGTGGCTGAACGCACTCCGGGATTCTCTGGTGCTGATTTAGCTAACCTATTAAATGAAGCAGCTATTCTAGCCGCGCGGCGCAATCAGAAAAAATTAACACAAGTTGATTGTTTGGAAGCCTTAGAAAAAGTGATGCTTGGTCCCGAAAGGAAAAGTCATCTGCTTTCGGAGCGGGAGAAAAAAATTACCGCTTATCATGAAGCTGGTCATGCCTTAGTTGCTCATTTTATGCCAGCAGCTGATCCGGTTCATAAAATTTCCATTATTTCCCGCGGCCGAGCTGGTGGCTATACACTGAAACTGCCGACCGAAGATAAACATTTGCACCCAAAATCGGAATTTGAAGCGGATTTAGCGGTAATGCTAGCTGGACATGCGGCTGAACGGGAAATTTTTGGTGAAGTTACGACCGGCGCCCAAAGCGACTTAAAGCGTGCCACTCGCCTGGCCCGGCAACTCATTACTGAATATGGTATGTCAGAAAAACTAGGGCCGCGCACTTTTGGTTTGAAAGAAGAATTGATTTTCCTGGGGCGAGAAATTTCAGAGCAACGCGATTACAGTGAAAAAATCGCCCAGGCGATTGATGATGAGGTTTCCCATTTCCTGAAAACAGCTTATGGGGAGGCACAAAATATCATAAAAAAGCAGAAAGCTAAACTTCAATTAATCGCTGATGAACTTATAAAGAAAGAGGTAATTGAACGGTCTGAATTTGAAGCGTTGATGGCTAACTAAATCTCGCCCAGTAGGACGCTAAGGTGTATAATGGTAGGGTAATTTTATTTTGCTTAATTAAAGCCTATGCGCATCTATCGTGATATTATAAAATCCGCCTGGCATATACTTTGGCACTATGCCTGGCTTTGGCCTTTTGGCTTATTTGCGGCATTTTTAGGTAACGGTGGAGAATATGGCTCTGTTGTCTCGGCGGTTGATAAAGTTTCACAGCAAGGCGATTTGCTAGCAGGTATTCGCCAAGCCATCTTAAACCACCGCCTGATTGATTTTGTTCAAGGCATCAAGCAAGCAATCGATTCAGCACCAGCTCAAATAATCACTACTTTATTTTTAATGTTAGTGGTAGTTTTGGGCGTGATTTGGATAATCATAGTTTCTCAGGCGGCTTTAATAAAAGCATCTTCAAATATTAATGAAAATACACCGGTAACATTTAACAACGCGGCGATAGAGGGCAACCAGCATTTTTGGCCGATTTTACTACTTAATATTTTATCCCGATTTGTTATTTGGTTGCTTTTGGCAGTAACAATCTTGCCTTTCTTGATTTCATATCTAGCGCGAGGGGGCGGCGCTGAGTTTGACTCTTATATAATTATTTCTTTCCTGATTTTTGTACCACTAGCAGTAATAATTTCCTTTATTATTAAATATGCTGTAATCGCTGTGGTACTGGAAAAACAAAGTTGGTGGCCGGCTTTAGTCAAAGCCATCAATCTTTTTTTCCGAAATTGGTTGGTTTCTTTAGAAATGGCCGCTATTCTTTTTGTTATTAATTATATTTTAAGTATTGTTGTTTACAGTTTAATTGCCAATAGCCTATTATCTGCTCCGTTGGTATTTGCTCTGCGTGGCATTAATTTAGCTACTGTGCTTAAATTCTTACCTCAAATTTTGCTGTTGATGGCAGTTGGCGCTTGGTTTGGCACTTTCCAATATGCTGCCTGGACAATACTTTATCGTCGTCTAGTGAGCGGACAAATTATGCCTAAACTAATCAGGCTGAGCGATGATATTCCCAATTATTTGGAAAACTGGTTTAGACGTAATCCCGCCAGCCTACCCAAACCTAAAAAATCATCAACCAAATAGACTTGCCACTGATTAATCTTTTTGCCTCAACTGACCGAGTTGGGTTTCTTGTTTTTACTTTATTAAACTGCTACTGTTTATTATAGCTATGACAATAAAGTCAAAAATTAAACTTGCGACTGAAGAAGTTAGTGAAAAATTTCAGGAAAAAATGCATGATATCGCCATTAAGGAACGAGAACGTGAAGTTGAACAAGTGGCGACAGCTAGCGGTTTGCCTTATTTAAATGTTCAACACTTCCCCCTAAACCAGGAATCTCTTCATATTATCCCAGAAACTGATGCTCGTCGCTTAAAATTAGTGCCGTTGTTGGTAAGCGAACAGGAGGTACGACTAGGTACAACTGATTTTAATAATCCTGAAGTTAACCACTATATTAATGAACTTAAACAGCATCGCCAGGGCCATTATCTGGTCTATTTAATATCAGACTACGGCTTGGGTCTGGTATTCAAAGCCTATGCTGGTTTAGCCAAAACCCGCACTATTGTCACTGGCGTAACCATTACTGAAAAAGATATTAAAAAGTACAGTGGGACAATCAAGGATTTTGCTCGTGTTAATGAGATGTTACAAAAAGCCACCTTAACAGAATTGGTTACCATATTAATTGCTGGGGCTCTGGAGTTAAGGGCCTCTGATATTCACGTTGAAGCGGAAGAAGCTAGTATTACAGTGCGCTATCGTGTTGATGGCACTCTTTATGTCACTGCCCAAATTCGGCAACAACTATGGCCGCAGATAATTTCTCGCCTTAAACTTTTAGCCAAATTAAAATTAAATATTACTGACCAGCCACAAGATGGTCGCTTTACCATACACCTCGAAAACGATACTGTAGATGTCCGCGTTTCTACTATCCCAACGGCTTATGGCGAATCTGTTGTCATGCGTCTCTTGCGATCTTCCTCCACTGGCCTTGATTTTGATGATCTGGGGTTAACTGGCAAAGCCTATGATGACTTAAAACGAGAAGTAGAAAGGCCTAATGGTATGATCATGGCCACCGGCCCGACTGGTTCAGGAAAAACTACCACACTTTATGCCATTTTGAACAAACTAAATCAGCCGGAATCAAAAATAATAACCCTGGAAGACCCGATTGAATATAAATTAAAAGGCGTAAATCAAAGCCAGGTGGAACATGCCCGCGGCTATGATTTTGCCAAAGGCTTAAAAGCAATTTTGCGACAAGACCCAGATGTAGTAATGGTGGGAGAAATCCGCGACTTTGAAACAGCTGATATTGCTATTAACGCGGCCTTAACCGGACACTTGGTTTTATCCACTATTCACACTAATTCAGCCGCTGGCGCTATCCCTCGCTTTCTATCTATGGGTGCCAAACCATTTTTGCTCGCACCGGCTGTTAATTCTATTATTGGCCAACGCTTAGTCCGGCGAATTTGTGAAAATTGCAAAGAAGAACATAAGCTTGAGTCTGATGTGTTGGAGCGGGCTAAAAAAACGCTCTCAAGCATTTCTCCAAAAAGCGAAGTAAAAGTTGACTTGGGTAAATTAAAATTTTTCCACGGTAAGGGTTGCGCTAAGTGTAGCCAACTTGGCTACCGGGGGCGCATTGGTATTTATGAAATTATGACCATGAGTCCGAAAATTGAGAAAATAATTTTTGCCAATAAAGCTTCCGAGGTTGAATTACAGGAAATTGCTGTGGCTAACGGCATGGTCACAATGGTGCAGGATGGTTTATTAAAAGCGTTACAAGGTATCACTACAGTAGAAGAAGTCTTCCGCGTGGCTGAATAATAAGATCTGGCTACCCTTGACACAGCACGCCAGCTGTGCTAGTTTTTGCTAATCACCAAAAGGAGTAAAAGTGAAACAAAAAAATACTTCTCACGAAGTTAACATAAAAAAATATCCAACCAGAAACGGGAAAGTACTTCGGTTAACACCGGAAATGAAGAAAAAAATAAAGAAAAATGAAGCTAAGCCAAAAACTGGCGATGCTGATTCAAAATCTGAGAAATAGTTTCCCTTATAGCCTGTTCAGTTGTGCCGGGCACAACTGACGGGCTTTTTTCTTGCTTAATTGCAGATAAATAGTTGATTAATTCCTGATATTTTTCTCGTGTCTCCTGTGAAGCCTGGCTATTTTTTAGAGTTTCTAAACCAAAAGAAAGCTGTTCTAAGGCTTCATCTAAAATTAATAACTGAATGGAATCTTTGGAAACACTCTCGGGCTTCTCAGCCATTTTTTCAACTAATTCCGAGGTAGCCTGAGGAGTTAGAGCAATAATAACTCGGGGCGCCTGCACCGGTTTCTTAGATCCGTTTTCGTCATCAATAAAATACTTAACCTCAGTTAATTTCCCTTGCGTCAAATTATCCACATTTTCATTAATTTTACTTTCAATTGTACGATAATCACCACCGGTTGTTACATCTAAAGCTAAGTGCATCGGCTGATCAGCGGACTGAAAGGTCACCACAGCATCAACATGATTAACCATATCATCATACTTAGCCGTCGGCGTCACTGAAGCCCCGCTACCAAACCAGCCATGATTATGTATACCCTCCATCACAGCGTACTCTAAACCAACGGAAGAGTCAGAACGTTCCTGATTGAAATACTTGCCATGTTCAATACGCTTAACTATTTCATCATCTGATTTATCGTGATAAGGAAACTGGGTGGGTTTAGGGCGAATTCTGTTCCAAGAAGCCGCCACCTTTTTATTGAACTTTTCATTAGCCACATAATGCACTCCCTCAAACGGGTTGCCTTGTCGGTCAATATTATTTAGATAAAAATCTTCAGGTGATCTCGGCATAAGAATAAATAAGCTTAATTCTATTTGTCCAACTTGTCAAAACTTACAATTAACTCAACACCCTCTCTAACAACTAACCTCTCACCATTGGATAATTGATTGATCGGCTTCGCAATCGTTGTAGTACGCAACCCCTGCACAAGATGGGTATATGACTCTATAATCCGGTATTTATCCTTGGTAACAGCAAAATTTATAACCTTATCTGGCCCAAGTTTATGTTCAACTCTGAAACCGCGAAGTGCTGTTACGACATCACGTATAATTTCAAATCCAGGATCATCAGCTGGTGCCGGTAATTTCTCCGGCCAGGATTGAACCATTAATAACCCAGCCGCTTCACCAAAAGTCTCGCGCCATAAAGTTTCGGTAACATATGGCGTAAATGGATGCCATAGTTTAAGTAGTTGAGTTATAAGGTAAGATAAAATCTTCTGCTTATTACCTTCTATCTTAGCCACTTCCAAATACCAATCAGCCAGCTCATGCCAGGTAAACTCATATAAGGCCTCGCCCGCTTCGGAAAAAGAATAGGATTCTATTTTTTTTGTAACCAAATCAGCCACTCTGGCAAAACGGGATAAAATCCATTTGTCCGCCAAGGTTTTTGCTTCAGGTGGTATTTCCACTATTTTTAATTCAGCAGTTAAATTGGCAAAACGTACTATATTCCATAGCTTATTTACAAAATTACGGTAACCAGCAATTTTTTCATCATATAATCTAAAATCGTTGCCGGGGGTGGTGCCAATTATCATAGAAAGCCGTAAGGCGTCAGCACCGTATTTATCAATCATGGCTATTGGATCAATACCATTACCTAGTGACTTACTCATTTTCCTACCCTGTTTATCACGCACTAGGCCGTGCAGGTAAACGGTCCGGAAAGGAATATCACCAAGTGAATACTGAGTCATCAAAACCATCCGAGCAATCCAAAAGAAAAGAATATCGTAACCTGTTTCCATTACTGAAGTCGGGTGATAGGTAGCTAAATCCTTAGTTTTGTCTGGCCAGCCAAGAGTTGAAAACGTCCAAAGAGATGAAGAAAACCAAGTGTCCAAAGTATCCGGATCCTGCTCCAAATTACTTGCCTTACACTTAAGACAGGTGCTTGGCTTAGCTTGCCCAACAAACCATTCACCACAGCTAATACATTTCCAAGCCGGAACGCGATGGCCGAACCAAATCTGCCGGCTGATACACCAATCATGTAAATTTTTCATCCAATGATCATAAATCTTAGCAAACCTCTCGGGTACAATTTTAATTTTACCAGTGCTAACTGCAGCTATAGCTAACTTTTTTAACGTGGTACGGTGGAACAGCCCGCGCTTAAACGGCTTATCTACCGCCACAAACCACTGCTCAGAAGGCAATGGCTCAACAGGCGTACCACAGCGATAGCAAATAGATAAATTGTGAATGTATTCTTCGTCAATTTTTTCCACCAAGTCTTTTTTCTTCAATTCATCCAAAATTGCTATCCGCGCTTCTTTAACATTTAATCCGGCAAATTTGCCAGCATTGGCTGTTAATTTTCCATCAGGACCAATTATATCCACTATTTCAAAACCGTATTTCTGAGCTAGCTCAAAATCAACAAAACTGTGGGCTGGGGTGATGGTCATGGCACCAGTGCCAGTTTCCATTTCCGCGACTTTATCAGCCACGACCGTAGCTTTAACCATGCCATCTATCCAAGGAACATCAAAACTCTTACCAATATACCCTTGGTAGCGTTTATCATCAGGATGCACAATTATAACTTTATCCAAAACCTTGGTTTCCGGGCGGGCAGTACTAATAGTAATCGGGCCGTATTTAAGATAATAAAATGGGGTTTTTTGTTCCTTATATTCCACCTCATCATCGGCTAAAGTTGTGCCGCAGCGATAACACCAATTAACAATACGCTTACCCCGATAAATCAGGCCATCGTGGTACATGCGCACAAAAACTTCGCGAACAGCACGCGATAAGCCCTCGTCTAGGGTATAGCGCTCGCGTGACCAATCGCAAGAAGCACCCATGGCTTTAATTTGATCACGAATAGTAGAACGTGATGAGGCAATAAATTCATTTACACGTTTAATAAATTCATCACGTCCATAATCGTATCTGTTTTTACCATCTTTTTTGTGTAATTTTTTCTCCACTACATTTTGGGTGGCAATAGCCGCATGATCTTCGCCCGGCAACCATAAGGCCGCACGCCCGCGCAAACGCCAATAACGTATCATTAAATCTTGGATAGCAATCATGACTGCATGCCCCAGGTGTAAAATTCCGGTAGCATTCGGCGGTGGTAAGCTGATACTAAAGGGTTCACCTTTTTTTAATAAATTGTCAGGATTAAAAAAACCAGACTGCTCCCATTGACGGTAAATTTGAGTTTCGTAGTTTTGCGGTAAATATGCTTTAGGTAATTCTGGCATACCCGGTAGAGCAACATCACTTATTCACCCAAACGGGTGAGTGTTAATGAGGTTGGTTTAAAAATTAAAACGACTAAATTTATCATATTGTTCGTATAAAAGTGAGTGAGCCGAGCCCGAGTGATGTTGTCATACCGGGTATATAAAAAATAAAAAACCTCGTCAGTCTTAGACTGACCAGGTAAGGGCTCCGTAGTACAACGGAGTGGTACCACCTTACTTCCCTGCAGCCGACGCGGTACAGGGCACTTTATAAAAATCGCTGTAACGGGCGAACCCCGGAAAGTTCTACTTTTCACTTCTTAATAAAAAGAATGAATTTCTACCCTCAGCGCGGTAATTTTATAAAAAATTTACCTGAGTACGGCGACATGAATCCGTACCAAAAACGCCTGTTATCTTATTGCTGTTAAACTGCTACTTGAGTGCGTCCTTCAAGGCTTTACCAGCCTTAAACTTTGGCACCACCACTGCTGGGATTTGCATTTTCTCGGTTGGGTTCTGAGGGTTCACGCCCATACGTGCAGCGCGCTCACGAGAAAGAAAAGTGCCAAAGCCAGTAATTGTCACTTCACCTTTATTTTTTAAAGTAGACTTAACAATTTCGGTAAAAGCATCAATCATCTCCTCCGCCTGTTTTTTGGTGAGCTGAACTTTGCCCGCGATCTGTTCTATTAATTCTGCTTTATTCATATATCTTCACCTCCCTTCCGAGCTTAATTAAAATATAAATCCTAAATATACCCTAAGAATAGCAAATTCCCAGGCAGCTGTCACGCCACTACATGCCATTACCCACAAAATAATTACGTGCCTCTTTTATGCTTTTAGGGTAAAGCTCATACCGCTTATCTGCTATTTCTTTACCAAAATCTATATTCTCATCCTCCCACAATTTATTAGTAATCGTCTCCCATAAAGCTTCACCGCTCTTTCCCATATTCTCTAGTTTATTCAAAATAAATTCTCGGTATTCACGAACCCCCAAACCAATCGTAGGTAAAAATGGAATATATAAACGTGAAAAGTCTCTCATTTCATAATCCTTTTCAAGGGTTTCATTGTTGAAATTAAGCGCTACAATATCTTTTGTTTTTTCCGGCATTGAAATAATTTGCTTTAACTCATTTTCTAATAAACCAGGAAGTACGACTTCCCAACCAAAGGGATATTTTTCCTTATCTTCTGCATCAATCGGACGCTCAGCTTTATCTGAATCAATTAAAAGATAGCCATCTATATCTGATTTTTCTGTAGCATATCCCTTCACTAAAGAACCATGCAAAGAAAAACCTATAACTTCCTGGTGATTTTCCTTTAGGAAATTAACTGCCTCTCTTAATTTATCTAATAACGCTTTGGCTTCTGGATTAGTAGGTAATAAAAATCTCTTTTGCTCAAGATCAACACTGTCACCAAATTTTTTACGCCTCATTTCTTTTTCTGGATTTGGCCACCGTTCTGGTTCGCCATCTCTTGTAAATGATTCCAACATATAATTTTATCTAAGCAATTGTCACGCTCTCAGCTATGCGCTCAATTGCGCTCGCCCGACCGTTCTTAGCATCAAAATCAATTAGCATGGCTGTCACTAAAACGGTACCTGCCTCAGCTGGTTCAAACCGTTCTTTGCCCTCATTAACAAACCGATCAAGAATGATGTTGGTCTTAACCCCTAGCACACTTTCCCGTACGCCAGTCATGCCAATATCAGTAACATAAGCTGTGCCTTTGGGCATTATCCAAGCATCAGCCGTTGGAATATGAGTATGAGTTCCTAACACAGCTGTTACGCGGCCATCTAAATACCAACCTAGGGCCACTTTCTCGCTGGTGGCTTCGGCATGAACATCAACAATTATGCCCGCAACATCTTTAACCAAAGTTTCATCTTGCAGTAACTGATCAACAGCAGTAAAGGGCGAGTCATAATCGCCTGGCATAAAAACTTGTCCCATTAAATGCACTAGCAATACTTGGTGTTTACCAATTGATATTTTTCTAGCACCAACCCCAGGTGTGCCCACGGGTACATTTAACGGACGAACTATTGGCAAACTATCATCTGTTACTAATTCTAGACCCTGGGGTGAATTAAGCACATGGTCACCAGTAGTAAAAGCATTAAAACCAATATCCTTTAACTCAATAATAGTTTTAATGGTAGCCCCTTTGCCATGAGCTAAATTATCCACACAACCAATAATTAGTTGGGGTGAATATTTTTTTTGCCAGCCCGGCAAAACCTGGGCTACCGCCCGCCGGCCGGCTCTCGCTACAATATCACCAAAGAAAAGGACTCGCATGATAAATTAAAAATCAAAGATAAAAGATCAAAAATTCATAATAATCTTTAATATTTAATATTTAATTTTTTATTTTTTCTATCTGGCGTACTCAATAATCCGCGTCTCACGAATAACATTAACTTTGATCTCACCTGGGTACTTCAACTCCTGCTCAATCTTATCAGCGATTGATCGGGCCATTTTAACTGCCTGGAAATCATCAATTTCACCAGGGCGTACAAACACCCTAACCTCGCGCCCAGCCTGAATAGCATAAGCTTTCTCTACGCCTTCAAAACCAGTAGCCACATCCTCCAGCTCCTGCAGGCGCTGCAGATAATTCTCATAAGTATCTTTGCGGGCGCCCGGCCTAGCCCCTGAAACCGCATCAGCCACCTTAGTAATCACCCCTTCCAAAGTCTTGGGATTATCTTCATGGTGAGCAATAGCGAGGTAGGCAATTTCTTCGGGTAAACCAAATTTTTTCATGATGTCATAGCCTATTTCAGGGTGCGATCCTTGAATTTCATGATCCACTGCTTTACCAATATCATGAAGCAAACCACCCTTAACTGCGACTGTAACATTAGCTCCTAACTCTTCGGCTAAGAGTTTGGAGATTAAAGCCACTTCTTTGGAGTGTTGTAGTACATTTTGTCCATAGCTAGTGCGGAATTTGAGTCGTCCCAATAACTGAATTAGTTTTGGATCCAGCCCAGCCACACCCACTTCATAGGCCGCTTCCTCCCCGGCTTTTTTAATATCCTCAGTCATCTCGCGCTTGGCTTTTTCAATTGCTTCTTCAATGCGCCCGGGGTGAATACGCCCATCTTGCAATAAAGTCTCCAGGGCTTTTTTGGCCACATGACGCCTGATTGGGTTAAAACCAGATAGCACAATAGCGCCTGGGGTTTCATCCACAATTATTTCTACACCAGTTAGTTGCTCAATAGCTTTAATGTTACGCCCCTCCTTACCAATAATGCGACCCTTCATATCATCTGACGGCAAATTAACCACGCTGGTAGTAGTTTCAATGGCATGGGAAGAAGCAATGCGCTCCATTACCCCAGCCAGCATGGTACGAGCCCGGCGCTCTACCTCGGAAGTTGAGCCCTCTTCTAATTTACGGATACGAACTGTCAAATCTTCCTTATTTTTTTCCTCAATGTAATCTACCAGGACCTTTTTGGCGTCTTCCTGGGAAAGCCCAGCGATTTTTTCCAGTTTAGCCAGCTGATCTTCGCGGATTTTTTTAATTTCTTCGCGAACACCCTCAAACTTCAACCTTTCTTCTTCCGCCCTTTGCTTTTCGCCTTCCAAATCAAGTAATTTCTGGTCAAAGGTTGCCTCCCGCTTTTCTAATCTTTCCTGCAAGTGCTGCAGTTCTTTGCGGCGATCAGACTCTTCTTGTTTAGCCTCTTCAATTAACTTCAAACTCTGCTCTTTGGCTTTGATTAAAATATCTTTTTCCTCATTCTTAGCCTCGTTAATTATGCTCATAGCCTGCGCTTCGGCCATATCTTTTGATTTCACCGCCAGCAGTTTACGCAGAACATAACCGCCGGCTATACCAACTGCCAAACCGGCAGCTAAAAATGCTACTGGTATTAAATTTTCTCCCATAATAAAATTGTCCCTATTGTTCCAGGGCTGTAACAGGTATGTATGGTTGGCTTCAGGGTTACCTTAAGCTACCTAAAATCAAATACTAAGGTCGGAAATGACCAAAAATTGCAGAGGAAAATCCAATTGAATCTAGATGTAGCATGAGAATAAACCTAGAGAAACCTGTATTACCATACTTGCGCCTATTACA
>Ga0209417_1002648_pt1 | contig 26628 bp, 46 predicted proteins | sample RifGroF2_FD_184002 | JGI IMG/M metagenome (GOLD analysis project Ga0209417, IMG submission 184002) | Groundwater microbial communities from Rifle, Colorado, USA - Groundwater F2 (SPAdes) (version 2) | ecosystem: Environmental > Aquatic > Deep subsurface > Groundwater | place: Rifle, Colorado... | reverse complement strand
ACAAACCAGATCCCAAGATTGAAATCCTTCTAAACAATTTTGATGATTTCAACAATGAGGAAAATATCGTTGAGCCGTTTACAGAAGAATATTACAAAATGAAAAAATGGCTTGTTGAAAATTTAATTCAAGAAGGAAAATAAAAATGTCCTATGAAGATTTTGAAAAACAAGTATTAGACATTCGCGGGTTAAAAAGCGAACACCCGAAACTTAAAAAGAAAATAAAAGCAATCTGGGATTCGGCACAAAAGGATAACGAAGCGCTTAAAAGAACGCTAAGAGTAATATACACATGGGCAAGCTATGATGAGGGGCAAGCATTAGACCCAAACAGCGTAATTAAACTTTTAGAAAAATATAAAGATAAATTTTCAAATTAATTCAGGAAGGAATAAAATGGCAAATGAAACATTGGAATTTACAAAAACCGCTGAATTTATTTTAGGGAAGATTGAAGGATTAGAAGAAGCAAGATGGCAAATATGCTATGCTTTGCCACATATTGATCCAAACAGGAAATTAGAAAAGCAAACCCAGCATTTGTTAGATGCTTTTAAGAGGGTTCAGCAAGAATTAAAAGAGTCTCTTGGGGAACGCAAAGTAATTCAGGAAGGAAAGTAAAATGAAAATCACAAAGTATAAAAAGAAAACAGTTATCAGTCTCGGTAACAGGAAGATCGTTTTAGAACAACAGAATGAGGATTGGAAGGTAACTTCTATCCACAGTAACGAAGTAGTTAAAGAGCTTATTGTTTCAGATAAATCCTTATCAGCATTATTAGAGGCTTATAAAACAGCGAAAGGAGAAGGAAAATGAAAATGAAAATAGGGTTTGAAATAAGAAAACCATCAATGCAAAACTTTATTTTAATGGAAGTTCCGGCTGGGCAAAGGCAAGATGGGTTCAATTCAGAGGCTGGTAAAATCTCAATTACAGAATTAGACGAACAACAAGCCCTTGAATATGCACAGTTAATGTTTGATACGTTTATCGAACACTGGAATAAAAAACGGATTGAGGCAAAAAAATGGTAAAACTATTCTTAAAACTCGTTTGGCGAAACTGGTATTACAAAGGTATAGACAAATGGCATCCGTTCAAATACAGGATTTCAGTTAAGACCGCTTGGGAAGTTGCAAATATATTTTATCCAAAGGCAATAAAATGAAATTAGAGGCAATTAAAATATATTTAGAACAAAAATCTGCCGAATATAAGGGCTGGTTAAAACTTCCGCGCTACCAAGACCCTCAAAGTGATGAATATTATGCAGACATACAGGCAATTACAGAGGACTTGGATAACTTGATTCGGTTTATTGACCAACAGATTTTGGAAAACAACGCAAATAAAAGCCCTCTAAGCGATTCGGGGGTATTTGACATCAAGCAAGGATAGAGAATTGAACCTTGCACGGGTTCTGTTCGTTTGTGATAGAAATTACAACTACTTTGAAAGGGAGAAATGATTAAGCGAAAACCAAAGCTGGGAAATCCGAAAAGCAAGATAAAATTGCCAAAATCAAAAAGCCTTAAAAAAGCCTGTGATGATTTATGGGCTGATATTATAAAGGCAAAGGCTGGATATAAATCAGAATTATCAGGTAAAGAGGGAAAACAAATAGGCGGGAACTCGGTCTTAAACGCTCATCATATTGCAGGAAAACCAAATTACCGATTAAGGTATGAGTTTGAAAACGGAATTTGTATAACCAACGGAGAACATTTCTTTGGCATACACCATGCAGGACATGAGTTTAAATACAGGGAATGGATTAAGCAAGTGAGAGGTCAGGATATTTATGAACGTATGGAAGCACTCGGACACTCCGCAGGTAATACAAAATTGGCAATGGTAGAAATTTTTTTAAGACAAGAACTTAAGAGGATTCAAAATGAAATCGAAGTCTAAAAAACCTGAAAAGGTTACTGAAAAAATCACCGGCAAAATTGATGAAACTTGCCAGAAGTGTATTAAGACATGCAAGTAAATAAATGTTAAAGTAATTTATTGTCCTGATTATAAAAACAATTAACAAATAAACTTTAGGAGAAAAAAATGATAAAATTCAAAGAAGATAACAGAACAAGCAAGTTTCTAATTGAGTCTATTTGGTTTTTAAATGAACACGGAGATACGATGATTGCCGTTAATTACAACCTTGATAAGAACAATGAGAAATTATATTACATAACAGAATATCACGGCGATCATTCAGAAAACTGGGTTATTAAGGAAAGAGCTGGCAAAGAGATTGAAAGACACAACACAAAATTTATTGCGAGTATAATCTGGAGCGATAGATTAAATCAAAATTAGAGAAAGTGAGTTATAAAATGGAAGAAATTAAAAAAGAGTTCTTTGAACAAACTCATTATTTAATCGGCAATAAATTTAATGGATTTGAACAACAAGCAATCTGGAACTGGATAGAAACAAAATTCAAAGAGGTGGAACGGTTATCAGTTCCAAAAATTATTGTAGAACAAAATGGTAGAGGTCATTCACTTGTAAGATTGGAGAATAAACAATGAAAGAAATTGAAATAGGCGAAAACCTAATGGCAGTATTAATATACTTAATTATAATAATTGGAGCTGTGAGCGTAGTATTTATTATTTCTCTCTAAATAACAAATCCACAAACTAAGGATAAATAATGGAAATTACGATTGACCTTACCGGACTTACTTTATATCAGAGGCAGGCAATTCTTAAAATATATGAGCACAAAATTAAATATTTTATAGATATGATTGAATTTTATGAAGAAATAAAGAAAACAGACAGATACAATGCACTAAGATTAACGGCAGAAAAATTTAACATTTCAAGGGATGCAGTAAGAGGATATTTATACCCTTCAAAAAGAAGGCGCGGGCTTTAGGCAAAAAGTAAATCCCCTCTTGACTATCAATATAAATATACTTATGTTTAGGGTAACAAAAATAAGGGATGTTATGACAAAGAGAAATAGAGAGGCTTGAGGATAAGCTGAGTAAAGTATTTGATGTCGGTATGAATGGTATAGGTTATGTTGCAAAAGCTAATTATGCAGAACGAGAATCTGAGGCAATAAGATTGCTGGAGAATGCAATGTATGGAGATGATAGCGAAAAAGATGAAACAACAAGAGGTCAAACAAATGGCTAAAAATATAAACGTCTCCACAATCTACATAAGAGATAAAGATTTAGAGAAGTGGAAAGAGATAGTTAATAAAAGTGATTTTGTAAGTTGGTGCATCAACCGGAAGTTACCGGAGTATAAGAAGAAACAATCTTTGGGGGAGAAATGACACAACAGGAAATAATCATAATAAAACTTGATGAACTCAGGTTGCAGCTAAAGGAAGAAAATAGACCAAGTGCCACAAAGATATGCCAAGAAGCTATTGACTACCTTAGCGGTGAATCGCAACGGGAAGCCCGACTTTTTACAAAAGCTAAAATACAGTTACTGGGAGGAAAACCAAAAGAAGTGCCAATTACAAATATAAGTTTTAAGAACGAACAAGTGTTTAGTATAACAGTAGAATATCCGTTAGGGAATAACCACTTCGACCATTTAATATATTATTTCGATGGAAGAAGGCTTGGAGAAGAAAAAGATATTGATGTGAGCGAAATATTCAAGGGCTTTACTGCATAACATCGTTGCGGTTGCTGCGGAAATAAAAGAAAGGGATAAAATGAAAAAATTTGTAATAGACATACATGAAATGGGAACACACCCAGAGGGGGACGAGATACTGGATATTGAATCTGAGCTAAATAAAATTGAATTATCGAAGGCGATTAAAAATATTAGCAGTCAGCCTGAACCGCAAGTTATGCAGAAAATTGCGGGCTTAACAGCGGATAAAATTAAATTATTGGCAGCACAATATTATCTTGAAAGTAAGCCCGATTGGATAGATAAAAACAGTGAGGGCGACACAAAATTTGGTTGGAGGCAAGGATTTCGGTATGCAATAAAATATCTAACCGAAAGCAATTTTTCTGCATAACGGTGTGGCGTTTCAGCCGCAGCCCGGAAGATATTTATAAACTTTAATTAAGGGAAAACAATGGATGATATTTATAAACGTAAAAAATCAGACGGTTACAATAGCAAAGAAGAATTAGAAGAAATGAAACGAATAAGAATGATTAGAGAACCCGCACAGCAAGGGCTGTCGGCTGGAAACGCTGGTTATGCAGAAGATTGCGGAAGATGGCAGAAAACCAAACCAGACAAACCGTGCTACTTTGTGCACAGATATGACGAGGGAGATAATTACCCAAGTTTATTTGAAGCAGTTATAGATAGTGAAATTTTATGTGTTATGAACATCCCAGATGATGAGTTTGTTGAAACAATGGATAAATTTGCTGACGGCGAATTTTTTATTATTAGAAAAGAGAGCAAGCCATCGGCATAACGGATGGCGTTTAACTTGCGCCCCAGAACAAAGGCAGAAACTTGAACTTATTAACTAACATAATTTATTAACAAAAGCCCCGAAGCATAACAGGCGTCAAGTTGAAACGCTTGTTAGTTTGCAAGGGCGGAAAATAGGAGATAATATAATGGGATGGTGCAGTGGAACCCCGATATTTGATAAAACAGCAAAATTAGTTTTATCTAAAGAAACAATTTCTTATGAAGATAAAAAAGAAATTTTGAAAACCTTAGTAGATGCAATGCGAGATCACGATTGGGATTGTGAACACGACTCTGAATTGTGTGGCAATCCAATCGTTGATGAGGTTTTAGGGTTTGATGATGATGATGATGAATAGCCCTTGTCAAACTAACAATTTGCGGGCTAACCTGCCTGCGGAAGAGGAAAGAAAATGAACATTAAATATATCAGTGAGTGTATTGAGCGTTGTTTGAGTGGGTTAAATAAAAGCGATTGGGGGAACAAAAGTTATCATATAAATGAATTAGAGAAAGCCCAAAAAGCAATTACAAAGCAGGTCAGCGTTGAGCCCGAAGTTATACAGATGCTTACGGACTTAACCTATAAAGAAAAACAAACAACACAAGGCGAGTGGATAGTAAGAGAAATGGGGAATGACTGTTTTATTGAACGACCAAAACAAACTGGTGAGGCATACGGAATAGAAATAATGCAGGACGGAGACTATGATACAAAGAGGGCTGATGCTGAATTTATAATATCAGCAAAAAGATTTGTTTTAAATATGAGTAAGCATTCTGCATAACGCTGTTGCGGTTAAGCTGCTGCGAAAGAAATAACAAAACTTAAAGGATGTAGAAAATGAATTTAGCAAAAAAATTATTAGATCAACACAAACAAAGAATTAAGTTTGACTATAGTGGTGAACTACCGGAATGGGCAATAACTATATGTAAAGAAAACCTCAGCAGTCAGCTTGAACCGCAAGTTATGCAGAAAATTGCGGGAGTTGAAATAAACACACTTAAAAATTTGATGTATTACGAAACCATCCCTCTTGAAGAAAAAGAAAAATTAATAAACATCTTTGAGAAATTTGGGATAAAATTTACAGAAGAAGAAAAACAAATAATGTTTAATGTTTAGCAATTTTTCTGCATAACGCCTTTGCCGATAAGCTGCTTGCGGATAAAATAGAAAAATTAGGATGAAAAAATTAACTAAATATTACAAACAAAAATAGTCGAGACTGTTAGCAAGTCAGCTTGATTGGCTTGTTATACGGATTTTGGCGGACATAGGAAAAACAAAAATGAAAACACTTTATATTGAATTTGACGACCCCAAAACTGGAGAAAGAATAGCAGGAGAAAAAGAAGTTGATAACGAAATAATTAACGAACAAATAATTTTAGAGATTGCTGAATTTGCACAAGAAAACGGAATTTGTGGAAGCTACGCAGCAGAACATTGTTTTTATAAATTTAAGGATGCGAGCCAAAATTCCGCATAACATTTATTGCGGTTAAGCTGCTGGCGACATTTACAAATAATTTAATGGAGTAAGAAATGGATAGAACAGAAATTTTAATAATAGTGAATGAATATTTATTACTTGATGTAATAAGTGGAGGGGTCACAAGCAATAAAGAACTGGTTAATAAAATGGTAGATGAGTTAGCCAGTCAGCTTGAACCGCAAGTTATGCAGAAAATTGCGGAAGATGAAAAAAAACTATTAGATATGTTATTCGCATCAAAAATAGCAGAGATACAAGCACACATAATTTATGGTGAACCATTAGAACAAAGAATGGGTAAAGTTAAGTTAGCTGAAAAGTTGGATGATTTACATAAAAAACTTAAAAGCAATTTTTCGGCATAACGGCTATGTGGCTAAGGCGCAGCCCCAACAGGGATGTAGCAAGACCACAGATGATAAAAATTAGAAAATAATTTAAACAATAGAACAACTTTGAACAAGACAGTAGAACAAAGTAAACAAACTAAAGAACAGCACAAAACCGGTGGAGTGTACGCTGTCGCCTTGAGCCACTTGTTAGGCTACGTTTAGAATTAAGGCACAATTATGAAAATTACAAAACATCTTAAAGTTCCTACTGGAGATATTTTAGTAGTACAAGGTGAAAAAGGTTATTTAGAAATGCTTTCTCTTGGAGATTATGGTAAAAATATAAACATTAAATGTGATGCAATGGGACTTACAAGAGATATTGAGAAAGTGCAACATACTAACCTTTTACCTTTAACCGAAAAATGGGTGATAACAATTTCTACGCAATATGGATGTTCGATGGGTTGCAGATTTTGTGATGTTCCAAAAGTTGGTTCTGGTAAAAATGCAACATATAACGATTTAATAAAGCAAGTATTGACTGGAATAAAATTACATCCCGAAATTAAAACGACAAAAAGATTAAATATTCACTTTGCTCGAATGGGCGAACCTACTTGGAATCCCAATGTTTTAGATGCTACAAAATGGCTTAAAACACATATTGATCCAGAATACAAAATACATCCAGTTGTTTCTACGATGATGCCAAAACACAATGAATGGCTTAAAACATTTATCCATACTTGGATGCGAATTAAAAATAGATTATTGCAAGGTGAAGCTGGTCTTCAATTAAGTATAAATTCCACAAATGAATATGAACGCAATATAATGTTTAATAATAATTCTCTTTCTTTAGATGAAATCGCCAAAATATTAGAAGGAATAATCCCCAATGGAAGAAAGATAACATTGAACTTTGCGATTGCCAATTATGAAATTGATCCAAGTATTTTATTAAAGTATTTCGATCCAGATGATTACATAATAAAATTAACACCAATGCACAAAACCGAAACTGCACTTAAAAATAATATCGAAACTATTGGAGACTATACTGCTTTCTATCCTTATAAGAGATACGAAGAAAATCTTAAGAAGGCTGGTTATGATGTATTGGTTTTTATTGCTTCTGCTGAAGAAGATTTAGGACGAATAACTTGTGGTAACGCAATTTTATCAGGAACTAAACCACTGATAAGTTACCAAGAAGTAGCCTAACTACTGTTTAACCTGCACACCATAAATGTAAAAGGGGTTTAACTCATTGAAATACATAAAGATAAAAATTGAATTTGGGTGTTGCGGGAAAACGGAAAAAGTAATTAAACTTCGCTTAGAAAAAGGTATCTTCTCAAAAGGGGTTGATCTAATAATTAACGGTAAATTTGAAGGGCGTATGCCTGTTTCAAAGATTACCAATAGGATATTAAAAAGAGTAAGTGAATATTTAAAGGAGAAAGAAAAATGAAAATTGAAATAAGCGGAGAAAAATTTATCAACATCATTTGCGAAAGAATGAAAGAGATAGGTAAGGGAGACAGGCTTTATGATTCCAACATCTTACAAGCGATTAAAGAATTAACCGTTTATGAACTTCGGGAAATAATTTCTTTCGGCGATGTGCATACTTGGCATAATGAAAGAATAAAAAGATTAGAGGGCACTATTTCAGCACCTGACTAATCATCCGTCAACAAAATAACTTCCTTCAACCTTGCCATAACTTTCGGGTCTGTTATGGCACGCTCATATCCCTTCTGTTCTGCTTGTTCAAGTGCCTCTATTATCAGGGATTTAAGCTCATGTGTCTGGCTTTGATTAAGACGCTCCCCGACCTTCTCTACTATTAAGGTTGCCTGGTATAAATATGGGCTGTTCATTTTTTTTCTTAATTGTTGGTAATACATAATATCCGCAGGTTGAGCATTTGTAAATTGGTTTTTTATTAAATAACTCTGCTTTGAGTAATCCATTGCAGGTTGATTCTATGTTGATTTCTTTGTGTGTCATATTGCACTTTAAAAGTTATACCTTGATGTTATAATATTTAATCTTATAAGTTTGCCGAAAATTGAGCAACTAATCCCTTTTCCTTATGCCATAAAAAAGCATCCATAGCCCTTAACGATCCGATATAACCTTTTGAATAATGCCATTGATCCGCGGGTGAAATGCTTCTTAAAATTCTTGTTGTTACACCATTCTTTTCGTCAATGGAAATTGTATCAATTTTTTTGCTGTGGTGTTTATCTCCTAAGTGCCATTCTCTAAATTTTGCATTAGCATATAATTGAGGTTCTTCAATAGCCATTACTGTAGGTAAGTCCTGCATCTTTTCATCTTTGCCGTGTGCATATCCAATTAAACATTTTCCGTATGAATAATACTTCCTGCTTCTTGGTGAATTATCTATCTTAACCCCGGTAACTTTATTATACCAGCACTCTAAGGAATCACCTAAATAAAAAGCTCTTTCAACATCATGGTTTCCCGGGATAACTAAAACGTCAACCGGTGCAACGACTCTAAGTTTGTCAATAATCTTTACGATTAATAATCTTCCTTGCTTAAATGTTTTCTTCCACCTGGTGTCCTCTTGCTGCGGAGTTCCGGCTGCTGTTGTATTCGCCTTATTATCTACATTGAAAAAATCATTTCCAACAATAAGAAGAAATTTTTCAACGTTAAATAATTTAGCCCTGCTTATATGTTCTTCTATACAAGTAATAGTATCCTTTTCTGCAATATCGATATCATAATCAATTCCGGTTTCTTTATTCCAAGTATGCTTTCCAAAGTGAATATCAAACGGATCAATTTCATATACATAAGGCTCTTTATCCTTCGAGTATTTAATAGCTAAATAATTAGGCTTATGTTTCTTTATCTCATATATTATTTCTTCTTTAACTGAATTAAGCTCAATCAAAGGATAGTTCTTCTTCAGGTATGCTTTAACCCTGAAAAGAGTATTGATAACCGCTTTATCTTTTCTTCTACCTTCATCATAACTTCTTATCTTTGCCGGTGAACCCCAACTTGAACATTCCCACCTATCAACAGTCCATATACTTATATCTATTTTGCAAACTTTAATTAATTCATCTAATGATTTTATTTCCCTGTTTACAAGTGTGTTAACTTCTGCCTTGCCGTCTTTTTCAGTAAACGAATAAAGCTGTTCCGGTTTTTGTTCTAAAGATTTTCCGTCAACTTGAAATCTCATGTTTTTTCTTTCAGATATGCTTGAATAGTTTTTTTATTTCCCCAAAGATTTCCAACATGACCGCCCTGCCTTATAATAAATCCGTCTATTGAATTGTCTGTTGTATATTGTGCAATAGTTTTAGGGGAAGATTTAATTTGTTGAGCAAGGCTTTTTGTAGTAAATAAAACTCCGTCTTTTTGCTTGGCTAAAAATTCTCTCATTTTAATTAAAGATGGAGCCGAGCCGTTTGAAGCACCACCCATTATTTCAAATTTCATTTGTTATCCTTTTGATTAATTCAACCGATATGTTTGAATTTCGCTTTCTCAACCATTTTGGTTGAATCATTAAAGTAAATTATAAATTTCCTTAATGGAGTTTAAAGGCGTTAAAGTAAATTATAAATCTCAAAACTCCACATTAATCAATTCGTGCATATAAAACATATAAGTGCTGCAATAATTAGTATCGCTTAACGCTGAAACACTTGCCAAACATTTTATACCCCATCTATCAGGCAGTTCATGGTATGCTGCTCTAAATTGATTACCGTAATATTTTGATTTAGGGTTAATAACTCTTACAACATCACCTTTGTTTAAGTGATAAGAAGAACATCCGCAAAACAATAAAGCTATTAGTAATATTCTCATGTCTTACCTCTAAAAAATTGTATAATCTCTCTTATCAATTCTGCTATTGCAAAGGCAATGAATTTTAGGATATTCATAAATTCTTTCCTGCGGTTATTATTTTATAAACTCCATAAGCAATAGCTACAATTACACCTGTTGCAATTATAATTCCTGTGTAAACGCCTTTTTCAAAATTCCAGAAAGGTGCATCAGGAACTTCCACTGTATCCATTTTGAAGTGCCTAAAAACGGTATCAACTCTTACCACTTCATAAACAGGGATTACTATTTCATTCAACAATAAATCAAATGCGGAACGGTCTAAATCATGTATAATAGTTGCGTTGATTGTTATTGAATCTCTTATAATTCCTAAGTTATCTTTTAGTGCAACTTTCTTCTTTACTTTTCCTGTGAAAATATTCCCCTCTCGTATTGCAGGAATATCCGTTATCTCTACATCAGCCGTCCAATGACTTACGGTAGTATCAGGTAAGCCCACCACGAGGCTGTCGGGCGTGTGCTGAGTGATTTTAGGAACTGAACACTTTCCAGCGAAGAATGAAAGTGTAATTAAGATTAGTCCTGTAGCTACAATGTAAGCCCAAGTAGTTAGTTTCATAGTGCAAATTTACGGAACGTGTTAGGGGTGTTCAAGATGAGATTTGACAGGCGCATCTTTCTTATACTCCTGATAGTAGTTGTTAATCCTTCTTACATAGTCTTGTGTTTCTTTAGGATAGGGTTTGTTCTTCTTTACATTGCCAATACCAAAATTGTAAGCCGCCAGAGCTTTATCCATATCCTTAAGCTGCTTTAACAGCCAAGCCATATATCTTGCCTGTGCATTCAAATTAGATTCAGGGTCAAATACATCACCGTGCCCCCATTCATTCCATGTAGCGGGCATAAATTGAGAAAGCCCTTTAGCGCCAACTCTTGAAACTGCCTTTGTATTAAATCTGCTTTCCTGCTTAACCTGTGCTTTCAGCAAAAGCCAATCAATGCTGTTAGCCTCTCCAAACTTTTTAAACAGATCATCATATACATTTTCTTTAGGTAGCATTAATAATATCCATAATGTTATTAAGTTTAAGTAAATAATAAGCCCCACCACTGCCTCTCATACGAGCTAAAGAGAGTTTTATCAGGTATAGTTTTTCTTTTGCTGTCATTATTTTTTTTCTGTAGTTAGTTAAGAAGTGCCCTTAATTAAAAGGGCGGTAAGAATTATTCTCTTGGATTGCTTGTTGTTCCGGTCTGATTACCGTCTTTAGCAAATATTAATCCAAGTGATACTAAGAACCCTGTAAACGATAAAGCAACTTCATCAGGTATTTCAAACCCGAAAACGGATTTAGCAAGCCAAAGAATCCCTGTTGCCAATCCTGTTACCGTTGTTTTCCAGTTCTTAATTACCAGATCAATTATAGTAGCCATGAATCACTCCTTTTATTTATTGTTTTCTAACAACGTTTCTATTCTCACTAAGCGTGAAATAGTCTCCTGCTTAAAATCGTTTATATTACAATTGACACGTTCAAATCTATCAAGGTAATTTTCCTTAATTTCTTTAACCTCTGTTTCAATGTTGCCAACCCTTGTATCTCTCTTCTTCCATGAATAGAGAACCGCGCTGCTAATTAATCCACTGCCCAACAACGATATGATTATCTCCATGTTCTTCTCTGTAGTAATTCTGTAAATTTAATTTTCCACTCCCGAAATAATTCGGGTAATGTTTTAAATGACTAACTAACTGTTCTTCCATCCCTTTCAGCTTTCCGCTTTCCTGTCAAAAATTTATTTATTAATTAAAGTGTTAACGGCTTATTTAACAATAATGTGGTTTTAACCATCTCGAACCAGAGATCAAAGCCCACAGCGTCTGGATGTTGCCCATCTTGTGTGTACCATAGACCGCCCTCACCACCTTCCAAAGTTCCGCCCCGATTCTCAATTTTTCGTCTAAAAAATTCGAATATATTTATATACGGAACCTTGTTGTCCCAGCAAGTTTGCTTAGTGGCTTCGCTATGATCTTCCATTGAGTACGTTTGATTAGGGGGGGCATACAATGTATAATAATTAGTACCAGAACCATTATCGCCCATAGGGTTGCAGCTCATAAAGGCATAATCTCTAATATCATTTGCATCAAAGAAGTCTATAACTTCTTGAATTTGCGATTTCGTTTCCGCCGTTGTATGTTCGGCTGTGTTATTCATTAGTGGCAGTTGTAACAATACAGCATCAACATCATTTTCTCCTATTTCTGCATTTAGATGTTCATCAATCAAAGTTCGTAATTCATGCCCGCTGTGTCCGCAACTCATTATCATTAGTGTATTGCCCGTCCAATACATTACCCCCCATACCATAAGCGTTTTAGTATTGTTTGCTTTGGTTAGCCTAATGGTATTAGCACCAGACCCAGTTGGGAGCCCAATATACTGCTCAACATAAAACGGATTGCCTGTGTCTAAGGCACTATCTTTTGTCCGGTAGGTGTCAATCGTTGCAGCGCCATAAGCAGAAGGGTCACTACCATTAATGGTCACAGTCACGGCATCGTCATAATCTTGACCGTTTTCGTTGTCATCAATGTGTATTATTAGACCAACATTATCCATTCCATCAGGTATGCTTATTTCCGCATAAGCGTTAGCCTCTTGCGTATATTTAAAGTATTCACTTCCACCAGAGTTTACAAGAGTAGACCCGTTCTCATCAGCCCAAGTCCCGCTTAATGTCCAGTCTGTATGCCTTATTGCTCTGTAGGTTGGTGCGTTATATTTTAAATAATCATATACCCTCCTTGCAAAAGTATTATTATATAATCTTGGTGGCATTACATCCAAATCGCCCTCGCCATCGACCACAGCCCCGCCGGAATTATATACCATCAAACTATCACCCATAATTGCTATTTTTGTAAGTTCCTTATCATCCTTACCTATTGCTTGTAAAAAATCCATTGTCCCCCAGCTTTCGCCTATTGGAGTTGTGACAGCTTCTAACGAGGCGATGTCTGCTTCTATTGAATCAATATCTGCGTTTATTGTTTCTATGTCCGCGTATATGGAATCTATTGACTCAAACAAGACTTCTTGAGAGGGAACAATTTCCCTTACTTTTACATCGTCAACCTCTATACCTAAACCATTGTTGTCACCACTCAGAACACCAATGCTAACCACAGCTGTACTTGCTACAATATTCCCTCGGAAAAACTGTTCTGTGGGAGTCGGTGTTACATAAATAGACCCTGCATGGTTTGGAGTTGTTGAAAAACCACCAATTTGTATAGTGGTGGCAGTCCCTATGTTTAACCTTATTTTACCCTCAACCCTATAAGTTTTGCCAACTTCACAAATATCCGGTATTTGCACGTTTTGGTGCTGTGCTATACCGCTAAACTTAACATACATTTTTCCCGCAACAGTTGAATTTATATCTAATGTTGGTGTGTTAAGATTAGCTACCCAATCATTCGCACCACTCATATCCGAATTTTCATCTGCCACCAGACTCTCGGCACTTGTAATAATATAAGGTTCGATTGCTAACAGTCTTTGGTGGTATTCTTTATCAAGCAAACCCGGGATATAAAAATTCCCATCGCTGTAAGCCGCCCCAAGAAAGAACCGTTGATAACCCTCTGATAAATCCGGCACTTCTGTCATTCTCTTCATTTGTAAGGTTACTGTCTGACTTACGCCAACACCCAATATATCGACATACAACATTTTAATCGCAGAAGAATCATAATAAGTGAACCCGGTGATTAACCCGCTACCAACACCAGACCCTCCTTCAATTGTTATAGTCCTTTGGTCAGAGGTATAAAGTATTACAGCGGAACTAACAGATAATGTTTTGGCGGAACGGTCTATTGTAACTGTCCCCGCCGTCCAAATTGTAAAATTAGAACTTATCCGCATCCAATTACCTGCGGAAGTACCGTAGGCAATATAAAATTCACCTTCAAATTTGCCTATTTGTCCTTTATAGTTTGGGACATCTGTTATATAAGACAAGGCTTTAATTTGGTCTTTTAATCCCGTCTGTTTTAATTTATAACTATCATTAGCGTCAAAATTATTCGCTATTTGCTCTAAACCTTTTATATTCATTTTTTCCCTCTAAAACAATAAATAATTATTACCGCTCTTAACAAATGTATAAGCGGTATGTTGATAATAAATAGTCAGCGAAACATCTCCATCTATTGTGCCCCCGCCACTCACAACCACGACCACATCGCCAGAACCGGAGTCTATCTTTTTTATATGAAAGGCAGTTCCGTCCGGGATATTAGCAATAGGTAATGTCACAGTCTTATTTGTGGTAGAGGTCGTTATTTGTACGTAATAATTATCAATCGTTAATATTTGGTCTGCGGAATATGAAGATAGAGTGTTATATCTGATAACATCTTCTGCCAAACTATCCACGCCCGTGCGGAGTGAATCCACTCTTTGAGATAAATTAAGAGTATCAGCTTTATCAAGCTTTACATCTAATAAACTATTAACCTGACTTTCAGTATATATATTATTTAACGAATCTATGATTGCTAAAATTCTATTGTTGTGTGAAAGTGAAGTATCACTGTGAACTGCAAGGCTGTCATCAATTCTATTTAATGAATCCGAAATTATATCGGCGTTGATTGCAACCCCGCTAACTGCTAAAGATAAACTTTCAGTATTGTAAGCTAAGGTTAAAGAACTAATCTGGGAACTTGAAGGTCTGTTGGTGTAATTGAATTTACCTGCTAACCAAGTCTTATCATTAGTTCCATCATTCAATATCAATTCATAAAAGAGTAATCTTGGCGCTCTTAATGAAGTTAAAGAATCGGCAAGTGATTCAATTATTATAACAGAATCCGTAAAAGATACGTCAATGGTTTTAAGTGCTGTTGACGAGCCTTCCGCGCTCTTAATTTTAAATTCACCAGTGTAACCACTAAAATCAAAACCTATTCCGTCTGCATCCGCAACGCCTATTTCAAGCAGTAGTTTATCGGAATAATAATGCACCAAGTCTAAGCGTGTAGGTGCGCTTGTGGTTATTGTCTGAGCCTGAATTATAGTTGCAAAGAATAGGAATAATAAAATCTTTTTCATTTAACTAACCTTTTGATTAAGTATATCATTAAAAGCCATGTAAGTATTTCACAGATTAAATAATACGGTTGAATTACTCCGCCTGTTTTATAGTGTAAAAAATAATCTTCAGCTATGTGTAAATTCCAAAACGGAATTAAATAGCAATACCAGGTATCGTGCGCCCATGTATAAAATAAATTCCATTCATTAGGATCACTCTGAAATAATCTTCCAATGTCAGGCAATCCGCTTAAAATCATTGCAAGTAAAACAATGTGAATTTTTTTATCCACTTTGAAGTAGTCTAAAATGTAATACGATATTACCGCACCTTGAATTATGTGATTAGGTGTTGTCAATTATTACTATGACTTTCCAGGAACCAAGCGTTCAATGATTTTACATATATAAACTTTGCAATGTCTCTATATCCAAGAACAATATCTAAAAGCCCATCAGTTACATAAATATTAATTCCTAAATCATCAGGGTCGTAAATAGTTAATGTAGTAGTTGCGTGAATATTTATAATGGTTAACTCCTGACCGTCTTTCTTTCCAACAAGCGTTTGTAATGCTCCATTTGAACCGCCATTCCAGTAAACAATAGAACTTGTTGGAGTTAATGTATTACTTGTTATGCTTGTAATTATTTGTGGTGTATTCGCAATAATTCCTTTAACTACAAAACCGGAATCTGTGGTAATTACAGTTGAATCCGTGCTTACTGATGTTACTTTTGCATTAATTTGTGTTTGAATGTTAGACGTAACATTATCTAAGTAATCCAATTCAGTAGTTGTAATATCTGAGGGCGTTAATTCAGCAGCACCATTTGAAGTCATCACTCGGTTTGCTGTGAAATTATTATTGATTAAAGCTAATGAGCCCAATCCAAGTAACGTATTGATTGCTGAATAGTTTGCAGCTCCTAAAATTGATTGAACATTAACAGAAGGTGCTATACCTGCATAGGTTGTTAAATCAGCATCGTAGGCTTGAACATTTGTTCCTATTACTAACCCTAAATTACCCCTTGCCGTTGATGAGCTCTGCAGGTCTGATAAATTATTGCTTACTTTTAAAAGCTCATCAGCATTAAAGGATTCATCCGCACCCGCATTCCAGACTTCCAATGCAGTTGATGATGAGGTTGCATAGTCTGCGTTAAGCGTTACTAAAGGGTCTGAGAAATAATTATATATACCATTTTTTAACGTCCCTGTTGAATCAGAGTATGCAGTTGAACCGCCACTTGGGATAGTAATGCTTGATAAACTTGTATATTTAGAATTTCTCAAGGTTAAAGTTGTCCCCGAAACAGTTAATTTTTGCCCGAAATCATCCGCATCATAAAGCGTATCTCCCGCAGCGTCATATAAATTATAAGCATCCCTTGCACCACCCTGGATGATGTTGGTAAAGTAATTAGCCCCTGTAAAAATATTGGCAGCTTGTTTGTGTGGAATTACAGTGGTGTCAATATTTGCACTTGATAAAGTATTATTATCAATATCTTTTAGGGAAAGTCCTATGCCCGAAGATGTAATTGAGCTTGCCAAATCATTCGCTGTAACAGCAACGGTTTCACCATCGTTAAATAATCCTTGCGCCCTTCTTACAGTTCCCTGAATCACCTGAGTGAAATACTTAGATCCTGTTAATACCTGAGTACTTGCCTTAGTGACAAACGTTGCGGTATCAGGGCTTGGACTTGTTGGAAGGATAGCAAAACCAATTATATCTGCATCACCATTTTTTAAGAATAAGGTATCGTTTGAAACCGCTACAGAACTTCCAAAATCTTCAAAGGCACTTATCAAGTCACCCTGATTTGTTATTACCCCCGTGATATTCCCCCACGTAGCCATTGAATCCCCATCTGTAATATCAGATAGAAAAGCAACTGAATCTTTTGTTGGGCTTGATTCCTCACTAAAAATTATCCTTCCATTATTTACCCACAAAAGGTTATTCCATGTTTGATAATTTGTAGGCTCATAGGGTAATTCTAAAACTCCATTTATTCCGAATGTAACCACCCCATCATGTTTCATCGAATCTTTCACGGTATATCTTCCGTGCATAATTTCAGTTCCGGTAGTCTTGACATAAGAGGTATCTATTGTCCTTGTTGACCTCTTAGAGGCTAAAGTATCATAAGTTCCTAATATGCTATTCCATATAATTACTACCGAATCAGCTAATGAAATATTCCCGATCATCGGGCTTTTTAATGCAGGTAAACTTAATTTTCCTGTAGGCGAAAACTTTAACGAATCTTTAATTACTTTTAACCCGCCAATTGAATCCAAGCCTTTTCTATGGACTGTGGAATCGCCCATATAACTTCTAAGCGCTACTAATGAATCTCTGTTTCTTTTATATCCTGAATCAATCTTAGCCATGTTATTGTTAAGATTAATTGCTCCCGGATTATCATCTTGTCCCCATTGTAGAATATGAAGGTTATCAGTTGAATCTGTTGGCGCAGTGTATTGAGCAAATAAACTAATCGAAAATAAAAGAAAAAATAAAATCTTCATTAATAGCCCCTTCCATAGCTTGAACCGTATCTTGAACCATATCCAAGAACTGAAATTCCTGCACCTACTTCTAATAGCTGAAATGTTACACTTGGCGTAAGCGGGTTAATCTCTTTAGAAAAGATTATGAATTTACTTGAGTTGTTTATCCCTGTGGGCACCATATTTGCATAGTTTAAAATAACCTGATCTCCTATTTCATATTTTATATGTGAATTGAACTCACCAGCCCACGTAACTATTGCATATTGTTTCGTTAACCAGTTAACTAATTTTTGTAGTAAGTATTCAGCAGTGTTATCATCGTATATCCAATCGCTTGAATATTCAAAATATTTTTTTACTTTATAATCAGTTTCAGCATTTGCACATTTGGTTTTTTCAGTTGCACCAAGTATCGAAGCATTGCTTGAAACTACATCTCTGTTAACAAAAAATTCTTTCTTATAAGTTCCTGAAGCGTAATCAAAAGCATACTTTAATCTGAAATCAGTGTATATGTCTGACAAAGGGCTTAATCTTCCGCTTACCAATTCTCTTTCTGAATTTCTTGTTAAAGGAACAGTCCAAGTATCAGCCGAAGCAGCTTCATCAAGTGAAAGGAATTTATACCCATCATAAGTGTCTAATAGGATTGAATGACTTTCAAAACATAATTGTTCAATCAATGCCTGTGGAGTGCTGAATGAATTTATTGACCTTCCGAATAGCCAATCTTTTCTCGTTCCGCTTGTAGTATTACCAATAACATCGAATGACTGATAATTAATTTTATTATCACCCTGAATGTTTGTTAAGTAAATGTTATCGGCTGCTGTTGCGCTTGTATCTGCTGCTGCTAAAGTTAGCGTCTTGGTTGAACCTGTATAATCAGAAACATAAGTTTTGTGCCCTGTGGTTACGTTATAATAAATAGCATTATTATAATAATCATCCACAGAACTTTTAAGCCCGCTTACAATTATTAAAGTTGTGCTTGTAACTGTTGAAACTCTTAAATCTCTTTCAACAAATACTTCATCTCTTAATATTGATTCAATAATGCCGGAAGGAGTTAATATTATTCCATTAACACTATGTCCTTCGTCTCTTGTAGCTCCACCAACAGAATCTATCCATCTCTCAAATTGTCTTCCGGCTGCATAAGCGAAAATGTCACCGTTAATTACATTTTCTATACCTTCAGGGAATCTTTTCATTAGTTCCTATTCCCCATATTATTCCTAATAGAGCCTCTGACACTTCTTACTGGAATTTTTGCAATAATGATATTATTCAATTGTAAATAGACATTGTGGATTCTTAAGTCACCGGATGCCGTGCTATTCAGCATTGTAAATTCAAGTGATAGTAATTCTTCAATAGTCCACGGTAGGTCTGTATTTATTTTCATACCAGTATATTGTCCCCAAAACAGGAAGCTATTAACCGGAGTTATAAGGTCATTGGTATAACCAACTTCGCCATCAGTGTTACCCGAACCCACTCCGGGAATGCTTGGATGGAAATAATTCATCATAATATTCCGCTGTGATGTGCCAACCGCTGAAGCCCAATTACAGACCTGTGTAACCTCACTCTCAAAGGCTTTGCCTAATATTCCAAGATCACCGGTTGCAATATTGCTTTCAGCTTTAACGGCTAATGTTTCGCCGGATGGAACTACTACATAAGTATCAGCATCACTATCGGCTGCATTCCCTATGTCATTTATGGTGCTTTTAGTTCCCAACTGATTAAACTGGATATAAAGTTGCCCATAGATAGTATCGTCAACTACGCGTCCGGGAGCATATAGTCTTACTTCGCTTCTTGTATCAACATTAACAGTAGAGCCGTTCGAAGGCTGTAAAATCATGCAATTAAATATTTGAGGTAAATACTGATATAGATAATCATCAGAGGTTGTAACATTTAACTTATGAGTAGCTATGATATATCTTAAAGAAGTTTTGTCAACACAAACTGTCGGAGCTAAAGAGAAACTTGTCAAGTGGAAATCAACGGTCGCGAATATACCGTATAATATTGGTAATGGTAATGAAAGGTTATCTTCCGGTGCATTTGTGAAATAACTAACTCCATTATTAAAATCCTTTTGAACCTTGTAATACGGAAGTTCAACCATTTCCAATTCACGATATTCAACACAATAAAGTTCTATCTGAGTTGGATTGTATAAGTAATCTTCTATGTAGTATTTTTTGAACCAGTTGACTTCACTTTCAGCAGTTGCACCAACCCAACAAAAGCCAACATTAACTTCCCTTGAAACTAACCTTGCTCCCGATGTAGCAGGATAAAATTCATTAAAGAATCCATCCACACCTGTGTTAGCTGAGTATCGTGCTATCTTTAATATGAATGAACTAACTTGCCCTATTCCACCACCAGAACCCATGCCTATTGATTCTCTTATCGGTGAAACACCTTCATTGCCACCCCATATCACACCTGCATCATAAAGACGTCCTGTTCCACCTGCATCTGTTAATGTAATTCCACCTACCCTTGTAGTAAATCTATAAGTAGTTGAATCACCTAAGATTTTAACAACCCATACAAGGTTTGAATCAGTCGAAACCGTTTGGTTCAGGACTAACATTAATTCATATACCCTTCTCGTATCAACTGTCTTTGAACATCAGGTAATATTCTGTAAACCCTTGAATCTATTACTTTTCCATCCATTACATTCTGCAAGGTAATGTTAATCGGCTGTGAGCCTTGCCTTGAACCGCCGTTATTTATCATGCTCCATAAATTTGATTGCTGGTCGTTATTTAATACCATTTCACCTTTTTTAGCAATGATATTTACTTCACTACCAACAATTCCACCGTCATGGAATTTCGGTATCATAGCCGTTGTTAGCGCAAGGCTGGCAGCTTCGGCACTTATCGCAGCCGCAGCACCCGCAGCACCAAACGAGGCAATATTCACAGCTAAAGCGGCAGGGAAAGTTGCTGCTGCAAGTGCAACCATTTCAGCACCGATAGTGGCTATTGAAGCCGTTGCGGTTGCGGTGGCAACGGCAGCCGTTGTTGCGGTCTCTGCCTTTTCAAATAAATGCTTTGCAAGAATATGTGTTAATTCTTCGGCGGCTACTTCTCCTAATACGGAAAGAACATTTTGTCCTAATTGCTCCACAAGTGAGTTTGCTTCACCAAAAACGTTTTCCCATAAACTTGAAAAATTCGATTCAAGGATAGACGTTAACCCAGTCCACCTTTCTATTTCTTTTGCGTGTATATCAACCGCAAAATTTTCATAGTCTTGTAAGAGTGCTTTTCTATAAGCATTAAGTTCATCTTCATTAATTATTTTTTCAGTAAGCATCTGCTCCGCAAAGGCAATTTCATCACTCATTTTTAATTTGAATAATGCCTTTTCACGTTCCGCACTATCTTTTATCAGGTGGGCGTTTAATTCAGCAGCCATTCCTATAAACTTTTTATGTTCCTCAATTAATTTATCAGCCCTTAAGGATTCCTCTATTTTTTGCCCTCGTTTTTCTACTCCATTGGGCTTAAAATTATTAATCTCATTAAAAATCTGTTCTGCGGTTTTTCCCCAATTACCACCACCCTCAATAATATCCTTATTTATTTCTTTTATTTTTTCATGCAGCGAAACCTGTTCATTTAATAACTTAACCCTATCAGCGTCCTTCATCTCTAATGAAAGAGCATTACTTAACTGTTCCTTTTGTTTTTCCAGAAGGGCAAGCATGGGCTTATTCTGTAATTCAAGTAAATCTCTTTGGATTTTTAAATCATTGACAAAATCCCTACCCAGATTTTGAGTTCCTTTGTGTTTCCTTAGATATTCTTCTAAGTTTTTAATTGCAGGTGTTAGATATTCCCTCTCGGAAGGCTTTAGTTCATCATATCTTGTTTTGAGATTTTGTAAAGCATGTCCCAAGTCTATATTTGATATATTCAATTCGTCAATTGCAGAAACGCCATTTTTTGCCGCAATCTGTATGTCATTGAGCAAACCCAAGTAAGACTTAAATTCCGGTGTATCCGATGTTAATTGTTTAAGCCTCTCTCCATATTGTCGGGACATTTCTTGCAGAAACTTTAAGTCTTCTGGGTCAAGTTTTTGTCGGAATCCAAATCTCACATCCCCATTCTTTATTAAATCATCAACCAGTTTTTTGTCCGCGGTATACTTATCTATCATCCCCTGTTTTTGTTCTTTTATCAACTCTCTATTTAATCGGGTAGCTTCTTCATAAGAGGTGCTTAAATCCCTTAGTTTCTCTATCATTTTGGATATATTATCCAACTCTGTTTTATAAGCACTATCACCATCTTCCATTGTGGAGTTATTCTTAGCCATTGCAAACGTTAAAGCCTGAAACGCCGTAACTGCCACTGAAAGAAGAAGCACAATTCCACCCGGCCCCTTTAAGAAACCAAGCATCTCTTTCCCAAACGTGCTGTTTAATGATTTTGCTTCTTTATTAGCACGCATCATTGAATCAATCATGGGATTCAAGTTATTACCGATTGCAAGCACACCAAAGGCAAAACTCTGACTGAAATACGCCGAATCCCTTACTACATAGTTAAGGTTCTGCATAGCAACGCCCATGTTTGCCATGCCCCTTGTTGAGCCGTGTGCCGATGCACCAACGTTTTCAAGTTCCTGCTTTGCTAATGCAATTTTTTGTTTTAGAACAACAAACGCTTCGCTTGTCGTGTCTATCCTAAGAAGCTGTTCGTTCAGCCCTGCCAAACGCCCCATCATAGCCTCAATGGAACCAAGGCTTGATGTTTGTCCGGTTAATCCTAAATCTCTTTGTGCATCTTTAATCGATTGTAAGGCACGTTTCTTTTCTAATGCAACATTTACTTTATTTATCGAATCTTCAAGTCTTCTTTGTTCTGCCTGCTCTAACTTAATTGCAGTCTGAATTTCTTTAGAACCGTTCTTAGCCTGATTAGCATAAGCGGTGATAGTGTTCTTTAATGAATCAACAGAGGTATTAACATCCTTAAACCCTGCTGATAAAACAGGTATGCCCTCAAGTTCGGTTTTGAACTTTTTTAATTCAGCACGTAAACTTTTAAGGGTAGCATCTTCTGTTACTACCGTTAATTTTATCCGTTTTTCTATTTCATCAGCCAAAGTTTTTCCTTAAATAATCGAACACTTTATTGTCAAATCTTTTACTGAAACCAAAAAACACTCTTTTAAATCTTGGATATTTCGGGTCGGTCTGCCAGTGAAGTCCGTTTCCCCTTGCTACTATTATTGCTTCTGTTCCTTTATTCGTGCCCGTAACGGATTCAACGGAAATTGAGTTGTAAAGTTTATTTGTCTTTCCCTTATAAACGGTTGAGTTCCCCTTTTTCTTAATCCATCTTTGTGTATTGGGAACAAAGGAACTGCCTTGTAAATCCTGCCCTGTATCAATGCCTTCCTTAATATCAACAACAGCCATTTCAGCAATTTCCCTCATCTGTTCGGGTGATATATAAGTAAGTGAATTTAGCTTTGCCTCAACCTCACGTTCAAAACCTTCCTGGTCAAAATCAGTCATTATTGTTATCAAGCAACTGCTCCAATAATTCCGCTTTTACAACTTCCATCACTCCGATTACTTCAACGTTCATCATTTCGCATGTTTCAATGTAATCCCAGATGATGTCATATAATTCGTTGATTTCTTTGACTGCCATAAATCCTGTTCAATCTTTTTACTGATTCAAACCAAACTTTGTTATTTATTAAATGAGGCTGATACAGATAGAACCAATAAAAATCAATTACTTGTTCGGTTCGTTCATCTACCAGTTGAATGGGGTTTATTTCTTCTTCTAAGCCTATAACCAAAGTCCAGAGTATCTCTTCTAACTTTACGGCTTTAGTTAACTGCCTTCTTTCTGAAAACTTGCGGTCAACTAATTCTATAAGTTCATCACAATTATTTATAACAAACTTTTTCTTTTTCTCTGTATCGTTTATGGTTATGGGGTAAGGTTTTCTTACACCCAAAAGCATCCCCTCATTACTTAGGTAAGAACAGTATTCTATTTTTTTTTATCAGCGTTTGTAAAACCTGTCTGCTCCTGAATTGCGGAGTATAAAAGGTTTGTCATCTCTTTGTCTTTACAGATGTTTTCAAACTGCTCTTTATCAAGCTCATTGTTTACTATCTTCAAAGGCTCATCAGAACCTTCAACATCTTTTAATGAGTATTTAATGGAAAGACGTTTGAACTGATTGAATTTTTTTAAGTTAATATATCCCGCTGATTGGATATTTAACTCCTCATCTGAAATATCGGGATTACCCTTCCTAAGCTCCCCTGCATGTCTTATTGCCCCCATCATAGCTTCTGAATATAAATCATCCAATTCATCCTGTTGTTCTAAGGTCGGGTAATCCACTTTAATTTTTAGTGCAAAGACATTTTCACCGTCTATCGTTTCGTTAACATCAACCCAATGTGATTCTGATTTTTTAAGTTTTAATGTCCGCATAACTCCCTTTTATTTTATAAGTCTTTAATTATGGTGCTGGATAGCTTCTATCGTTTGCATCTGCTATTGTTACCTGTAATGATTTAGCTGCAGATGTGTTTAATTCTACAGTCTGGCTTAAAACTATTGATTCATATTGTCCGTCTGTTCCATGAGGCGTAGCAGTTAATCTTCCGTATGAAAGTATATTTAAATAACCGGCTGCACCTGTTGAGCCACTTATTAATTCAATACCTCCAACCGTTCCCGCTCTATAATCCTCAAGAATTGAGTATGTAGTTGAATCATAAGGCAATGTTGCACTAACTGTAAAAGAAGGACTAAATTTATAGCTTCTTGGAACTCCCGCCGTTCTGCAATCAGATATAACATTGTTGTTTATTTGAAGCGAATAATTCTTGAAACAAACATCTGTTAATGAAGTATAACCAGTGATGTTAAGCGTGCAGGCGGTTGTATCGTTATAAAAATTACTGAGTGATTCCGCAACCCATGTTCCGCCACTAAGGTCTTGATTATATAGTATCGTTGCCCCAATCCAATTCCCTGATATTTGGGCTAACCTTGCAATTCCTTCTGCATTTGGAGTTAGCGAAAAAGTCATATCACCTACTACTGCTGTTTTTAAAAGCACTCCATCCGTACTATTGCTATTTGCATAACTTGCAAGTGTATGATAATACCCGGCTGAAGCTGTGTCTAATATGGTTGAGTTATAAACAGGTGTAATTATCTTTTGAAACGGAGTTGTTGCCACTTCGGTTACATTCTGTAAAGCAGCTACAAAGTGCAATGCAAGATGTTGTCTTGTGGCAAGTCCGGCAAAAGCCATTGATTTTAACCCGCTTGCCGTATCGGTATAATTTCTGCTTTCTTTTGGTATTAATCCTGATGTAGATATTACATCAAGATTATTGATAATTGTGTTCGGATTAGTTATTACGCTGCCCGCGTTATAATTTAAAGTTTCATAAGCATCCGTATCTGCCTTTGGTGTTGCAAAGTTAGTCTGTTGTAAAACACCTACCACTCTTTGCCTTGAAGTTATTTCTGCTGCCATTTATTTCTCCCCTTTATAAATTTCTACCCACCCAAATTGTTTTAATATCTTTGTTTTTGATGTTGCAAGTTCTATAACTTCTCCATCAGCTAATTTTTTCTCTAACTCTTTGCCTATAAAGGGGACTGCATTGGAAGAACCTTTGATATAGTTATCCGTTTTAACCAGCTTTTGTTTCCCCTCAACCTTTTTCGGAGCTTGCTCCTGCTCCACCTTTTCTAAATCCATACATACACCTTATATTTATAACTAAAACTGTTTAATGTTGAGTTTGTGTAATACTCTATCCACATGATCTTACTCCCCAAAAAAATCTTAAAGTCCCTCTGCTGTGCTTATCATGGTTTTTCATTCTTCCAAATAACCTTTTATCAGTCCAGTTCTTAAAAAGAGTATTGTTCTGAATTGCAAGCTCAAGTGCTAAGAACAAATCATAATTAACAGATATATCACCATCATCATTATTCCTGTAAGAAACTTCCACCTGTATTTCATCTGTAGTTACGTAACTGCTGCTTGTTGTATTTACTTCATCACGGCTTCCTGTTGGCTTTAAGGTATATCCTTTATGCCCGTGTGATTTTATTGCCTCATCAATTTCAGCCGAACCGGGAACTCTCTTATATCCCAATGCTTCAATAATCACAATCAATGCAGCTTCGTTGGAAACATAACTCATCGTGAAAACCTTACATTAAATTGTGTAAAGTTCTCGCTTTCACTTATTGAACCGCTATCATCTTTATCGTAAAAGAATCTCATTGTATCAAGTTTGGTTAAATACCTTTCACGGTATTCCAGGTATTTCTCTTTGAACTCATCATCACTCTGCCTGAAGCGTAAACGGTTATAAGCATCCATCAATGAACCTAAAGCATGAAGTTCCTCATACCCGGTTTCAATCAAATAACCTGAGTAAGTTACTGTTGATCCAATGCTGTCTAATTTCAAACGGTATTTTTTATAATAGCTGTTGAACTTAAACGTTACTTCTTCTACAGTGCTTGATACAACTGTTTCAATATCGTAATAAGTGGTTTCGTCATCAGTTCCCTGAAGTGTGAATGAAGCCTCCCCGCTTATAGCTGTAATTGCTATTACACACCTGTTTCTTTGTGCATAATCCTGCGATGTAACTGCACCTGTAAACGCGGCTGTCTTTGTTGCGCTTGCCTGTAGTTCAAGCCTCTTGCAAAGCCGCCTTACCTCATTTCCCCTGTCAACTATATCACTAACCATGATGCTGAACCTTGTATCAATTATATACGTAAGGTCAGTTTCATCATCTCTTAATGA
>Ga0209417_1002647_pt1 | contig 26630 bp, 21 predicted proteins | sample RifGroF2_FD_184002 | JGI IMG/M metagenome (GOLD analysis project Ga0209417, IMG submission 184002) | Groundwater microbial communities from Rifle, Colorado, USA - Groundwater F2 (SPAdes) (version 2) | ecosystem: Environmental > Aquatic > Deep subsurface > Groundwater | place: Rifle, Colorado... | reverse complement strand
GTTCCGATTAAATGAAGATTAAACGCTGTATTTACTTCTTTTGAGTAAAAAATTTTCTTTATAAGGCTTTCTGTTTTGAGATCATTTCTTACAAAATTTGCTTTTGGCGATTTATTTAAGAATTTTTGAATAAAATTTTCTTCTGATTCAGTTATAAAAAGTAAATTGCTTATTCCTTTATTAGTTTTGCCAAGCAAAACTTTGCCAAAAGGCGTTTCATTTATGCCATAAACAACATTTAAAGTGTTTTCTGCATAAAAACGACTCTTTGATTCAGTTGTTTTAATCGTTATAGAAATTTTATCAGTTTTATTTTGATAAAGAATATTTTTTGATTTTTTCAAAAGTTCTTTAAAATTTATGGATTTTTCTATTAATTCTTGATTCTTATTCATTTTAGTTCCTCTTTTATGTTAATTTTATATTAGATTAAAAAATATTTCTAAGTCGACTTGGGTTTTGTGAAAAAATGATTATTCCTCCTGAAATAATGATTACAAAACAACTGCATCCTGAAGATACTCAAATTCTGGATGCTTTAGAGTGTTCAGAGAAAATGATTTTTCAACAAAAAACCTCTTTTAACAATGAGGTTAAGGTTGTTGAAAATAAACTGGGCAGATTTTTAAAGTTTGAAGACAATTATCAGGGCGGAAAAATCAATCATCCCTCATACAAAGGCAATATCCCTTATGTAAATTACTTTTTTCTTGCATCTGCAATGAAGAATGACATAAAAAATGTTCTTATCCTTGGTATGGGTACAGGATATTTTGTTAACCAACTCAAAAGCATTCTGCCGCAAGTTAAAAATATTGATGTTGTTGAAATTAATCCGGAACTGCCGGATATTGCAGTAAAATATTTTGATTTTCAAGAAAGTGGAATTAAACTGCATTTTCAGGATGCGCGGGTGTTTTCCAGAAATTCCCCTGAAAAATACGATTTGATTATTCTCGATATTTTTTCGGAAGCCGGCATGGCTTATCGCTTTATGACAAAAGAATTCCTCGAAGAAATTAAGAATATACTCACTGCTGACGGGATTTTTGTTTCAAATATTTTTGGTCTGACAGATATAGATTCAGAAAATAACATAATTTTTAAATCTTTATTTAAGACATATTCTTCCGTATTTAACGATAACCTGATTTTTCCCACGAATTATGGTAATTACGAATTTTATAAACTATTAATAGGCTTGCAACATAATTTATCAGACTTAACAAATATTATTTTATTTTCCTGCAAAGAAGAAATTGATATTAAAACATCAAAAGTTTTGGAAATTATGGATAAATTAAATATAAATATTGATAAATACGTTCAAGATTTTTACCTGGGCGGTTTAAATCTTGAAAACATCCCAACATTGCTTGACGAAGATGAAAATCATCCCGAATTTTTTAATCAATTTTTAAAAAAATATGTAAATAAATTTAATGAAATATTTGATAACATTTGAGGACAGTTTAAATATTTTATTCGATAATAAAAGTGGGTAGAGATTTTAAAAGAGAATTTTAGCTGTGATTAAAAATATTATAAACAGATATTATGCCTTTTTAATAGCAATAACCGTGCTTTTGGTTGATCAAACAATAAAAAGCATAATATCTCAAAACATGCTTTTAAATGAAAAAATTACTATTTTAAATAATTTTTTAAGTGTAACAAAAATCTATAATACAGGCGCAGCTTTTGGAATATTTGAAAATAAAACTTTGTATCTTGCAATATTTTCAGTATTTGTAATTATTTTAATCTCTGTATATTTAGTCAGGACTTATAAATCACAAAATTTTCTTAATACAGTTGCATGGGGACTTGTTCTCGGAGGAACTATAGGCAATTTTATTGACAGGCTAAGTCTTGGATATGTTCTTGACTTTATAAGACTTGATTTTGTTAACTTCCCGATTTTTAATATTGCTGATATATCTATTAATTGCGGAGCCGCGCTTCTTATAATCTATATACTCTTTGCTTCTAATGATAATACACAACAAGCAGAGATAAAAAGCTGATTTTATAAAACAAATGACTGAAAATACAGACAAAATCTCCAAAATAATAAACCTTGAAGTTGATTTAGATGAAACAGGCTCAAGGCTGGATGTTTTTGTGGCAAATTTAGTTCCTGAGCTTACCAGAACAAGAGTTCAACAGCTTATTAAAGACGAAAAAGCCGTCCTTGTTAATCAAAAAATTCCCAAAAACTCATATAAACTAAAATATGGCGATGAAGTCTGTATAAAAATTCCTGAAGCAAGACCTCTTGAGCTGGAAGCTGAAAATATTCCTCTTGATATCCGCTATGAAGATGAAGATATGCTTGTAGTAAACAAACCTGCCGGAATGCTAACTCATCCGACTTCCATAGAAAGAGAACATACTCTTGTAAACGCTCTTTTATTTCACTGTAAAGGCAATTTATCGGGCATAAACGGAATTATGCGTCCGGGAATCCTTCACAGACTAGACAGAGATACTTCCGGGCTGCTGATGATAGCCAAAAATGACTTTGCCCACCAGTTTTTATCGGAGCAGATAAAAACAAAAACAGCTAAACGACAATATTTAGCTATACTTCATGGAGTTATAAGCCCTGATGAAGGGACTATAAATGCTCCTATAGACAGACATCCGACCCAAAGGCACAAAATGGGAATAGTTGAAGGCGGAAAACATGCTGTAACTCATTGGAAAGTTCTTGAGCGTTTTGACAAGTTTACTTTTATTGAAGCCACGCTGGAAACAGGACGCACTCACCAAATAAGAGTGCATTTTTCTAGCAAAAATCATCCTGTAGCAGGAGATCCTCTTTACGGAGGCGACAATTTAAAGATAAAACTAAACGGGCAGGCACTTCAGGCTTATAAATTAACTTTTTTCAGACCTTCTGACCAAAAACAAATGGTAATTGAACTTGCGCCTGATGATGATATTCAGAAATTATTGAAATATTTAATAAGATAAAAATTGGGGGGAAATCATAAAAAATGCTGCGTCTAATTTGTATGATTTTTCTGCATCATTTCACATTATGCCGGATATGCCGAAAGCCAGTGATTGCTAGTGCAATGATCCATTAAATTAATGAAACTGAACACTAGTAAAAAACTCAATAAATACATAACCCCGAAATCCCTTGAAGAGGTAAACCTTTTTATAGATAAAAAGTGCCAATTTGCTATGCAAGAACTCTTTTTTGTTCTACATAAATATAATCCTTAATAATACCTCTATGATTATGTTTAATAGGGTTTGTGGCTTCAAATTTGTTAATGATTCTTGTCAAAGTTCCTTGTGCAGGTTTTTTTTCCGCAACAACAACGATGTTATTCATACATACTCCCTTTATCTCCCGAATCTATAAATTTCCTGAAGAAATTATAGAAACCCATAAGCTGATTTTATTTTGCCGTAATTTGATGTTTTCTACATCAATCGGTGGATTTAAAAGAAGGTTAATTTGTATCTAAACCTTTTGGATGATATTTTGAAAAATTTTTGACAGTGGTATTTTTTAAAGTGATAAATAAAAGCGGGGTAAGGGGCGCAGCCCCTTCTAACTTATTCCCCTCCTTGAGGAGGGGGTAGGGGGTGGTGATAAAAAATCACTTTTCCTTTTATCGCTGCCAAAAAATTTTCAAAACAAATTTAAGTTGTGTTTAGGCTTTAAGCAAGGCACATTTGGAAAAAGAACCTGTTTGTGCTACGATTATATTGAAGAAATTTATCACAATTTATCTTTTAAATGTCTGGGATATGTTTGAAATTAAGGATAAATAATATTATAAATATTCGGAGAGGAATATAATGAGCCAACAAAGAATTTTTGGAGAAGGAAAAATCGTCCCGATAAACATTAGGGATGAAATGAAACGCTCATATATCGATTATGCAATGTCGGTTATAGTTGGAAGAGCGCTTCCTGATGTGCGTGATGGATTAAAACCGGTTCATAGAAGAATTATCTTTGCTATGAACGAACTTGGTATGTACCATGATAAACCGTTTAAGAAATGCGCGCGTATAGTCGGGGAAGTTCTCGGTAAGTACCACCCTCACGGTGATACAGCTGTTTACGATGCTCTTGTTCGTATGGCGCAGGATTTTTCCACAAGATACCAAACTATTGACGGTCACGGAAACTTCGGAAGCGTTGATGGTGATTCTGCTGCGGCAATGAGATATACAGAAGCCAGAATGCGACCTATTACAATGTCAATGGTTAATGATATTGATTCAGAAACAGTTGACTTTGTTCCAAACTTCGACGGCAGTTTAGAAGAACCGGATATTCTTCCTGTAAGACTTCCCATGTTGCTTTTAAACGGTACAAGCGGTATTGCGGTTGGAATGGCGACAAACGTTGCTCCGCATAACCTTAATGAGATTGTTGACGGAACAATTGCTCTTATTGATAATCCTGATCTTGATATTTCCGAGTTGATGGAATACATAAAAGGTCCTGATTTTCCGACAGGCGCAACCATTCTTGGTAATGAAGGCATAAGATCAGCCTTCCAAACAGGTCGTGGAAGTATCTTAATGCGTGCTGTAACTTCTTTTGAAGAGGTTGACGGAGGCAAAGGAAAGCATGACAGAACAGCTATAATTATTTCAGAACTTCCTTATCAGGTAAATAAAGCAAGTCTTGTTGAAAAAATCGCTGAACTGGTCAAAGAGAAAAAACTTGAAGGTATAAGCGATTTAAGAGATGAATCAGACAGGGACGGAATGCGCGTTGTAATCGAACTTAAACGTGATGCTAAGCCTGATGTGGTTCAAAATAATTTATTTAAACACACTTCCATGCAAACATCTTTCGGGGTGAATATGGTTGCTCTGGTTAATAAACAGCCAAGACTTCTTAATATTCATCAGATACTGACTGAATTTATAGAACACAGGGTTGAAATTGTAACCAGAAGAACCGCGTTTGACCTTAAAAAAGCAAAAGCAAGAGCGCATATTTTAGCGGGCTTAATTATTGCTCTTGGTAACCTTGATAAGGTTATAGAGCTTATTAAAACTTCTAAATCAACAGAAGCAGCAAGAAATTCCTTAATTGAAATATATGGACTTGATACTGATCAGGCAAATGCTATTCTTGAAATGCAGTTAAGAAGATTAACAGGCCTGGAACAGGAAAAAATCAATGCCGAGTATCAGGAATTAAAACAAAAAATCGCTGAACTTGAATCAATTCTTGCAGATAGACAAAAAGTGCTTAATATTATCAAAACAGAACTTGAAGCCGATAAAGAAAAATTTGGCGATGAAAGACGCACCCAAATTATTCCTTATCAAGATGAATTAAGCATTAAAGATCTTACTCCTGATGACCCGATGGCTATTTTTATTACCCGTCAGGGCTATATAAAAAGGATTTCTCTTGATACCTTTGAGAGACAAAACAGAGCCACAAAAGGCAAAGGCGGAATGAAAACAAGGGATAATGACGATGTTATGCATTTCTTTACAGCTACAATGCATAATAAAGTACTTTTCTTCACCAGCAAAGGTCTTGTTTACAGCATAAATGTGTATGATTTCCCTGAAGGAGGAAGAACAGCAAAAGGATTACCTATTATAAACCTTCTTCCTATTGAACAGGACGAAAAAGTTACTGCCGTAATTCCTATAACCGAGTTTTCCGATGATAAATATTTGATATTCCTGACTAAAAAAGGATTTATCAAAAAAATCGAGCTAAGCCATTTCAGCGCAATCAGAAGAAGCGGTATAATCGCAATGGGACTAGGCGAAGATGACATGCTCGGCTGGGTAAACCTTACCGACGCAAAAGATGAAATTATAATCGGGACAAGTCTTGGTATGGCTATAAGATTTGCTGTTTCTGACCTCAGACCACTTGGAAGAAGCGCGAGAGGGGTTACTGCTATCAAGCTAAGACGCGATGATTCAATTGTCGGCTGTGATATAATTCCGAAAAACTACACCGCGGAACTTCTTGTAATGACAAATGACGGTTATGGTAAAAGAACTTCTGTTTCTGAGTTTAGACCACAGAACAGAAGCGGCATAGGGCTTATCTGTACCAAATTCAAAAGACCTACAAGTCGCGTAATAACAATACTTATTGTCAGCGAAGAAGACGAAATTATGATTGCAACTGCTAACGGCGTTGTAACAAGACAAAAAGCAGGCAATATTTCCAGACAGGGAAGACCTGCGACAGGCGTACGTATTCAGTCAATGTTTGAAGGGGATACCGTCATGGCGGTAAATAAAATCCTGCTTACAGACGACGATGATGACGAAGTTGTAATAGAAAATAACTTGGGACTTGAATAAAAAAACCATTAATTAATTAAAGCGAGCTGTACAGCTCGCTTTAATTTTATTTTCTAATATTGTTTATGTCAGCAATGATTGGTATAATTATAAAGGCTAAAAAGCCCGCTCACAATTCCTTCGGACTACTACTTAAAATAGTCAAAACCGAAAGGAGGTGATGCAAATGAAAAGGGATAAATTAGAAAAAGCCCTAGTTATACTAGAGCTGATTCTAAAAATAATATTCCAATTCGTTAAATAGGGCTTTGAATGGTAGGTGTGGCAACACCTGCCTGCCCTTTAATATTATAACACATCATTTAAATTTTTAAAGGCTAATTAAAAAATGTCAAAAATAAAACCATCATTACAGGAAATAAAAGAAAAACTTGTTGGAAAAACAGGAAAAATCATAGTCCCAATCTGGACAGAAATAATCGCAGACCTTGAAACTCCTGTTTCTGCTTATAATAAAGTTTGTAAAGAAAAAAAATACGGCTTTTTGCTTGAATCAGCAGAAGGCGGAGAGTCTTTCGGCAGATATTCTTTTATAGGAATCGACCCTCTTTTTATTCTTAAGTCCGAAAATAATAAATCTGTAATTTGTGATTTTTTGGAAAACAAACCCATAATGGAAGCTTCTGATCCTTATGAACTTTTCAAAGCTTTCTTTAAAGAATTTTCGGTGTTGGAATTTGATATTCCTTCATTGTCAGGAGCTGTAGGATATTTTGGATTTGATACAATCAGGTATATCGAGCCAAAATTAATTACAAGTTATGAAAAAATCGAAAAATGTCAAAGTTTTCCTGATGCATATTTTATGATAAGCGGAAATACTCTTGCTTTTGACCATGTGAACCATAAAATTTATATAATTAGTAATATGGTCGTAGAAGATATTGCTTACTTAGAAGAATCTTACAATAAAGCAGCAAAAAAAGTCGGGGAAATCCTTGAAAATCTTTCTTTAAATCATAATTTGCAGCCTTTAAGCCTTTCATTAGAGCCAAATAATGAAGAAGTTTCCTCTAATATCTCTAAAAATGAGTGGATAGAAGCTATAAATTCTGCAAAAGAGCATATAGCGGCAGGGGATATTTTTCAGGTCGTACTTTCGCAGCGATTTTGCATAGATAAGGGAAACCTTGATAATTTCACTATCTACAGGGCTTTAAGAAGTATAAATCCTTCACCTTATATGTATTTCCTTAATTTTGATGATTTTCAAATTGTAGGCTCTTCCCCTGAAGCGTTAGTAAAGTGTTCAAGAGATAAAATTGTCAGCACAAGACCAATTGCAGGCACAAGAAAACGCGGAAATACTTTTGAAAGAGATAAAGAACTTGAGGAAGAACTTCTGGCTGACCCTAAAGAAAGAGCTGAACACGTAATGCTTGTTGACTTGGCGAGAAATGACATTGGCAGGGTTTGTGAGTACGGTTCCGTAAAAGTTGATAGGTTTATGGAAATTGAAAGATTTTCGCATGTAATGCATATAGTAAGCGATGTTTCGGGAAAATTAAGGGATGAATTCTGCTCAATAGACTTGCTTAAGGCTTGTTTTCCTGCGGGAACGGTATCAGGCGCTCCAAAAGTTAGGGCAATGGAGATTATTTATAATCTTGAGAAATCAGCAAGAGGACCTTATGCAGGTTGTATAGGGTATTTGGGATTTAACAACGAGGTAAATGTTGCTATAACTTTAAGAACAATGCTTATAAAAGATAATAATATATTTATTCAGGCAGGAGGTGGGATTGTAGCCGATTCTGATCCTGAACTCGAGTATCTTGAATCACAAAACAAAGCTGCTGCCTTGGTACAAGCGATTAAACAGTTACAGTAATGCTGGTAAAAATCGTTTTTTTAAATCTGGTATTTGCCTCTTTATTAAATCCTCAAATGCTTATTCAGGATTCTTACTATCCTTCGGGAAATAAAGAGGCGGATAAAATATACCCTTCTGATAGATCTTCAAAGCAATACCCGCATTTAAGTCTGGATATTACAGCTTATGACACTGAATTCAATAAAATTGAACCCGGAATCTATTCTGTGGAATATTCTCCCGAGTTTAATATTCTCTTAATAAGCGATGGACAGAATATTATAAAATCGCCTGTTTATCAGGTGATAAAGCTAAACCAAAAGGCGCATATCCCGTCTGCAAATGTTGCTTTTACAAAAGACGACAAGGTTTTCATAATTTACAAGAATGGATACCTTGAAGTTCAGAGTTTTTTGTATTTACCTAAAGCTGTTTTGGATGGGAATTAATACTCCTTTATAATCCAAGCAGTGTTGTCATTCTGAGGGCTTTAGTCCGAAGAATCTGTTTGGCAGACCGTTAAAAACCTTATTCTCTAAAAGGGATAGATTCTTCGCTTCGCTCAGAATGACATTTTAAACATTTACAACTTCGCTAAGAGGTTGTTTCCCTATGCAGATGTATTCAAAACCTCTTTCCTGCATTCTTTTTGGCTCGTATTGGTTTCTTCCGTCAAAAATTACAGGGTTTTTAAGAAGTTTTTTTATTCTTTCAAAATCCGGTCTTCTGAATTCATTCCATTCTGTAACAAGAATAAGCGCATCTGCATTTGATAATGCGTCATAACTGCTTTGAGCATATTTAACGGAATCCCCGATAAGCAATTTTGCTTCTTCCATTGCTTTTGGGTCATAAGCCTGAATAGTTGCGCCCGCAGCAAGAAGTCTTTCTATTATTGTAAAAGCCGGAGCTTCTCTCATGTCGTTGGTTCTTGGCTTAAATGCAAGACCCCAGAGGGCAAATGTTTTTCCTTTTAAATCACCGTTAAAATGTCTAATAATCTTGTCTATAAAGATTTCCCTTTGTTGTTTATTAATATTGTCGGCTGCTTCAAGGATTTTTGAAGGAACGCCTGAATCATGAGCGACTTTTATAAGAGCTTTTACGTCTTTTGGGAAACAAGAACCGCCATAGCCAAGTCCCGGGAATAAAAATTGGCTTCCTATTCTTCTGTCGGAACTCATTCCGATTCTTACCTGCTCTATATCCGCGCCTACTGTTTCGCAAATATTAGCCAGTTCATTGATAAAAGAAATTTTTGTAGCCAAAAACGAGTTAGCAGCGTATTTTGACATTTCAGCCGACTTAACATCCATTATAATTACAGGATTTCCTGTTCTTAAAAATGGGCTGTACAATTCCTGCATAATTTCTGTAGCTTTTTGAGAATCAGAACCTATAATAACTCTGTCAGGTTTTAAGAAATCATCCACTGCCGCGCCCTGCTTAAGAAATTCAGGATTTGAAACAACATCAAATTCATAATTTGTTATTGATTTCACTATATTTTTTACTTTTTCAGCAGTGCCGACGGGAACTGTGCTTTTATTTACAATTACTTTATAGTCTGTCATTGATTTTGCGATTTCTTCCGCTACACCAAACACATAGCTTAAGTCACATGAGCCGTCATCTCCCTGAGGAGTTCCAACAGCTATAAAGCATATAAGTGAATTATTAATCGCTTCGCTAAGATTAGTAGTAAAATTAAGGCGATTTTCTCTGACATTTGCTTCTATTAATTCTTCAAGACCCGGTTCATAAATGGGAATATTGCCTTTGAGAAGTTCTTTAATTTTTTGTTCGTTATTGTCAACGCAGAGAACATCATTACCCATTTCTGCCAGACAAGCTCCTGCTACAAGCCCTACATATCCTGTTCCTACAACACAAATTCTCATAACTGCTTTTCCTTTTTGAAAAATAATTTTTAATAACTTACTTACCTAATTAAGAATATTATATCTTAATAGCTGATCAACGGATTTACTTCAAGAATACAAAAATTATACTATAGTCAACTTTAAAAGGCAGATTTTATACTAATTTGCAGAGTAAAGGAAAAGTCTTTCTAATCGTTGCGTTGTCATTGCGAGGAGGCGCGTAATGCCGACGAAGCAATCCAAAAATAAACGATTTCAGACAGGTTTTTTTATAAAAAAGCTCAATTTTCTTGGATTGTCCCCCTTCTTTTTTAACATTTAGTTAAAAAATTGGGTACCCTGCTTCACTCGCAATGACAATTTGTAGCTTTTAGCTTACTTTTCTCAACCCTGATTAATTTGCCGTTCATAGTTACAAAAATCAGCTTGGTTAGAACTAAACTGATTTTTAAATTTTATATAAATAATTATAACGAGGGAAATATGGCTTCAAAATTCAGGCTTTTAATGACAACTGACGTAAAAAGTGAGGTTTGGGATTATTCTTTAACCCTTTCCAGAGCTCTTTTAAAGCATATTAACGCAGAAATTTTAATGATTAGCATGGGGGGAAACCCAACAGACAGTCAAAAAAAACAGTTAGAGGATTTGAATATTGAATTTCAATTTACGGATTTTTCTCTTGATAATGAAGTAAATCAAGATTATTCAGAGATAAAAACAATTTTTGAAAGTTCTATAAAGAGTTTTAACCCTCATATTGTTCATTTAAATCATGGTTATCCTGATTTTAATTTTGAAAAGCCCGGTGTTTTTGCATGTCATGCTAATGTATTTAACAAAAAATTATGGAATGACAGTATTAATAGATATAGTCCGCTACATCAAAACCTTTTGGATTATAAACAAATCATAAATAAAAGTCTTAATAAGGCTGATATTATTATAGCTCCGTCGAGATTTTTTGCTGAAAACATCATAAAAACGTATGATTTTATAAAAGGAATTAAAATTATTTATAATGGGATTGATTATAAGCCCCATTCTTGTGTAAAGGAAAGCCCGACTCTGGTGACGTTTGGAAATATGTCAGATGGAGGCAAACATATAAATCTTCTTTTAAATATGGCGTATAGACTGCCGGATAATATAAAAATAAAGATTATTGGTGAGCCGCAGTTTGATAGAAAATTGCCTAAAAATGTCGAGTTTTTAAAAAATTTATCGAATTTTGAACTTCAGGAAGTTTATAAAAATTCTTCAATTTATCTTGCATTATCAAATTGTGAATCAAACGGGTTGTCTTCAATGCAGGCAGCATATTCAGGATGCGCGATTTTAGCAAACGATATCCCTGCTTGCAAAGAATTATGGGGAGATTGTGCGTATATTTTTGACAGAGATGACGCAAATTCCCTGATGAGATGTATTAATAACCTTGTAGAAAACCCGAATTTACTTGAACTAACTTCAAGAAATTGTCAGGCAAAAGCACTTTCTGTATTTAATTCCAAAAGAATGGCGTATGAATATATAAATTTATATAAAAATATTTTAAAAAAGCATCAAACAAAGCTGTCGGCGAATAATCCGCAATCAAACGACAGTTGTCATTGCGAGGCCTGAAACATTGAATAAAAATTGAAATTAATCAAACGAAGCAATCTTCCAGTGGAGAGTTGTCATTAGGAAGATTGCTTCGTTTGTAAAAGCATAGTATTTATAGGCTATACAAGCCTCGCAATGACATCAAAAATTAAACAAGCTGTCCTGTTGTTTGAAATGCTTCAAATTTTTTCATTATATTTGGAGTATTTACAGCTAATGTTTTAGATGAATTATTTAAGCCGCTGTTTTCGGCTTTTTTCTTTTCTTCGTAGAGTTTTTTCGTATGCTGAATATTAAACCATGGCAATAATCCACCAAGAATGAAAGCTGTTGCGGCTATACAGCTTGCTCCTGTTACTGATTTATAACGGGAAGCTTTTTTCAAAAGCGGATTCATTCCCTTTTCGTTTTGAACAAACATTGATTTAAGTTCATTTAAAGAAGTTTGAACTTTTTGATCAGTCGATTTCTCGGCATTATAAATTACTTTTAATATATTTTTATTTGTTACTTTTTCATCAATTCCTACTAATTTTGCAAGGTCGTTTAAGGTTTTCTCTGAATTTTTATTAAGAATTTCAAAACATTTCATTAGATTTCCGCCAAGCCCCTTAATATTTGCGCAGAAGCCTGTAAGACCATGTTTAATACCGTTAAAAGATTCAGCATTCTTGACACTCAGCCATCCTTCAAGCTGTTCGTAAGAAGCCATCTGAATGCCTTTTTCAGGATTGATATTTTTTAATAAGCCTTTTTCTCCATGGGCTACAGGAATGCCGGTTTTTTTATTAATGAACATACAAGCAACTTTCTTGAAAAGAGGAACCGCATAAACAGCAGTAAGAAGCATGCCGGTATCTCTTGTCAGGATTTCTCTTTTCTCGTCTTTATTTCTTGCCTGTATATATCTTGCAAAAAGAACGCAGGCAGCCAGTATAGCAAATTGGGTTGTTCTTTTCATTGACGCTTTTGTAGTCAAATCACAAAAATCATGAACTTTGTCGGGAATATGTTTACCAAAATTAGCTAGTGCTTGCTGAATTTTGCCAGGTTTAAATGCGTATTGAGAATTATTTATTGAAGAAGTTGCTTGAATTGTCATTGTTTAAGCTCCTCCTTCTTCTTGTTTTGCTCTGGAGTGGCTGTATTTTCTGTTTTTAGACCAGCAAGACCCGGATATTCTTTGTTTTGGCTATAAAATTTAGGAACAAAATAAAGAAAAGTGGACATGCTTCCAACAGCGACTGTTGTTAACAGCTTTCTTGCCCCTTCCTTAAAGTCATGGATTTTATTAATCAGCTGTTCGTTTGCACCTTTGCCTGCGGCGGAAACTGCATTTATTACATCTGAAGAATAGTTTCGACATTCTTCCACAAAATCCCCAACATTTTTGGTCATGCCATCAAGACTGATTTTTGAGGAATCAGCCATGGAAATACCAAGCTTTTTATTGTTTCCAATTTCCTGATTAGCTGCAATTAAGGTTTCTTTTACTTTTTTGCTTAGTTCTTTTACTTCTTTTTTAGATGTAGCATTATGAAGATTTAAAAAATTTCCAACAATATTGTTTTGCGCTTCTTTAGTTATTTTAGAGCCATAAAGTCTCTCGACAACTTCGTTATAGAAGTTTTGAACTAAACCACAACTGTCATTGCGAGGAACATCCGCAGTGTGTGACGTGGCAATCTTATTAACTACTTTTCCTGTAATTTCCTTGAATTTTTTGAGTGTATCAAGCTTTACATGGGAAGCAGATCCGAACATTTTTTTAGAACCGAGAAGAAAAGCCATGGGGATAATAAACATGCTGGGACCCGACAAAAGTTCTCTTGTCGCTTCTTCTTTTGCAGCAGCATAATTAGGATGTCCGAGTTCTTTTTCGTTTCTGTGATAAGCCTGATAAACTCTTGGAATAACCATGCCGGCAAAATCTACTACAAGAAATTCTCTTATAAATCCGCCCGTTTCGATATATTTTTGAATTTTATCAACTATATTGAGAGTTAAATTAAGGGCTTTTTTGCCGACACCTTCTTTAGCAGGCAAAGTCGCTCCAAAAGCGGGATTTTTATAATCCTGTTTTGTTTTTATGTTTCCGGCATGTTCTGAGGTTTTTTGTTTATCTGTGCCGGTTTTATTTATCAAAGAATATGAAAAACTGTTTGCCTTTATAGCATCCATTTCCTATTATTTCCTTTTAGCCTGCCCCGATGATCATAGATCGCAACCAAATTTAATTAGCTACTCTTATATAAAAACACTTAAATAGGATTTGTTGATACTATTTTGTGTTTTATCAGGCTATTTTTTACATTTATTAATAAATTATTCCGGTAGTCTAAAAAAATTTTGATAAATAATCAGTTTAACACCCATCCCCCTGCCCCCTTCCCTCAAGGGAAGGGGGCAGGGGGATGTTTTTGGGCTCGCTTTCCGGTGGCTTCACCACCTCGCTCGCCCTTTTTGTTTTTTTATTTCACATTTCTTGTCTTCTTTTTGAAATTGGTATAAATATTTATTTTTAAAAATAGCAATTTTTCAACAAAGCATGTTTTTATAATTATATACGGAGGAGATATTTTTAAAATAGGGACGATATAAATGCTATTACATGATTATTTAAATTCAGGCAACTACACAGCAAGTTTAGTTAAAAACAATCTTTCAAACATTTCAAATTTAGAAATACAAAGTATTAAAAAACGCGTAGATTTTTATGTAAATCACTATAAAATTTCAACTCAAAAAACAGCTTCAGAATCAAAAGTATTACAACTTGATTTTCTTTTAAATTTAAACCATATTCTTGAAAGTGAAATTCAAGAGCGTAAAGTAGCTTAAATTAATTTTATAGAGATGTTGATAATTGTAGCAGCATCTCTTTTAGTTTGTTTATACAAGCTTTTTTGCTGTAATGCCATTCTCTTGCGTTTAATCTTGCAACTTTCCAGCCGCAGCGTTCAAGAACTTCCTGTTTTTCTACGGATTTTAAAAATTTCTCCGAGTTCTTTTCAGTTTCAAAACCGTTCAATTCAACAGCCATAAAATTAAACCCGTCAGAAATCATAAAATCAATTGTAAATCCTGCAACTTCAAAATCAGGAAATACTTTAATTCCTTCTTCTTCAAGCAATTTTGCTATTTCTTCCTTAATTAGGTTGTCGTCACCAACCTCATCCCTGTCATGCTGAACTTGATTCAGCATCTTTCCTGCTTGGGATTTAAATTTTAATTCTTCTTTATTAGTCAATGACTGCTTAGTATTCACTTCATTAATATATTCAAGATAATTCCTTATAAGCCCTGACGGCAACGATTCAACAGGTCGTGAAATATATGCTATGAGCTTTTTTCTTGCTCTTGTTATCGCTACATTAAACAAATTGGGTTTTTGGGCGAACATAATGCTCTGATGATGACTATTTGGAGCAATAGTTAGCGATAATAACATTACATCTCTTTCATCGCCCTGAAAAGTATGAGCCGTACCTACTTCTATGTCGTGCTTCCTAATAATTTCACCCGTTAAAACCTGATAAACTGCTTTTTTGATAAGCTCCACCTGGCCCCTAAAAGGAGAAACAACCCCTATGGAAGTCGGTTTTTTAGCGCCACTTTCTCTGTCTTTTAAGATAATATCGTGAATTTTTTTCATAATTTCTTCGACTTCAGCCATATTTCTGGTGCTGTCGAGATCAACTTGAGCGTTTTCAACAATATTAAGCTCTAAGCAGCTTTCATTTTCTTCGGAAGGAATCCTGCTTTTCATCGCCTTGATTCTACCGCCGTAAAATTCCCTGCTGCTGAAGTTTATGATTTCAGGATAGCTTCTAAAATGCTCGTCAAGAAGTATTGTGGCTGTTGAGTAGTAATTTGCCACATCAAACATTGAATTTGTCCTGAATCGCCACATAAGCTGGTATCTGTCGGGAATGTTATATTTGCTCATGAAAGACTGTTCTTTTGCCTTTTCGAGGAAAGAAAGATGCGGAAGCTGCTTGTCATCACCGACAATTATCGCCCTTTTTGCTCTGAAAAGTATCGGAAAACAACTTGCTATGTCGCATTGAGAAGCTTCATCTATAATTGCCACATCAAATAGCCCCGGCTCAAGCGGCAAAGACTCTGAAATTGCTTGAGTTGTAACCGCCCAGCATGGAAAAGCCTCAAGCATGGGCTGAAAATCTTCCTGAAGCAAAATTTTATTCTGAAGATTCTTTTTCCTTTCCACAAGAGCTTTTGAATGAATTATAAGCCTTTGTCTTTTGTACTGGTCTCTGATTAAAGATTTTAAAGATTCTCTTCTTCTGTTTTTAAGTATTTTAACAGCTATTGATTTGTGTTTTTTTCTTAATTCATTAAGGTTTTCCAGAATTTGATGGAGATTGCCGGTTTTATTTATAAGGCTTTCAACGCCTTTAAGGTTCTCTTTCAGTTCTTTTTCTTCAAGATTAATCCTGATTTTTTCTACAATTTCAGTCGAAATGCCATTATCAGTCAGATTAAGTTTTTTATTCAGCAGATAAGTAAATAATTTAAAGTAAATAAAATTCAAAAAGCCTGTTTTGTCAAAGGTTTCTTCAATTTTATCGAGGAATTTCCTGCACTGCTCAATATCTGGCTTAGAAAGAGCTTTTTGAATTAATTTATTATCTGCTTCAAGCTCCCAAACCTTTTTATATTCCTGAAGAGCTTCATTCCATTTGGTTTCAAGCTCAAGAATTTTGACGCACTTTTGTTTTAACTCACTTTTGTTTTTTGCAAGAGTGTAAAGGTCTTCCACGTCGGTTAAAACGTCAGATTCATAACCCGCATCAAGATCAACCTTGTTAGAAATCAAATCCTGAAGCTGAAAACTCAATTGTTTTTGATAATCAGTTTTCCCTGCCCTAAGACAAAGAAAATGCGCACCAAAGCTGTTTAATCTCTCACTAATAACATCTACAGCCTTATTCATTCTTGAAGCAACAAGAACGGTCTGTCCTGAACCTACAAGATGCGAAACAAGATTCACGATAGTCTGGGATTTTCCTGTCCCTGGAGGTCCAAAAACGGTCACCAGCGTGTTATTTTTTATTGCTTCAATAACTTGTTTTTGACTGTCACTAAATTCCAGCGGAGTTATTGTAATTTTTTCCTCTTTTTCAGAGTTTTTTGAAGGTTTTTTATTTTTTGTAGCGCCGGAAAACTCTTCATGAACGGGAGCAAGAGCCGTTTCTCTAAACACACCCGCCTGTTTTTCGGAAATCAAACTTAATTCATGTAGCAATCCCGCAGAAACCGTGGGTCTTTTGGTAAGAACAACAGCCGAAGTATCAACAATAGTAAGTTTTTCAAGTGATTGAGACATTAATTCTTCCGTTGACAAATCCGTCACAATTTCTATGTCAGGAACAATAGCTTTAAGCGTATTCAGGAAAATTTTTACTTTTTCTTCGGTTATAGGAAGCTCGGGGATGTAATCAATAAGCCCTTCAAAGAGATGGTCTGCTGTTTCGTCATCCTCATCGAAATTCATCAGACTGACAAGGGCACTAGTGTTTAAAGAAATATTTTCTTCAAGCGTAGAGCAGTTTATGTCCATCCCGTCTCTTTCAAGCTTGCATGGTACATACAAGAGCGGGGTTAAATAATCTTCTTTTTTCTTGCTTTCTGCACTTTTTCCCTTTAAAAACAGATAACCGTATATAAGCTGGTAATCTTTTTTAGAAACTTCCGACTGAACCATAAGCTCTGTAAGCTTGCTGTCAGCACTTTTAATCTTTAAAGGCTCGGGATGAGAAAAAAGAGCCTCCTGTCCTTCAATAAAGAACCATTTAGTGCCTTTATCGTTATTTAAATTTCTAAAAGCCGATGATTTAACTTCTTCCGATACACAATCGTGCAAATACATAGACAGTTTCTTGATAATACTGTCTTTAAATGCCGAACTTAATACTTTTGAAGCTTCCTGAAGCATTCTTACCCTTCGATACCTTTAGCGGATCTGTCATTGTGAGGAACACCCGTAGGGTGCGACGTGACAATCTATTTCCTTATTTATTATATTAACAGAATTTTAAGGCATGAAGTTTGAATTTACTTCTTTTGGAGGAATTTTTATAAAGTATCTTGTTACTTAACTAACATGCAGTCCCCATAACTGTAAAAGCGATATTTTTCCCCAATAGCCTCTTTATAAGCCTCAAAAACAAAATCTTTCCCGGCAAGAGCGGAAACAAGCATAAGCAAAGTCGACTTCGGCAGGTGAAAGTTGGTTATAAGCCTGTCAATTACATTAAATTTATAACCCGGATAAATAAACATCTGACTCCACCCCGAAGTCTCAGAAATCTTCCCGTTCTTTTGGTACGCTGATTCAAGGGTTCTCACTGTTGTAGTTCCAACTGCAACAATGTTTTTACCCTGTAATTTTGCTTTATTTATAATTTCAGCAGTGATTTCGGGAATTTCATAAAATTCCCTGTCCATCTGATGATCAAGTATATTCTCGGCTTTTACAGGTCTAAAAGTCCCAAGTCCTACATTTAAAGTTACATAACAAACTTCAACGCCTTTGTGTTTAAGCTTATCAAGGATTTCTTCCGTAAAATGAAGCCCTGCCGTAGGCGCAGCAACAGAACCTGGATTTTGGGCATAAACTGTCTGATATCTCTCAAAATCAAGTTTTTTTATGGCTTCATCGCTCAATTTCCTCTCGATGTAGGGTGGAAGAGGAATATTGCCGACTTTTGCGAGGATTTCATTAAAAACACCTTCATACAGGAATTCAACCAGCCACTTGTCGTTAGGTAGTCTTTCAAGGATTTTTGCCTTTAATTCCTCTGAAAATTCAATAATAGTTCCCGATTTAACCCTTTTTGACGGCTTAATCAGAACTTCCCATTGAGTATTTTTCTTTCTTTCCAAGAGAAAGACTTCTATCCTTGCACCTGTGGATTTTTTCCCAAAAAGCCGCGCAGGAATTACCCGTGTATTATTCAATACCAGAACATCATTTTCATCAAGAAAATCAACTATATCGAAGAATTTTTTATGCTCGATGCTTTGGTTTAGCCTGTCCAAAATCATCAAGCTTGACTCATCTCTTTTTTCGCAGGGAAATTGGGCGATTAATTCTTCAGGAAGGTTATAATCAAACTCACTTGATAACATTTTTATCTCGACAGCGGCTGGGTGACGATTACGCCTTCTCCGCCGATAGATTCAACTCTTTTTTCTTGCAGTTCTAAATATACGGGTTTGTCTTTTTCTGCGTCAAGAGCAGTGTTTACGAGCTGTTTAAGCCTCATGCCCATTGATGTAGAACCACCGCCCAATTCAAAATCCTTTGAAAGATTTATTGTGATGTCTTTAGGAGTTTCTTTTATTTCTATAAGCTTTGTGGTTGAAGGAATCTCGGTATAAAAACCTGCTTTTTTTTCTTTTTTGGAAGGTCCTTTCAAAAGTTCTGTTATTGCTATCGTAAGCCTTGATTTATCAATAGAAAGTTTCCTTCTTACAGGCGTGAGACGAAAGTCTGTTACCTGAAAACTTTTTACAAAATAGACTTTGACCGAGTTTTTGTCTGTTAATTTTTCGCCTTTAATTAACAAAAAGAAAGTCGTAATTAAAACTATTATTACTATAAATAAGGAAATTGCCAGAATTATAAGATTTTTAGGGTTTTTCATATTGACCTGCCTGTATTTTTAAAAAGTAGTATTTTGTTGTTGCCAGAAAGTTCCTTCTATGAAAATTTTATCATTAACAACTTTGATTTTTTTAATATTTATGTCCGAATTTTCTTTTTCAACTGTTTTCAGGTCAAAAATATTTATATTGTTCAGCTCTATTGAGTTTGTGATGAACTTCAAATCGCTGCTTTCCTCGTCAGTTGTAAATTTAAAGTTTGTGAGTAAAATCTTGTCATTTTTAATTTTTATTGCAGTTTCAAAGCTTATCGGGAATTTGAAAACAAAAGGAGTTTTTTTATAGATCAAACTGGCTTTCATGTTGATTTTATTATTGGCTATGTTGGGTTTTATATCAGTAATATCAACTTCCCCGATCTTTAAGAACCCCATATTTATTGGTATTCCCTGCAAAGCATCTTTTAATGTGTCAGATGCAAATATTTTTTGAAATTCGTTATTTTTTATTTCGGCTTCATATTTTAAAAATAGAGGACTGTTAAGCATAGCAGGAGTTTTCTTATAATCAAAGTATGTAAAATCGCATAAACTTTGAGCTTTTACCGATGAAATATAGATATCATTGTATACAATGTTTTTTCCGGTAATTTCAAAGCCTTTAACTTTTCCTGCAAACAAATCTCCCGCACTGTAAGTTTTTATATTTACTTTCACGCTGCCTTTTTGGATTAATTTTGAAATTTGGTTTTTAATTATTGCTTCAGCCACCCATGTGGTAAGAATATTAACTCCGAAAATTCTTTGGATTCCCCGAGAAACAGAGCTGCTTATCGGATAAACGCCGGACGAACAGGTGTTTGGCGCAGTATTTGGAGAAGAAAAAGCCATAACTTGAAAAAACATACTAAAAATAATTACAGAAGCAAATATAATGGAAATTTTTTTCATTTTTTCATCCTTTTAAATTTTTAAATAAAAACATTAACAGGTTTTATTACATTATCCTCAAACCGTGCGATTGCTGCAAGTTTGTTTTTATAGACAAGCTGCAAAAGACTTTTTCTGTCATCCTGAGCATATCGAAGGATCTGTTCGTTAGGGGATAAAGACTTTTGTTGCTTATCGGGTAGATTCTTCGAATTCACCTCAGAATGACATAAAAAGTTTTGATCAATAGTAAAACACTGTCCCTTCTGTATTTTTTCCAATAAAACCTCATCCACCTCCAAAACTTCAAGCGGTAAAATTTCAACGGGATTCAGAAGAAATTTATCAAAATCCCTTGATTGATAGTAAGATTCTATTTCCTCAAGAGTATGCGTTTTATCTAAAGTAAATCTTCCTGCTTTTGTTCGGATTAAATCACTCAAACATGCCCCACATCCAAGTTTTTCACCTAAATCATAAGCAATAGACCTTATATAAGTTCCTTCCGAGCAGTCAATATCAACTATTAATACAGGATTTTCGTCATTGCGAGGAGGGACTTTAGCCCCGACGCGGCAATCCAAAAAACATGAATTCATAGATTGCTTCGTCGCTTCACTCCTCGCAATGACAGAAGCGTGAGGGGGTGGGGGTGATAAAATATCCAGCAATTCAATAGAATTTATAGTAACTTTTCTTGTCGGAATATCCGTTATTTCTATATTTTTTCTGGCATATTCGTAAAGTCTTTTACCCTTGTAGTGAACAGCGGAATAAATTGGCGGAGTCTGTGTTATTTCCCCTTTAAAATCCTTAAGATATTTTTTAATTTCATCCATATTTATGTTTACAGGAATTTTTTCCAGAATTTGCCCTTCCATATCATAGGTATCTGTTTTAATCCCGAGCTTTATAAAAGCCCTGTAAGCTTTAGAACTTTCAAGATACTGAATAATTTTTGTAGCTTTGCCGATGCAGACGGGAAGCACTCCTGTAGCCATCGGGTCAAGAGTGCCTGTGTGACCTATTTGTTTTATATTAAGAATTTTTCTTAATTTGGCTACAACATCGTGAGAAGTGAAGCCTTTAGGCTTATTAACGTTAATTATGCCGAAAAAATTTTGTTTTGTAGTATTCATATTATGTTTTATAAGTTATATGTATTTATATTACCCACCCCCAACCCCCTCCCTCAAGGGAGGGGGCTAGAGTTAGTTTTTTGGCTCGCTACGGTCGCTTCGCTCCCTGCTCGCCCTTTTTGCTTTTTTATTTCCCATTTCTTGTTTTCTTTTTAAAATTGGTATAACTTGCTTAAAGCTCGCCTCTTGAAATTTTATCCAGCAAATCATTTATTCTTCTTGCTTTTTCTTGAGATTCATCAAGCTCAAATTTTATCTCGGGAGTATGCCGCATTGTTATTCTTCTGCTTATTTCGCCTCTTATAAAAGAAGTAGAATCGTTAATCGCCTCCATTACGTCTTGCTTGGAATCGTCTACGGCAAATATACTTATATAAGCTTTGGCGTACTTATTATCAGGAGAAAGCTCAACATCTGTAACGGAAATTATTCCTTTAATACGGGGATCTTTGACTTTATGCTGAATTATATCGCTGAGTTCCTTAATAAGAGCTTTTCTTATACGATCCCCTCTTGAATTCATCTCTATTACTCCAATTAAATGTTATTTGTCATTCCAAAGACGGCTATAAGTCTGATGTCGCAATTTAATTGACCCTAAACTAAAGAATGCCTGATGATTTCTTCTTTAGTCAAGACTTTGATAATGTCGCCTTCTTCAATATCGTTGAATTTATCAAAAGATATACCGCATTCATAACCGGCATTGACTTCTTTTGCATCGTCTTTGAAGCGTTTTAGCTGGTTAATTATCCCTTTAAAGATTTCTTTATCGTTTCTGAAAACTTTAGCTTCTTTATTACGGATAATTTTTCCTTCAAGTACATAACAACCGGCAATTTTCGATGTTTTACCAACAGTAAACACTTGTCTGACTTCCGCTGAGCCAATTTCAATTTCTTTATATTCAGGCTCAAGAAGTCCTAGCATAGTTTTTTCTATATCTTCAAGCAACTGGTATATGATTTCATATTTTCTGATTAATACGCCTTCTTCCTGTGATACACGAAGAGCGTTTTGAACTTCTTTTACTCCGAAGCCGACAATAATTGCGTTACTTGCAGAAGCCAGCATTACGTCAGCCTCTGTAATGTCACCGATGCCAAGATGCACTACTTTGACAAAAATCTGTTTGGACTCAAGCTGGTGCAGTGAAGAAGTTACCGCTTCCGCCGCGCCGTTTGTTCCTGCTTTAATAATTATATTAAGATCTTTTGTTTCGCCTTGACCGGTTTGCAGAAGCATTTCGCGTTTTACCTGAGTTGCTCCCATTGCTTCAAAACGGTCTATTTTTTCATTATTTTTTCTTTCAGTCATTATTTCTTTCATTAGTTTGTCGGATTTAACGACTTTAAAATGATCTCCCGACTGAGGAATTTCCGTGAGTCCGAGTACTTCAACAGGTGTGCTTGGACCGACTTTATGCAGACGTTCGCCCATATCATTAATCAAAGCCCTGACTTTGCCGCCTACAGTTCCTGCAACAACAAAATCACCAACTTTAAGAGTTCCTTCCAGCACTAAAAATGTTGCAACAGCTCCTTTTCCTTTATCAAGTTTTGATTCAATGATTACGCCGGTTGCCGGTTTTGTAGGATCAGCTTTTAATTGTTCGATTTCTGCAACTAAAAGGATATATTCAAGCAATTCATCAAGGTTTAACGCTTGAAGAGCGCTTACTTCAACTGTAATTGTGCTTCCGCCCCATTTTTCAGGAACGAGTTCATATTCTGTAAGTTGTTGGAGTACCCTGTCAGGATCGGCTCCCGGTTTATCTATTTTGTTTACAGCTATTATGATAGGAACTTTTGCCGCTTTAGCGTGATTTATAGCTTCTATTGTTTGCGGCATTATACCATCATCGGCTGCTACAACTAAAATCACGATATCTGTAGCCTGAGCGCCTCTTGCTCTCATTGCAGTAAAAGCTTCGTGACCGGGTGTATCAATAAATACAATTTTTTTATTATTAACAGTTGCCGTATAAGCGCCTATAGATTGAGTTATTCCGCCAACTTCACCGGTTACTATTTTTTGTTTTGATTTTCTGATTGAATCAAGAAGCGTAGTTTTACCGTGATCAACGTGTCCCATTATTGTAACAATGGGGGCTCTTTCTTTAAGCTTTGTTTCATCAACAATTTCTTTTTCAACAACTTCTGTTTCAGCTTCTTCGGATTTTACTTCTTCTTCAATAACAGTAAGACCGAGTTTTTCAGTTATTAATTTTGCTGTAGCTATATCTATAGTTTGATTAACAGTTGCCATGATGCCTGACATCATAAGCTCTTTAACAACTTCAGCCACGCTAAAGTTGAGTTTTTCAGCAAGTTCACCAACTGTTAACTGGCTGTCAAAATATACTTCGGTAATTTTTTCGGCAAGTTCTTGTTCTTCTCTTTTTTTCTTAAGAAGTTTTGCCTGAATTTTTTGTTCAGCCTGTTTTTCTCTTTTTAAATCTTCAAGTTCTTTTAGCCTGTCTTTTTTCTTAAGAAATTCATTTTTATTGGTGGCTTTAAGTCTATCAGGTTTATCTTTTCCAAGACTTTCAGGTTTTTCAGGCGTAGCGGGTCTCGGAGGAAATGGTCTTCCTCCTCCCATTGGTGGTCTGTCGCCTTGCGGTCTTGGAGGAAACGGTCTTCCTCCTCCCATTGGTGGTCTATCACCCTGCGGTCTCGGAGGATACGGTCTTCCTTCTCCCATTGGTGGTCTGTCGCCCTGCGGTCTTGGAGGATACGGTCTTCCTTCTCCCATTGGTGGTCTATCGCCTTGCGGTCTTGGAGGATACGGTCTTCCTCCTCCCATTGGAGGTCTGTCGCCCTGCGGTCTTGGAGGATACGGTCTTCCTCCTCCCATTGGAGGTCTGTCGCCCTGCGGTCTTGGAGGATACGGTCTTCCTCCTCCCATTGGAGGTCTATCACCTTGCGGTCTTGGTGGATATGGTCTTCCTTCTCCCATTGGCGGTCTGTCGCCCTGTGGTCTTGGTGGAAATGGTCTTCCTCCTCCCATTGGCGGTCTGTCGCCCTGTGGTCTTGGTGGAAATGGTCTTCCTCCTCCCATTGGCGGTCTGTCGCCCTGTGGTCTTGGTGGATATGGTCTTCCTTCTCCCATTGGCGGTCTATCACCCTGTGGTCTTGGAGGAAACGGTCTTCCTTCTCCCATTGGCGGTGTTGATTTTTGGGAATCAGTTTCAGTCGGTTTAGGGTTTTCTTGTTGAATTTCAGGTTTTTTTGTTATTTCTTGAGGTGCAGAAGGAGCTTTTTTGGAAGGTTCGGCAGGTTTTGTTTCTGATTTAGGAGCAGCGGGAGCAGATGATTTTTTCGCAACTAAAGCCGCAAGTTTATCGGCATCTTCCGTGCTGACAGTGCTTGCATGAGATTTTGCCGTAACATTTAATTTTTGTTCAAGCAAATCCATCACTTCTTTATTAGAAAGCTCTAATTTCTTTGCTAAATCGTATATCCTAATTTTTTCTGCTGCCATCAGCCATTTCTCCTAATATTAATTATTGTCACCCTGAACTTGTTTCAGGGTCTAAGATGCTGAAACAAGTTCAGCATGACATTATTTACTGTTCCACCTTTTCCAAATATTCTATTATTTCTGCAGGCACCTCTCTTTTTAAAATTTTCTGAAGTTTTTTCTTTTTAAGAATTTTGTTTACACATTCAATATTATAACAAATATATAAGGAACGACCAAAATGTCTTGATGAGGGATTTATAATTATTTCACCCGTATCATAAAGCTTCATTATTCTTATCATTTCAGCTCTGCTTTTAACATTAGCACACCCGATACATTTTCTAAAGGGCAATTTTATCATTCCTCACATTATTTCTTTTTTGGTGTCTTTTTAGGTTTTTCAGGAGCAGTTTCTATAACTTCCGGTTCTTCCACCACTTCTTTTTTAGCTTTAGCGGCTTTTTTAAGTTTTTCGGGAGCAGCTTCTACTGCTTCTGTTTCCTCCACCACTTCTTTTTTAGCTTTAGCGGCTTTTTTTGGTTTTTCAGGAGCAGCTTCTATAACTTCTGTTTCTTCTACTGCTTCAACCTCTTCAGTTATTTCAACCTCTTCAACTACTTGTTCTTGAGGTTCATTGTATTCTTCATATTCTTCCGGATGCTCTTCCCTGTATCTGTCATACTCATCCTGCATTTGTTCATACTGGGAAAGACTCTTAATATCAATTCTCCAGCCTGTAAGCCTGTGAGCAAGCCTTACATTTTGCCCTTCTTTGCCTATCGCCAGACTTAATTGATCGTTAGGCACTACAACAAGAGCTTCTTTTCTTTGCGCGGCGTCTTCATATACTTGCACCGAAATAATTCTTGCGGGGGAAAGCGCATTTGTTATGTATTCAGCCGGATCGTCAGTATATCTGATGATATCAATTTTTTCATTTTTAAGTTCGTTGACAATTGTCTGAATTCTGCTTCCTCTAGGACCTATACAAGCGCCAACATTAGGATCTGTGCTTACTACAGCAAGTTTTGTCCTGTATCCTGCTTCTCTGGAAATTGCTTTTATTTCTACAATTCCGTCTTCGATTTCAGGAACTTCAAGTTCAAACAATTCTTGAACGATTCTCGGATGAGTTTGCGAAACCACAACTTGCGGAAGCTTGGTTGTTTCTTTTACATCAAGCACATAAACTCTGATTCTGTCATTAACCCTGAAATATTCACCCGGAATTTGCTCTTTTTGAGGAAGAACCGCATCTGTCCTTCCAATATTTACTATGACATTTCTTGGTTCAACGCGTCGAATAATACCTGTTGCAAGAGTTCCTTTTCTTTCCGTAAATTCGTCAAGAATGAGTTTTCTTTCAGCTTCTCTTATTCTCTGGGTTATAACCTGTTTTGCTGACTGGGCAGCAATCCTTCCAAAATCAGCAGGTGTTACATCTACTTCAACTTCATCGCCAACTTCGCATTTTGGGTCAATTTTTTTTGCTTCTTCAAGAAGAACTTCTGTATGTTCGTTCATAACATCATCTTCAACGACTTCTTTCAGTCTGAATACACCTATTTCGCCTTTGACTTCGTTTACGCGACCTGTAATATTGGCAACGTGAGTGCCTTTCACATGTTTTTTATATGCTGTTACCATTGCATCCTCAAGAGACCTAAGAATAGCTTCTCTCGGGATACCTTTTTCTCTTTCCAATTCTTCTGTAGCTTCCAGAAGCACTTTTCCAACTTTAATCATGTTTGTTTCTCCTTATATTCTAAAATTCATACTTAGGTTCAAGTTTTATTTGTGAAATATTATTTTCTTCGATGTCTATAGCTTGATT
>Ga0209417_1002646_pt1 | contig 26634 bp, 24 predicted proteins | sample RifGroF2_FD_184002 | JGI IMG/M metagenome (GOLD analysis project Ga0209417, IMG submission 184002) | Groundwater microbial communities from Rifle, Colorado, USA - Groundwater F2 (SPAdes) (version 2) | ecosystem: Environmental > Aquatic > Deep subsurface > Groundwater | place: Rifle, Colorado... | reverse complement strand
TTTCAAACCACAACGAATCTGGTATATACTTCTTCATAACAAGCCCCTTCTTTGTTTTTGTTCTTGGTTATAATATAACCAATTTTAAGGGGCTTGTTTATTTCAAATTAATTTTCGGATAAGCTCTTATTTTTTTACTTAAAATATTTTTTTAAATTTTCATTTTCAATAAGCTTTATATTGTAATCTGTTGTAGTCGCTCCATGTTTAATTAGATATTCTATCATTTCTTCATTATTCAACTGACAAGCGACATCTAGAGCGCTAGTGCCATAATCGTTTAATTCATTAATTGATTTTTGCGCGCCATTTTCAATAAGATATTTTACTATCTCAAGATTATTGATTTGGCAAGCCCAGAAAAGAGGGGTTGAGCAATTTGAATTAGGAAGGTTAACATCTGCGCTATGTGAAACTAGATATTTTATTGTACCAATTTCTTCACTAATTATTGCCCATAAAAGTGGAGTAAATCCATAAATATCACTAGTATTAATATTTGCTCCATTAAGTAATAATAACTCCATTAATTCAATATTGTTATCATCGCATGCAAAGGAAAATGGAGTTTCGCCTTTTATATTTGCTATATCTATGTTTGCGCTATTATCTAATAAGTATTTAACAATATTAATGCTTTTTTCTGCGCTAGCTATAAATAAAGGTGTTTGTCCATAGATATCTGCTTTGTTGATGTCAGCTCCATTTTCTACTAAAAATTTTACGGCATTAAAATTTGTATTATCGCAGGCAATTTTTAGAACTGTTGTTGAATGCATTAATATGCTTTGGTTTATATCGGCTCCATTGTCTAAGAGAAATTTCATCATTTTTAGATTGTCATTATATAAGGTGAGTGACAATGGGGTATTTCCTGTTTTTGAACTTGCAGTATTTATAGATTTTTTGGCGCCATTTGCGATTAAAATTCTTATCATGGCAGGATTATTTATTAAACAAGCCCAAAAAAGTGGCGTTTCATTGTTATAGTTTACTTTATTAACAATATCTTCGTTGCAATTAGATAGAATAGATTTTACCAAATCTAAGTTTCCAGATTTACAAGCAAGTAAAAGTTTTGTACTAGTTAAATAGCAGGCTACGTCATTTCTTTTTATATATAGATATGCTGCTACTGGCATTGCTATTGCTGCGCTAGTTATCGCCATAATGGTTTTTGGATTGCTTGAGATATATTTAATTATTGGAGATGAAGCCGGTTGTTTTTTTGGAAATAAATAACTAAAATTTATAGCACTTAATTGTGTTGTAATTAGACTTGCTAGTGTAACTATTGATAATAGAGTTGTTTTTTTTTGCATAAAAATCCTTTGTTGATATTAATTTTAGAAATATGTTTTTGTTACGATAATTTTAGTAATAACATCAAAGCAGTATAAGTTATATTTGTTCCAGCTAAAAATAAGCTAATTTTTTTAGCAAATGGATTAATTTCTTCACGATATACATCATTTTTATTGAGCATATTGTTTAAGTCGTATGCTATAAAGCCGCTTGCTATTTCGGAACCTAGCCAAATAAAAGGCTCTTTTCTTCCCGGCATTAAAGTATTATTAATTAGATTGGTTCCGGCAAGAAAAAAACAAATTTTTTTTGCTAATGGCGTGAACTTTTCGCGATAAAATTTGTTATGGCATAGTGCTTTATGGGAGCTGTAAGCAATTAATGCGCTTATTGCATATATTGCAGTTTGTAGATCCCCGGCATAAAGGTTTTGATAGTGGTTTGGCATATTGTTGTAATATCCATAATTATAGTATCCATTATTGTAATGATAGTTGCAGGTGGTATTTTTGAAGGCAACAAAACAAAAAACGGTTAAAATAAGCATTAATTTTTTGATCATAATATTTTGGCTTTCGATATTTTTTTGTATAAACGATAAAAAATATTAAATTAAATTATAGTTAAAAACTATAGCAAATGTAATAATTTTTAGCCAGCAAAAATTGTCTTGTTATGTGGATTTTAATTAATTTACGTCTTAAAAATAATTTCGATTTGTCGCGACAAGTTTTTATTAAATTTTGATTGTTGCGTTTTTGGTTGTAAAAATTGGTGTGAAATTATGGGGTAAGTTTAATAAAATTTAAATAAATTTAATGCGTTTTTTGTAGTTTGTTCAGCCACAGTTTCTAGAGTTATATTTTTTATTTTTGCGATATGCTCAGCGATAGCGAGAATATATTTTGGGTGGTTTTGCTTGCCCCTAATGATTTGTGGAGGTAAAAATGGCGCGTCAGTTTCAAGAATTATTTTTTCAATTGGAAGTTGCGCAACTGTTTCTTGCAATATAGTGTTTTTTGGATAGGTTACCGATCCGCCTACACCTATAAGTAGGCCTAAAGAGATTACAGAATCGGCAAATTCTTTGCCTTCAGGAAAGCAGTGCATAACGCCCTTTAGATTGTCATTTTTATATTGGTCTAGTAATTTGTGCATCTGATCAGTTGATTGTCGCATGTGGATGCTCAATGGCAAATTTTGTTCGAGTGATAGTTCTATTTGAGCTTTTAATAAATCTATTTGTTTATCTAGTGTGTCTTGTCTATGATAAAGGTCTAGGCCGCATTCGCCAATACAAACTATTTTATTTTGGATTTTGTTAGATAAAAATTTTTTAATTTTTTCTAAATCTTGTTTCCAGTTTGAGGTTATATCACATGGATGTATGCCTACTGCTGCAAACATATTTTTATTTTTTTTTGCTAAATTTATGCAATTTTCACACTCTATAATGCTTGTTCCAACATTTAATATATATTTTATTCCGGCTTGTGATGCTTCTTGTGCTATTTGCGATGCAAGTTCAAAACTTTCTTGTGCTATAAGGGTGTCGAATTTTTCTTTTACCATTATGTTTATGTGACAGTGAGTATCTATTAATTTTATAGGAAGGTCTAGGGGCGTAGTGAAGGGCTTATTTGTTGGCATAGTATTTCCAATATTTGTATGCTTTCGGCATTAATTTAAGCATATGCGTTTTTAAGTTATTTTGTGCATGCTAATTATATTTTAGCAATTTTTGTAAAAAACATAAAATTTATTGTTCAAGTGTTTAGGAATGGGCTAGTTTCTCTTTGAGTAAATAGTGTTTTATTTTTTTTATTTTTTCATGACGTGAAAATTTCTGGCAGTTTTTTATGAATTTAGTCTTAATTTTCAATTCTTATTTGACAAACTTATAAATAAAACTACTATAATAAGTATGCAAACTAGGCAATAGTTTGGAAAAATTGAAAAAAAAGAGAGCTGTATTGGAAGCAGCAGTGTTTTAACTATTACTTTTTTAAACCTTAATCATGAGGAGTTACCTATGAATAAGAGTGAGTTGATAAATTCACTAAGTGAGGAAACAACTTTCAGCAAGAGAGACGTTTCCAGAGTTTTAGAATCATTTACAAGAATCGTTGAGCGTACATTAAAGAGTGGTAACAAAGTTGCCATTACAGGTTTTGGAAGCTTTACAATTTCTCGTCGTCCAGCAAGAAAAGGAATCAATCCTGCAACAAAGCAACGAATTGATTTACCAGAAATTTGTGTTCCTAAATTCAAGCCTGGCAAGAATTTGAGAGAAACAGTAAGGTCTGTCAAAGCTGCTTAAATTTTGATTTAGAAAAGCTTTTACTCTTAAAAGGTCGCAATGTTGCGACCTTTTTTCTTTTCAGGATTATTTTTTTCGTGTATTATTATTTCAGTAGTTTTTTTAAAAATTAAAATTTAAATATAAAAGTAAATTATTTAATAATTTAATTAGTAAATAACTTACAAATAAATTGGGCGCGCCATGATAGATTTGTCTTTGCTTAGAGATAATACGGAAAAAGTTGTTAAATTATTACTGAAAAAAGATCCTAATTATGATATTGAACTTCTTTTAGATTTGGATGCTAGCCTTAGAGCTTTGAGAGCAGAGGTAGAGGATTTAAGATGCGAAAAGAATGAGCTTTCAAAAAGTGGTTCTAAAGGGGTTACTGAAGAAATTATAGCTAGATCAAAAGATTTAAGTAGAAAGTTAAAAGAAAAAGAAGAAGAGCTCCAAGATTTAGAAATAAAATTTAAAGATTTATATTTAAGGTGTCCAAATATTCCTCAACAAGATGTTCCAGAGGGAAATAAGGCCGAAAATTTGGTTGTAAAAGAATTTGGTGAAAAGCCGGAATTTTCTTTTGCGATCAAAGATCATATAGAGCTAGGCGAAAGCTTGGGTTGGCTGGACTTTGATGCCGGAACGCGTATTGCAGGAAGCAATTTTGCTTTTTATAGAGGCGATGCTGTAAGATTAAAATATGCATTAACCATGTATATGCTAAAAAATAATATGGCAAATGGTTTTGAGCCAATTTTGCCGCCTTACTTAGTAAATGAAAAATCACTTACAGTTACTGGAAATTTTCCAAAGTTTAGAGACCAGGTTTATGAAATAAAAGACGAAGGTCTCTTTTTAACACCTACGGCTGAAGTTGATTTAACAAATATTTATAGAGACAAGATATTGTCCAGTGAGCAGTTGCCAATAAAGATGACTTCTTGGACTAGTTGTTTTAGGCGTGAAGCTGGAGCTTATGGTGCTTCAGAGAGGGGCTTAATACGTATTCATCAATTTGAAAAAGTAGAATTGGTTACTATTTGTGAGCCGCAAAATTCTAATGACGAGCTTGATCGCATGATAGCTTGTTCAGAAAGTATTTTGCAAAAACTTAATTTGCATTATAGGATTAGCTTGTTGGCAGCTCAAGATTGTTCGTTTCCTTCGGCTAAAACTTATGATATAGAAGTTTGGATGCCTGCAAGAAAGCAGTATTATGAAGTTTCTTCTTGTAGTAATTGCACAGATTTTCAGGCTAGACGTGGGTTGATAAGATATAAGGGGCCTCAGGATACAAAAACTACTCTTGTGCATACATTGAATGCGTCTTCTTTGGCCTTGCCTAGATTGATGGTTGCCATTATGGAGACTTATCAACAGGAAGATGGAACCATTGCTATACCAGAGTTTTTGAAAAAAGAAGGTTTATTTGGTTGATTACCCCCTGCGGGGGTAAAGTAACAGCATTAAGATTAGTATAACCCTTCGATAAACTCACAGCCTTCGCTAAAAGCTACGGCGTGCACGGCAGGGCGAACGGATTTTAGTGTTTTAGTATTGTAAATTATATATAGTTGGTATTGCTTGCTCGCCAGAAAAAATTGAGTTTTGAGTATGTTATCGCAAGAAGTTTTGAAGAAAATTAGACTTATAGAGATAGAAACCAGAAGGTTGTTGAGCGGCTCGTTTGTTGGTGATTGTAGCTCGGCAAAAAAGGGTTCTGGTTTTGAGTTTGATCAGATAAGAGATTATCAGTTTGGTGATGATGTTAGGTTTATAGACTGGAAGTCGTCAGCTAGATCAAATAAGCTTTTGGTTAAGCAATATATCGAGGAGCGGGATAGGACTGTGATTTTGGCAGTTGATATTTCGGCTTCAGGTTTTTATTCTTCTGGTAAGAAAGCAAAAAATGATATTTTATCTGAAGTTGCAGCAGTGCTTGCATTGGTTGCAGATTATGGAAAAGATAAAGCTTCTTTGATATTATTTACAGATGAGGTTGAAGTATTTATACCTGCAGCTAGTGGTAAAAAGCACGTTCATAAAATTATGGAGCAGCTTTTTAGTTATAAAGCGAAGTCGAAAAAAACTGATATTAATTGTGTTTTTGATATGCTTGCAAAGGTAGCAAAAAAAGATGTAATGGTATTTATTTTGTCAGATTTTATTGCAGATATTAATGAGAAAAAGTTGAGTTTAGTGTCGCGATTGTATGATCTGGTAGCTGTAAGATGTTTAGATGAAAATGAAAATAGATTTGAGAGTGTTGGTTTTATTAATATCGAAGACATTGAGACTGGAGAAAATTTTTTGCTAGATACTAGGCATCTTGATGCAAAATATATAGGTTCTAAAAAATTGAATAAATTTTTGGGCGCACGCGTGTATGAGCAAGGAAATTTGTTTAAAAAGTTTGGTGTTGATCTGCTTGATATTTCGGCAGATAAGCCATTTGTTGGTGAGATGATTTTGTTTTTTAGAAGACGAATGATTTACTAAATTTAGTTGGTTTTTATGAAAAATATTAATAGTGAAAATATTATTGGTGATGATGGATTGTATGGAATTTACGGTTTAGTTGGTAAGCCATTTTGGCAAACCAATTTTTTTTATATAACATTGGCTATATTTTTTTTAATAGTTTTTATGTTTATTATTTATATTCTTGTAAAAAAATATAAAAACAGTAGGCCAATAGAGCAGCCGGACAAAAGGGCTTTAAGAGAGCTTGATGGTTTGAGGGAAATGCTTTTGCAGAATAAAATAAACTCTAAAGATTTTTATTTAAATTTAACAGTTATTGTAAAAAATTATTTATTTGGCAGATTTGGTTATGATTTATTTGGATTGACTGATCATGAGTTAGTAAGGTTTTTGCAGAATAAAAATTTTGATTTAAGCTTGTTGGAAAGTATAAAAGAGATGTTTTTATCCATGGAAGTTATTAAATTTGCTAATGCGCAAGTTGCAAAAGGTTTAATGGAGAAAGATTTAGTTATATGTGTTGATCTTGTAAGAAAGACTACTTTAACAAGTCATATGCAAAAATAAATATTAAACTTTGTTTAGATGATAGATGTGCTGACTTTGTCGTGAATTATGGCGAATGGTCTATGGATATCTTTTTTGCGTATAGATAATTGCTGGTTGTATTTTGAGAATGTGCAGTGGGTTAGTTTTAAGCAAGAGATTTTTGAGCGTTTAGGGGCAATTTTTTGTGGATAAAATTATTTGTGGAAATAGTGTGGAATATAATTCAAAAATAGATACTCGTTCTTTGTATATTCATTGGCCATTTTGTGCTTACAAGTGCGACTATTGCCCATTTGTATCTTTTGCTGGAAGAGATCAATTTATGGAGAGATATAATAATGCTCTTATGAAGGAAATTGAGTACTTTTTTGGCAAAAATAAATCGCAAAAGCAGCAGATAGATACTATATTCATAGGGGGGGGTACCCCTAGTACATGGCCAGATGAGATGATACTTGACACGTCTGGTAAACTTAATAGTGTGCTCTCTATGTCAAAAAATATAGAATTTACAATAGAGGTTAATCCTGGAACTGTTAGAGATAGCCAGCTTGAAATCTTTAAAGATATTGGCATTAATAGATTCAGTGTTGGGGTGCAGAGTTTAAATGATTCTATTTTAAAAAATTTAAATAGATTCCAAAAAGCTCAAGATGTTTATAATTTGCTAGACAAGGCAAGTAATTATTTTGAAAATATATCAATAGACCTTATTTTGGGATTGCCGGGAGTATCATTTCAAGAGTGGAAGAGTTATTTAAAAATTATTGTTGGTTTACCCATAAAGCATATATCTGTGTATTTTTTAACAATATATGAAAATACGCCGCTTTATTATAAAATAGAGTCTGGAGAAGTTGAGCTTATAAAAGACGATGAATTTGTTGATATTTATAACTGGACGGTAGATTTTTTAGAAGAGTATGGATTTTATAGGTATGAGATTTCAAATTTTGCAAAAAAAGGTTATGAGTCTGCGCATAATAAAGTATATTGGGATAGGAAGCCATATAAAGCCTTTGGTTTGGCTGCGTGCTCTTTTGATGGTACTTGTAGATTTCAGAACTATAAAGATTTGTCTAAATATATAGAATGTCTTGAAAAATCAGAAAGCGTTACAGAGACCTGTGAGTTTTTGACAGATGATCAGGTTAGGTTAGAAAAGATTATGTTAGGCTTAAGAACGGATTTGGGGGTTGATAGAGAAATACTTTTTGCTCAGTTGAGTAATGAGCAAAAAATATCGCTCGAAAAAAGAATTTCAGAGCTTTTAGATAAAAAATTTGTGTATGAAAAAAATAATTGTCTTGTGATAAGTCCATTATTTTTGACGATAGAAAATGAGATAGTTTTGGAATTGCTTGGTAAGTAACAAGCGTATTTTTATAAGTATAAACAAGTAAAATATTAAAAAATTTAATCTACTTAGGAGATTTATGGCTAAACATGTTGGTGTGAAATTACCGAATGATTTGATTAATATAATAAAAAGTGAAAAAACTGTAGGGGTATTGGCAACATTTTCAGAAAAAGGATTGCCTCATACAACTCCTATTCAGACAATATATCCTAAGGGCGCTGAAAGTATATTGTTGTCTATACACAAAGATCACACTGGTTATCATAACATGGTATGGCAAAAGAAGGTTATGATCTGTTTTATGGATGAAGGCAATGTGGCATATAGTATTTTAGGTCGTGCCGGTGTTGTTAGGGCGCCATCATCAGTTCATCCATTAATGAATGTTGTTAGAATTGATATTATTGATATAAAAAGTGATAGATCTGTTTTAACAAAAATTGATTCTGGTGTAAGATGGAGCTATACTTCTTGGGAAGCTGAAGAGTTATCTGTTGCGTTATTAAATGAGTTGAAAGAGTTGTCAGAAACTTTATAATTTTTTTAAAAAAGGGTTTTATGATGCATTTTAAATTTTTTTGTAAAATATTTATTTTTTTGTTTTTTATTGGTTCTAATTCTATTTTTTCGGCTGATATAGAATCTACAAAAGCTACTCCTGTGAAAGTAGCTGCACCAGTTGTGACTGCGCCAGCTGTTGTACAGGTTACTGAACCTGCAAAAGCTACTTCTGTGCAAGCAGCTTCACCAGTTGAGACTGCACCAGTTGTGACTGCACCAGTTGTGACTGCGCCAGCTGTTGTACAGGTTACTGAACCTGCAAAAGCTACTCCTGTGAAAGTAGCTGCACCAGTTGTGACTGCGCCAGCTGTTGTACAGGTTGCTGAACCTGCAAAAGCTACTCCTGTGAAAGTAGCTGCACCAGTTGTGACTGCGCCAGTTGTGACTGCGCCTGAAGCGAAAGCAGCGACTAAACTTAAAGAACAAACAGCCTCACAATTTCCTGCAGCTAGTGTGCAAGTAAAAGGCGTAAACAGTAAGGCAAAAAGCGAGGTCGAACCAGAAAATAAAGAAACTTTAAAGCTTGGCAACACTGAAATAGAAGGTCTTGATACTGTTAGCGTTAGAGAGCCTGAGGGAAATTGGCTTTTAAAGAGAATATGGTGGGAGAAATCGCAAAAGAAATATGAAAAAATAAAAGATTTGGTGTCAAAAATTATAGAATCAAGGACTCCATTTTTTGAAAAAAGTAATGAGCTAGAAAAGAAAGTATTAAACCCATTTTATTCTAGTATTGGCTTGAAGGGCGGGCAATTGTTAGAAATTGTTAATGCGCTTTTGGAAAAAATTAAACAAGATAGAGCAGAAAATATTACTCTTGACGAAAAAGAAAGAGAGTTTTTAGAGCTTGTTAAAGAAGAAGAAAGTAATCTTAAGCAAATTGAAACAGATATAAACGGTATTAAAAGCCTTGATGATGCTATAAATCAAGATCTTGAGAAATTAGGCTTGCAAATAAATAGAAGTAGAAAATATGAAGATAATGCTTGGCAATTGTTTAATGCTATTGCAAAAGAGTTGAGTCATAAAAAGGCAAGAGAATTATATTACAAGATGGATGCATTATGGCAAAATGTAAAAAGTATAGATGAATATATCAAAGATGCATTTTCAAATCATTTTGATTTGATAATAGAAAATGCTAATTCTCAGGTTGATCGAGTAAAAGGGACCTTTGATAAATTTAAAGATAAGGGTCTTGATTTAAAAAAGAAGTACAAAGAATTATTTGTTAAAAAAGATAATAAAGAATTAGAGAAAGAGAAAATTGAAGCTGAAGCAGCAGCGGCTGCTGCAAAAGCAGAAGAAGAAAAAGAAGCTTTGGAGCAAGAAGTTGGAATTTTTGGTTCAATTTGGAATGGAATTACTTGGCCATTTAGAACCTTTTGGGATTTTATAACATCTTTCTGGAGCTAGTTTTTGAATATTTTAGTTTTTTAAAATATTTATTTTTTGTATAAATATTTTAAAAAATTTTTAATAATTTCTGTACAGATTAAGATTTTCTGGTAAATTTTTTATTAACCCTCTATGCCAACATGGTTACGAAGGGCAAAATTGATTGATTTTTGAATTTTTATAGTTATTAAGCCGAGGTGGTGAAATTGGTAGACACGCAGCTTTAAGGAGGCTGTGGAGAAATCTGTAGGGGTTCGAGTCCCCTCCTCGGCATATGTATTTTAAATTTATAGCTATAAAAAAATCTTGAGTAAAAAAATAAGTGAGTGTTTTAACAAAATTTTTAGTATAAAAAGGGGTCTTTAAATGCGTAAAATGTTATTTTCAGGATTAGCTTTTTGGTTGGTTGTTACTGGATTTATAGTTTGGGGATTATGGCCGGTAAAAGGTAAAGTTAAATTCGGAATGGATCTTGTTGGTGGTACGTTCTTAACTTTGCAAGTGCAAACAGATAAGGCTGTTGAATCAGAATTAAAAGGTATTGCGCAAGGGATACCAGGTCTTTTGGGTAAAGATAATATAAAAGCTCCAGTAAAAAAAGATGTTGTAAATAATGAAATAGTTTTAGAATTTGATGATTTAAATACCGCAAATTCAGCAGCAAGTTTTATAAAAGATAATTATAGAGATTTGGTTTTAACAGTAAAAGAAAAAGTTGTAACATGCATGTTTAAACCAAACAGAGTAGAAAAAATAAAAGAAGAAGCTGTTAACACAAATACAGAAATATTTAGAAACAGATTAAATGGTCTTGGTGTAGAAGAAATAAGTATTTCTAGAAAAGGTGAAAATCAAATTATAGTTGAGCTTCCAGCAGTAGATGATCCTCAAGTTGCACGAGCATTAATTGGAAAACCTGCAGTATTAGAATTTAAGTTGGTTGAAAAAGAAGGAAGAGATGCTGCGTCAATTTTAGTTGATTATGACGGAGTAATGCCTGACGGAAAAGAAATTTTATCAAGCAAAGAAAAAGTTGATGGTAAACCTGTGACATATTATCTTGTTTCAAAATATGCTTCAGTAACAGGTAGCATGTTGAAAAGTGCTAAGCCATCAGTTGGTGGAAAATTTGGTTCTCAGCCTGTTGTTCAATTTGAGTTTAATTCTGAGGGCGGCGATAAATTTTATGATTTAACAAGTAAAAATCCTGGGAAAATGATAGCTATAATTTTGGACGAACAAGTTATTAGTGCACCTGTGATAAATGCTGCAATTAGAAATAGTGGTTATATAGAAGGTAATTTTACAGTTGATAGTACAAGAGAATTGGCTATGTTGTTAAAGTCTGGTTCATTGGTTGCTCCTGTAACAATCGAAGAAGATAGACAAGTTTCTGCAACATTGGGTGAAGAAGCTATTAGCAAGGGCTTATTAGCATGTTTAATTGGTTTAGGCTTATTATTTATATTTAGTATTATTTATTATAAGCTTTCAGGTTTATTAGCATTTATGGCATTAGCATTTAACTTGGTGTTTGTATTATTTGGTTTGTATTTGGTTGGAGCTACACTTACATTGCCAGGTATTGCTGGAATGGTTCTTACGATAGGTATGGCAATTGATGCATCTATTTTAATATATGAACAGATTAAAGAGGCTTTACATAGTGGTTTGTCTATAAGAAAATCTGTTGATGTAGGATTTTCAAATGCGATGGCTGTTATTCTTGACTCAAATATAACAACATTTATTGTTGGAGTTGTATTATATCAATTTGGCACAGGACCATTAAAAGGTTTTGCCGTTACATTGATGCTTGGTATCGTTGCAACATTGATTGCCGGCTTGTTATTGTTGCGTTCAATGTTTAATTTTGTACTTAATACTTTTAATGTTAAAAAATTAAGTATATAATATAATATATAAATTTTGAAATTACATGTAGGTGGCGACGTAGCTCAGGTGGTTAGAGCGGCGGAATCATAATCCGTAGGTCCGGGGTTCAAGTCCCTGCGTCGCTACCAATTATTTTAAAAAAATTAAAAATCTCACAAACTTTAAATTAGTTTATGAGATTTTTTTTTGTTAATTTTTATTTTCTTATCTCGAGTAATACCAATTGCTTATATAAACTGTAACAATAATATAAATCGCTGGATCCCTCGCTTAACTCGGGACGAACGGGGGTTTTAACTAACTTTACTTAACAGCACAGCGTTATATTTTTTACAGGCAAATGGTATAAGTGCAAAAATTATTGTAAAATAATTTTGTATTAAGCTTATAAATTTAAATAATATTGGAGCTAGATAAAAGTGAAATTTAGTTATGTATCACAAGTCTTTAATGAAATAGAAAAGATATCAGGTCGTTTGGAAATGACAAAACTTCTTGCAGATTTATTAAAAAAAGCAACTCCTGAAGAGTCAAAAATAATTTGTTATTTATCTTTGGGAGAGCTAAAGCCGCCATATATTGGAACGAAGTTTCAAGTAGCGGAGAAAAATTTTATAAAAGTTGCAGCGCATTTATTGGGTTTAGATGAACCAGAAATAAAAAAGCTCGCAAAAGACAGTGGAGACTTAGGATTAGTTTTAGAAACTGGTAAGTGGTTACAAAAAGAAGATCTAACTGTTTTGCAAGTTTATAAAGAGCTTGAGTTAATAGAAGAAATTTCAGGTACAGGCTCTCAGGATGGAAAAATTCAGTCTTTAACTAAATTTCTTCAAGATTTGGATCCTATATCTGCAAAATTTATTGCAAGAATTGTAATTGGTAAATTGCGTCTTGGTTTTTCTGATATGACAATTATTGATGCATTGTCTTGGATGGAAGTTGGAAATAAGTCTATAAGAAAAAATATAGAAAATGCCTATAATATTTGTGCAGATATTGGTCTAATAGCGCATACAATAAAAGATGGCGGTCTGGAGGCTATAAAAAATATGACTATAACTGTTGGTGTGCCAATTAGGCCTGCAGCTGCAGAGCGTATGCCAACTGCAAAAGCTATATTTGAAAAACTTGGTGACTGTATTGCGCAGCCAAAGTTGGATGGTTTTAGATTGCAAATACATATGGACAAAACTCATAAGACGCCAATAATAAGATTTTTCTCACGAAATTTAATAGACATGTCGCATATGTTTCCTGATATAACAAAAGCTATAATAGATTTGGACGTACAAGAATTAATTTGTGAGGGTGAAGCAATAGTCTATGATCCAAATACTGGTAATTTTTTGCCTTTCCAAGAGACAGTAAAGCGTAAGCGTAAGCATGACATAGATCAAATGGCTGAGCAGCTGCCATTACAAGTTTATATTTTTGATTTGTTATATTTAGATGGGCAGGAATATCTAACAAAAACGTATACGCAGCGTAGAAAAGAGCTTTTGCATTTGTTTGAAAAATATAAAGGCGAAGATATAAAAGTTATAGAAGAAAAGAAAATAGATAATTATAAAGATTTGGAAGATTATTTCGTTGCAAATATTGCTTCAGGTTTAGAGGGGTTGGTTGTAAAGAAACCTAGTTCGCATTATGAACCAGGTAAAAGAAATTTTAATTGGATAAAATTAAAAAGACAAGAAGATACTGGCGGGCTAGAAGATACTCTTGATTGTGTAGTATTGGGATATTACTTTGGCAAGGGAAAGCGCACACACTTTGGTTTAGGTGCCTTTTTGGTAGGTGTTTACAATAAACATGAAGATGCTTTTCAGACTATCGCAAAAGTTGGTACTGGTATGAAGGATTTGGAGTGGGTTGAATTAAAAGCTAGATGCGACAAAATTAAAGTTGCGCATATGCCAAAAAATGTACAGTGTCCAAAGGAGCTGGCGCCAGACGTCTGGGTTTATCCTGAGATAGTTTGTTCTGTTAGGGCTGATGACATTACGTTATCGCCGCTTCATACTGCTGGTTTAACTTCAAAAGAGTTGGGTTTAGCTCTTAGATTTCCAAGATTTATGGGTTATAGGCCAGATAAAAGTGCTGGAGAAGCTACTGAAGTTTATGAGGTTAAGCGTTTGTACAAGGATCAGTTCGAGTACAAAAAATAATTTTAATAATATTTTTATTATAATTTTTTAATTATAAATTAAGGAAATAATCATGTCATTAGTAAATACAGTAATTAAGCCTTTTAAGGTTCAAGCATATCATAATGGTAAATTTGTTGAAATTACGGAAGATTCACTTAAAGGTAAATGGGCAGCATTTGTTTTTTATCCAGCGGATTTTACATTTGTTTGTCCAACAGAGTTAGGCGATTTAGCATATCACTATGATATATTTAAAGCTATGGGAGTAGAGATATATTCTGTTTCAACAGATACGCATTTTACGCACAAAGCTTGGCATGATGCATCTGCGACAATCAAAAAAATTAAATTTCCTATGATTGGTGATCCAACAGGTATTCTTGCACGCAACTTTGAGGTTATGATTGAGCAGGAAGGTTTAGCTCTTCGTGGTACATTTTTGATTAACCCAGATGGTGTGATTAAAGCTATGGAAGTGAATGATTTGGGGATTGGTCGCTCGGCGGCAGATTTGATTCGCAAAGCACAAGCAGCTCAATATGTTGCTGAGCATAATGGTGAAGTTTGCCCAGCTGCATGGGCCCCTGGTTCTGCGACACTTGCGCCATCAGTAGATTTAGTAGGCAAAATTTAAATTTTAATTAAATCTTTATTTATAAAAATTAGATAAAATTTTTAATAATTAAGCGCGCATTTTAGGTTTTTGGCTAATAATGCGCGCTTAATTATTTGAAAGTTTGTGTTTTTTATAAAAATTTATTTTAAATTCGCATAAATACTGGTTACTTAACTTCTTTGCATAAGTCATAATAAAATTTTGCTTCTGTAGCGGGGTCTTTGGCTTCGGTGATGGCGCTTCCAATAATTATGCCATAAGGTTTGGCTGCGATTATTTTGTTAGTATTATCACGATGTACACATGCAGAAATAAAAATTGGCAGATCACTGTTGCCTTTAAGTAAATCAAGTTCGTCCAAAAATTCTAGCGACTGATTGCTTTCTAAATTTTGGTCGTGAGTTTTGTGATATAAAATTGCGTTTATGCCTAAATCTTTAGCTTCAAGAGCAGATTGACCAGGGGATGTTGAGTCAACAGTGTCGAGCATCACTAAGATTCCGCTTTTTTCTGCTTCTGAGCAAACTCTATGGATGACTTCATTGCTAGTGCCAGAAAGTACGGTAATCCATTTTACGCCAGTTTTTGAATAGATTGAGGTAATTTCTTGGCCTCTATCTACTATTTTTGTATCTGCAAGAATTATTTTGTCTGGGAAGTTTTTGGTAAATTCAGTAACGGCTTTAATGCCATATTTGTGGATTAAGATTGTGCCTACTTCAATTATATCGCAATATTTTTCAACTTTTTTGGCTATTTCTATAGATGATTTTAGATCGTTTAAGTCAAAAGAGATCTGTATTTTCATATTCTTCCCTATTTTAAGATATATTTTTACTTTATTCTTTTATTTGTTGCGAGTAGCTCATTTTTTCTTTTTTGAAAATATTATTGGTTGGGGCCAAAAAGTTTTTTATATTAAATATATAAAGTGAATTCGTTAATTTTTCTATATTATTTTTAATATATATATTTGGTAGCAATAATTGTGGATCTTTTATTGTTGGAGTTATTCCTGAAGGAATATAAATATGTTTTGGATAGGCAATAATGACTATAGAGTCTTCAGATATTATGTTGTCAGTAGGAATTTTTACTTCTTTTGTGTCCCAAAAGTATGCCCTAGTAGCTGCATCATATTTTCTTTCTATTTCGTACATTTTTGTTACATCTCTATTTGCAATTTCCCAGTGATGAACAGTATTTTCTAGCATTATTATTGGCGTGATACTTCTAGTAACAACAATTGTTACTTTGGGTTCACTATGTTTTCTTGGAAATATTACTTGGCCATTTAGGTCTGAAGTTGTTATATAGCCGCCATATGTACAAAATATTCCAGCCGTTAAATGGCTTTTTGTTATAGCCCTTAAAGTATATTTTTGCATTTTTCCTGGAATTTTTATTTTTTCTGCCCTTTTTGCTGCTATTGATGCGTCATTGGAAGCGGGAAATGGCTTAAAAAAGAACGTTATTATATCATTGCATTTTATGTTTAATGTAATTATTGTTAGCAAATATAAAAAAATTATTTTATTGTACTTCATATTTTCTCCATATTTTTTTATAATTAGGTATATGTCTATATATTTATTTTATCATAATATTTTTTAGAAAATCTATGGATTGGTAATTTTATACTTATGAATATGTTTAACTTTGGTGAAAATGAAGTAAAAGTTTGGAGAGATTTTGTTAATTTTTTTGATTTATCAAAAGAACAAGATGAACAGTTAAAGAGGTATCTTCTTATGCTGTTGGAAGAAAATCAAAAAATAAATTTAACGGCTATAACTTCGGTAGAAGATGTTATTGCTTACCATTTTGCAGATTCTTTAATGTTATCTAAGTTTATTGATTTTAATAATGTAACTTGCTTGTGTGATGTTGGATGTGGGGCTGGATTTCCTGGTATTCCGTTAAAAATATTAAATCCAAAAATTAATTTAATATCAATAGAGGTTGTTAATAAAAAGGTGAAATTCTTGGAAAAAGTTATCGAAACACTTAATTTAGAAAATTCGCAAGTGAGTAATCTTGATTGGCGTACGTTTTTGAGAAAAGAAGATCACCAAATAGACTTATTTTGCGCAAGAGCGTCATTGCAACCAGAAGAGTTAGTAAGAATTTTTAAGCCTTCATGTAAGTATAAAGATTCTAAATTTATTTATTGGGCTGCAACTGGCTGGCAGCCAGATTCTAAGCTTGCTTATTTTGTAAAGAAACAGGAAGCTTATAAAGTTGGCGATAGGGACAGAAAATTTGTTTTTTTTGAAAATTAAAGTATCTGTAGATAAAATTTGTTTTGATTAAAGACTTTTATTTGTAAGTCTTATGGTATTTGAGTATATTTGGTTATAGTTTTGTTTATAAATAAAAGCAGCAAAGTTTGGCCTGTCTTGATAAATGGTATTTTGTTTGTTAAGAGTTTTTTAGGGACGGGTTACGCAAGGCTACAGGAGATTTTTTGTGAAAAGTGGGATAATTTTTAGTTTTTTTACTGGAGTAATAGATACTGCGCATGGGGAAAAATACAGAAAAATAATGAAGTATTTTATCCCGGAATTTATTAGTGCGCTGGTTTTATATTCTCTTGTAGGCCTTTTGGATACATATTTTATTGCAGGCCTTAAATCTACAGAAACATATGCGACTTTGGGAGTGACAAATACTTTTTTGCACTATATGACGAAGTTTTTTGAGGGTATTCAGGTTGGAGGTTTGATTCTTGTTGGTAAATATAATGGCGCAGGGGATTTTAAGACTGCAGGTAAATCTTTTACAGATGCTTTTTGGGTTGCTGCTATAACAGGATTTGTAATATCGAGTATGATGTTTTTTGGTGCATATTGGGTATATTATTTTTGTGGTGTGCCAGAAGATATGATTTATTTAGGGGCGCCATATTTACGTATTGTAGCAGTGAAAATATTTTTTATGGCTTTATATCTAACCTTTGTTGGCTTTATGCGAGGTGTAAAAGATACTAAGACGCCTATGATTATTTTTTCAATTGGTGCTGTTGTATTTATAATTTTAGATTATATCTTAATTTATGGAAAACTAGGATTTCCCAAGATGGGATTTCAAGGTTCTGCGGTTGCTTCTGTTATACAATATTTATTAATGTTTATTTTAGCAGCTGTGATAGTATTTTTTAGTAAAAAAAATAAAATTTATGAAATTAATTTATTTGCACCGTTTCAAAGTTTGTCTAGAATAATAACGCTTATAAAATTAAGTATTCCTGTTGTTATAGATAAATGTACCGTTGCTTTTTCTTATCTTTGGCTTGGTAGAATGATTGCGCCGATGGGTAAAATAGGATTGGCTACTTTTGCAATAGTAAAAGATTTTGAAAGAATAGCTTTGATTCCTGCTGTTGCATTAGCATCAGTAGTTACACTTATTGTAAGTAATGATTATGGAAAGCGTGATTGGGTTGGGATTAAGAGTAACGCTAAAAAAATAGTTTTTTTAGGCGCATTTATGGTATCTGCTATTTTAATAGTGATTGCCATTTTTCCACACTTTTTTGTTCATATTTTTGATAAAAAGGGTGACTTTACAGATTTAGCCGTTGCTGTAATCCCTGTATTGAGTGTACTTATAATCTTTGATGTTGTACAATTAATATTGTCTGGAGCTATGAGAGGTGCTTCTAACGTTAAAACGGTTATGATAACTCGCTTAGCTGTAATTGGAATTTGGTTTATGCCATGCTCTTATTTTTTATCTGAAGTTAATATTGAAAATACGGCTGTAAAATTTATGCTAATTTATAGTTTGTTTTATATTGGAAATTTGATTATGGCTATAGTTTATATAACTAGATTTCGAGGCGAAAAGTGGAAGACTTTAGACCCATCAGGTAATAATAGTAAGTAAAATTTATAAAACGGGTAAAATAGTATGATAAAAATTTCTAAAGAAGAAGTGCTAAAAATAGCAGAAATGGCTAGAATATCTATTCATGAGTCAGAAATAGAAGAGATTCAAAGTAAGTTGGAATTAGTTTTATCTTATGCAGAACGCGTTCAGAAGGTGGCTGAAGATTTTGATGTAAGCGCGCAGTCAAATAAATGTGTAAATATTTTTAGACAAGATATTGTTGCAAAGACAGATCCTGAGCCTATATTAGAGCAGGCAGTTTGTAGAGAAGAAAATTATTTTGTTGTTCCTGTAATTATAGAGAACAAGTAGTTTGTAAAATTATCAGTGAATTATTCACAAATAAATATTGGCAAAACAACTATAATTATTTGTTATAGAAATAGAAGGGTTTTAGGTATGAACAAATTAGCTTTTGCAACTATTAGTGAACTTAGAAAAAAATTAGAAAATAAAGAATTATCGCATTCTGAATTAGCAGATTTTTTTATAAAGAGATTTGAAGAGCATGATGAAAAAATAGGTTCTGCGTTAGAGATTTTTGATAAAGACTCTATTTTACAGGCAAGTTTTAAAGAAGATTCAAGTTTAAAGTCTAGTGCTTTGAATGGTAGATTGAATGGAATACCGGGGCTTATTAAAGATAATATTTGTCAGCAAGGCAGAATAACTTCATGTGCTTCAAAGATTCTTGAAAATTTTAGATCAACATATGACGCTACAGCTTCAAAAAGATTAAAAGATGCTGGGGCATTGATTTTGGGTAGAGCAAATTGTGATGAGTTTGCTACAGGTAGCTCAACAGAGACTTCAGCGTTTAAAAAAACGATGAATCCTTGGGATTTATCTCGTGTCCCTGGTGGATCTAGTGGTGGATCTGCGGCAGCTGTTGCTGCAGGGTTTGTGCCTTGGTCTCTTGGCTCTGATACGGGTGGATCTGTTAGACAGCCGGCGGCGTTTTGTGGAATAGTTGGTTCAAAGCCAACATATGGATTAGTATCACGTTATGGTCTTATTGCATATGGTTCATCACTTGATCAAATAGGTGTTTTTTCAAGAACGGTTTATGATAATGCATTGGTATTATCTGCAATGGCTGGTCATGATCAAAAAGATTCTACAACATTACAAATAGATAAAAAAGATTATACTTCAAATTTAACAGGAAAAATAAAACCAGGGTTGAGAATTGGTATTATTCAAGATGCTCTAAATGCAGATGGAATGGATAAAGAAGTTTCTTCGGCTATTGAAGATGCGGTAAAAGTATTAGAAAGTTTGGGCGCAAGTATAAAAAGAGTTTCTATGAAGACTCTTGATTATGGCGCTGCGACTTATTTTGTTACAAGTCGCGCAGAATTGGCCTCTAATTTGTCTAGATTTGATGGTAGCAAATATGGTTTTAGATCTCCAGATTCAAAAACGTTAAATGATATGTATTTTAATACGAGACATGATGGTTTTGGTACAGAAGTGAAAACTCGTATTTTGGTTGGCAATTATGTTTTGTCTGCAGGATATGCGGGACAATTTTATGAGAATGCTAATAAAGCAAGACAAGCTATACGCGAAGAGTTTAAGACTTTATTTTCTGATATAGATTTACTTGTAATGCCTACGGCGCCGGTACCAGCATTTAAGTTCGGCGCTTTTGCTATGGATAAGTTGCAAATGGATTTACAAGATTATTTTACTTGTCCAGTTAATTTAGCTGGTATACCTGCAATATCGATACCTTGTGGTTTTACAAAGCAAGATAATTTGCCTATTGGTTTTCAAATAATTGGGCCACATTTGTCAGAAGAGTTAATATTTCAAACGGCGCATGCGTATGAGCAAAGTACTGATTGGCATAAAATGACGCCTGAGGGGTTCTAATTTAAAACCTGGCTGGAAAATTGACATTGTTTTGTTTGAAAATATTTACTCTTTCCCGTTCGCCCTGAGCTTGGCGAAGGGTTGAGATATTTTCATTCTTGAAAAAATATTGTCGAAGATAGAGTTTTGAAAATTTTTTAGTAAAGTGAGTTTTTATTTTTAATAAAGTAACGTGACCCTTCGCTTAACTCAGGGCGAACGGGGAAGGGAAAATTCTTTAAAGAGTGTGTTTTCTTTGTTGTGACAGGTTTGTATTTGTAAAAATACACCCCTAGGGTGTAAATAGTGGGGGTTTTGTGAGTTATTGGAAAAGTAAATTTAAAATAAGAGATTTAGAATTTCCTAGGTTTATAAGTGGGCCATTAGATGGCTACACAGATTCACCTTTTAGGAAGCTAGTGCGTAAGTTTTCAAAAGACGAACTTCTCTACACAGAGATGCGTCATGTTGCGTGTGTTGCTAACGAGAATGACGAACATAAATCGATTAAGTTTGATTTGTGTGAGCGGCCATTAAATTATCAGTTTGCGGCAAATAAAATAGATTTTATAGATCGCGCAGTAGAACTAGTGCTAGAAAAAGGCGTTGACCTAATAGATTTAAATATTGGTTGTCCTGCTAAAAATATTGTTTCTTCAGGTTCAGGATCTGCGCTAATGGACGACTTGCCAAGATTAGAAGAAATCTTGAAGCACTTTAGAAAAAAAATAGAGCATATACCATTTACAGTAAAATTTAGAGCGGGTTTTAAAGTAGAGAACGCACTTGATGTTGCAAAACTTGTACAAGATTGTGGCGTTGATGCGATAGCTATTCATCCAAGGTTGCAGACGCAAAAATTTAGCGGCATTCCTGATTATGGATTAGCTGGAAAAGTAAAAGCGCAATCATGCATTCCAGTTTTAATTTCTGGCGGGATAGTAGATTTTGAAACTGCAAAAATGGTTTATGAGCAATCTGGTGTTGATGGCTATTTAATTGGCCAAGCCATGTATTCTAAGCCATGGAAATTAAAGGAGTTATACGAGCACTCACTTGGCAATAGTTTCGAAGTTGATAATAAAGTTATTCTCGAATGTGCTCTTGAGCATTTGGATAATCTTTTAGAGTATTATGGTCGCGAGGGTTTTTATATGTTTAGAAAACATGTGCCATATTATTTGAAGGGAATGGAATCTGCATCTGATGCTAAAAATATAATATTTTCTACAGATTCTGTTGATGTTGTAAAAAATGAATTAGTAAGATTTTTAACAAAATAATTTTGATAAAATAATTTAAAAATTTTTAACAAAAATTGGGCTTGGGATTGTGTTTAGAAAAAAAAGAAGCAGACGTTTAATATATATTATATTTTTTTTTGTTTTAATATTTTCTATAAACAGGTTTTTTTTACCATTTTCTGACATGCTTAGATATTCTTACTCGGTTATTTTGCGTCCTGTTTTTTTATCACAAGAATACTTGATTAATCCAATTAAGAATATTTTTGCAGAACGTAAATCTAGACAAGAATTAGAAAAACTTGTTTTTAAATTAAGTAGAATGCACGATAATCTGATTGCTGAAAATATTAATTTGCGTGCAACAGTGTCTTATTATGACCAGATTAAAGAAGTTTTAGAATTTAAGCGTAAATATGAAACTGAGAATTTACATTTTTGTAAAATTTTATTTAAACATATAAATCAAAATTCGCATTTTGTGTACATAGACAAGGGTTTTGCAAACGGCATAGAAAATGACATGGTTGCTATTTATAGTAATTTTTTGTTAGGTAAAATTGTTGAGACATACAAATTTTATAGCAAAGTTTTATTAGTTACAGATAAATCATGCAAGGTGTCGGCATATTGTGAACTTACTGGAGCAAATGGAATAAGCGAGGGTATTAATTTATTAGATCAAATATCGTTAAATCGAATTAGCCACTTAGAGCAGGTTCAAGTAGACGATATAGTTTTATCGAGTGGTCATGGTTTAGTATTTCCTCAGGGATTTGCTCTTGGAAAAATTGTAGCTGTCCAGAAAGATGAATTGTATAATACAGTAAAAGTTCAACCTATGTTTAATATAAAAAATATAAATTATTGTTTCTTGCTCAAAAAGGGCGATTATAAAGGCTATGTTAATAATATTGATAAAGTTGAGCATTTAGAGACTAGCGATAATGTTGATCAAAGCAAATAAATAATAAGTTCTTGGTTTTTTAAAAATAAAAAAAGGGCCCTAATTGTAGGACCCTTTTTGTGTAATTTGTGTAATTACTTAGCAGATTCTTTTGCTAATCAATTTATCATCTAAAAATGACATTAATTTGTTAATACCAAAGCTTGACTCAAGCGAACCTGATCCAAAATTAACAGAACTTGAAAATGGAGATTCTTCGTCTTCTTGTTGATTAGCTCCAAAAAATTTCGAAAAAGCAGATTCTTCTGGTGGCTTTACCCAAATAATTTCTTCTTTTTCGTCTATTAATGCTAAATCTCTAAGAACTTGCACGGCACTATAAGGTGAGCCAACAGAATCAATCATACCGAGAGTAAGGGCTTGTGTTCCTGTAAATATCTTGCCTTCTGCCCATTTATCTTTTGTGGCAAGGGGTAAATTTCTGTTTCTCGAGACATCTTGTAAAAATTTTTCATATGAGTTTTGTAACACATCATTGAGCATTAATTCTTGCTCTGGGGTTATATCCATAAATGGATCAGTTGTAGATTTGTATTTGCCAGCTGTTAGAGACTTGTATTTTATTTTATAATTTTCCATAAATTCTTTTAACTGGAACAAGAATTGGAAAGACGTTCCTACGCTGCCGATAATGGCTGAAGGGCTTGCGATTATATTATCTGTTGCGCATGCAATATAATAGCCTCCTGAAGCGCACACATTTTCAACAAGAGTTATTATATGCTTGTTATGTTTTGCTTTTAAACTCAAAATTTCTTGATAAATTGATTGAGCTGTGCCAGAAGCTCCACCAGGGCAGTCCATTTTTATTAGAATAGCTTTAATTTCAGGATCTTTAAAGTATTTGTTTAGATATTTGTTGTAGTAATCGGCATTGGTTAAAACGCCACTGATTTTTATTACGCCAATATTAGTTTTTGGAGAAAGCATTCTCTCATACTGTTTTTTTATATTTTTGACCATTGGAGGCGCAACTTGTAGGAAAATAAGCAGTAAGAATAGGCCTGTTAAGAATCCAGATAGCTTCATGAATAAAACCTTTCAAATTATTAATAAAATTATTATATTTTTCTTGTATTTTTTTCAGAATATTTGTTATCATAATATATGTAAATCATGATTTTGACAATTTTGAAATGAGTTTGATGATTGTATTGAGAAATATTTTATTAAATATATAAAAAATATTGATAATTGCTTTGACATCACATTGAATTTGGATTAAAATTTTTACATCTCTTGTGATAAGGGGCGGTTAGCTCAGTTGGTAGAGCATCAGTCTTACAAACTGGGGGTCACAGGTTCGAGCCCTGTACCGCCCACCATATTTAAAGAGAATTTTGAATTATTCCTCGGTAGCTCAGTTGGTAGAGCAAACGACTGTTAATCGTTGGGTCGCAGGTTCGAGTCCTGCCCGAGGAGCCATTTTTTCAATTTATCCGCAAATATTTAGTTTGCGTGTTTTTTTATAAAATTGACTTACAGACGTTACGTCTGTTTTTTTCCTTCGATTATCGAGGGGCTGTAGCTCAGTTTGGTTAGAGCGTCCGCCTGTCACGCGGAAGGTCGCGAGTTCGAGTCTCGTCAGCCCCGCCATCCTTCGCTCTTTGCGAGCTTCGGATGGCACGGCCACTAAAATTAAAGATTAAATTTTTATTGAAGTTTTATAGAAGAAAGCGAAGGATGTCCCTCGTAGCTTTCTTACTTTTTTAACTTCGAGGCATTAAGAGCGAAGTGGGACAAGTACGTAGTAAAAATGGGTGTTTTATGTATTACGTTTATCTAATTAAATCAATTACATTTCCAGATAAAAGATATGTAGGGTGTACTTCTAATCTAGAAGAAAGATTAAAGAAGCATAATGAGGGCGGCTCTGTTTATACAGCTGATAAAGGGCCATGGGAAATTATAACATATTTGGCTTTTGCAGATAAGGTTAAGGCTTATGGTTTTGAAAAATATTTAAAATCAGGTTCTGGCGGTGCATTTGCAAAAAAAAGATTATGGTAGTTTTAGGGTTTGAGAAATCAGACTCTTCTTTTTTGGCAAAAATTGATTGAAATAATAAAGTTAGGGAGTTTATGAAAAATATAATTCCTATTCAATTTAAAGATTTTTCTAGTTTAGTTGAATATTTAAAGAAAAAGTCTAAAGATTTTCCATTAATTGCAAAATTGTATATTCCCGTTATTGAGAGGCATTTAAAGGTAAAGAAGTATAAAAAATACTACGATAACTTTGATATCAAGCCTGATGATTGGTTGCTTATCCCGTATTTTCAATATTTATGGAATTTAGAAGACTCTATGTGCAAAGAAGGGCTTAGTAAGACAGAATTAGACTTAAATAAAATTTGTAATTCTTTATTAGGTGATGATGGGTTTGATAAATTATGCGAAGATTTATTAAAAGATGCGATGCATCCGACAGTTAATGGTGTTTACAATAAATTTTTAGATTTTTATGGCGAGTTGAGAGGGATGCTTTGTTTTATAGACAAGGGATATGCAATTGATAGAATTCCTAGAGACAATGGAAAAACTCCAGATTTTAGAGCATATAAAGAGAATGAAGAAATGGTTGTAGAATGTAAATTTATTCGTAAATCAAATCCAATTAAAGCTTTTTTTGATAGATATATAGGATATTTAAAAATTATTCCTGATTTTAGTTACGCTAAGCATATAAAATCATGGGATAGATTTAATTATAGTGTCAACTTAAATGATTTAGATCAATCTAATATTACAGAGCTAAAGAATTTTATTAATGATATTATTTTTCAAGGGAAAGAAACAGAAAAATTAAATTTAAAGTGTAAGTGCAGCTGTGTAATAGATTATGAAAATAAAGATGAGATAGAGCCAAATTTTGTTACAATTGAAGATCAGGTGGAATTTTTTGGGGTTGAATTTAGGGTGTTTCTAGAGGATTATTGTTCAAGAAGGGTTAAACAGGCAAGTGATCAGTTTGAGCGTTATCCTGATGGAAAACACTGTGTTTATATTTTGGTTGAACTTGATGAAGAATATAATATGCCGTTTGAAGAAATGGATCGTGAAAAGGTACGTATTTTAGAAGAATCAAAAGCTAAGCATGGTTTTGAGTTAGAAGTGATTCTGGATTTTTTCCCTGCGATAAATTTTATAGAAAAAAATGTAAAATGTGAGGATAGAACTTTGATTTTAGATAAATTAAAGTTAGAAAAAGAGATAAATGTGCTTGGTGAGCAAATTTATAAAGTTCATATTTTGATGCTTGCGATTCGTGAAATTATTCAGCAGTCTAATTTAAATTTTGATGTATATAAAAAATATTATGATTTTTTTGATTTGACTTATCGTTCATATTGGGATGAACTTATTCATAATGTTAGTCGCCTTCAAGATATGAGTAGAGATTCTATAAGTATAGTAAAGATACTTAATAGAAATATTGAGATCGGTGATGAAAAATCGGTATACGAAAAAGATATTTTAAAAAAAATACAAGATTTTGGTGTTAGTGAAAAGATAAAGGTGCTTCGAGACAAGCTTGGTAAAGCGCATTTGGATGGAAAGGTTTCGATTAATATTGAAAAGCAAAATAAGCTATGGGATGAAAATAAAACTGCGCTTAAAGATGTTTGTGAGTATATAGAATTATTAACCAAAGGTTTAGAGGTTATTTCTTGTCGGTTGGATAAACCAATATTTTTTACAAAGCCAAATACTCCGATAAAGCGTCAAATAGTGGAATTATTTAATGATCTATGTGATAAAAAAATATAAATTTTGAATCTGAACAGGCAGCTTATTTATAGCTATATTTTAAGTACTGTTTTTGCAATTTTACAAGTTTTTAATAGCGTATCTAGTTTTAGGTCGGCTTTTGTTTTTAAAGGTTAAAAGATAAATCCGCTCAATTTATTGTTTTTATACATATTCAATACAGTGGACACATTTTAAATCCTTGAGGAATAAATTGTGCCGTAATCTAAAATCTCCCGATAAACAGGAGATAATTTTTCCGAACTTAGGTCTAAACCTAACTTTGGAAAAAATCTGCTGAT
>Ga0209417_1002640_pt1 | contig 26691 bp, 35 predicted proteins | sample RifGroF2_FD_184002 | JGI IMG/M metagenome (GOLD analysis project Ga0209417, IMG submission 184002) | Groundwater microbial communities from Rifle, Colorado, USA - Groundwater F2 (SPAdes) (version 2) | ecosystem: Environmental > Aquatic > Deep subsurface > Groundwater | place: Rifle, Colorado... | reverse complement strand
TCAAATGGCTTTCTCTCTTAGAGAATAGTCCCTCTTTCGCAATATAAGATACAGCTAATTATTTTGTCGTAAAATTTTTAGTTGTGTCTTTTGAATCCCCACAAGGGATTTTTACTATGTTAACTATTAAAATATAATGGATAAAAAAACGATAATATCTATATTTCTAATTGTGATAGGAGTCACGGGGTTAGTATTGTGGAGTAAGTCTGTTGACACTAAAGAGATAGATGCGAGAGAAGCACGAAAATCATCCTTAGTTATTGAGAAAAAACTCTCTCTATCAGAAAAACTTTACGATTTCGGTAGTATCTCAATGAAAAATGGTAACGTCAGTACAGTATTTACAGTAACCAATATTTCAGACAAGGACATAAAGATTCCAAGCTTGTACACATCTTGTATGTGCACGCAAGCTTATGTATTAAAACAAGATGGAACAAAGAAAGGACCATACGGTATGCCCGGGCATGGAGGAGTAGTTCCTAAAGTTAATGAAATATTGAGACCGAGAGAAGCTCTTCAGATTGAGGTTGTGTATGATCCAAATGCTCATGGTCCAGCAGGAGTTGGTTTGATAGAACGCGCAGTAATCTTGGAAGACGAAAATAAAAATGTGGTCGAGTTTACATTTAGAGCAAGTGTAACACCTTAATTATGAAAAAATTAATTATAACCATAGTCTTGGTAGTCTTAGCTATTATCGGGATTGTGATTCTTAAAAATAGCCCAGCTACTGCGTCAATAATATGGAGCATGAGTCGAGAAGGAACATGGCTTTTACCACTTCTTTTGGTTTCAGCGTTGCTTGATAGCGTACATCCCTGCTCGTTCTCAATACTTCTTATAACTATTGCGTTCTTGTTCGGGATTCAGCTTAGTCGAAAGAAAATACTACAACTTGGAGGAACATATATAGCAGGTATCTTTACCGCATATTTTCTCATTGGGCTTGGCATATTGAAAGTGCTTCACCTCTTTGATACACCACACTTTATGGGAAAGCTTGGAGCTACACTTCTCATTACATTTGGAGTAATAAATCTTATAAATCGTTTCTTCCCAAGATTCCCTCTAAAGCTGAAGATTCCTGGAGTAGCACACGGGGTAATGAGCAAGCTGATGGATAAAGCATCGTTTCCCGCAGTATTTGGGTTAGGAATATTAGTAGGTATTTGCCAATTCCCATGCATGGGTGGTCCGTACCTTATGGTAATAGGTCTTCTTCGTGATCAAGTGACATATATGAGTGGTTTTGGATATCTTGTGCTCTATAACCTTATCCTAATAATTCCTCTTGTGGCCGTACTCTTCATTTCTGCGAACAAGTTACTGGTTGATAAGGTGCAATTATGGAAACGTGACAACATGGCCGGGTTAAAGCTTTGGGCAGGTATTGCTATGATTATTATTGGTATCTTAATATTTTTTATCTAACTATATGAACCAAACACAAAAACCTACATTAGACGAATTTATTAAAAAAATTGATTCACTGAAAGAAAATGCAGGAGTAGACTTATCTACTGCAGAGGATTTGAGTATGGCGGTAATGAATCTCATAAGCTTAGAGGAGCATTTCTTTTTCACTGGTGTAAAAACTGGGAGAGACGAGTATTTCGATACTATTCTCGAAATACGTGAGATGAGAAAAGATTTACTTGCCAAACTCATGCCCAAGAACGAAGGTGAAACTTGGTGTATCTCAAAACATTTACTTTCCACCACTATGCGTTTAATAGAAGTCGGCAATAAATTAAATTCGGAAGACAAAAAAGACAAAGCAAAAGATATGTTTGAAAAAGCGTACCAGGTGTATTCAATCTTTTGGGCACTCAAATTAGAATTGATTTCTGGAGAAAAAATTAAGCAAACAGCGAAAAATAGTTCCCAACTTGAAGATCTAGTGACTAAATTGGCTAATTGTTGTGATGAGTAGACCAAGAAAATGTAATTATTAATTAATAATTAAAAAAATGGAAAACGAACAACATGAAGAAAAAATAATAAAAAAAGATAGTCCATATGCGACGCCGATAGCCATTGTTATCGTTGGAGTTATGTTATCTGGAGCTGTGTTTTATGGTTTACGATATCCTTCAAAAGAAACACCTTTACAAAAAGCACAGGCACAAGTTTCTGCGCTTGAAGAAGCTGTTTTGCCATCTAAAGGTGTAATTTTACCTGCATCGTGGGGTAATCTTGGTGTGCAACTTGTAGATAGTGGTGCTATTGATGCTGATAAATTTAAGGCTATTTATGAGCAAAAAGGTGTTTTTACTGACGAATATAAAAACTTATTGCTTGGAGACAATAATGGTAAAATTAAAATTACTAGAGAAAATTCAGGATACTACCTTAATCTATTTTGGGCTCTTGGTCTTGCAAATAAAAATCCTATTCTAGACACAGGCGAAATGGTGGACCCTAGATACGGTGGAGCAGGAAATTTTGCCTCTACTGGTGGATGGATTTTGGCAAAAGGAAATGCAATGGATCACTATAGCAAACATGCATTCATTACACTAACACTAGAACAGCAAGCTCTAGTCGATAAAGTATCGCGTGGAATATATAGACCATGCTGTGGTAATTCAGTTCATTTTCCAGATTGCAATCATGGAATGGCAATGCTTGGACTCCTGGAGTTAATGGCCTCACAAGGCGCGAGTGAACAAGATATGTGGAAAACAGCTCTAGTAGTTAATTCTTATTGGTTCCCTGACACATATCTTACGATAGCAACTTATATGAAAGAAAAAGAAATTAAATGGAAAAATGTAAATCCACAAGAAATGTTAAGCGCTAGTTATTCTAGCGCGCAGGGTTTTGCAAATATTGCATCACAAGTAACTAAACCAGCTAGTTCTCAAAGTGCAGGTGGATGTGGGGTTGACACAGGGGGAGCACACGCAAACGATTCTGCTCCAGCTCAAAAACAACAAAGTGGATGTGGAATATAGTTACTACTAATAAAAATAATTATGAAAACAGAACATAAAGTATTTGCAGGTATTGGATTATTAACACTAATTATTATAGTTGGTGGAGTATGGTTTGGAATTAAAGAAGAGGTCAAGACTAGCGAGAAGCTAAGTAAGCCTATGATGGGAGAAAAGATGCCTGATATGGGCGGAGTGCATGTTGCAAAAAACGTGCCACATTCGGGATATAATTCAAATCCTCCAACTTCTGGCCCGCACTGGGTCGGTGTAGCCGGACCCGGAATAAAGTCTGAGCCAGTTGCTGATGAGCTCGTACTTCATAGTATGGAACATGGTGCGGTTGTCGTTTGGTATAGAGAAGATTTAGAACAAAGTGAAGTAGATAAAATAAAAGTGGCATTTAATAATTCTTCTGGAAAGAAAATAATGCTAGCACGCAAAGACTTAGATGTTCCGGTTGCGCTTACTTCATGGGGTTATCTACTTAAACTTGAGACTATTAATGAAGTAAAAATCAAAGAATTTATAGAAACCAATAACGACCGAGCACCAGAGAAAGCTCCAGTTTAAACAAAAGTTTTTAACATCAATAAATTATAAAGGTCGTTATTATTATCTAATTATTAAAAATTAGCTAAATTAATTAAAAAAATATGAATGACAAAATTGCGTTTGGTGCCGGAGGAATATTGGTTGGGGCAATCATTGTTTTATTATTAAGTTACACAGGGCAATACAGATCAATGATGTGGGGAGTAAATAACTCAAACAATATAAATCCAGGCAGAACAGTTGAGATGATGAATGACATAGATGAGCACTTTATTGAGCAGATGATTCCGCATCACGATGGAGCTATCGCTATGGCAAAGATTGCTTTGCAAAAAGCGAAAAGACCAGAAATTAAAACTCTTGCTGGAAACATTATTAATGCTCAGGAAAAAGAAATAACGGATATGCAGGGTTGGTATAAAAATTGGTTTGGTGGAGATGTAAAACAGGGGAATACATATTCAATGATGGGCGGTATGATGTCCACAGGAGGGATGCATATGGTTGGAAATCAGCAAGATACTCAAACATTAGAAAATGCAACTGACTTCGATAAAGCATTTATCGAAGATATGATTCAGCATCATCAGTTGGCTATCATAATGGCGCAAATGCTGAAAGCTGGGACTAATAGAACAGAGATGTTAATTCTTGCCGACAATATTACAGAATCGCAATCAAAAGAAATAGAACAAATGGAAAGTTGGTATAAGAGTTGGTATAAGTAAAAATATAGAAGGTTAAAACTATTATTTAATCAATTAACTTAAAAATATATGGAGCTATCATTAAAAAAATATGGTTGGAAATGTGTTCTTGGGGCCGAGGTGGCATACGTTCTTTGTGTGTTGGGTGGATTTTTACCGCTTCGTAGTACAGCAGGTCTAGAACTTCACCATACACTCTTTGAGACATTGCCCGGTTTTACTTGGATAACTACCGGAAGTTTTATATTGGGCGCAGCCTATATGTTTATCTTTGCTTGGATTTTTGCCTTCTATTTCGTATGGATGCACAATTCGAGCTTAATTAAAAATAATAACTAAAAATATATGAGCAATATTGTACTGGTGGTAGTTTTGTTGGGAGGTTGCCTATTGATGCATTGGTTAATGATGCGCAAGGGCGGACATGGTGGCAGTCATGAAGATAATGGTAATTCAGACGAAAAGAAAGAACTTACTGGAGAAGAAGATAAAAACAAAGACAATAAACACGACGGGAGTTGTTGTCATTAAAAATAATGACTAATAACATTGTGAAATCAATTTTCTATGGAGTATTTTCAAGTGCAATTTTGCTCGGAGTTTATTTTGCGGTGCTAACATTGGTTTCCGGATGGAGTTTTACTCAAAGTCAGTTCGCAGATTATTGGTATTTTGTTGTTAGTTTAGCTGTAGGTTTTGGAATTCAGATTGCTTTGTACCAACATATTAAAAGTCTAGTGCATAGTGGAAAAGGTATGGGTAAAGTAGTTGGAGTATCTGGGACTACTTCGACCGTGGCTATGATTTCTTGTTGTGCTCACTATTTAGTGAATCTAGTGCCGATTCTTGGAGTGACAGGACTTGCAACATTTGCAGCGCAGTATCAAGTAAAATTATTTTGGGTCGGAATTTTTTTTAACGTTGCTGGAATTGTTTATATGGTAAATAAAATTATCAAATTTAAAAAAGATCATGAATAATAAAACTTTAACTATACTTACATTAGCACTTGCTTTTTTGGGAGGTTTTCTCTTTTTCTATCGTGGTAGTCCCACAAAGGAATTAATTTCTGTCACCAATCAAGCAAGTGAGCAATCAGCCACTAAGCAGAATTGGGAAACAAAAATCGAGGAGCAAGCCAGTGTCACAGTAGTTGTTACTCCCATAGATTTATCGCTAAATTCTAAAGAATGGAAATTTGATATTCTGATGGATACTCACTTGGTTGAATTAGATCAAGATATGACAAAAATTAGTTTACTAGTGGATGATCAAGGCAAAGAATATAAACCAATACGCTGGGAAGGGGCAGAAGCAGGGGGACATCATAGAGAGGGTGTGTTAATATTTAATGAGATAACACCGACCTCGAAGTCTGTGGAATTAAAAATTTCTAATATCGGTGATGTTGTTAGAAGTTTTGTTTGGGAGCTTAAATAAAATAATATGGATATACCAGAAAACAATAATTATCATGACCACTCCGGAGGAAAACCAAACAAATGGGTAGTTGTTATAATTTTAGTATTATCATTATCCGGAATTATTTATTCTCTCTCCAAATCAACTGGAGAAGATGTAATTACTGGAAGAGTTTTAAAAGTATTATCAGAAAGAGAAATAACACAAGAAATAGGCGATAAAAGCAAAATTTTAAAAGAACAGGATTTATTAGTAGAAATTACAACAGAATCAGAAAGAAAAGAAGTAAATGTTTTTAATGATTATGAACCGGTAGCAAGAGGTGAAAAAATATTTTTAAGCCAATCATTGTTTGGAGACAGTGAGTGAAGTATGGCCAACATCTCAAGAACTAGAGATCTAACTATATTGTTTGTTTTCTTTATTATTTTAGTGATTTTAACTAGTGGATGGAAAGGGTTTTATTCGCTCGTAGGTTTACTTTTTACTTTTACGATTATTTTTATATTTATGCTGCCACAGATACTAAAAGGTGTTTCGCCTGTTTTTATTGGTATTAGTGGTGCCTCTTTAATTCTAATCCCAACACTTTATTTATCATATGGTTTCAATAAGAAATCAGTAGCCGCTTTTTTGGGTATAATTATTGCTTTGATTTTTGTTGGTTTTATCTCTAATTATTTTGTTAACTCTCTAAATTTTACTGGAGCGAACGAGGCATTTTTATACTTAAATATGGCATCGACTAATTCAATTAATGTTATTGGACTTTTAATAGCTGGTATAATCATTGCTGCCGTGGGTGTATTAGATGACGTGGCGGCCATTCAATCGTCTGTAGTTTTTAGTCTTGCGAGGGCCAATAAGGATTTACGTGGCTTGAAACTTTTCAAGGAAGCAATGCACGTAGGGAAAGATCATATTTCTGCCGTAGTTAATACGCTAGTTCTTGCTTATACTGGTGCATCTCTTCCAGTTATTCTTCTTTTATCTATTCAAAAAATGCCTTTAGACTATTTGATCAGTTTGGAAATTGTTGCTGAAGAAATTGCTCGAACCTTAATATCATCTTCCGGACTTTTATTAGCTGTTCCTTTAACAACAATAATAGCGACAATAATGGTAAATAAAAAATTATGAAAATAGTTTTTACGTGGTTTTTAAAAGTAAAAACTACTGGTTGTGAGGTCTAGTTTTTTGTGCTAAAATATGTAGTGTTTAAAAAATATACATTTCATGTTTCTGGTACTCATTGTTCTTCATGTAAAATCTTTATTGAAGATGTTTTGAGTGAGCAGGACTTTATCAAAAGTGCAGAAGTAAATCTAAAAAAAGAAATAGTTGAAATAGAAACTGATAGCAATGATAATGCTAATGAGCTCGCTAAAATTCTTACAGAAAAAATAAAATCAAATGGGTATACTCTTTCAGTTGAAAAATTAACTGTGACAGGTGAAGATGATGTGATTTGGAAAGCCATACCTATCGGTCTTGTTTTTCTCGCATTATTTTTTATGTTGCAAAAATCTGGAATTCTAAATCTGGGCATAGGAGGACAGACGACTCCCGTGACTAGTTTTATTATTGGTTTGATTGCTTCAGTATCTAGCTGTCTCGCTGTTGTAGGTGGTTTGGTTTTGTCTCTTTCGGCAAAAGTATCTCAAGATAATGTAGGCGATAAAAAGAATTTTGTATTATTTCATTTTGGTCGGCTTTTTAGCTTTGCTGTTTTGGGTGGAGCTTTGGGGGCTTTAGGTAATGTTATCGGAATTAATTTTACATTTACTGCGATATTGGGACTCTTGGCTTCTATAGTTATGTTGCTCTTGGGATTAAATCTTGTAGGGGTATTTGCTAAAAATAAAGTGACTCTGCCATCCGGGATTTTTCAAAAGATTTATTTTGTTTTCAGAAAAATTGAACACAAGACTTTTACTCCTATAATCATAGGTTTTGGAACTTTTTTCTTGCCTTGCGGTTTTACTCAATCAATGCAAGTATCTGCACTCGGTAGCGGGTCATTTCTCTCTGGATTTCTGATTATGTTTAGTTTTGCTTTAGGTACTTTGCCAGTCTTGGCATTACTTTCATTTGGTTCAGCTTCTTTTGCACAATCAAAGTATGCTCCGCTTTTCTTTAAGTCTGCTGGGGTGATTGTAGTAGGACTCGGATTGTTTGCACTTCTATCAGGATTAGCGGGTTTGGGTATTATCAGTCCTTTGTTTAATATTTAATAGAATAATTTTATGAATAAAAAAGTTTCAATTATTGTCACTCTCGGTCTGGTTATAGCACTAAGTATTATTTTTATTGGTGGAGGAAAAAGTTCTGAATCAGTACAAAATGTAGAAATAAGAGACGGCGTACAATATGTCACCATAAATGCAAAAGGAGGATATTCTCCGCGTCTTTCTGTCGCCAGGGCGGGAATATCTACAAAATTGATTGTAAAAACAGATAATACATATGATTGTTCGCTTGCACTTCTAATTCGTTCAGTTGGTTTTCAAAAAATATTACCACAAACAGGGGAGACAGAAATTGATATAGGCATTGGGGAGATAGGCGTACCACTTGAAGGAGTGTGTAGTATGGGAATGTATAGTTTTAAGATTAATTTTGAAAACTAAACTCTTCTGCGTTAGGCAAGACCTAACGTAGAACTAATACACAAGCTTTATATGCAATGTATTTATAAAAGTGTTATAGTTAATTTATTATGAAATCAGTTGTATTTTGTGGTAGTCGTCGTTTTAAAACTGAAATAAGAGAGTTTACAAAACAACTTCAAAAACTTGGGGTAATTGTTTATGCTCCGTATTTACATGAAGGAAAAGATGAATGGGAAAAACTTTCTGTTGATTATAAAAAATTTACTGCACTTGGTTTAACTCATGATCATTTTTATAAAATTCAAATGGCTGATATTGTTTTTATCTACAATAAAGATGGATATGCTGGGGTAAGTACAACTCTTGAAATAGGATATGCTGTTGCATTAGGAAAACCCATTTATGCACTTACTAACGATGAAGAGCTTTGTCGTCATGTTCTTTTTAGAGAAATAATTACGTCACCAAAAGAACTTACTAAAAGATTAAATTAAAATAATCTACGTTAGGTCTTGCCTAACGCAGAAGATTTTTGGTATTATATTAATATGTCTTTTAGAAAAACTAATTTAGTTGAAGGTGAGTATTATCATATTTACAATCGTGGAAACGGCAAACAGAAAATATTTCACGACAAAGAAGATTATTTAAGATTCATGTCATTGCTTTATGTTTCTAATTCAAGTGAAAGTTTTAATCTTTATGATTTAAATAGAAACACACATTTTAATGTTTATGAAATAGAGAGAAATAATCTTTTAGTGAATATCGGTGTATATTGTTTGATGCCAAATCATTTTCATATATTGATAACTGGAAAAGTAGAAGGTGGAATAAGTAAGTTTATGCAAAAATTGAGCACTGCTTATTCAATGTATTACAATAAAAAATATGAAAGAACTGGAAGTTTGTTTGAGGGTAAATTTAAATCACAACACATGATTACAGATCGGCAGTTAAAATATTTATTTTCTTATATACATTTAAATCCAATAAAACTTATTCAGAAAGATTGGAAGGAAAGGGGGATTAAAGATAAAAAGAAAGCAGTCGATTATTTAAAAGAATATTTTTATTCAAGTTATTTGGATTTTGTTGGAGAAAGAAGAATTCAAGAAAAGATTTTGAATATAAAATCATTTCCCCAATATTTCCCTAATAAAAATTCATTTGTTAGAGAAATTTTTGAATGGCTTACTCTGCGTTAGGCAAGACCTAACGCAGAGTGGAGTATTTTCCAATCACTAAATTACACCCAAATCATATCATATTCTCTTAATGTTTTTAAATAATTCTGTTCTCATTTCGGATACTTTTTTAGCGGCTTCAAAATGATTTTTCGACCTTGATTCTTGTTCTAATAATTCTCTCGTAATTCCTTTTTTAAAATATTTCTCACATTCTGGAATTGAAAGTAGTTTTTGTATTGGTGTCATGTATGTTTCATATACTTTTCTCACTTTGCCTTTTTCATTTACATAATCAGTGGCAAACCCACAAAAGCGATGGAAGTTTAAATATGGATTTAAGTAATCTCGGTAAAAAATATTAATATCCTTTGCATACTTTTTGGGTATATGTCCGTAACCCATATACTTCCTCACGATTGCTCCATTTTTACCTTCAACTAGTGCATTGTCATTTGTTTTTTGTGATCTACTTTTTGTTTGTTCAACCATCATTTTGTTTAGCAGTTTAGCAACCGTTTTGTTAATATATTCACTTCCATTATCTGAATGAAATCCGAGTATTTCAGTTGGAAAACTTTTTAATATTTCTTCTAGTAATGGCATTAAAAAATATTCACTAATTCCCTCAACACAAATGAGATATTCTCCTTGAGTCACTTCATCTACTAGGTTGATATGATATACGCCCTTTTCTTTATCCAAATCACCCTGATGCACTGAATCTACCCTTACAAACCCTGGTTTACCAAACGGTTCAGGTTTCTTTCGTATTCCGATATCTCTTTGCACGGGATTAGTTTTAGTGTAGAAAAGTGACTTTGTTTGATACACATTTGTCTTCTTTAAATTATACAAATGTGATACAGATATTTTTGAAAGTTTTTCAAATCTCATATCATTAAAATCTTCATACATACTTTTGAACATTTCTTTCAAAGCTCTGCCATTTTGATTGAGGGTGACATTAGCAACTTCTGCTAGTAATCCAACATCAGCTGGTTCGTAGAATCTTTGAAATGCATTTTGAGTTCTTTCTTTCACAAATATCTTCCCAAATTTTCTTTTTTTGGCAATTAATTTATCAATTGCTCCTTCACTATATCCCGTCATCTTTGCTATGTAATTTTTTACAATACTTTTCTCCTTCTTTTTTAAAGAAAAATATCGAAATCGACCTAAACATTTTTCAATCCAATCATATGTATCGACCTTACTACTATTACTTTTAAATTTTGCACAATTTTCTAGCTTAACAAAATCCTTAAGCTGTGCGACACTTACTAAATGGTCATCGTTTGTGTTCATGGTCATAACATCAACATGATACATTGATTCATCGCTTTAGGAGCCCTTCCCACGCCTATGGCGGGGTGAATTGGGCTCCTTTTGCGTTAGAATCCGTTTTCATTTGGGTGTAATCTTGCGTTGGACAAGACTCGAAGTTGTATTTTTATTTTTTGGGGTTACAATGTAGACATGACAATGGGAGGTGAACTAAAACCAAATATTACTGCTCCAGAAAAAGTATCAGTTAAAGAACAAAAAGAGGGAAAAATTGTCAGAGTTTTATTGGCGGAGGATAATGATGCCTTGAGGGGAATGTATAAGGAAAATCTTGAAGCTATGGGTTATGAAGTGGAAGCTGTTGCGAATGGGCTACTTCTACTTAATAAACTCAAAACTTCAAAGTTTGATGTTGTTGTAACTGACAATGAAATGCCCATCATGACTGGTATCGATGCGCTTAAGGATATTAGTTTGATTGAAGGTACTAAACCGCGTGTAATTATTATTACTCTTAATTGTTCTCCAGAAATCCGAAAAGAGATAGAAAAATATGGTGGTGTGTATATAAGTAAATCACAAGCACCTAACGGTTTTTATGAAGAGATAGGAAAAGTAATTGAAAAAATTGATCAGCCAGATTAGGATTGATGAAGTATTGGATTTAGACCCCGCCAAGGAGACGGAGTAAAAAAGTAGAAAGTTCTTCGCCCTTTATCTCTCGCAGAGCGTTTGGTTTTAAACTACCTAATTTGATATTCATAATTCTCTCACGTTTGAGGTCGGCCACTTCTTGAAATAGATTTGAGCACATCCGGCGGATTTGATGTTTTTTGCCTTCAGTTAAAATGATTTTAAAAGTAAAAGGACTTAAGATTTTTATCTTGCAAGGTTTTGTCTGATAGCCTTCAATATCTACACCCGCTTCCATTTTTTGTTTGAAGTTTGAACGGAGCTTGTTTAAAGTTCGCACGACATATTCTTTTTCATGAAAATATTTTGGATTTAAGAGCTGGTCGGTGATGCGTCCATCGTTTGTGAGGATGAGCAGGCCATGAGAATTTTTATCCAGTCTGCCTAATGGGAAAATACTGTTGTTAAAGGCGGGCTTTGACACAGATTCTGTTTCAATGCCAATCGGTTTATTGTAAGCAAAATATTTGTAGTCAGTTTTTTTAGCACCTTTTACTTCTACGACATCTGTTTCATTTACTTTACTACCGAGTACAGCGAGCTTTTTATTTATAAATACCTTTTTAGCTGTTACTAATTCATCCGCTCCACGTCTAGTGGAGATTTTTTTGAGCGCTAGATATTTATTGATACGCATTGGAAATACGTCTGTTGTTTTTGTCGGAGTTTTGGGTATTTCTTTTACCATTAGTCTACTCTAGCATATTATACGAGGCTTGACATTAATTATCCGTTTGTATATACTTTTGGATATGGATACAACAATTTTAATAAAAACTAAAAAAGACTTAAAATTACAAGCGCAAGAACTTGCTAGTGAGCTTGGTTTTTCTTTGACGGATATCATAAATGCCTCTCTAAGACAGTTTATTGTAAATCAAGGTATCGTTATTTCTAAAATACCCACAGAAGAGTTGGATATTTATACTAATAAAAAGGAGATAATTTCTGCATATCAGGCTTCGTTAAAAGAATTTTAAAATATTATGATTCTTTTAAAAACAAAGAATTACAAGAAAAATATTGCTTCATTGTCTAAAAAAGATAAAATTTTGTGTTTTAAACAAGAGAAATTATTATTGAAAAATATATTTAATCCAAAACTTCACACAAAAAAATTAAAAGGATTTGGATATGATAAAGTTTTTTCTTTTAGAATTACACGTGTGTATCGGGGAATATTTCGTTTATATGAACAAGATGTAATTTTGTTTTCTATTGGCCATCGTAAGGATATCTATCAATCTTTAGAATAATAACCTCACCCCGTCTGCCGAAGCATCCACCCCTCTCCATAATTTAAGTTATGGAGAGGGGAAAGAAAGGGGTGAGGAGTATTTCCCCTACACTGGACATAGGGGAAAAGTTATCCACAATCCCACCTCACTAAACTTGTGTGTGTGTCATAATGGAAGTATTAAAAAATAATTTAAAAATTTTATGTCTAAAAAACTATTAAGCATTTTCGTATTAATCTTACTCTTCTCTTTTACCACACAAGCTCTAGCTTCATTTACATTTAGCTCTAGCGCTATCACAGGTACAGGTGTAACTAGTGTAAACACAGGTTCACTACTTCTATCAGGAAGTACTTCTGGTACAGTCACTATTGCTCCTGCAGCTGTTGCAGGTACTTATACTTTAACTCTACCTACAGATGATGGTACTTTAAATCAAGTATTGACTACTGATGGTTCTGGTACTTTGACTTGGACTACTCCATTACAAAATACAGCTACAGGTACAAATAATTTAGGGATACTGACAGATGCTCTTAGTTCATTAACTACTGGAGTTAGTAATATTTCTCTTGGTTCTTATACATTAAGTGAGCTTACTACAGGTAGTTACAACATTGCTATTGGTGAAATGGCTCTAAATGAAGGACCACTACAACAACATACAATCGCTATTGGTTATCGTGCGGGCCAAGTTTCTGGTAATGATGATGCTTATGGAAGTATTTATATAGGTAAACAAGCTGGACAGTATGCTGCGGCTGGGGCTACTACAGGCGATGATAACGTAATAATCGGCAATAACGCAGCATCGTCCGTTGAACTTAATTCTACAATTGCTATTGGATATGGTACATTAGAAAATGTTTATACTGTTGCTAGTGGAAATATTGTAGCTATCGGCTACCAAGCGGGTAATCGTGCTGGCGGAAATGAATCATGGAATGGATCTTACAATACGTTTCTAGGTGCAAACACAGGAATTCAGAAGGATGGTGGATTCGGCACAACTACAGATAACGTAACTTTGGTTGGTTATGGTGCTTATGTTAATTACTTAAGTCCTAATACCGTAGTTTTAGGCAACGCATCTGTAACGGATGTCCTTGCAGGAAGCACTGCTTTAGCTACTGTAAAAGCTGGCGCACTTCAATTGACTACAAAAGCGGATCCGACTTGTTCAGTCACCACGAGAGGACAATTTTGGTTCTTGGCCGGGGCTGGAGGAGTGAAAGATACAGTAAATGTATGTGCTAAAGACGCGGGGGATGCTTATGCTTGGAGAGTTATTTATTAAGATATAATTTTACACAAAATAAAAACACCACATAATTTGTGGTGTTTTTATTTTGTTAATTATTGGTGTTCTACTGTCGTTGTAGTTATCTTCTTGGTGACGAAAGCCTGTTGCTGATTTTGATTTGGTTGACCAAAAATATATTTGGCTAAATATATGAGTAACAATATTAGAAGGATAAGAAGTAGCCATCCGAAAATATTTGTAGGGAAGAATCCTGCCCAGAAAGCACCTGCTCCGAGCTTGACCACCTCTTCTTGCACTTCTACTATAGGTGCACTCCAAACTTGTGCAGAGACATTTGCATTTACTGATTGCATATTTCCTGCGGGATCAACATAAGAGAGAACAGCTGGAAAATTCAAGTATGTTCCAGCAGGAATGTTTTCTCGTACCCGTACTCGTACAGTCACTGTGCCTTGCGCATTTGCTCGGAGTGTTCCTAGACTGAAGATCAAAGTATTTCCAGATCTAGTAGGATTGCTTGGATTTGAGAACATATAATCAACTTCATAAGGAAGATCCAATCTCAAAGTTAAACCAGTGATTGATGCATTTCCTATGTTTTGATAAGTAACAGTGTAATTTATTTCATCTCCTGGGTGAGGACGAGTATTGTCGATAGTAGGTACTATAGGTTGATTTCTATCTATTGAAGAATTAATTATCACATAAGAAGTAGAGATAGGTGTCGGTGGGTTTATTATTCTTCCACGAACATTTACAGTTACTGAATCAGTAGAAGAACCGACATTGTTACTACATGAGATAGTATAAGTTCTAGTTGATGTCAAAGATCCTGTGTAGAAAGATCCTGGACCCATACTTTTTATTCCTGCCCAACCGACAGATCCACCGGAAGCGATACAAGAAGTAGCATTTACAGCACTCCATCTTATCGTAGTAGCTCCATTGTAAGCCACGTTTGTACTATCAGCGTAAATGACTACTGTGGGTTGATTGTTTATTGGAGGAACATAACCAGTAGATGTATAGAATGAAAGAATACTTCCACGATCTGTACCTTCACTATTTTCTGCCATTGCGCGGAAATAATAGGTAGTGTTTGGTAAAAGCCCTGAGATTGATCTATTGTAATTTGTTGTTCCTGAGCCGTATGAAGTTCTAGTGGTGGAATATCCTAGGCTTGTACTTGTTCCATATTCAAACCAAGCACGAGTAGAGAGGCCATTTCCATCTACACGGCCGTTTAATACAGCATTGTAAGAACTTACATTCGTCGCATCTCTTGTAGTGACTTCTGGACCTTCGTCGTTGTCATCATCATTATCTTCATCAGTTCTGAAATGTAAGATGCTTCCACGAACAGTACCTCTACTATTTTCTGCTACTGCGCGGAAATAGTAAGTAGTGTCTTCGTCAAGATTGTAAATACGAGTTTCGTAATTGATTGAACTAGAACCATAAGAATTGCTTGAAGTTGTTCTATTTAAGTTTGATGCACTTGTACCATATTCAAACCAAGCGCGAGTAGAGATACCATTACCATCTACACGGCCGTTTAATACAGCATCTTCCATATTTATATTGGTTGCATCTCTTGTAGTAACTTCTGGACCTTCATCTTGGCCATCGTTCACACTTATTGTGACTGAATCAAAAGCGGTATTTCCAGAACGGCCTGTACAAGTAATAGTATAAGTTGTTGAGTATGTTAGAATTCCACTAGGGAAAGAACCAGAAAGAGATTTATTTCCAGACCAACCATTTGTACCTCCTGAAGAGTTACAGGAAGTAGCATTATTTGAAGACCAACGAAGAGTAGTGCTGGTGCCTTTTTCAATACTATAATCATCTGCAGTTAAATCAACTGTAGGATTTTGCGGAACATCAATTAGATTGAAATTCGCATAAACATGACAACTTGAATATATTGGTCCAGTGACATATGTACTTCCGTTTAAATTACCATTACAACTACCAGAAACTGAGCCTATTGTGTAACCAGAAAAGGCGTTAAGAGTGAAAGTCGTTGTATTGCCTGCGCTCACTGTTCGTGAACTTGGAGAAATACTTCCACCTTGTCCAGCACTTGCTGTGACTGTGTAAGTTTGAGCTGGAGGTGGTGGGGGTGGTGTAGGGTCTTGATTAAAACTAGCATAAACATGACAACTTGAATATATTGGTCCAGTTACATAGGTACTTCCATTTAAATTACCATTACATCCAGAAACTGAACTTATGTAATATCCAGAATATGCAGTTACTGTGAATGATGTAGTACTTCCTGAATTAACTGTTCGTGAACTTGGAGAAATACTTCCACCTTGTCCAGCACTTGCTGTAACTGTGTAAGTTTGGTCGGGGTATCTACAAGGTAAAGGTCCACGATAATTTAGGGCTCCGGGATCCTGACATGTTTGAGGAGTTGGGTATGTACAAGGAAGTGGTCCTCCATAGTTTGTAGCTCCCGGTTCTTGACAAGTCTGAGGTGGTACGTAAGTATCCACTATTGTAACCGAACCACAGTTTGCTGTTTGTCCACCACTTGATACGGATACATATTTTGTACGAGGAGTACTCCAACGTATCCAATTTCTCATATTATTTGAACCTGATTCAAAGTAAGATGTTCCACCACCAGTGGTCCAATTGTAAGAACCACTTCCGCCGAATGCTTCAAATTTTACACCTGTGTTTATCTTATAGCTTGGTGCTGGAATTGAATTTGTGTCTAGGGCACAGGTTAGGTTGGTAACAGGGGGAGGTGTACCACCACCACAAGAAGGAGTAGTGAAATTATTAATATTTAAATTTTCTGTTCCGTAATTATTTGTTACTTCCAATCTAAAATAATAGGTAGTATTTTCAGATAATCCGGAAATGTATTGCTGAATAGGAAAAGTTCCTTCGTTGTAGAAGTATTGAACTGAAGTAGGTATTCCTCCTCCACTTGCTACAGTGTTGTAGTTTGTTCCGTATGTAAAACGCGCATGAGTCGGAGGGGTGCCGGTGATAACCGTACCAGTCAACGTAGCGCTATTACATGTCATCGCAGCTGCTGGAGTTGTAAATCCAAAAAGCCCAAAAAGAGTAGTAATACCTAATATTAATCCGACCAATGCTTTTATTCTGTTGTTTATAATTGTATTCATATTGTTTTTTAAACTATAACTTATCTTATAAATTGTCAATACTTGTAATTTTCGATCATTAAGTGAAATTCGTTTCACTCTCTAAAACTATGACGTAGAAATGATGCTTTCATTTCATGGCTTTAGAGAGTGCAGGAGGGGCCGGCGATGCGGAACCCTCCTGACTGTGATGATGATGTTAACTAGATACGATACTACATCGAGAGAGATCCTCCGATGAAGAATCCTCCACCTCGTCCGTTGCTCGGTGGGATGACCCTTACTCTCGGAGTCACCGTTGCCCCGAAGAACGCAGGTCCGGTGCTCCCACCGGGAGGGACACCCTTGTCGTCGTCCTTTTTGTCGCGAGTCAGGAGGTATGCGGTACCTCCGACGACGACTCCGGCGAGCACGTAGCAGCCGGTGTCGGTCCATATTCCACACCATCCGTTGTATCGGTCTTGTGAGAGCATCGCCTGTTCAACGATTCCCTTGACCTCTCCGCTGGTGACGGAGACAGGACGAGAGAGGAGGATGTTGATGCTCTGCTGAAGCTTTTCCATCCTCAGGAGCATCTCCTGCATCTCATCGCAGGCCTGTTTGTACAGTACAGCGGTGATCCTCTTTCCATCGGGCTTCCACCTGGCGGGACTGATGTGTCTGTTGCCACAGATGGCTACCCAGGTAGCCTCACCTGTGGTCTTGTCGGTCATGACGAGGACTCCTGCCGGCAACCTGCCGGTGGACCGTTTCCCGTTTCCTCCTCCGATCACGATGACCGGGGAGTCCTTCGACAGGACCACGCCTTCCTCTGTCCGCCAGTCGGGTTGACGGTTGGGGTTCTCGGGATTGGCGTTCAACCGGAAGTACCCGGTTTCCTCCGCACCCAGAAGGGGCGTGGCGATGACGGTGGCCACGAGGACCATGATCGTCAGGGCGAGGGTCGAGATGAAGTTTTTCATTTTCCTTCTCCTTCTTTCTGTTTACTTTGGTTGTCGGGGAACTCCAGAGGGAATTCCCCTGGTTCTTGTCTATTACTATTGTATCATAACCAAATAACAATGTCAATAGGTGTATAGACAAATAATATATATGTGGTTTTTTAAAAAAATAAAAAAATTTTAATCCGATTTGGATTTTTATTTAAAAACTGTTAATCTTAAAGTTATTGCCCTCGTCGTTCAATGGATAGGACATGACTTTGCGGAAGTTAAAATGTAGGTTCGATTCCTACCGGGGGCACCACGTTGGAAAAGTCAATGCCTCGCGCGGGCAAAGCCCGCGCTCGGCGACCAAATCGTACGGATTTTTCGGGGCAAAAAGAAATTCCCGATTCCGTAAAATATGGTTCGAGCCGATGTTTTTCAGAAATGTTGTCATTTCGGAAAGATTTTCGGATGCCAGTAATTTAGCGGCTTGATTTAAGGATTTTACGAACTCACGAGCCGGTTCGAGCCAAGACAAACCTTTTTGCTCAAAATCAGTGATTTTTCCGTTTAGCTCGACCTTTTGTGAAATGAGGGTGTCTTTTTTGGCGGCGTATTCTTTTTGGGTAAGCACGTCCTCTAAGTATACATCCAACAACTTTTGTAATTTCATCTCAATTTGTGCTAATTGTGTTTTGAGATTTACCACTTCGCTTTGTGCTTGTTCTTTTTCTTGAGTTTCTTCTGTATCTAACGCCGCCAAAACTTTCTCGGTGTCTTGGCTCGACAAAGAAACTTTTTGCAGAAAGTTTTTAATTTGTGTTAAAAGCTGTCTTTCATCAAGATACTTTTCTTGGCATGCGCCTCGTTTTTTAGTGCAACGATAGTAAGTGTAAAGCCCACCATTACCTTTCGCATATTGAGCAGTAATGGAACAACCACACGAGGCGCATTTCATGAGGCCAAGAAAAGCAAAATTGTGTTTTCTGTCTGGGCGAACTTTACCACGCTTCGCCATCACTTCCTGACATTTATCAAAAAGTTTCTTTAAGATTAACGGCTCGTGAGTTCCCTCAAAAATTTCCCCCTTGTATCTCATCAAGCCAACGTAAAAAGGATTTTGTAAGATATGCTGAACATTGCTCATTGATATTTTGTTTCCGGCATTTGTGAGTAGTTTCTTTTTCTCACACCAATTTGTGAGAGAAATAAGTGGGTATTCTCCGGTGGCATACATCTCAAAAAGTTTTCTCACTTTAGGGGATTTGTCACTATCCACATCAATACCTCGTGTCTTGGGATTATTCGTATATCCCACCGGAGCCCAACTTGGCCATACCCCGTTTCGTATTTTTTGCCGTAGTCCACGCTTCACATTCTCTCGCAAATTGTCCACGAAATACTTGCTCTGTCCAAAAGCAATGTTCAACATAAATAATCCTTGTGGTGTTGGCTCAAACCAGAAGCAGGGAAATTTGAGGGAACGAATCAAGCCGCGATCTACAAAATGAATAATCTTTCCACCATCCACGCTGTTTCTCGCTAACCTATCGGGGTGCCAAGAAACAATCCCATCTGCTTTCCCTCTCTCAATCAATGACAACATTTCTGCGAATTTAATTCGCCCGGGTTCTTTTGCGGTTTTGGCTTCCTGAAAGGAAGCTACAATTTCAAGTTTTTCTTTGGCGGCAAATTCTTTGAGCTCAACAAGTTGAGCTTCAATACTCAATATTTGGCGGTCATCTTCTTCGGTAGATTTCCTGGCGTATATTATGTATTTCATGTTTTTGTTAGTTAATGATTAAAATTTTTCTTTTCTGTTTCTAACGGAAACGGGAATTTCTTTTTGCCCCGAAAAATCCGTACGATTTGGTCGCCGAGCGCGGGCTTTGCCCGGAGGCCGATTTAACTTTTCCAACGTGGTGCAGAATACTTGAATTAGTCCGAACCGCTTTCGCCGCCTGCGGCGGCGAGGAAGTCCCCCCGCGAAAATCCGGAAAGGCGGCGGAGCCGCACGAATCAAAACCGCAAAAGAACCCGTTAAAAACATCGGCTCGAACCATATTTTGTAGAAGCAGAAAAGAAAAATTTTAATCATTGGATTTAAGACTGAAAAATGGCCTGAAATATGGCTGGTTTTTATCTTCACACGAACCCTTGACAAACTGACACAAATTTGCTATACTGCTAGTGTAAAAATTGAGTTAGATTTAGATCAATTTTTACTCAAGTTCTTTGCAAATTTGCGAGCGAATCTCCTTGAGATTTTGAAATGAGCAGCGCATTGAGTGGCTGAAACACCACTTGTTGCACTAACAGATATTCAATGCGCTGCTCATAACGAGTTAGACCTCGTCGCGTAGGACACGCGATTCAAAATCTCAAACCAAAGGAGGACGCGGTGAAAGAGACACTCTCTATTCTCGCTGGTCTGCTGTTCGTTGCCGCTTTCGTCCCTTATATCCGCGCCATCCTGCGGAAAGAGACAAAGCCAGCAAAAGCATCGTGGCTCATCTGGGCGAGCTTGGACACTATCACTCTCGCCGGAATGTTCTTCAAGGATACGGTCAACGGCCAAATCCTTGGTGCCGTTCTCGGTGCATGGGTGGTTGCTGTACTCGCTCTGAAGTACGGAACTCCGGGCTGGACGAAACTCGACAAGTCCTGCCTCGGTGGTGCCGTCCTTGGAATCGTGCTCTGGCAAGTCTTCAGCGATCCAATCTTCGGTATCGTGACGAGCTTGAGCGTAGTGTTCCTCGGCTCCATTCCGACATTCACGTCGGCGTGGAAAGACCCGAGTCGCGAGAACAAGTTGGCGTGGACTATCTTCTGGGTTTCGTGCGTGTGCGCGGTCATCGCAATCCCGCATTGGACTCTGGCAGATGCCACTCAACCAATCACGTTCTTCGCGATCGAGACGACCATGATGTACATCCTGTTCGTTCGCCCTCGCTCGCTGGCCAATAGCAAAGCGACAACGGAAGCACGCAACATTGCTTCCTGAAATCGCCAAGCTTGCTTGGCTCTCAACTCAAGGCCCCCGTGGTAGCAACATCACCACGCGGGGCCTTTTTCATTTTTACAAAGAACAAAGAATTTGCCGCCAAGACTGAAATTCGTTAGAATTTCAGTAAATCCGAATCCGCTAAAGAAAAACTTGAAATTGTCATTCGTGCGGCTCCGCCGCCTTTCCGGATTTTCGCGGGGGGACTTCCTCGCCGCCGCAGGCGGCGAAAGCGGTTCGGACTAATTCAAGTATTCTGCACAAATAAAAAAAGAGACAAACTGCTTTGTTTCTTTTTTTATTTGTGGGCCGGAGCAAGTTTTGACAGTAGATAAAATAGCGAGGCGGGGTCGCGAAATTTTTTTGCAAAAAAATATTTGTGACCAAACTAGAATCCTAAAATTTCCATAATCTTTTCTGAAGGATGTTCTTTCATTTCTACTTCAGCAATTTCTTTTTCTGACATTATAGAATGTATGTCCTCGGCTATATCTTTATCTATAGGTATTGAAAGTACTGGCATAAAAACTCTTTCTGAATGTATAAAAAACATTGGTTTGATATTTGACCCTGGAGTAAAATCTGCTTGAATCCAAAATGCTTTGATGCTCTCGTATGGATAAAGACGATCACGAATTTTTAAACCTTTATTATTTAATTCGTAGACGACAGTGTCGGGTTTTTTTATAGCAAACCACCAAAGCAACAATCCGCCCAATACGAGCAGAGTGGCGAAAAAATAATTTTCAAAAATAATTGAAGCGATAGAGCTAGTAGCGACGATGATTCCGAGCGCCCAGAACCAATCTTGACTGCGATCTTTTTCTTCGTATTCTAAAGCCGACCAAACTAGTTTATTGTCACTTTCATTTTTATCCATAATTTAATTATACCCCCACACTTATTGTAAAGCAAAAAAATAAAAATAAGTGTGGGGGTATATCAATAAAAGAGAAACAAGTACAAATAAAAAACGAACTAATTCTCTTTTTTAAAGAAGATGAGCATGAGAACTAAAATATATACTATATGATCATCTATTATCGGATTATTTGCTGGCCAGAGTAATGCTAGATACATAAGAAGCAACATAATAGAACCCGCTACTGCACCCCATTTTACATATTTATTGAAGATAAGAGTCAAACCTACAAATAAAAGACCTGCCATAAACATCCAATCAACTATAGTAACTCCAGCTAGACTGTGAAAAAAATCAGCAAAAGGACCTTTAACTGCAGAAGAAAGAAAACCAGAGGTGGGGGATCCTCCATTGATCCAAGCTTTGTTTGTAGGAGTAGTAAAACCCAAACCAAAGGTTTTATCAATAAATGCCCACAGAAAAATAAAACCCATAGCTAATCGAAGAGCGACCATTATAATTTTTTGTTTACTCATAGATTGATTATATCAAATTTATTTGCGGAGGCGGTGATTCGGCTTCGGCTCAAAAATTTCTCGGCAGAAATTTTTGGCCTAGCCACCGACTCGTGGAAATTTTCTACTAAAAATTTCACACTCCGTCGTTCTCATCTCACACGAAAGAGAAGCAGTTCTCTTTCTCGCCTCCGCAGTTTTCACTGCGTTCAAATTGCGGAGGCGGTGAGATTCGAACTCACGGACCCCGTAAAGAGTCTCTTGTTTTCAAGACAAGTGCCTTCAACCACTCAGCCACGCCTCCGTTTTTTATTTAATTTACAATGTTTTTATTTATTAACAAAAAGTTCTCTTATATCACTCCACTTCTTTTTGGCGATAAAGAAAATATATATTATTTCTATAAGTCCAAATGTATTTAATACAAGAAGAGCTACGAACCACAATTTCTTATCACTTTTTGTCGCAAACCATAAGGCAAAACCTTTCCAAATTAGAGTCCAAATAAGGATAGGTATATAAAGCCAAGGATTCGTATAAATAAAATTTAATTGTTCCATCCCGTTAGAAATTAAGCTAAAATAATAAATTGACCATCCCTATAATCAGAGACCTTATTAAAAAGATTTCTAACGGGATCCATAAAAAATATTATACCAGAAATAAAATTTTATGCTAGTATAATTATTATGAGATTTTTAGGTATTGATTATGGTACAAAGAGAATAGGAGTAGCCATTTCGGATGAAAATGGCACATTAGCTTTTCCGAAAGAAATAATATCAAACGATATAAATACTTTTTCTAAACTTCGTGATCTTATAAAAAAAGAACATATAGAAGAAGTGGTGGTAGGAGAGTCTGTGGATTTTTCAGGACGTTTGAACGCGCTTTCCGGCAGGATTGAAGTTTTTATTTTAGAGCTGAAAGAGAAATTCAAGTTGCCCGTGCATAAACAAAAAGAATTTTTGACTTCTGTAGAAGCCAGAAAATCTAAAAATACCAAAATGGGATTGAGCCCATCTCAAGCTCACAGCAAGGTAAAGCAAATGAAATCTGGTAGAATAGACGCATCAGCGGCTGCGTTAATCTTGCAGAGGTTTTTGGATAAAAGAAATAAAGGAAATTAATTATATGATTAGTATTGAAGATTTTAAAAAAGTTGATATAGCAGTGGGGAAAATTTTATCTGCCGAGAAAGTTCCCGATACAGATAAGCTATTGAAGCTGTCTGTGGATTTGGGAGAAGAGACACCAAGACAAATAATTTCTGGTATTTCTTTTTATTTTCCAGATTGTTCTGTTTTGGTAGGCAAGAAATGTATGTTCGTAATAAATCTAGAACCTAGAATGATAAAAGGATTAGAAAGTAATGGAATGATTTTGGCTGTAGCTACCGACGACTCTCAATTTTCTCTTTTAGAACCGAATAATGAAATTCCTGTTGGAACACGTGCAAAATGATGGCGATTAAAATCTAGATATCGTATAATATTGTTATGCTGATGAATTCATCCAATAGATTTTTCTTCAGATTTTTTCCTCCACCAAAAATTCTTTCAACTTCATCTTTTGGTCTGGATATTTCAGACGAATCATTAAAGTTCGTAGAACTTGTGCCGACTAAAGACGGCATAGGATTGGGTAGATATGGAGAACGAGCTATTCCTCTCGGAGTTATCGAATCTGGAAAGATAAAAGATTCTAAAAAGATGGAGGAGATTTTATCCTCTTTAAGAAAAGAAGAAGGAGTAAAATCTGTTCGTGTTTCTCTGCCGGAAGAACAAGTATATTTATTTCAACTTCGACTCGAAAAAGCAGGGTTAAAAAATGTCAGAGAGGCGATAGAACTCGCGCTTGAAGAACACGTACCCATAACAGCCGAAGATGCAATTTTTGATTATGAATTAGTAAAAGAAGATACACAAAGTTTGGAAGTTCAAGTCACTGCTATCCCCAAAAATATAATAGAAAATTACTTATCTATTTTTAAAAATTCAGATATATCAGTTCAATCATTTGAGCTTGAGGCTCAGGCCATATCAAGATCTGTTATTCGAGATGGAGATCCAGAAACATATATGATTGTCGATTTTGGAAAGAAACGTACGGGTATATTTATCGTATCGGGTGGAATTGTCATGTTTACTTCTACTTTGGATTTGGGTGGAGTGATGTTGACCAATATGATTCAAAAAAACTTCGGTGTGAGTTTTGAAGAAGCAAATAAAATGAAACAGAAATATGGATTGGAACGCAATGTTGAGAATAAAGAGGTTTTTGCGGTATTATTAAACAGTGTTTCTGTCTTGCGAGATGAGATAGTAAAACATTTCTTGTATTGGCATACTCATAAAGATGAGAATGGAAAGAACAATCCAGTAATAAAAAAAATAATTTTTTGTGGAGGTGATGCAAATTTGATAGGCCTTTCTGATTATATTTCTGTAAGTATGAAAAGTTCTGTGGAGATGGCAAATGTTTGGAAAAATATAACAAATACAGAAAAATCTATACCAGAAATGAATTTCAAACAGGCGCTTGCATTTGCTACCGCACTAGGTTTGGCATTAGGAGATTTTAAAAAAAATTAGAATGTTAAATTTAATTCCAAAAGAAGAAAAGAAAAAAATGATTGTAGATTTTCGTATTAAACTTGCGATACTATTTTTGTCTGTACTTAGTTTTTGTGTATTGATAGCTGTAATCGTGTTGTTGCCTTCTTATTTTCTTTCTTCTACAAAATATTCTTTATCTAAAACTAGATTAGAGAATCAAAAATTGGATCCATCTCTTATATCTGAAGAACTCGCTACGATAAAAGATATAAATGAAAAACTTGATTTGATTGAAAATTCTGAACGAGCTAGATTCACACCCTCTACTGCTGTTCTTAATGCTATTTTATTAAAAAAAAGATCGGATATAAAAATCACAGAAATATCATATCAAAATACTACAGAAGGTAAAAAAATAAGTGTCACCGGTACAGCACCATCTAGGGAAACTTTGTTATTGTTTCGTTTGGCTTTAGAGAGCAACCCAGCTTTTACAAAGGTTGATTTACCTATTTCAAATTTTGTGAAGGGTTCCAATATACAATTTTATTTAAATTTGATTCCTTCTTAAATATTTTTTAAAAAATGAAAAATAATCTTCAAAAAATACTACTAATCGTCTCTCTTGCACTCGTCATAGTCTTTTGTTTTGCTTTTATATTTTTATATAAAAAAATAAATGAGAATAATCAAAAAGCGGAAGAGAATGCTATAGCTTGGATGGAAGGAGAACGCAGAAGAGAAAATATTACTTCTTTAGATCGTGCATTTGAAGAAATTTTTGAGAATAAAACTTTGCTTGAAAGACATTTTGCTAAAAGTTCTGACGTGGTTCCATTCTTAGATACCTTAGAGGGGCTCGCACCGAAGGCAGGAGTAGAAATGGAAGTTAATTCAGTAAATATAAAAGATGACAATACAGTTCTTTCTATAGACATACGAGTAAATGGTAATTTTGGTGCTGTTTATAAATTTTTAAGTCTTTTAGAAAATTCTCCATATGAGTTGGATTTCTCTTCTATTGATATGAGTAAATTGAAAACAGGAGACAGCATAGATAAAACTGTAGAAGAATCAAAATGGGATGCTGTATTTAGAATACAACTTTTAAGTTTTATACCTTAAATTTTAATTTAATTATATGAAAATAGAATTTTCAAAACTTTTCAAAAAAGAAAAAAATTTCAAGAAAAAAGATTTTGTCTTAGATGCTTTATTTTATTGGAAGCTTGCAGTAGGAGGTGCTTTTGTGTTGATTATCGCATCTTTTATTTTTGGATACTTACTTTTTAGTAAAATAAATACAGAACCAGATTTATTAAATTTAAACGAAACTGAGCAAATACCGATAATTGATCAAGATCGTATGCTTCGAGTGTTTGAAATTTTTCAGAAAAGAGAAGCTGAAACTATTGAAATATTAAATTCTCCCGTGCCTGTCGTTGACCCATCGCTATAAAAATGCTAATTTTAATAAATATCGTTTGGGGCCTAGTTCGTTAATTTTTTTTGATTTTTTAATGCGCGGTTAGCTCAGTTGTAGCGACGCGATGAGGCACAGTTTAATGTTTTATTGTAAAGTAAGTATATATGCGCGGTTAGCTCAGTTGGTAGAGCAACCCGTTTACACCGGGAAGGTCGTAGGTTCGAGTCCTACACCGCGCACACTACCCATTTGCCCTTGTAGTTCAATGGATAGAACGAGGCTCTTCTAAGGCCTTGATGTAGGTTCGATTCCTACCAAGGGCACCAAAACAGAACTTAACGGCTTTTTCAAAGCCAGAAGGTGGG
>Ga0209417_1002634_pt1 | contig 26728 bp, 13 predicted proteins | sample RifGroF2_FD_184002 | JGI IMG/M metagenome (GOLD analysis project Ga0209417, IMG submission 184002) | Groundwater microbial communities from Rifle, Colorado, USA - Groundwater F2 (SPAdes) (version 2) | ecosystem: Environmental > Aquatic > Deep subsurface > Groundwater | place: Rifle, Colorado... | reverse complement strand
CCGGTTGCCCCGTGCGCCTTCAGCCCCCTTTTCGGATAGACTAACTGCACCCCAGGCTCACTTACTCCGCCAAAGGCTAACTTACTTTGTCAATCGACCCCCTGAAAGAGTGGCCCCACGAATCGTCAAGATCGAATATCGTTGAACCCGAAACCGTTCCCGAACTTCCTCCGCTAAACCATTATTGCTGGCTCAATCATACGTTTTTCACTATATTCTCATCTATTGGAATAAAGAAAACCTTCAGGAATTTCTGTGCAATAGCCAATGTCACGGAAAATATTCTGGTCAATCAATGGTTATAAACGAAATAAACCAGCTTAAAGGAGAAACTTATGACACAGTTTAAGAACAAAGTTGCCATAGTAACAGGTGGCGGCTTGGGCATTGGGCAGGCAACAGCCATTGAATTTTCAAAGGAAGGTGCAACGGTAGTAATCGCAAACAGAAACGCGAAAGAAGGACAACAAACGGTTAGCCTCATACAAGAAATGGGAGGCATTGCTACCTTTATACAAACGGATGTAACAAAAGAACGTGATGTTCGAAATCTTGTTGACCAAACACTTGGAAAATATGGACGGCTTGACTACGCATTTAACAATGCAGGCATAGAGCAGAAACCAATGCCATTGCCCGAACAAAGCGAAGAACTGTTCGATACAGTGATGGATGTAAATGTAAAAGGTGTATGGTTGTGTATGAAATATCAAATACCCGCAATGCTTAAGAATGGTGGTGGTTCAATTGTGAACACCTCATCATTCAGCGGTGCGATTGCATTTGCGACGATTCCTATTTATGTGGCAAGTAAACACGCTGTTGTTGGTCTGACAAAAGCAATCGCGCTCGAATATGCAAGAGCGGGCATCAGAGTAAATGCTGTTTTGCCTGGGGCTGTTGGTAACACGGGAACATTAGAAAGAAGCTTTGGCGGCAACCAGGAAGCGCTGGATCAAGTTGCTGCCATTCATCCTATGGGACGCTTAGCAACAAAAACTGACATTGCGAATACGGTCATTTTCCTGTGTTCCGACAAAGCAGCCTTCATAACAGGGCAACCTATATTAGTAGATGGTGGATATACTGCAGGATAAGAATTTTGTACTAAATTTGTTTCTTGATCGTTAGGTGGGCATAGGGGTCTGAAGTTGACCTTTTCCCCCCACCACCCTGTCAGCGCCGAAATGAAATTAGGCAAAACCCACCGGCGTGAAAAAGAGCCCGTCTTCGGAGAAGCCGGGCCACCTTTGGGGTCATAATTACAATTGCTGATAAATCCTATTCGCAGGTTGCCTTTGTATGGCGAATCGCGAAGCATCATTCCGAAGGCTGCGACGGAGGACGCAAACCGGATCAAGTTTAAGAAATTTCGGGCGGGAAATACTCGATTACAGCGCCCAAAAAACACTCCCCAGCACGCAAAGACCGAAGCCGGCCACGATAATTCCGGCGATCCGGTTGACCCAGCGCATGCGCAGGTGCGTCAGGCGCTCCTTGAACGCGCCGCTGACCAGGCACAGCACCAGCCACCAGAAGGTAGAGCCGAGAAAAACGCCGGCCACCAGCAGGGAAGCGGTTAAGAATTGGGTGGATTCGTCGCTCTCGACCAAGCCAAAGCCGGCGAACAGCGCGGCAAAGGCCACGAAGGTCATGGGATTGGTAAGCGTCAGAAAAAAGGTGGAGCCATAATGATGGAAGTGGTCGAACGTGCTGAGCGGCGATAAATCGCGGGTGGGCCTCGACAAGGCCAGCCGGACGCCGAGAATACAAAGCAGAAGACCGCCTCCCAATCGCAAATAGAACTGCTGCTGCTCGATAAAGCTGGAGATGAAGGTCAGTCCAAAGGCCGCCACGGCCGCAAAAGCCGCATCGGCCGTGGCGGCTCCCAAGCCGGAGATGAACCCATGCCGTTTGCCGCGGGTAACGCTGCGTTGGATGCAGAGAACTCCCACGGGGCCCACGGGCGCCGCAACAAAGATCCCAATAATAAAACCCTGCAAAAGGATGCTTAGAGACATACGTGGGTCAAAATAGCCGAAAAACAGAAAAAGTCGAGCCGAAGCGCAACAGACTTTAAGGACTTTGCGCGTGGATCGCGGCAACCGCCCGTTTCAGCAAGGCATCAAGACTCGGGCCGGTTGAGTTCGCCCACCATTCAGCCTCCTGCCTGGTAAAGAGTCCGTTTATTGCTCGCTGTAGGGCATGCTCCGTAATCGTCTGCATTTGCGCGATACTGTCATAATGCGACAGTTATTCGCAAAAAAATCGCCATCCATCGTTAGTCGGCCAATCTCTTCGCAGAGGGGCGCCCCCCTCTGGCGCAACTACGGCAGGCGCACCTTCAGCCGGTACATCTTCAAGGCGTCGGCAGACAGCGCATTGGTCAGGCTCAGCCATCCATCGGCGCACCCGAGATTCGTCAACCCCGGCGCCGGCGCCCAGCCGCCCAGCGGGAAAGTCGCGTCGAACTCGATGTCGTAGACCCGATCCGTCGCGCAAGGCCAGCCTAGCAACTGGCCAACCACGTCGCAGACGATTTGCGTCCACACGTCATAGGGCGGTTCGCTGTTGGTCGTGACCACGTCATGGCAGTTGGTTCCATACGCCACGCCAAACTGCGCCGCGTACAGGAACGACAACGCATTTGTCGGATCGGTGTTCATGACATACTCGTCGCCGGTCGGCACGCCGTCGCCGTCCGCATCGTTGGTCACGGCCTCCTCGAAGTTGCTCGTGATCCCATACCGCGCCAGCCACCATTCCGGCGTCGACTTGTTCGTGGTCAGGTTTTCCAGGAAGTTGGCCGTGATCCACTTCGGGCCGCTCATCGTCACGATCAGCGGGTTGGCGTCCCCGCTCGCATCGTCCGTCCAGGTCGTGAAGTGGTAATACAGGTCCGCTGTCGCGGTGATCTCGACATTCGAGCCATACGCCCGCCAGCCTGTCGCCGGCAGGATGGAGCCGTGCGCCCCCGCCGCGGTCGTCAGTTGGTAGTTCGTCGTCCACAACCACGTCAGGGTTGCGTCGTTGGTGACCGTCATGACCACTTGCGTGCCCACGCCGGCGGCCGGTTCGTTTCCGGTCATCGCCCAGCCCGTGCTCACATACTGCGTTGTGCCCTGCGTATCCGGCGTCTGCACCTGTTTCGTGTAGACCGTCCCCACCAGCATCGTGTAAACGCCCGTCACCGGGATGGTGCTGCCATGCGCTGAGGCGATGGTCACCTCGGCAAAGCCAAGTACCGTATACACATTGGTCAGTTCGTGCGCGGGATTCCAATTGGCATCCCCCACCTGCGCGGCCACGATGGCCACTTCGCCGCCTGCCGTAAAGGACAGGTTGGTGATGCCCGTGATAACTCCCGGCCCGCTGTTGGTCGTGAAGCTCACCGAGAGCCCGCTCGATGCCGTGGCCGAGAGACCCGGCACATCCGTCACCAGGAACACACTGCCGTTGGTGGGCAGGAAGCCAGCGATAGACTGGCTGGCCTTGCTAACCGCCAGCATTCCGTCAGCGGAGCCCGCCCAGTTGGCCTCGTTGACCGTGCCGGTCACCGCATAACTGCCCGCGTTGGTTGGGGCCCACGCGTTGCCGTCATACGTGAATTCCACCGTCAGACCCGCCGGCATCGTCGTCGCCGTCACGCTCCGGGCTGTGCCGTCGAAGACCTGCGAGAGATTCTCCAAATAGACAGAAGCGGTGGACTTCATCACGTTGAATGTATTGGTTGCATCAGGTGCGGGGTTATATGTGGAATCGCCAGCCTGTGAGGCCACGATGCTGACAACCCCCGTTGCAGTAAACGACAGGTTCGTGCCGCCCGTGATGACCGCCGGTCCGCCGTTGGTGGTGAATGTGACCGGCAATCCGCTGGATGCAGTGGCCGCCAAACCAACTTTCCCGGTCGTTGCCTGCTCTCCGATCGCCGGGAAGGTGCTGGTCTGGTCCAGCTTGCCACCACCGTGAACGACATGTCCGTCGTGCTCATTCCCATGACCGGGTTGGTCGCGCCATCCACAAAATCCACCTTGTAGCCCAAAGGCCCGAACAGGCTCGCGTCCAGACGCGCACGCACCCCGGCTGGAATACGCGGACATGCCCTCCGGGGCGTTGGCCATCAGATCTTCCTTGATCGGATTGGAGGGATAATAGGAAGTCGAGATCCAGGCATAGGTGTTGGTTATTTCTGGCCGATAGCTCTCCGTGGCGACGTTGTTGTGGAAAGTATCGAGCGGTGCGTATTCAATGGCGACAATATAGGTGTTATGCGGGATGTAGCCGACGATGCGCATCCCCGCGGCGCTCAACACGCCAGCCGCGGAGCCCGCCCCTCCCGTCAATTGCACCAGCCGCAGGGGGTCCGCCTGTGCGACGGCTCGCTCTGGCAGTCGGACGGTCGTGCCGTCCGCACGTTCCAGGGTCCTCGGATCCATCTGCTCGCCCTGCGCCTTGATGGTGGTTAAGGCCGAATTCTCGCCCAGACGAAAGAACCGGCGTGAATTGATGAACGAGGAGCTTAACGACGCATGCCCTGCAGTGAGTTCTTGTGCAGTGCTGGCCAGGGAACAAACAAGGCCACCCAGTCATTCCCGCCCTCCACCATTCCATGAGTTCCCGCGGTTGCCGTCAGCCGGTAGTTGGTGGTCCACAGCCAGGTCAGCGAGCCCGCCCCATGTACGGTCACGACGGCTTGTGTGCCGGCGCCTCCTGCCGGGGCAAGATTTTCTGTGGCCGTCCATCCGGAGCATACGTATTGCGTGGCGCCCCGCGTATCCGGAGAAACCGCCTGGTTGGTGATCACGCTTCCTTCAACCTGCCAGTACACGCCGGTCGGAGGAAGCGCGGAACCATAGGGCGTCTCGATGGTCACCGCAAACAGCCCGAGAACCGTATACACGTTGGTCACATCCGGCGCAGGCTCCCAGCTTGCATCGCCGGCTTGCGAAGCCGCCACCGCCACCACGATCTGCGTGGAGGACTGACTCACGATGCTTTGTGCGCTCACGCCGCACAGCGTCACGTTCGTCACATCGCTGCCATTGCCCAGATTCGATCCCCGGATCGTTACGAGGGAACCTCCGGCCAGAGTTCCGAAAGCCGGGCTGACGCCGGAATAGGTCTGACCAAGCGCAAATTTATACACATTGTTCATGGCGCCCAGCGCATAGATCCGATCGCGCCAGACCGCCGTGGCCATGTAATACCGGGCTGCGGGCAAACCGGCGATGGCTGACCAGGCAGTCCCGTCATAACGCCAGGCGGAGGTTGCGGCTCCGCTGCCAAACCCACCCCCGGCGGCATACAGATAATCGCCGAGCACCCCGCCCGCCGTGCCCCCACGCATAAGCGGTCTGCGGTTCGTACGTCTCGTACTCATTCGTGCCGAAAATCGCCGCCTGCGGAACCGGATGTCCCGGCTGTTGGGTCAAATCCACCTGCCAAGGCGCAATAATTGAACCAAAACCAGGCGCAGAGGCCTGGCCTGCAAAATAGCGGCCGATCGTTGGTCGGATCGATGCTCGTGATCCATTCGTCGCCCGTCGGCACGCCGTCGCCATTCACATCGTTTGACAACGGCAATGATAAAGGTTATCAATAGGGGTTAATGAGAAAATCGCTTATTTGTGTTGTGTCCGGACTTTTTCTGTCGGGTCTTTCGACCCTGAATCTTCAGGCCGAGCCTGCCCAGCTAACGCTGTCGGGCCGGGCTGGAGATGCCGAAGCTGCCGCCGCCGGCGAAGTGTTTATTCCGCTCTGGCTCCCGGAAAAGGGCTGCCTGTATGCCGTGCCGCGATTGGAACGGAGCGGGGAGCAGGAAACGCAGGGCAGTTTGGGGGTGGGTTACCGTCATTTGCTTGGGAAGAGCCTGCTGCTGGGGGGAAATCTCTTCTACGATTCGCAATGGACGAAAAACAACAATCGCTTCGATCAGGTGGGGGGCGGTGTGGAAGCGCTTAGTCGTTGGGTCGATATCCGGGCCAATTATTACCTGCCGGAGAGCGGGCCGAAGTACGTGGATTCGATGTCCTTGAGCCGGCAGGAAGTCCGGGGAGGCGTCCAATCGCAATCTTATGCCGGCGAAACGACCGAGTACTCGGAACCTTATGCCGTCGGCAACGAGTTTAGGCAGGATAGCTTCACTATTCGTGAGCAATGGCAGGTGACGGAACGGTGGCAGCGGGAAACGACGACGACGCGCTTTTTCGATCGTTACGAGGAGCCCATGCAAGGCTGGGATGCCGAGCTGGGGGTGCGGCTCCCTCTCCCGGAGGCCTGGGGCCAATATCGGATTTTCGGAGGCTTGTACGACTTTCAAGGCGACGGGGTGGAAAGCATCCGCGGCGTTCAGGGGCGCTTCGAAGCCCGGGTTCTTTCCGCCCTTACGCTGGATGCGATCGTATTCGAGGACGATGAACTCTATGGCACGGATTGGTATGCCGGTTTTCGAGTCACCGTACCGCTGGATTTCGCCCGGTTGGCTTCCGGCAAGAATCCCTTTGCCGGGGCCTTCGAGCGTCGCCCGGACGATCTGCGTTCCCGCCTGTTCGACCCGGTGCTTCGAAGCCGGATGGTCATTCAGGAGACCGATTGGATCGAGGATGCCTCCAAAACCGTTGTGGAGGTCAAAAACACTTCCGACACGGACGTACAGCACGCCGTCACGACCAATACCGTTCCGCACACGATCATGAGCGATGTGACGTTTGTGGACGACGAAGGCTCTTCGAATGGCGTCGGTACGGCAGAGGCCCCGTATGAGACCATTCAGGAAGGCGTGGATCATGCCTTCGGTCAGGGAAATGTTTATGTTCAATCCGGTTCCTATGACGGGGATGTGGTTATTCGAAATAGCGTCTCGCTGTATGGCCGCGGCAGCGATGTCCATGCCTTGGACGGAAGGCGTCCGGCCGGCGCCCGGCCGCAGTTTTCCGGCTCGATGTACGCATCGAATGTGATGTCCATCGCCTTGCAAGGCATCGATTTTATCGGTGCAGAGAGTGTGGCGACTTTTCTGGACGTGCAAACGCTGGAGCTGTCCGACAACCGATTTTCCGGCCAGTTCGGCAGCACCGTGCTGGCGGTGACCTTCAACTCCGTTTCCGAGGCGCACCTTCAGGTAATAGGCAACCGATTCGAAAACTCCGGGAATATTTTTATCACGGTGGATACGCCGGGGCAGGTCAACGGGGTGGTGTCGCAAAATGTCTTCAGCAATCAGGTCAACTCGGGCGCCATCCGGATGGACGTGGTGAGCGGAACGTCGGATTTCGACATCAGCGACAACCGGATGAGCGGAACGCTGTTCTCCGGCTTGGACATCCAAACCTTCAATTCGGCTCAACTGACGGTGGATATCCGAAACAACACCCTGCAGCAAACCGGGCAGATGGGTTTGCCGGCGATTCGGATGCGGGCTTTCGATAGCTCGTCGCTGACCTTTGCGCTTAGAAACAATCAGATCCGGCAAAGCGGCGCCGAGGGCATTTCCCCCTATTTCTTCGGCTCGTCTCAAGGAGTGGGTCTTCTGGAAAGCAACGTAATCGAAGCGTCCAATCCCGGCCTGCGGGCGGTGACCTTTGAAACGTCGCATCTGCAACTTCAACTGCTGAACAACGTCTCGCAGCAAGGCTATGTGCTGACCCGGCAAAATTTGGGGAGCGTGTTTCTGGTCCAGGGTCCCTTGAGCAGCAATCAGGGAACATTTCAGCTTAATAATGTGACGATTCTTCCTTGAGCTGATGGGCGACCGTTTTCGGCTTGTCCCGCCTAAAAGCCTATTTCAGTAGGTTCCCCCCCCTCTGCCTCCTAATCGTAATCTTAATCATAATCTCTTCATCGATAGAACAATGAGAGATTAGGATTACGATTAAGATTATGATTAGGAGGTGGAATCGGAGCGGCCTGCTGAAATAGATTCTAAGAATTCCTCCGCTGTAATCCTACGGCAACCGCACGTGAAAGCGGAACAAGGCCTGTTGGTATTCCTCGGGGAGCGTCAGCTCGAGGACGGCGTTATGGCCTGGGAGGCCGGTCTGGTAATTCGTCCAGTCGCCAGAGAGCAAGTTGGTGCGGTATTGCACGTCGTAGACCCGTCCTTCCGAGGCGAAAAAGGACAAGCCCTCGTGCGCGGCGCTCCAGGCCGGAAACGACTGGCCGTCGCGAGGGTTGGAGCCCGATATGTATTCCTGCTCGTTCACCAGGCCGTCGCCGTCAAGATCCAGGTCTCCGTCAACCGTCAGCAGATTCAGTCCGTTCGCCAGCTCCCAGGCATCCGGCATGGCGTCCGGATCGGAGCTGTATTGCGGACTGGCAAATTCAAACGCGCCGAGATCGAAGGCGGCCACTCCGTCGCCATTGCCATCCAGGAGACGCGGGACGCCCAAGAGATCGCCGGCCGGCCCCGCGTCATGGGCTTCGGCCGCGTCGATGCAGGGCGAACCGGACGCCAGTCGGTAATCGTCATGAGGGCGGTCAACAAAACTCGGATCAAGGCCCAACGGCGTGACGGTCGTCCACTGGGAATTAGCTCCTCCCAGGAAAGCTGTATTAAAATAGACAATGCAGTAATCGGCGCGGCCGCCGAACAGGCCGCCGCCTTCCGCGGCGGCGTGGTTGTCGCACACCGTACAGTAGCGCAAGCCGGCCTCGGCGGCGCCTCCGCCTTGCGACGCCTGATTGTCCACGATCAGGGAATTAACGAAGGTTCCGTTGAAGCCGCCCCCGCCGCGTTGCAGAGCCGTATTGCCCTTTAGGATGCAGTTGGAAACAACCGCTCCGCTGAGGCTATAAACCCCGCCCCCGCGTTGATTGCTCAACAGGCCTTGTTCCGGCATGGCATGCCCGTCTTGCAGCGTGAATCCCGCCAGAACGGATTGTTCAGCCAGGTAGACGCAACGGGTGCGCGTATGACCGACGATAAAGGTTTGTTCGGGTCCGGATTGGCTGCGGACCGTGATGGCGTTGGGAACGAATACGCGATTCATCAGGCCTTCCGCAAAGATGCCGCCGGCGTCATAGCGGCCTGCGGCGGCCAGCACCGTGCCGCCGGGGATGCAGGCCTCCGCCGCCGCTTGCAGCGTGGTGGCGGCGGTGGCCCAGGATGAAAAGGGCGCGACGTGCGAACCGGAGAGAGAGGCGTAGCAAATCGGATTCGCCACGACCTCCACCGCCAGAGTCCGGGACAACAGGCCTTGCGCATTCCAGGCGTCGAGCACAACGGTGAACAGCCCCGCCTGAGCCGGCGTCCAAACCGGCGCCAGCTCGTTGGTCCGGGCGGAGCCGTCGCCGAGCCGTACGCGATAGCCCATGACCGCGCCGGTCAACGTGCACAGCGGCCGGAATTCGGCGCCCAGGGCGATGCGTGGGGGCGCTGCCAGGGAGGCGTCGAACGAAGCGGAAGCGCCCGCCGTATACTCGTAGCAGCCCATGTCCACGGGAGTCGCGCGGGGGTTCCCATCCAGGTCCGCGGCATTCGTCGTCCCCGCGGGCACGACGCCCCGGTCGATGCAGCTCGAGGAGCCCGCCAATCGGGGCGCGTCCAGGCTGAGCAGGCCCGGCGCCTGATCCAGATTGCCGGCTCCCGCCGCGGCCGGAAGGGTGCAGGAATGGTCGAACTGGCTGTTGCACCAGTTCGTGCCGTCGCGGCCGTTGTAGTACACGATGCTGCTGCTGACGCGGTCTTGATAACTGCCGGCCCCTTCCAGGACCGCGCGATTGCCCGTGAGCGTGCAGAATTCGTTCGTGGAAAATGCGCTGCCGCCGCCGAAGTACGCCGCATCGTTTTTCACGACGGCGCAGTTGCGCAGCCTGCTGCCGTAGGCGCCGGCGCCGGCCTCGGCGCGATTGGCGCGGAGGGTGGAGTTGAAGACCGCAGACTCGCAGACGCCGCCGCCGTTAGTCAGCGCCAGATTATCTGCAATGACCGATCGATCGACGGTCGATTCGAAGGCCCCGCCGCCATGAGAAGCCGTATTGCCGCTCAGCGCGCAATTCGAGAGGACGCTCATAAACACGCCTCCGCCTTTGAAGGCTTGATTGGACTGAAACAGCGTGCCGACGGCCGTCGACCAATAGGCGCCCCCTCCGTAGCCCTCGGTACTCCGGTTGTCCAGGAGCGCGCAATCGGTCAGATTGCCATGATAACAGCCTCCGCCCGAACCGGACGTCGAATTGCCGATAAACGTTGTGCCTTTGTGGTTGGAATGCATGCTCCCGCCACCGCCGATTCCATAAGCCGTGTTGCTGCGGACGATCGTGGCTTCGGTAGATGACATGTAGGTCCCCCCGCCCTCGGAAGCTATTCCTCCTTCGATGATGCAGTTCGACGAACTCCCCATATAAGTTCCGCCGCCATATTCCGCCGAATTGCCGGTAAGAAGCGAATCGAAGAGCTGGCTGCTGGAAGAGCCTCCGCCACGATACGCGTTATTGTCTTTTAATACCGAATGCCGGACCGTGCAGGATTTGACGCCTCCGCCATAGCTCCAGAAAGAGCTTCCATTGTTTACGATGGTGCAAGCCGACAAGACGGCATGACCGGCGCCGCTTCCAGTGTTCGCGCAATTGTTGCTGATGATGCATTGCTCCAGATGGCCGCCATAGACGCCGCCCCCAAGGTTGGCTGTACCATGAGTAATCAAGCATTGGCGTACTACGGCATTCGATATGCAATAAACATTCCCTCCGGCGAACGCATAGTGAGTCGAATACCCATTCGTTAAGGTGAACCCCTCCAACACGGCATTCGTGCCCACCACGACGCATCGCATGGCAGGAGCATACGATCCCGCGATGCAGGTATATTCCGGCCCATTCATGCTGCGAACGGTCAGAGGATTGGTGATGGCGATGCGCGCGGCCCCATAACTCGCATTCGTATATCTGCCGCTGTTATAAACGCCGTTGCTGACCCATACGAATCCGCCGTCGATCGGGTTGGCCGAAATGGCGGCCTGGATATTGGTCGCCGCCATGACCCAATTCGTGAACGGCCATTGATGGAGCCCCTGGAGAGACACATAGGTGCTGCTTTCCTCCGCAGTCAGAACGGAAACCTGGCATGTCGCCACGCAAAAAGTTGCCAGGTTGCTGACCAGCAACCGCACCGGATAAGTTCCCGGCGCTGCAAAGACGTGCGAAACCTGCACGGCGTTTAAATTTGTCGGGCCGGTTCCCCAATCCCAGTATAAACCGGTGAAGGCTTCAAGAATCCGGGCGGCCAAGACCACGGGACGTCCCAGGATGACGCGTCCCTGGACCACATCGATGCCCACATGCAGCACATCGGAAGTCGGAGGACTTTGAAATTCCTGGCAGCCCATGTCGATCGCCTTGCCCGCAAATCGCGGCTGCCCAAAGAAGTCGGTGTGAGTTCCCGGATAATTGGTTCCCGCATCGATGCACGGAGACGAAGCCCAGAGCAGCGGCGAGGACGTGGAAACCAGGTACGGGTCCGCCTCGATATTGTGGTCGCCATAGGGCTGCGGGTAAGCGCAACAATACGAGCAACGTCCCTCCGTGGCGTTGTTGTTTTTTTCGTAATTGGATTTTTGCCCCTGAGCAGTTTGATTGAAATACAGGATGCTGTTCATGCAATCCGCTTGATACGCGCCCGCGCCCAGATTGGAAGCGATGTTGTACGTGACGGTGACGTTGACGGCCTTGCCGTAACAAAGCCCTCCGCCATTCCGTCCGGAGTTGTTGAGCGTGACGAAACTGTTGCTGACCACGCCGCCGGAAATTCCTCCTCCATCGCCAACGGCGCGATTTCGACGTACGAGACAGCGATTCAGGTTGCAGGAAGAAGCGCCCCCGCCGTTATAGTCGGTCCGGTTGTCGGTTATTTCACAGTCGTTCAGCGTCGAGGAGGAGGCGCCGCCGCCGCCGCCGGAGGCGATATTGTCGTGGATCAGGCAGTTGGAAGCGGTGGAGTATGACAAACCGCCTCCGGAGGCGCTTCGATTGCCGAATACATCGCAACGGGTCATGCTTCCCGAATATAGCCCTCCGCCATTGTAAGCAGAGCGGTTACTGGCGATCGTCGAGTCCGATACGGTTGAATAGGCGCAACCGCCCCCATAATACTGCGCGCTATTATTTACTACGAGGCAGCGCTCCAATATCCCGTAGGCGGTTCCCCCTCCATAGTATGCCGAGTTGGAGGAAATGATGCAGTCAACCAGTCTGGCGCTGGGATCGCAAAGGGCGCCTCCTCCTCGCGCGAAATAATAAAAATAGCTCAAGACAGACCCCTTCCTGAGGGTAACGCCCCGAAGGCTTGCGCGAGGGCCGATGTAGGCGCAGCGAATTGCTACGGCGGCCCCGTCGCCGCTGCCCTCGATAAAGGTATGCTCAGCGCCGTTTCTTCCAACCACGGTCATATCGTTGGTGATGACCATCCGGCAGAGAATTCCATCCGGTCCCACAATCGTTCCTGTGTTGTAGACGCCGTCGTCGACCATGACCGTAGCGCCCGGCGCCACGGTGTCCGATATGGCGGTCTGGATATTGGTCGCCGCCATGATCCAGTTCGTGTAGGGACGGATGTGCAGGCCGTGCGGCGACACAAAATTGGTGAAAGGGGCAAGGACGTTCACCTGGACGGTGCAGGACGCGCGGGAATCTCCGTTCCACGCGCTGAACACCACCGATTGCAGCCCGGGGCGGTCGAAGGTGTGCGACGTCCGGAAAACGCCCACCGTGGGCGGAGCGTCCGGCCAATCCCATTGCAAGTGCGTCGCAGGGCCTTCGACCGAGCCTTCGAAAACCACCGGATAATTTACGAGCGTTGGGGACGGCGCGGCCTGTCCCGAACAGGACAACGCTCCTGCGGCGTCTTCATCGAATTCGCTGCACCCGATATCTACTCGGTCCCCCAGCACCCGGGTTTGCCCGTAAAGATCGAAAAGCCCAGGTTCTATGCCGGCGTTTCCGGCATCGATGCAAGGCGAGCCGGCTGCCAGGCGAGGATTGGCGAGGCTGATCAATCCGGGGTCGGCAGCCAGAATCGTAAAGTGGGGCTTTGCCGGATCTGGCAACGGCCACGTGCAAGTCTGGACAAGCTGAACCGGCGCATACCAATTGGAGCCGCTTTGGGCCTTATTGAAGTACACAATCGAGTTAAAGCAGTTGGCCATCCAAATGCCGCCGCCGGTCTGCTTGCAGGTATTGTCGACCACGGTGCAGTTATAAAGGGTTCCGGTCGCCACCCCGCCGCCGATCCAATCCGCATGATTGCGCTGCACCAAACAATTACGAAGAACGCTGTTATAAGCGCCGCCGCCGCCATCGCCGGAGCTGTTGTTCTGAATAATGCACTGGGAGGCGGCGCTGTCGCAAAGACCTCCCCCATTATCCAGCGAATAGTTGCTTTGAAGCCGGCATCGGGAAAGCTGGCCGCCATAGACGCCGCCTCCCCAAACGGCGGTATTGGATTCCGCGCGGCAGTTGATCAGACGGGCGTCTCGCGAAAGAAAGGCGCCTCCTCCTTTGCGGGATTCGTGATCAGGTCCATAGTAAAACCCCCAAGAGTAATTATAAAAGTCATTGGTATAGGCGGACCCGCCGCGCAGGGTAAATCCGTCCAGGGCGGCGCCGTAATCCAGCAGCGCGCAGCGAATCGGATTCTCTTCGGCGCGTTGCCCTTCCAGGATGGTTTTGTCGGGTCCATTGACGCTTCGTATCGTAAGCGGTTTGGCAACGACAAGCCGACTGGCGCAATGAGTTTGGCGTTCTGAATAGGTCGCCTCGGCGTTGTAAACTCCATCCGTAACCCAAATCGTGCTGCCGGCATAAGCAAAATCCACGGCGGCCTGCAGCGAAGTCGAGGCCTTGGCCCAACTGGAAAACGGGGCTTGATGCGAGCCGGCGGGCGAGACGTAAAGCGTATCGTTGCGTTCGATGGAATGAATGCTCACATAATCCAGCAGCGCCCGCGCGCCCCGGCCTTCGATGACGATCTGAACGTAGACGGTTTCGTCCGCCGGCCCATTCCCGCTCCACCCCGACAAATCGGCCATGTACTCCCCAGGCCGGGAGGCGGTGATCAGCTCGACATAATTCCAGTCGTTCGAGCCTGAAACGGCGATCTTGACCCGTCCGGAAACGACGGCGCCGAGACCCACCGATAAGACTTGATGGTTCACATCGAAGTTCCCCGCATACCTCCAGGTTTTGCCCCACGTATTGGTTCCTGCCGTTTGAATTTGAGCAATCCCGGATCCTTGGGAGGCAACCGTCGAGCGATAGGTGGGCCAGTAATAGGCCTCTTCCATGCCCTCGTACCACGTCTGCGCGCCCACGGCCAAGTCCGCCGCCCCAGCCAGCCCAAAGGCCAGAAACAACGGCCGGAACCGAAGAATAAACCCCCATCGCCGGTTGGAAGCAGGTATTGGAAACATGGGACTCCTTGTATTTCTAAATGATAAAGTATATCATACAAGGAGATTTGTATAGTGGGAAGAGGATTTTTTCGGCACTCTTAATCACACTCTTAATCGTAATCTTAATCTTAATCTCTCTTTGTATTATCTGAGAAAGATTAAGATTACGATTAAGATTAAGATTATGAGGGGAGAATGATAAGGATTATAAGTTAGGGCGAGCGGGACGTCCAATCCCGCACGGTCAGCAGGAGGCCCGCCAGCACATAAGCCGCGAAGAGGATCAGCAGAAGGCGGACGTCGTAGAAAGCGGCCAGCACGGTGGCCGCGACGGCGAGGCCGCGTAGAATGGGGGAAGACCGGGCGAACGACGGATGGCGGGAGGTGGGAAACTTCAGGGGGGAAACCATCAGCCCGCTGAGAAGGAGCACGCCAACGGCCTGAAGGAGCTGGACGAGGGGCGTCGCGGGCGCGGCGAACAGGGCGCCGCCGCACAAAAGCGCCGCGGCAGCCGGGAGGGGCATTCCGGTAAAGTAGCCGAGCTGGCGGCGGTCCCGGGTAAGCCGGGCAAAGCGCGCCAGCCGGAACGCGCCGCACAGGACGAACAGGGCCGCGCATAAATGGGAAAAGACGCCGGCAGGCGCCAGCAGCGTTTTCACGGCCAGCAGGGCGGGCGCGACGGCAAAGCTGACCAGGTCGGCCAGCATGTCGCTGTATTTTCCCAACTCGCTCTCAACCCCCAATTTGCGCGCCATCGGGCCATCCACGAGGTCGAATCCCCAGGCGGCAAAAACGCAAATGGCCGCCTGGCGCCAGGCCTCGCCGTCCACGGCAGGAGCCGATAGAATGAAGATGGCCCCCAGCCCGCACAGCAGATTGCCGGCGGTCAACAGGAGCGGTATCGATCTGATCAGCAATTTCATAAGCAACAAGTTGTCGGTATTTTAAATCTATATCACGCGCCTGTCACCTTCTCTGTCCTATTTCTTAATCCTCTTATCCAATCAGGTGCAGCACCGCAAAGAGCACGGAAGAGGTCAGGACGGCCATGAAAGACCGGTATTTGCCGGTCAGCACCCGCTCGGTGGCCGTTTGCAGAAAGCCGCGGCTGATGATTTCCGGCGGCGGGGGGTCAGCCCTGTGTTTAGAGGATAGCGTTGGCGGGGCGCGGCCAGGAATAGCCGCGGCACTGGAGAGTTCCAAGGATGGGAAAAATGGGAGAGGATTTTTCCAATGGTTGGAAAATTTTTGGCGGGATTTTCCAATCATTGGAAAACTTTTGTGTTTATTTTTGGGGCTGGGCTTGGGGCATCGCCGAACAGGGGTTCGGCTTCTACTTCTACTCTACCTGGATCTCGTAGAAGCGGCTCATAACGCCACCGACGGCAAAGGGCGCATCCCGACACTTTGCAGCAGATTCATTCCGTTCAATAAGGATCGGGCTTGCGAAATGGAGCCGGGGCGTCCTGGCCTGTCTTTTATACATCAATCCTATGGGTCTATCGTTTGCAAAAAAAGCGATCTCTAAGATTTTGTAGGGCTCCGCTCTGTCGGAACCTTCTTTTTCCGGTCGCGACGGAGCGCGACCCTCCAAAATTCTTTCCTAAAATCATGGATTCACATCCGAACTATTTAACGGATGGCGGGAACCTGAGCCAACACTTATATCAAATGGGGAGGGAACAAAAATTTATGTACAACCGACTAAATAAATTCGATCGCCATTCAATGGCACGGCAACGGCTGCTTAAGTTGGACGAACAACGACTCTCGAACTCATTTCACGTTGGATTGTGCTTCAAGACTCGTAGCCAACAAGCTAATGGACTTTTATCCCGGCGACAATTATGTCGATTGGATTGGAGTATCGGTGTTTGGCCAGATCATGGGATCTAATGCAAGCAACATATATTATGTGGCCGAAAAGACGAAGGAACTTCACAAACCACTCATGATCGCCGAATCCACGCCTTACGGGGTTCAGACGATCTATGGCGCTTACTCCTGGTCCGAATGGTTCTGGCCTATTTTTAACTTCATTGAGAAATACGATGTAAAAATGTTCAGCTACATCAACAGCGATTGGGAGGAGCTGCCCATGTTTCAGGGCCAGGGCTGGGGCAACGCGCGTATAGAAGCAGATTCCTATGTGCAGGGAAAATGGTTACAGCGAATGAGCAACTCCGTCTACATGCATGCCTCAACCAATTTATTTCAACTGCTCGGCTATTCACCCTGACAGCATTCCCACCCCGGCCTGAGGGCAGGCCGGCTCCAGGAGAAAGACTTCGGCGATTGGGTCCTCGATGTATTGGCGGTCGCTATTTTTGCGGGCTCATCTTTGAAGGTTTAATTTTCCTTGGGCAGTGCGAGATTGAGCAAAACTCCGGCGATGCCGGCCAAACCAATTCCGCCCAGCGAGAAGCTTCCGAAGGAGAACTGCATGTCGCCAATGCCCAGCACCAGCACCACGGAAGCGATGACCAGATTGCGCGGCTTGCTCATGTCCGTCCCGGCCTTGATCAGCGTGCCGGCGCCGATGGCGGCGATCATACCGAAGAGCAGGATCATGATGCCGCCCATGACGGCGGAAGGGATGGTGAGAAGAAGCCCGCCCAGTTTTCCTATGAACGCGACCGCCATCGCGACCACGGCGGCGATGCGCATATAGATCGGATTAAACGCGCGCGTGAGCGTCACCGCCCCGGTAACTTCCGAATAGGTGGTATTGGGAGGTCCGCCCAGCAGCGCAGCCAGCGAGGTGGCCAACCCGTCGCCCAACAGGGTCCGATGCAATCCCGGCGCGCGGATGTAATCTTTTCCGGTCACGGAGGAAATGGCCAGAATATCGCCGACGTGCTCGATGGCGGGCGCAAGGGCCACGGGAAGGATATACAGGATGGCTTCGAGGCGAAACTCGGGCCAGGCAAATTGTCCGCGGCGGATGGCTTCGCTCCAGGGCGTTGAAAACCATGCCGCCTCCCGCAAGGGCTGGAAGTCCACGATCCCCAGCGCCAGCGAGGCCAGGTAGCCGGCGGCAATGCCGCAAAGCACCGGAATCAGACGCAGCATGCCTCGTCCGTACATGACCGCCAGGATGGACGCCAACAGCGAAATGCCGGCCACGGCCAGTGCGCGGCCGCCGCCATCCTGCCCGCCGATCTGACGCGCCATGCTCACGGCCACGGGCGCCAGCTTTAGACCGATCACCATGATCACCGGGCCGGTCACAATGGGCGGCATCAGCCGCTGAATGGTTGCCGGTCCGCCGATCCGGACCATGAGGCTCAAGGCCACGTACACCAGGCCGGAGGCGGCCAGAGCGCCCAGCGTGGGGCCCAGGCCAAAATGCTGCACCCCATATTGCATGGGAGCGATGAAGGCAAACGAACTGGCCAGGAATATGGGAACTTGGCCCCCGGTGATCGCATGGAAAAGCAACGTGCCAATTCCGGCGGTGAAGAGGGCTATACAGGGCGAAAAACCGGTCAGCAACGGCACCAACACCAAAGCCCCAAAGGCTACAAACACCAACTGAACACCAAGAACCGTGGTCTTTAGCCACGAAGCGGATTCCATAACGACGTCCTCCTGGCCGAAATTTTCTGAAGCCGATGTAATAGGAGGGCATCTTCGATTTTCGATTTGCGATTTGCAAGTTGCAATTGAGGAAGAACTTCGCGGAAGGTGCATCTTGACTGCCCCTCCTCAACGTCTGACACTGGAAAGAACCACCGGCTTACGCCGGCGGCTACGTAGCCGCGTCCGTAAGGACGTGGATTCTTATTCGTATGCGCGGAGGCAGTTACAGGTTCTAAAAAAATCAGGGCGCAAAATCCACGGTGCGAAGCGCCAGATACTGCACCTCGTTGGGGAAGGCGAACAGAACGCCCACGCCGTTGGCTCGGAGGTCTTGGGCCGTTCGCGGAATCGGCCATACCGGCTGGGCCGGGGTGTCGGACACCAAATTATAGGCCTGATAATACACGGGGGCTGCGGCCGTGGAATTTACCAGGGGCAGTTCCGGAGGAATGGCATAAGCGTCAGCGGGTGTGCCGTAGATGTCCAGGTTGACAAAGGCCAGGACGATCGAGCGAAGGCCCGAGGGTCCCAGAGGATCCGACCAGGCGGCCACGGAGAAGATCCGCTCGTGGAAGCCTCCGCCATATTTTCTCTGCAGGAACTTCCGATGAAACGAGCGCAGGGCGGGCTCGCTGGCCCGCGCCTGATTGATGCGGCGGTACATTTCGTTGACTTGTGGATTGTTGTTGTTCAGCCAGAAATACTGAAAACTTTCCCAGGACGATTCGAAGTTGGTCTTGTTCGGGACGCCCAAAGGCTGCCCCATGAAGATCATGGGCGCGCCATACGAGGCGGCGCACACCGCGTACCGGGCCATCATCGCCCACTGGTTGCCGTTGCCTCCTTCGTCATGGCTGGTGCCGTTGCGCATGATCACGGCATTGGGCCCAAAAAGTTGATGGGCCTCGAAGTCCTGGGCTCCTGCAATCCACGACATCAGCACATTGTCATTCCGGTACAAGCCGTGCTCTTTCGTCGTTAGAATATCGAAATGGCGGTTGGCCCGGTATTGGACTTGGTCGGGATCCAGCACCTCGGCCAGAAAAATGAAATCCCATTTCTTTTGGCGGGTCACGTTGATGATGTATTCCCACGCCTGCGGCGGCAGCCCTTGGGCAAAGTCCGCGCGAATGCCGTCCAGCTTGTTGCCCGTCCGGTCCAGCCAGTACGGGAGAATATGGGCAAAGTAGTTCCAAACTTCATGGACGTTCGCCGCGGACGGCGCGCTCAGGTCGGTATACATCAGATCCTGTTCGTTTTCAGGCCAGCCCTTGGGATCCAGCCATGCGTACGACTTGGGACCCAGGCTGGAGTAGTCGCCAAAGAAGAAATCCGTATTGGCATCCGCCCAGATATGTTCTCCCTTGCGATCCGCCGGAGCCCAGTGCGCGCAACTGACTTCATCGAAGGCCGCTTGCCGGTAGAAGGTTTCCGGCCAGCTCGATCCGCGCGTGCACCAGGAGGGCTTGGAACTGCGAATCGCGTCATTGATCTGGCCGGGCTGGCAGTAGCCCAAATCCGCCGCCACCTGGCCGAGCACCACGTCTCTGCCGGCGTGATTGAAGGCCACGTCTATGAAGATATTCAGGTCCATCGCCTCGGCCCTGTCGACCAGGTACTGGAATTCCGAGAGGGCCGCCGCCTCCGTGTTGGCCGCCGCATACCGCGCGTCCACGGCGCAAAAATTACGCGTGCTGTACGGGCTGCCGGGCGACAGATTATTGATCCAACTTCCGTTCTGCATCCAACCGACCTTCTGTTCCGCGGAGCCGTAGTTATACCAGGAAGCCGGCTGCCAGCGCCATTGGGTCACCGGAAAGATCGGCATGATCCACATCGTATTGAAGCCGAGTTCAGTCCGCACATAGCTTAGGTTGAACGGATCGAACCCGTCGTTGTCACGGTCCGTAAAATCATCGAGGGTGCTGCGCCGATTGAACGTGCCGCCGGACTCGTCTTCCACCACCAGGGGATTGACTTCATAAATCGTCAAGTCGCGGGTCTTGGAGGGAGAGACAACGATCGCGCAGTCGCGTTGTTTAATAAAGCCGGCCGCATAGTCGTTATGCCAGAGCCAGTTCCCGCCGATCGTCCGAAACCGGGCCGTGAGGCGATAGGCGCCGCATTTCTGAACGTTCAGCGTGGCGCGATATAAATAATGCCCGTTCGGCAGGGTCTGCACGTAGGCCATGGGATAGGTCAGGTAATAGCTGTTGGCCTGTCCTGCGTCGGCCGCACGCTCAGCGACTTTGGCGAAATCGCGCCGGTTTAAATTGCTGAACAGTTCCACCTGGAGCTGCGCCGGGGGCGTGCCGTCGGCAAAGACCTCGACCGTCGCTTGCAGCGGCACGGTTTCGTTATTCGCTTCATTAAGGAAATACTTAACCGTGCCGTAATTCGCGGCCTTCCCCTGGGTCCATACGATTTGATCGTAAACCGTAAGCTGGCCCAGCCAAGGATCAGCCTGCACGACGCCCGCCCACATCGAGACCACCACGGCCCAACCTACAAGCCATTGTCGAGTTTGCATGGATTCCTCTCCTTTCGAGTATATTTTCTTCACTGTACTCGACTTTGGCGAAATTGAAGGGTTCCGCTCTGTCGGAACCGTCTTCTTCCGGTCGCGACGGAGCGCGACCCTCCAAAATACAAATCTTCTTGGCCCGGCTCCAACAGGGTTATGGGTTGGGATCGCTGGTGAGCCACGGGTTGTAGTCCACCGCGCCTGAGAACTGAAGCGCCGAGGGAGGCGCAATGCCCCACCAGTTGTTCTCGGCCATCACCGTGCCGAAACCCGTATTGCGGAAATCGCGATTGCCGTTGCCGAAGATCGAGTTTTGCCCCTCGCTGCCGAGCAGACCGCCGCCGAAATCGATGCTGAGTCCACCGGAGGCCCCGGCATTGACCAGTACGCCGGCATCGTCGTTGTCAACGGATACGATTCGTTCGCCCGTGATTTCCAAGCCGCCACTGCTGGCGGCGACGAGGCGCAAGCCGTCGTTGCCGTTGGTTCTAACCGCAACATGATAAAGCGCAACTTCCGATACATTGGTGCTCCCGGCGTTCACCGAGAGGTCAATTCCGCGACCGTCGTTGCCGTTGGCCGCGGCAAATCCGATATGGGAGTTCACCGCGCCGTTGTCCGACGCCAAATCGATGTTCAGCCCGGCATTCCCGTTGTTATTCGCAGCCGCGTTCTCGAGAAAAAAGCCGGTCGTACCGCTGCCGCTGTGCAGATTGGCGCGCAAGCCGGCGGTTTGATTGGCGTTGAACGTGACCGGTCCGAACGAAACGAAGGGAATCAAGAATTCGGCCGCAAAGGGCAGTTCATAGCGGTCCAGGAAATCGGACAGCGCATCCGTACCGCCCAACAGGAGGGCGTTGTCGCCGGCCCGGAGCGAGGCATCCATGCCCCGGCCTTCATTTTCAACGCTTCCGGCGGCGGTCATGCATAGCACGGCGTCGCCGGCTGCGCCTAAATCAACGTTAATGCCGGTCGCTTGATTGCTGGCCGCATACACTCCGCTAAGAACGGCGTAGGCGTTGTCTTGGGCGCTGGTGGCGGAAATGCTCACGCCCTGCCGGCCATTCCCGCCGGCCGCAACTTCGACCAGGAACACCATGCTTTCGTCCAGGCCGGACGATTTGAGAGAGAACCCCTGTCCGCCGTTATCATGAGCCTGGGCCGCGGCCAGAATCGTGGAGACCTCGTCTCCCAGGCTTTCGACCTGGGCGTTAACGCCGTCGTTGATGTTGTCCGAGGTCTCGAGACCGGCCAGGATCGCCGTGGCGCCTTCCAAGCCATTCACGCGCAAACGAATGCCATGATAGGCATTGCCGTTGGCGACTATTCCGCCCAAGGGATCGTGGCCGGCGACGGGGTCGAGCGGCAATAACGAAAACAACAAGTCGGAGGAAAGAATCGCTGCAGTAGCTTGTTCGTCGATGGACGTAACCGAGACATCCATCCCGTGGCCGAGGTTGTCGTTCGCGTGGGCATCCAGGAGGACGCCGAACGACGTTTCGAATCCCTGCACATTCATGATGATGCCATGTCCCAAATTACCGGAAGCCACCACCGGACCAAACGGTTCGCCCGCCGCCGCCGTGACCGGCACGTCCAGAATACTCTCGCCTAAAAGGCCCCCAAGGAATTGCAACGAAGCGGTAGATGCAACCAAGGCGCCCGCCATCCCCTCGGAGCTGAGCGCGGAGATCGCCATCCCGTCTTCATAGTTGCCGGTGGCCTGCGAGTTCAGGATCGCGCCGATCGCGCGTTCCGTTCCGTTTGCGGTCACCGCCAACCCAACGCCATCGTTCGTTCGCACGTTGGCTCGCGCCGCCGCAAGTGCAAAACCGTCGTCGGATTGAGCCCGAATTTCCACGCCCAAGCCCTGATTGTTGTTGGCTTCCACGCCCAGCATGCCGGCCAACGCCATATATTCGCCCTGAACTAGCAGGCGGACCCCATACCCGTTATGGAATTGATCCTCCAGGTTGTTGTCGATCGTCATCTGTCCGGCGGACGCTTCCAGGGCCGGAATATCCAGGCCAAACAGGTTGACCAGCTCCGAGACCCACTGAAGCGTTTCCATCAAATTCTTCGAAGATCCCGCCAAGCCGATGGCCGTTCCCTCGTCGCTCTCCACCTGGGACGAGATCCCTCCGCCGGTGTTTTCGTTCGCCGTGACGTCAAAGATCGCCGAGGCGGCCATAAAATCGGCCTGAACATCCGAGTCGATACCAACATCCCCATTGCCCGTCACCTCCACCGAACCGACCGAATTCATAAAGGGCGGCTGCAAGTATTGTGAAAAAACCGATGCTGCCAACGTGTTGGCCAGCGTGCTCGACATCCCGATCACCCCGATGGCCGTCTCGTCCGCATGCAGCATCATTATGATGCCGCTGCCTTCGTTTTCCCAGGCGGAAAGGCCGGACATATTAGCGAGGGCCACCTCTCCGCCGCGGATGTTCACGTTAAATCCAACCCCGGCGTTATCCGCGGCAATCGACCGGTCGATGCAAGCCAGGGCCATATCCGACCGCATGATGCGCACGTCGACTCCACTGCCGACGTTGTCGTTGGCGGTAAGGCCGGACATCAGGACGGACGCCTCGCCTGAATCCGCGATCAGCCCATAAACGCCAACGCCATTATTTCCCACTGCCTGGGAATTTCTTACGTTGATGGAGACGATTTCATCTTCCATCATGTAAAGGTTGGCGCCAAATTCGTTATTGCCGTTGAACTGACTGCCGCGCACATCCATAGAGGCAAAATCGTACCCGTTGGCTCTGGCGTCCAGACCGCGTCCATTGACCAGAAACTGACAGTTGTCGATCAGCAGGCTGAAGCGAGAATCGCCGGCTGCATTCATCCGCAGTTCTTCGGTATCCAAACTGGTTTGGAAGGTCCAACTACCCCCCTCTATCGGGTCTGGATCGTAGGTATCGCTCACGGCCATGATGTACAGCGAGTCCTCCGAGTTGTCCCGAACGATATTATTTACAAACGACAAATTGAAGTCGCCCCGCCGTGCAAAAAGCGCGCCTTGCCGTGCGTCTTCGATGAGGTTGCCGTCGATTGTAATATCCGTGACGTCGTTGCCCAGGATGCCGACGCGACTGATGTCCGTCTGGTCCATGCCCGGCAAATCAGCCATGATCGGCGTCCCGCCCTGATCCGTATTGACGATGCGAAACCCGCGGACCGTCGAGCCATCGGCCAGGGTAATGGCCGGCCCCTGGCTGCGGCCATCCAACGTCGGATAGGCGCCGCCCCCGAATCCCTTGCCGCCAAAACCTGGAACCAGGCTGCCGCTGCCCCAGAGCGTCACGCCGGGCGTCAGCACCACATTTTCCTCGTAGACCGAAGCGGCATCGAACACGTAGACATTGCGGAGACCGAAGGCGTGATCCACCGCCTCTTGAATTGTCTCGTAAGCATCCTCGGCCGTACCGTCCCCGTCGGGAGAACCCGAAGATACAAAGGTGACATCTTCCAGCAGCGGAATGTCCTCGCGCTGAAGGTCGGTATGCCGCTGGGTGTCGACCTGGCGAAGATCTTCGCGCTCGATGAAGCCGGAAATCTCCGTGCGGATGTGGGGATCGCGCATGACCATTTCGGTCAGCCGGGAAGCGAAGGGCTGCGCTTTGCGCTTAAAGCGGGAGTCCATTTCGGCAAAGGGATTGCGCCCTTTGGCCAGCGCCGACAGGTCGAACGGAACGCGGAACCGTCCGCCAATGTAGTAATCGCTGCCGGTCAGATCCTCGTTTTCGAACCAGCTCGCATCGAGAAACAGCGAGGACAACAGGCGCAATTCCGCCCGGGCCTTGAACCCTTCCACGTTGTCGCCGTAGTCCGCATCGAACCAGTAGTACCCGCCAAACACGCGCGTTTCCAGGGTCTCCGGGCGAAGGGGCAACGGCAAGCGCAGGCCCAACTCCCCGTCGCAGCCTTCCATCGCGCGCTGGTATTGCTCGTAGAAAAGGGTGGTCGTCGTCGTGCGGGTGCTGCGTTCCGTGAAGAGAGGTTGCAGGATATCGTTGTCCTCGGCAAAGGGGTTGCCCCATTCGGAGCGGCTGCTGGAGGATCGCTCGACGTTTTGCTCGGTGGCGGAGCCCACAGTCGTCTCCTGGTTTTCCGGCCGGTAATAATTCGCCCGGGCGTCCACCCACCGGCTCAGCACTTCCAACCCCAGCCCGCCTTGGTTGTACGAGCCTTCTCCCGTGTCGCGATAGTCGTAATAGGCGTTCGCGCCCAGAATGACCGGCGCCCGAGGGAGGAGATAGCGATAGCCCAGCCCCAAATTATATTCCTCGGACGAACGATCCGTGCGCGTCGCGCGCGGGTTAACGAAGATCAGCCCCGACGAAAAGGTCCAGACCGGAACCAGCAAGTCGCCAATTCCTTCCGATTCGCTCTCCTGGAACTGGCCGCCCACCGTCACTTCGGCGGCCGGCCACGGAATAGCGGCATCGGGGGTTGCGGAGAGCTCGGGTTCTTTAGGTTTATCCTGAGCCAGGACGTTGCAGGAAAGAATCAGAAGAGCGGACGAGAGAAACGACAAGAACAACCGGCGTGAAGTCGCAGAATTCACTTACAACCTCCTAATTAGACAACTTGCGGAAAAACAACACTAGTGAATAGATTACCTGATTTTGCTTTCGGACAAAAGGAAAACCGGATCGAGATACGACATTTGAGTGCATCCGGGCACGGTCCCCGCGCATACGAATAAAAATCCACATCCTTACGGACGCGACTACGCAGCCATCCCTCGAAGCGGGATAACGAGAATGGCTGAGTTGCTTCCCACGTCATTTGGGCGGTTTGATGGCAAGGCTATCAAAGTCTGTTCGATGCACCGATTGACATGATCTTCGCTTACCCCTTATCGATCAAAAAAAATTTCCAACGAATGGGAAGCGCAACGAATGGGGGGGAAATGAAAAGCATCAGGGCCTGCTTGCTCATCCGTTTCGATTCCCCATGATCCTGCGGTCGCGACGGAGCGCGACCCTCCACACATCAAAGAACACAGGCCTATCCCGCAACGGCGACGATCAAACCCTCTCTTCGCCTTGCGGATAAAAACAGCGTCACCCCTCTCCGGCTCTGGAAGCTTACGGCTGTCGCGTGGCGGAAAAAGCGCCGCCGACCAAATCGTAGCCGTTGGTATAATTGTAGAAGTAGAACCCTTCCAGCGAATCCCCGTTGGCCACGCTTTGGCAGGAGAGCAATCCGACCTGTTCGTTCGGCTGCCCGATAAACATGGCAAAAAAGAAATGCTCGTCCGACACCCGTCCGGTGATCAGAACCTTCACCCCGTTCGTTTCGCCCGAACCGCTGACCGTTTGGTCGGCGGCCTGAGCAAGCGTCACAACCAGCGAATCCGTCGTGGAAATAAAATTGGTGCTCCAGTACCAGTTTGTACTCGTATAGAAATAGTCCGTCGTATCGTGAAGTTGGAACGACCACCGTCCCGACACATCCACATCCGTTTCCTTGGCCGCAGGCGAAACGCCGTGAAGCCGAAAATTCCAACCGCGCCCCTTCTTTTTCAGAAGCGCCTCGTAAGACCTCAGAACATTTCCCTGCCGATCCAAAAAATCCACTTTGGGAATGTATAACTGTCCGTCGGGATAATACACCGCCTCATTTTCCGCCCACGCGCCCATCGCCAAAAACATCGCACAAAAACACAACCCCAGCCAACCACCCTTCTTGCTCATCGCCCAACCCTCCTTATTTGATTCCTTTGAAGCCGCAAATCATCGCGAACCCGAAACCTTTTGTCAAAATTTCAAAACATCTATTGTCGATTCCGCTGAAAAAGTCCAAAGAACGCCGACTCACGCCCGCCGCGTTGTCGCCTCTGCGACTCACGCGGCAGAGTCGGCCTACAACAAAATGCCAATGTTTTGACCTTATTTTGTAGGCCGGTTCTGTGAACCGGCGACTTTTTCAGCAGAACCAATATTTAATGGCGACCCTAATTGCCCTGCCAACTTTTTCCCGCTCCATTTAGCTATTTGCAACTATGTGCGCACCGACCCCTTCGCCCTTTCGACCCCTTTGCCCTTTAACGTCTCGCATCATCAATGAGCAGCCGTGATGAAAGCCCTGATAAGTCCCAACACCAAGAAAACTACAAGGATTAGCATGGCCGCTTTCCATATCTGCTTGGCCGCTTGGCGCGTCAGAGGCTTGATGCTCCCTTGGCTAAGTGAAACGACCGGCTTGTCGATCTTCGCTG
>Ga0209417_1002633_pt1 | contig 26728 bp, 26 predicted proteins | sample RifGroF2_FD_184002 | JGI IMG/M metagenome (GOLD analysis project Ga0209417, IMG submission 184002) | Groundwater microbial communities from Rifle, Colorado, USA - Groundwater F2 (SPAdes) (version 2) | ecosystem: Environmental > Aquatic > Deep subsurface > Groundwater | place: Rifle, Colorado... | reverse complement strand
GATATCGCCATCCCTGCAAGCATTGTTGCAAGTTCGCATGCACACTCTATGTACATATATTTGTTGGCAGAAATCTGAGTTCCGGCTGGGACTATTGTGTATGGTAGTAAGTATTTCAATATCTGATTATGCAATTGTAATGCCCATATGGCAGTGCTGTATGTACGCGCGAATGTCCACTCGCTTGCGTTGCCCATAAGATTAGATGTAAGTGGATGGTAACCTTTAAATTCGCTATCATCTTTAAGCAGGCCACGTTTTCTTATGAATATCCGGTACTCATCAAAGAAATCATCGTAGCTGCCATATGGCTGAAATGGCCCAGCGATGATGTCGTCCGGGAATGATGCGAACATTAGGCTTTCCAATAAGGTGTCGCGAATGGTGATAAATTCTTTAACTTTCTCAGAAAACGGGGGCTTGTACAACTGCATAACAGATATATTGTGCCCAATTTGGTTAGACGCTTCGGCGGTTTGGTCCAACGCATCAACTAAAAGGGTACGGAATCGCAATGTCTCACTGTTAAGCGAATTTTTCAGCACATCCAACGCACCTTCGGCTGGGGGCTGTGATGGCACCGCGTTTATATTGGCAATCCCCTTACTGATCGAATTGATGCGGCCTAAAGATTCTACACATTTTTGTTTAAGATTTTGTAATTTAGACATCGCATCAATCGTAATTTGTCGAATTTGTTCTGTAGCTGGCAACTGTGCGGCCGAGGGTGGCCCGGATTCTATTATGGGGAACGATCTGGCAGCTTGTGCCATCTCCCCCAACGCCCTGTGCTGACGAGCAAATGTTTTAGAAATAAGATCCATACTAGGCTCCCACCCATCGATTGATACAACCATACGGTGACAGCTTACCATCGGCCGGTCCATCACCCCGGTTCCACGTTCATATGCACCTTCTTTATCATTTGTTTTTGCATATATCGTCGCCTGATATACAACGATGGCCAAAAAGACCAGCACTATAAAAATCAGCAAAACTATCCAGCCGGAAATCATGGTAGACTTGTATGCAAATATACACATATTTTTAATATCGAAAAAATATTACGCGGCGCGCATACCGGGCCTATTTGGGTGAAGCAGTTGATGGCGGCTGGGCACTCGGCGCTTTTTTAATGGCCAACCAAATCATGATTACCAGTACGATAATAATTATGACGATGAAAGCTATGAAGAAATTAGATTCAGTTATACTTGCTTCAACACCGCCGTGCGAGCTGATAAGCCCGTCCTTCCATAATGGAGCGCCCATTGCCTTCGCCAAAACATCGGCGCTAGAGCTAAATGGGTTTACGTTTTTTAATATCGCGGGATTCATGGGGCCTATATATCTATCGTACAAAATTTATACGTATATATGCTAAAAATGTTAACAGTGCGCTACTTGTTTAGCACGCGTATTCATAAGCTGATGTAATTTTTATTATACTCCCGAAGAACACATTTGTCTGTTTGTCCATTGATTTATCGTTAATGCTGGAGTAATCACGTACCATGTCGAATATTTGAAAATCGGAATAAGTTGGGTTTTCATAAAGCCTTTCCGGGTACGGGATCATAAACTCTAAGACCTGGACGCCCGGAGATGGCTCCGATAGTACGAACTGATTTCCCGAAATTGTTTTTCGGGTAAAATTACCGTAATTTGTTGTGTTTGTGGCAAAATTATTCACCCAAGCCATGCGGTCCCGGCCGAACGGCGTTACTTTCATCATATCCATTCTGTACCGCGTTTTTTCCTTCGGAATTGGAGAGAGAGTGAAAGGGGTGTACGATCGAAGCTTGAAGAAATTAGCAAATGCAGTGGGGTCAACGCGGTATGGGCTGCCAACGCTTTGGAAAAAGCCATGCTCCGCGATTTCGTGCAATACCTGGTCCCCGATATGCATGAATTTAGGTGTACTGTATTTATGATAAAAGAACCAGTCGCTCGCGCCGGTAACGATTGGGTCTCTGTAATTTAGCATCGCCTTCTGGGCGTCGGATCCAGTGTAACAAATCGGGCAAGGGTGCACCCCGCCCCAATACGCCCTTAGTATCACAATACCGTCTAAATTTATCCGGTTGCACCAGAGCCTATCGGCCATCATAATGCCGTGCGGAAACCAGTTAGCCTGTTTACCAGCCTCAATAATGTTGCGTATAGTTGAGCGATATTCTTCGCTAAGATCGTCGTACGAAAATCCGATATCATACGAGTTCTGCGAAAATAGGACACGTATGTTGCCGATGAAGTTCTTGATCTTTTCATGTGTTACGTCCCCCAATGCGATTTTATCTGCATTAATTGTGGCTTGTAGAGTTAATTCACCGATCAGCTCGCCGGCGTCCCGGATCCTTTGTTCAACTTCGGGACTAAATGCGGCCATAGCTGTACACGCTTGCCGCCGAGAATATATATTCAGTATATCATTGATGATGACAAAAAATAAGTCCGATCAAATGCGAACCATGGCCGGGAACTCGCAATAGTTAGTTCTAAATAAGTGGATTTGGGGGGCAACAGTGAAGATCCTTTCAGGACTCGAAGAGAGCCCCTTCGGAGATGCCACATTTGAATGTCCCAAACTGTATATGAACACACCATGTATTTCGTCGCCAATATCGAGCCTAAGATCACCAAAATTCTTTCCGATTTCGAACCCACAATGACTGAAATTCTTTCCGATCTTGAGAATGGTCTCGAAAACAGCGTACAACGCGCCCCCAAGGATGTTGAGATCAAGCTAACGGTGGTCATTATGTTTGTTGAGAAGGTTCTGCACCGAGATCTACCGAAACTTCTTTCCGATAAGTCTCTTACACAGCCTGACATCGCATCGTGGCTTATTGGAAAATGGGGCAGCCTTCTTGACAAATTTAGTGGCCCTGCGAATTCTGCCATCATGGCGCACCCTATGGCCAGGATCGTGCTATACGTTCTCATCGCGGTCAAAGAAATCTTGCACATGTCTAGGATGGACTCATTTTATACTCGCGCAAATATGCATCATTTCATCGAGTATGGCAGACTACTGGTGTTCTTTCACGCCGAGACCACATACGGTAGAGCTATCCTTGCGCATGTAGAATTGGTCGATAAAATAGCCGAGCACCTTGCGTCCGAAAGCGAAATTGAAAACTTTGTTGAGGTCATGATGCATCGAGTGGAGAAGATCAATGATTCACTCTGAGGATGGGGACGAGTTACCCTCGGCGGCGCCGCGTGATTGTGGTAAGACGGCCACAGGCTCGTATGGAGCGAGCATCCTGACACTCTCCATTAAAGGTCGCTTATCCCTTCTATGAAGATGAGCACGCAGTGGGGCACGTTACCCATTAGACATGCACCTTATAAAGTGCGTGTACTGGGCTGTTTGCGACAGCCAACAATCATATGCTTAGTTATAGTGCCGGAAATCAGATTAGTTTCTGAATTTACGAGAACAGACATCGAAATTGATTCGATCTCCGGTACGGTATTTAGTGTGTGGGTGGGAAGTGTCTGGCTAGGCCGGGTCCCCAACCACACACGGCGAACAGTGTGTGGTTGGGATTCCGGGCTTACGTCCGGAACATTTCTTTTTACCAGTTCATATTTTTAGTATCTCCTGCGGGTGTAGTATTCCAACGGGCGACCGTGATGAAAGCTCACTCCTATTGGATACGCGACCGAGTACCACGGTCGCCGTTTCGTGCTTGTGTATGAGAAAATTATATTTTTTTTTCATGATGATGGTGAGCTTATTGTTTGTCGACACTTTTGATCAGTTATGGTTATAATATTGGTATAAGCATCATATACTGCACAATAATATATTGGGCTCTGGAAAAAAAACGAAAAATACCGAGTCGCTTTGTTGTTCCCGGTTTTGTTTCCACATTTTTGCACCGAACTACTTATCATTTAGAACGGCGTGCTCGGTGAGAATTCCTGCTTTAACTAGTATGAACAGCTCGTATCCCAACAAGTATTCGTCGGCAAACTGGTCGTCGTATTTATGATCGTAGTCTTTGTTATAAAATAGCATAATTGGTGGGCACTGTGTTATTGCGTAAACACATTCCTCGATAAATTTATCTCCGTACCCCAGCTTATTAGCGTAAGCGTACATCGTGTCGAGACTATCGCCGGCCGAATTCTGCTCAATAATTGTTTTAAACTCTTGCGGGGCCTGTGTGCCGAGGCCTTCGAAGATGACGAGACAGTTCTCGATCGTATGCCGGCCGACGTATTTCGCAACGTCAAGACCGTTAACGAACTTGTACGGCAAAATATTTAGAACGTTGCATATGTCGACATGCGCGTTATTCATCATCTTAAATGCGATAAAAGCCTGGTGCATTTCGCTTTCGCTTTCGCAATCCACGTTTGCGTATGTGCATAGTTCTGAAATAAGTTCGTGCATTTCGTTATGATATTCGGTGCCGAATTTATGGGCCATTTCAAACACAATTTTTTGGTTGACAGAATCCATGGCCGTTAAGATGCACCTTCATAAATTAATCAGCTTTCAAATTTCACACTTCTCAGACATCAACGCTGGGTGCGCGTACTTAATTATGTACCACTTGGACGGCATCGTATGCTATTATTTTGATGGTGCTATACTTCAAAAAATAGGTATGTAACATATCACTGAACTCATCTGGTTAGCAATTGAATTAGTATATCTTTCTTTTTTCCGCTGTATCCTTTTATGCCTTTGGCTTTGCATAAAAGTACCAGATCTTTAACCTTCATCTTTTTAAGATCTTCGATTTGAGGTTGATCACTATCACGATCTTCAATGTGAATAACGTCTGTCGGTTTTGATTCATCTTGGCCAGATGATGACATAATTAGCTGTTCTCTGCTCTTGCCACTGTACGCTACTTTTCTTTCTTTGCATGCCTTGACTAGTTCGGCTTTTTTCATCGTCGTGAAATCAACGTTTGCTTCTTGAGATTCCGCATCAGTGGCAGTACTTGGGCCAGCTTGATTGTTGTTTGCTTTTTGAGATTCCGCAACAGGGCAGTGCTTGGGCCAGCTTGATTGTTGTTTGCTTTTTGAGATCCCGCAACAGGGCAGTGCTTGGGCCAGCTTGATTGTTGTTTGCTTTTTGAGATCCCGCAACAGGGCAGTGCTTGGGCGTCGTGCATTTCGCCATCATTTTCTGTTTGCCTTGTCAGAACATTATCAATATTTTCGATGACCGGTTGCTCCAATTCAGTAATAAGCCGATCGATAACATCTTTGGCTTTCGTGTTAAAGTGCTCAAGCATTCCCCGACGATATCTGATATCATCAAACAGTGGAACCAAAGATTCTTGCTCTTCTTTGGTTGGGATCTCAACCAGCATATTGCTAAATTCATCCATATTTAGATTAGCCTGACATGCTCCGCATGATAAATTGCATATATTCTTATAATTACTGAGACTCAGGTCGAAAAAAAAACTACGACGATTTACTGGAAGATCCGGCCAAGATGTATATGAATTTCAAATATCCTGACGAACTAATCACCGATTGCGACTGGTGACTGCGTCATTTTTAGCATATCATGTACTCATCATCCTACTTGACTCGAGGTCATGCAATTCAATATCGTCTACAAGCATTTATCTTGGTTTCGCCGTCGGGTATTTACTATTTTGCCAATTCACGATATTGTTCGGCAGGTATACGCTTACCACGGTAGAAATAGCATGGACGTAACTTTGGGCCGTTCAACTCAGGCGCGCTGCACCGTAAATTTAATGCAACTAGATTACGGATATCTCGCATGTCTACACGATCTTGTGGCCATTTTTCGCGTCGGAATCTGAGCACGCTGACTATTTTCTTGAGGCGTAAAATATCTTCAGGCACAAATTGTTTGCCGACTACAACTATTGACATTTTTTTTTCACATGGATTGGATACCAAATTTGAATTATGATCACATATATAAAAAGTGCCTAAAAATGTGGAAATTTAAAGATATATTTGGCTTTCGCGAAAGGCGTAGACAAATCGTTCAAGAAGCTATCCAAAGAGCCCTTGACGAACAGCGTATCGAGATGGAAGAAAATTTTAACGCTCTGCTGGCTAAGCATGAAGCTATGAAAATATCCGAAAAGCTAAAAAAATCCGAAGAAGATCGTATTAAATCTATGAAAGACCAAGCTATTGCCCAGAGGAACAAAGATGACAGAGTTGAGCGCGTACGAGTTGTGCTCGCTGCGCAAACGAAAAACAATATGCTTCGAAGCGCTGTATCTAAACAAATAGCGGACGCCAATGGTGGACTCTTTGGCATTGTTGTCGATGTGCTAACTGGAGCTTGGTCCCGCGCGACTATCGGTATCGCCAATATAGCATCACTATCGATGTCAAGTCCAGAAATCGAGGCACTGCATGGCGAGTTTATTGGACTTGTGGCAATATTGCGTGCCGACCAAGATAAATTCAAAGAAGCGATTAAAATGAGCGTGAAAGACGGGATTTGCTTGACGGACGAGCGCAAAAAAGAGTTGAAAAAGTTTTTCGACTTGGCTGTCAAACATGACAAATGTGAACATCACTAATCTGTACTGCACGGTACTCCATTCTCTGCTAACCAATTCTTGCATTTGGAATTCAGCACATCGTTGTCCATCATTTTGAGCTTTGATAGTCGTCGCGTACATCAATCCCACCATTGTTTGATTTCCCAGATATGCGATGATCAAATCTGTCGCCACTATATTTCATCACGTTTTTTTACTTTTTATCTCTGATTTTGGGCATAATATTCATGCTATTTCCTTTAAAGAATATTGCGTCACAGTCTTTTAACATTCCGATGCTATGGCATTCTTAGTTTATACATTAGTATGCACATATCGGTGAAAAAATGAAGGCGTAATAACATTTACCAAATATTATGCTAAAATGAGTGAAGATATCAATATCATATACCGCGATATAATCAGCATAAACAATGGACAAATTAATATTTACCAATCTGACGTCATCTCTAATAGTAGATTTTATGAAATCACTCCCACTAAATGCGGTACAAGATATAAGGATGAAAACAATTTAAGATATGCAACCGTGACCGGAAAGTGGTTTAGAAATTTCAGTGGTAGACGATCCGGAAGATTGTTCAACAGAAACAATAGATAAAGTGTCCGGCACGATATACGATGCATACTCTTTCGATAATAATGGAAGAGTACTGCTATATGAAATCACAATAATGCATACACTAACGACCATATACCGATCCATACCGAGCATACTGTATCGATTTGCCCCAAATTATATATATCAATTTATCCCAAATCCTATCAGCATAAAATTACATAGCGTACATGAGCGTGTGACAGTATATGATACAATTAGGCCAAACGAATTTAGGTACAAGCGTGTTTCACCAGGATTTGATTTAACGTCATGCGGTAGCAAGTACACATATGTCACACCAAATGGCCGCTCAAGCATATCACTCGAAGGATCATCACTGCAGCTGAATATGCATGAACAGCGCATGAAACTAATATTAGTAACTAATGGGTGCTCGTATATTTCTGTCGGTAATTTACTACTACAATATGAGAACCATAATATCACAAATCCTCATATATGGACGGCGACGAGTGTTAATAGCGCTAATGAAATAAAATCGAACTATTCATACTTTAAGAACTACGATTCGCCATTAAATTTCCTCCACTATGATAATAATTTGAGACATGGTTCGGATAAATCGACCCAGAAAAACGCATGGCTTGCCAAAATCATTGGGTATATTTTGCTAAATCATGTCCGTCAGAAATTCGGGTACGGTGATACTGCATCACATCAGAGAAGTAAAATTAGGATATATGCCATACTATTTGCGATAGTAGTTATCATACTACTTGCATTATTTTCGGCGATAATATTATTTGCGTGCCTAGTCTGGCGTAATATATCAACGTGGTCATGGTACGCTATAATTATCCTTGCCTGTGCTTTTCTCGTGTATAAGTATTTCAATAAGCGTCTCAAAATAACTCGTACACATCCAAATTAATAATTCTACTGTTTTTTACGAAAAAATATGCAAAATTAGCACCATAATATACATCAAAAATAAAATAATTCAAAATGAATGGAGAGTCGGATAATAATCGCATCATCATGATCATTATCCCAGATGAGGTCAACAAAGGTATGCCAGTTAGTTATTTTCCATTATCTTGTGGAAATAATTTAGCAGCTCTTTTTGTTTCCGTTCATTTGGACAATTTCCATCTTCTACACTTTTGCTGATTGCGCGCTCGTACCGCCATTTATTGCGGCGAAAATCCATCGCGTAATAGGACTTCATTGTTTCAATACTAGCTGCGTTATTTGTGCTACCACTTCCGGCAAGTTTTAATATCCCATCAATTATTGTCGCAACATGCTTTCCAGATTTTTCATCTGTTTCATCTGTTGTTAGCCTCCATAAACGATAAATAATCGCTGGGATTGGCACGATATTATACGCCGATGGCCGATTATTGTCCTCATTTTCAATAGTAATAACATTTTGGCACAGATAACTTCTACCCTTTCGTGTGAGTAACACTTTGGATTGAAGCCAACGAAACATGAGGAATATGCACTTTGATAAAAAATAGTGGGTTTCAAATTTCGCAAAATTTATGAGATACAACATCCTCCCTGTGCATTAGTCCCTGAGTTTGAATTACCATCTCGTATGACCCCGTCACATTCACTTTGACAAGATCCGTTTGGGTTAGTGTCATCCTTTTTTGGTCCGAATATATGGTACTTAAAGACTTTGTCACAGTATTTAAGTGCGTCTGCTGCTCGCTTTGCTGCCATCTGCGGTGTGTTATCAATATTATGCTCGCCATATGCCGGACCGTCGTCAACCTCCGCGTATCGCCCGCGTATGACGTCGTGAAGAGGGTGCTCTAATATCTTTACCTTACCGTCCTTGTCTTTAGTGACACCAGCACTATGCCACACACCGTCGATCTGTCTGGTTACTATTTCGTCATGCTTTAGCCAGGGGACCCCAAATGCTCCATACGTGCTAATTTTGTTCCCGATATTGATTTTCTTGTATACTGGCTGGTTATCGCGACAATCACGCTCACGATAGTGTGGGAGCCACTCAGTAGCGTATGGTCCCCACTTACTCATTTTACTATATCACCAATATACACATCTTCAATTTTGCGAAAAATACACCGTTTTACCCTCGGACATTTACAATTTTGCTAACTCACTGTACCGTTCAGCAGATATGCGATTACCGCGGTAGAAATAGCATGGGTGTAACTTTGAATCGTCTAACCCAGACACACTGCGCCATAAATTTGATGCGATCAGATTACGGAGATTCCGCATGTCTACGCGATCTTGTGGCCATTTTTCGCGCCGGGATTCGAGCGCACTGACAATTTTCTTGAGGCGTAAAATATCCTCGGGGACCGCCACGTTTATGCCGTCAATGACGTCAAAATTTGCGTACATATCTTCTTCCAGCCCCTGGCATGTATCGTAACAATCGATCTGGATTCCGTTAATGACGCACTTTATATGTGGTACGGTAGTGTCGGCCAAAATATCGATATCGTTCAGGGTATCACGGAGTCCCATGAGATACAATGCCGAAGCCGATGTGACAACATATTTTGTACGCTTTCCGCGCCGGCCGTACTTCACTAGGAACGCGATTATAGTGCTCTTTATTTCGGCGGTCGGTTGGGCCATTATTCATTAGGTGGATGTGTGCTTCAAATTAGATACTGTACGATAGATGGGCTAAAAATTTGGCAGAAGAATATCACATGTATTACCACGGTTCGCTTGAAGTACCAATCAAAAAAGCAAGCTCTCTCATTTTCAGGTAGTTGATCCTGCCAACCAAGGTTCGGGGGCAAGTTCTTGGCTCAATCGATCTGTCACTCTCCTATATTTGAATTTTGCAAAAAATGAATAATGGTACGACGATACGAGCAAGATGTGGTTTGACTATTACGAGCAAGTACTAAACCATATCAATATATACTGGGAATACCCACGAAAAGACTCAAATGCATCTCTGCACGCATGGATCCAAACACAGCAGCGTCGACGTGATAAATTATCTATGGAGCGTTTAAATATGCTTGAGCAGTTACCCAGATGGTCATGGAATGTGATACCAGCAGGACGTATCCGCAGAGCTCGGATGTATAAAAATGTGTACGTATGGACACCTCATTGGTGGAAATAAGGCACAAAGCTCATTTGTTCCGATGTTAGATGGCACAAAATAGCACTTTACAAGTGTGCACGTGCCGTTAATATCTTTCCATTTTTTAGCGATGGTGCGGGCGTGTTCGCTACATCAGAAAAAAAAAGTAATGCAACGCTTTTATTGCCTATCCAGTGGTGAAAAAAGTATGCTGTAGTAAAACTGTCATTTTTGCCGGCAAAGTGGTGGCTAAAAGCACACGACGATACGGCCGCTAGCCAACGACTTCGATTTCAACATACGTGTGAAAAAATAAACTTGGTACGGCTGGTGAACATCCGACAACTAATTGACTGGGCCACCAACTGAGTCGACGACTTGGTTATCGGTTGGGTCGTCAACTTGGCTATCGGTTGAGTCATCGACTTGGTTATGGGTTGGGTCATCAACTGGACTACCGGTTGGGTCGTCGACTGGGCTACTACCCAAATCGTAATTCGACAAATTTGAGGACGAGAAGTTCGAGTCCGACGCCAGCGAGGCTACGCGGCTGCTCGCGAGGTGGGCGTGAACGTCGGCACGGTCGGGCAGCATGAAAAGCTGGCCCAGGTCGGCGAGCGCGTAGGCTCGGTCCCGCATCTGGGCGCGCACGTCGGCGGGGACGGCCTCGCCGAACCAGTCTTGGTACACCCCGGCGACGTCTTCGGCGCGGAGCTTGTCGATCTTGAGCATGAGGTCGATACGGCCGGGTCGCAAGAGTGCCGGGTCGAGGCGCTCGGGGTGGTTGCTCGTCATGATGATGATCCGGCCGGGCATCTCGACGATGCCGTCGATGACCTCGAGCAGGTCAGACAGCGTGAGCTTGCCGCCGGTGGGGTCAGCCGGGCGCTCCGCGTCGAGCCGAGAGCGGACGATGTCCGCGATCGAACCGCAGTCGACATCCTCCATCACGTAAAGAATCTTGTCAATCGGGATCGACATTTTCCGTTGGCCCACATCGTTGCCCATGAAGACGCTATTAAGCGTGGACCGCGAAACGCCGTCGCCGAACGTGATGGATACGATATGGCGATTCGTGTACTTCGCGATGGCCTTGATAATTGACGTCTTGCCGGTACCGGGCGGGCCGTGCAGCATGATACCAAGCGTCGGTGAGATCCCCGTCCTTGCATATCGCGACGACGCATCGGTGAGCGCATCTATGTACCGCTTGATTTCGGCCGTATGCTCGCACGGGGTGTTGTCGAATGTTTTGCTCGTTTCGAATTTAAAATCGGATTCCCACGTGGGAGCGTGGTTTTCGAGCGGCTGCGTGCGCATAATGTGCCGATATTTATCGAACGACTTTTCGCGCGCAGCAATCATATCGTCTAACCACTGTTTGATGAACATGAGCGGGGTAATGTCGCCCTTGAGCCGCGCACGATCCAAGATCTCGAGATCGTAGCAAATAATACGCGTCTCTTTTTGGCCGCCATCGATCTTGTCGTCATTGTGGCGAGTTTCCACAACATCGCGGACGGTCAATGTATTACGCTGGGTCACCTTCAAATTCACCTCGGTGAGCTCTACAGACGATGTGCTGTTCTCGAAAATGATGACGGTATTTTCTTCGAGGTCCGTCATGATCGGGAAAATTTCACAATGATATGGGGGTGACGTTGGGTTTCGTTCTAGCCACTTAAGGAGATATGTATTCAGCACGATAAACTGTTTTGACATGGAAGTCGTTTTAATGACACCATCAACGGTTACGAAATGCTCGCTGATAGCGAATTTCTTATTCGTCCAGCGACCGAGCTTATACATGGCACCTTTAACCCTGTCCCCCATTACGATTCTAAGATAGTTAACAGCCGTGCGGGTGTAAGTAAGTGCATATGTTACGAATGATAGCAATATGATCGCGAACACCTGACGGGTAAAGCTATCATCTTTACCCTTGGTCAGCTGCATCATCATCAACGGCATAAGTTGCGAAGAAACATCCATTTGAGATTGTATGCGAATTATTGCCAAAAGTCGCCCTCGCCGTCGTATGTGTCGCTACTATATAAACAAATCTGACTTCAATTTTGACAAAAGTGCACTACATGCATAAAACGCGAAAAAAGTGCATAACCACAAGGAACACTGCATCTTCGAAGAAGATAAGGGCGTCAGATCACATAGGTGATGCCAGGAATCTTCAATAATGGGGTTTCGCCGTCATCAACTATCAAAACCGTGACCGGCTCGCTGTAATCAATGATGAACTTTATGGTCGATATTATCATTGCCATCATTTTTTCTCTCGAAAGTGATGGGGGCCTGCATATGTCAGCATACTGTTCAACCGAAAAGTGATCAAATATATTGATCTTTGAATACATGAGTTCTGACAGTCGTTTACGTATTATTGTATCATAGTCATGTCTTTTATCATGCTCAATCATAGTCTCAATCCCGATTGGCGAAACATATTGAACTTGCTTGCACTCTGTCTGTTGTGCTATACCACGTATTAACTCCTTGATAATAGCCATTCTGTTCAATGCATTGTATTTCAACTCGGAGTGATCGCACTTTGAACTAATTTCATGATCGCGCATTATAATTCGAACAACTGGTGTTATGCCCCAGTACATCGATGTTCGATGTACGCTGTTGGCTATATGTGTGATCTTAGTTACAATATGTGAACTCAATTTGTTGTCATTCTGGCGGCTGAAATAAGACCAATGAGTACCAAGATAATGATACAACCCGAAATAATTAATATTGATGCGACTATCATTTTTTTTTGATACGTGCACAGACCACTCTCTGAGCCCCCGAATGGCCCTTTGGATGGTAGCGTCATCAGCCCTGATATTTGTAGACACAGTTGCTGCCAAATCGGTGGACGGCATTATTTTACGATATGTGCATTGCAACCATAGCTCATCAACACGCACCCATTTATTGTCAGGCAACCTGATTAAATCATTATTAATAAATGATATTTCATTCAACACTGTATGATCCATTTTGTGTGTCGTCATTGACTCATCACCGTGTGACGTGAAACTTTTCGCGAAGCGCATAAGACCAGCATCGACACAGGAATAAATATAATTATTACCACTAAACGGATGGTAGTATCTACCACAATAATGCACGAATCGTACTTTCACATATGGGACCCACCCAGGACTTGAAAATATCTGCCAAAATGACGACCTTATGTGAGATATTGCAATAAACAACGTCGCGAACGGGTGGGTAAATTTCGGCCGAAGTATTGAGTATGGCACAAACGTGGCCAGTATTATGCATACGACCGATATCGTACATATTACTTGTAGCCACATAGTTGATCACAATGATATTGCGATGATATTGATCGCATAGTTGATTCAATTTTAGCACAATACCATTAAAAAACACACTGTGTCAGATCACATAGGTGATGCCGGGAATCTCCAATAATGGGGTCTCGCCGTCGTCAACTATCAAAATCGTGATCGACTCGCTGTAATCAATGATGAATTTCATGGTCGATATTATCGTTGCCGTCATTTTTTCCCTCGAAAGTAATGGGGACATGGCCACATTGGCGTACTGTGCGATCGAAAAGCGATCGAACATAATGATTTCTGAATGCATGAGTCGTAGTAGTCGTTCACGTACATGTCTGTAAACTGGTCCACGCGGAGTACACGTTTTGTAAAATCCATTCTCTTCCTTGATCATGGTTTCAATCCCGGCCAGCGAGACGTAAACAATTCGCTGGTGCTTTTCCCGTCGTGCCATACCATGCATTAGTGCCTTAATAGTATCCGTCCTATTCGACTCGAAGCGATCATACTTTGGACAAACTTTATAGTTGCGCATCGTAATTCGGATGACTGGTGCTGTGCCGCAACGCGTTGAACACTGATGTATACTATCAACTATGTGTGCGATCTTGGTCATAATGCATGGTCGCAATCTATTATTTTGGTGTCCACAACTACCATGATTGTTACAATAATTCCAATACCAATCATATGTCCCGAAACATGTAATCGTCACAAGATTGTCATGCTCTAATAGTGGTAGTGGTGTACCGTATAACAGTTTCCACTCGTTAAGCGCCAGAATGACCCCTTGGATGGTATCGTTATCGGCCCTAATATTTGCAGTCATAATTGTCTTCCGACTGGTATCCAACATTATCGTACGGTATGTACATTGCAGCCATACACTGCCAATATGTACCCATTTGTTGTCAGGCAACTTTATTAAGTGGTCATCGAACGATACTCCACGTATCGCGTAAACATTATGCAGTGCGATCGGGATTTCAGAATGTGATACAAAATTGCTCATGAAATTATAGAGCCCACTAAATAATAAACGTGACGAACGGTGTACTATACTACCGGCATCATATGTACACCGTATTTTCACATATGGAACTCGCTTAGGACTTGAGAACATCTTCGAAGAAGATATTCTTATCTTCTTCAAAGATGAGATCATCACAACAAACAACATCGTACATATTACTTGCAACCACATTGTTGATCACAATGATATTGAGCTAGCATTGGGTGTATATCAAATTCAATTTTAACGCGATAATATCGTGCTGAAATATTAAAAAAGTAGCACTCAATAACATCGGACAACCATGTCAGCCCTGGCTATAAGTGGATCCTCATTTGCGTCAGCAAATATGAAAACCAATTTGCATGTATTAGTGTAGTCTATTGTGAACTTTATCCCCGTTGAAATACTCGACACAGTTGCTGGCTGAAACAGACTATCATACCGCTCATGCGTAAAATCGTCGAGTACTATGGCTGAACATTTTCTGGCCAGGTCTAATAGAACATATTCGGCGACCCAGTAATCGGATTCCAATGATCTATATCCAGTTGTGAGCTCTTCGGTTCGAAAATCATCAAGACTGGTCGGCGACACATAATAGATGCTACCGAATTCGGATGCAGTCAATGCTTTTATCATGCCAACTTTACTGCATCCAGAAGTAGGGCCGGTAATAATGCGTACGACGGTAGTATCTCCGCATTTTCGTTCCACGCATCTGTGCACGTCATCGATAAAACGCTTGTAGCGCATACACCGCTTACACATTACCATTGACGCGTCGTTTTCATAGACGGGCACATCAAATTGTGCCGTGACACGCTGTTCGCTTCCGTATGACCATGGTACAATACGAAACGTTTTTATGCGTCGTCGTCTCTGTTTGACGGCATGCAATGTCTCCCGCACTCTACCACTGTTGTGTCTAAAATGAGTGGTGACTGCTACGGCGTTCAAGTATGTGCTTCGGTAATCGCATCGCGCATACACATCCCCCAAAAGTACCCACTCATTGGCTGGCAGTCTGTAGAAACCCAAGTCGCAATCATACTCAGCATGTGATTGTTGCGTTGCACTTGTATGTTTTACCATGTCATCGGCTTCTTGAATCCCGACGTTCCAGCATTTCCCTAAAGGTCGTGGACCGTATATTTGATGTGTCACAATGTACGGTGCCGAGGGCGGCATGTACGGTGTCATTCTGAACATCCGCATGAGGTGCGAAATAATGCGCCTAACATAATAGATCCAGAACATTCTTAGACGGCACATCCTTAGACGGCACGTTCATATAGATGTGTAGATATTCATTTTTTACACGTTTACACTTAACAAGCACATACCAAGAGTGTGACGATTTGCACAAAAAAAAAGCACAAATCGCCGCACTCTTGGTGTGTGTTTTTATTAATCCACAATGGCAGCCCGACAGAGCGGGCATGTGCTCCACATGATAAGGTGCGTGAGAAGATTACAATCGGTAGTATTGTGATAAATGTGCCCGCAGGGCGTTTGTATGAGTGTGGTATGATCGGCGCCCAATGCTTCTAAGCACAGGGCGCAAATATCGGTGGGGGAGTATATCACCGGGTGTGAGAAGCCGGCTATTATCTGCTGCGCCTCGGGGGCTGAACGAATCATCGCTGGCGTGAAATGTGTCGATAGCTCGATCGCCAGCGCGATAGCGTCAACACTGCTATCTCCTTCGTCATCATCGTACACATGCACATGATATTCACTGAATACCGGCGGTGGACCGGTTACGATTTCTTGGAACTGGGCGCGAGCTTCCTGATAAAGTTCCAAACCGGTTTTACCGGACCTCGGAACTTCTTGGGATAGCTCAATTTCGTACCTCCAACTGAGAAACGCCACTCGGCGTGAGATACGAGATTCGGCGTCTTGAATATCGGGCCCAACCAGATCCGCGTAAACACGATTCGTTACTCGAGCGGAACGACTGGAAAGTTTGCGGGCACATTTGCACAGAAAATATCCTTCACCAATTATCACCATAAGGTCACACAAGTCCTCGTCGAGAGTGACCGCGATATTGAGCTGACTGAAGAGATGAAGTAGTATTGATGGTCTAATTACCTGCACTTTGTCGCATATAGTAAAGAGCCGCAGCAAGTCATCGCCCCGGTGGTGGTCTTTCACGTACCCTAACGGAACACCGCATACCTTAATACCGCGCAACTGGTCGGTGGTGAAATCTCCACCATGTATACTATGGGACCACCAATGTAAAGTATCGTAGGTGAGTACATTGTTTCTAAGCATATCATCAGTAGGAATGAACCGCACAACATCTGGAAAATTACAGGACTTACGCATCCACCATTCAAGTGTATCATAAACTTGAAACTTTGAAGAGTTATACTTGTCAGATGATAGCACGCAACCGAGACGCCGAAACAACACAAGTGTAAAATTGAGTTGCCATATATCGTTGCTTCGATCGAACCACACATGCCCGCCCTCGGAGTTGAAAAATCCCGTTATATTTGTCGCGGCTTGTTCATCCAACGGCACGACTTCGGCAAGCGACACCAATGCTTCGTGGTAATGTGTCATGCCTACATCATTTTCCGACGCCGGGTAACAACTTAGTATCTGATTGAGTAGTCGCCAAATTTGTTCAGACAATGCATCGGCACCAATGCGGTCTAATTCTGTTCGAAAGAATATTTCCAGCAGATTTTTCATCTCGGTGCTTATGTCTGGCATTTCAACATCATCTGTGCCGCCCTTCTTGAGTATGTCGCTTATGGCATCAGTCGATTTGAGTAATAGCTTGCATGTGAAAAGATCCGAGAGCTTGTACCGAGAGAGCCCGAGTATTCGTGCTTGCTCTGGTGGTGCATATTTTGTGAGCGAATATAAATCACTAGTCGGTACATTCAATGCGCAATCACGTATTAATAAAGAGTCGAGGGATACATGATTCATGACATAATCTATCTCAGCTTGCCCCAGCTCGAATTCTTCGATATACTGCACGGCTTTTCTAAGACAATCGACACGTTTGATACTTAATTTTTCTTCAACGAAAGTGTACCTATCGGCGTAAGCCAATCGGCCGGCCCTGTTTAAACAGGCCCAATAATCCGAAAGACAGAGCGTCGTCCCGGATAAATTGTTAAGTGCCAAACTGTTTAGCCCGGTGGTATATGGAATTGCGCTCAATTTCTGGGCCGCTAACTCAAGAAACCACATATCATTACGCAACGTAGCGGCGCGTGTTAGTTCACTGATTTCGGCACCATCCATCCTGCTAAAATCTGCCCGCAAATTTTCGAACACATCTTCGCGGCCCGACAGTATAACAGTCAGGAGGTCATCCTTTCGCAGAGGAGTTGTAAACCTTAGATCTGGGACATGATCTTCAAATAAATCGATTGTGCATACAACCTCCACATCCTTTTCATCCACACTGCCGATGCCATGATCAGGCATGGTACTTTTCGCCGTTTCGTTTAATGCCAGTTCCCTAATTAATGTCAAGAAGATTTCCGGTTTGCTACCTCCGGAGTTCAGCAATATCTTCACATAATTCCCGGCAAAGATGTTAACCATACCTTCTGATGGTTTGCCAACAAGTTCGTAAATGATCTGATCCTGGTCCCCACGATGATCGATGAAAGTGTACAACTGCTTGCTTGTCATGTGCGTCGGATGCGCGTCGTTTTGGTAGTATTTTCATTTCGATTCGCGACTCATGGTGACTATTTGCTAACGAAATGAAAATACTACACTCGTTATTAATCTGACGCCTTCAAATTTGGGTCAGGATAGGGAAACTACTACGTCAATAACCATAACAACATATCCATATATTTCCATAATCTTTTAGTATGCGTCTTGATATATATCTGAGTCGTGATAAGATGCCCCAGTGCGTAAATGATCCCAGTGCCAACTATATTGGTACAGAGCCCAGCCCCAAAGGCCGTGGCTACTGCGCACATGCCGAAAAAATAGGCTCAAGAAAACGCGGCTTAGATGGCTGTATGTGGGTTGTTACGAGAGATAAGAACAATAGACCGCGCTGGACGCATGTGACATCCGGGGCGAAAATAAGTAACAGAAAACGTCCACAGAATAAAAAATTGCGCAATTTACGGGCATAAAAATATCAACACGCACTAATCGGTAGCCGCGGAGAATTCTACTGAGATGAAGTTATTTTTTGATCCTCATTGAGGCCGACGGATTCGAGCACCGCGGATGCGGCGTCAAGAATTGTGCGAATTAACCTGTCGTGCGAACCGCGTACCACATTTGAATAGCCCAAGAAGTATATGTACTTGTGATGGACGGTGAAACCACGATGGAAATCGACAGCGAGATCTGCGGACAAATTCGCCCGGCCGAACAACATGCCATATTGCCGCCCAACAAATGCCATAATTTGCTCGGTGAAACTGAAACATCGGACGATGACTTCATCACGATTGACGGCGAATTTCGTTTGCCGTATGAAGAATTTTCGGATATCATGCATCGTTTTGACACGAATAACCACCGTACGGTAAAAATTATCGATGTGTTCAGGCGCTTACTGAACGAGATCGCCAATCAGCCGTTAGCAGACGTGGCAAACATATCGCACCCATTTGCTCGCAGAATTCTGGAATTTCTTGGGAACGGGATCAAAGCTGCGGAAGAAGAGTTGTGCAACTCGAAAACGAATCCGTGTATGGCACAGGCCGAATTCTTCGTCGATCCTGCATTCTATTTACTCGGATTTGTAGTACGCCTGTTCTGGTTCATCGAGCGACCGGAAGACATTTCGAAATTTATCCGGTCGGTGGTACTTCGTCGCAATGTTGGAGACGTGTTTTCTGAGCTATTTAGTATCGTCTTATGCTTCACGAATTCGGCGTCGTCTAATGATTTGGCAGCGTTTCGCAACAGCGTCATTGCATTGTCCGACTTCAACACCCGTTACGATTTCAATGACTATTTCTTCTGACGACACTGATATTGAATTGTGCCTAAAACTTTTTTTACCAGGTATCACAATGATGTTCAGAATGTCCGTTCATCTGCGAAGCCTTTTTAATGCGCCATCACTACTGCAGCCGGGTTCTTCTGCTGTAGACTCCATAAGATTTGTCGAAATAATTGTCGGGCGCATTTGGCGTCTTTCGGGCGGTCGAGCAATTGGATACATGATAGACTTGCCTAGGTTTATTTTCACACGCTTATCACCGATAGGACTTAAAAAACAGTGCAAGTAAAATGAGCAAATCAACAGGTGATGCACATGAGTCAATCGGTTATGGCTGCCCGGCAAAGTGGGCACATGTTAGACGTGACAAGATGCGCGATGAGGTTGCATTCAGCAGTGTTGTGGTAATTGTGGCCGCAGGGTGTCTGCACGAGTGCGGCCGAATCGGAGCCCAGCGCTTCTAAACATAGAACGCATACATCGGTGGGTGAGTACGACTCCGGGTGTGAGAAGCCGGCTATTATTCGTTGCGCCTTGGCGACGGTACGAATTACCACCGGTGTAAAGCGTGTCGACAACTCGATCGCCCATGAGGTGTCGATATCACCATCGTTATCATCGTAGCCATCGTCGTAGTCGAAAACATTGTACTCAATGAAACTCGGTAATGTTGAGGACGAAAGAATTGTCGGTATCTCATTCTGAAACTGGGCACGGGCTTCCCAGTATAATTCCGATCCGGTTTTGCCAGATGTCGGGGCATTTAGTGACAGCTCGATTTCGTATCCTCTGCTGAGAAACGCAACTCGGCGTGAGATAAGATGGCTTATGCTCTGGCTATCCAATAGGCCTGTTAGAGATGTGGATAGCTCTGTATTTACGCGACTTGTTATTTGGGCTGGACGACTGGACAATTCGTGAACACAATGGCGTAAAAGAAGTTCCTCACCCATTATCACCATGAGATCGCACAAATCGTTGTCGAGAGTGACTGCGATATCGAGCTTCCTGAAGATACTGAACAATATTGACGGGTTAATCACTTCTTCTTTGTTGCAAACAGTGAAAAGCCGTAACAAATCATCACCCCGGCTATGGTCCGCCACATAGCCCAACGGAACACCGCACACCTTAATTGTGCGCAACTGCTCAGCAGTAAAATTATCACGATCGATATTGATTTCCCACCAACGCCTAGTACTGTATGTGAGTACACAACGCTTAAGCATGTCGTTGGTGGGATTGAACTGCACGACGCCCGGAAAATCAATAACGGCGCATCCCCACCATTCGAGAATGGCATAAACTTGGAATTTTGAAACTGCGAGCATATCGGATGATAGTGTGCGGCCAAGGCGTCGGAATAGTGCGAGAATAAAGTCGAACTGCCATATATCGATACTCCGATCGAACCACGCGCGCCCGGCAGCGGAGTCGAAGAATTCTGTCACATTTTTCTTAACCAGCTCGTTTAGTGGCACGACTTCAATAAGCGCCACCAATGCTTCGTGATAATGCAGGGCAGACTTTGCGGTTATGACGGCATTTTCTGGCTCTGGCTGACCATTTAGTAACCAATTAAGTAATTGCCAAATTTGCACGGATAACGCATCACTACCGATACGCTTTTGTTCCGCCGTAAAGAATACGTCCAGCTGAGTTTTCATCACGGAACGCACTTCTAATGCATCATAGTCGGCGTCAGGATTCCTGAGTGCTTCGTAGATAACGCCCGTCGACTCAAGCATTATTTTGCACGTAAAGAGGTCCGGAAGTTTGTACCGCGAAAGTCCAAGTATTTGCGCCTGTTCCGGCGGTGAATATTTCGTGAGAGAATATATGTCGCCAACCTGTTCAACATATATCCGTTGATGCACCATACTATTGAGCATCACATGGTCTACTACATAGTCCACTTCGGCTTGTCCTAGTTCGAATTCTTCGATGTACTGTATTGTCCTCTTCAGCGCACCCACGCGATATATACGTAGTTTCTTTTCAACAAAACTGTAACGATCAATGCAGACTAGCTTACCGGTTCTGTACAAGTCGGCCCAATAGTCCAGAAGATAAAACCTTGTCGCAGATACGCCAGAAATTGATGAACGGTTCAATTCTGCAGTGTATGGTATTTTGTCCAATTTCTGAGCGATGAGCTTTAGGAACCACATACTGTTACGCATTGTGGCAGCGCAAGTTAGTTCGCAAATTTCGGAATATCCCATCGCATCGAAGTCGATCGGGGTCTTTGCCTGCAATTCTTCGAACAGGTCTTCACGACCCGTCAAGATGATGTCCAAAAGGCTGTCCTTTCGCCAGGGTTCCGTAAATTCCAAATTGTGAACGTGATCTTCGAACAGGTCAAAGACGCGCACCGTGGTAACATCTTTGTCGGCCACAATACCGATATAACAGCCGAGCGTAATTTTGTTTGCAACTGCATTCAACCTCAACTCCCTGACCGCATTCATGTACGGCGTATCGCTCAAACGTCTTTTCGCAAGTTCTTCGTTCATAACATATATGAAGCCTTCTGGCAGCTCACCGAGGGTTTCGCATATCATCTGATCTTGTGCACCAGAATGATCGATAAAAGTATACCATCGCTTACCAGTTGTGCATATCGAGCGCGCACCCTCTTCAAGGATGGGAGAATCAACATTGGCGGTATCCGACTCACGACTCATATCGAAATGGGAGCAACAGCACTGTGTGATATCTTACACTCAGTATATGTATGGGGATTTCAAATTCGGATCAAGTATGGCTTTACCAACATAATCTCCACGCTGTGCTTAGTATCATTTCCGACCAGCCGTTAAAAAATGGATCGTATCCGTTTGCGTGGAGGGTAATCGACTTCCTTGGATATGGGGCAGAAATTGTTGAGGATGATTTGTGCGACTCGAAGACCCATGCGTTTGTTTTGTTCTGTCCAATTTCGACCTCACATACAATTCCAATAGGTCGTTGATCCGAGTACCGAGATCACTTTTCCGACAAAACGTTACACTGTTCTATTCTGAAATTGGTTGTGAAATTTGAATTTGGCAGACTGTGTATGTAGCATTCAATGAATACTGCTTGTTTGGGATCGGAAATTGCAAGAATCGAGGAGGCGATTAGCCTTCTTAATGGGCTCGACCTTAGCGACGAAGAGAGAGAAGAAATCAGCCGCAGTTACAAAGACGGCGCAGGAGTTCAGCACGAGTATGGTACGCCTACTCCAAACTCTCGTCAAGGTGTGGATGATGTGTTCGAAGTCAAATTCGAGGGGCACGAATTCGACGCTGTCATTAAGGACGTCAAAGGTTTTCACGTCATCTTTCCTGCTCAGAACGCATGTCTCGCAATTGCGCTCATGGGATTGATTGGAGAGACTTTGGAGCTGATGTGCGAATCGGCGCTGAGTGAGGAGTACTTCCGTGAAAACGTTGCTCCCTGGTTTGTGCTTCGAAATATCTACTCCGCCAGTCACACGGTACCGGGTACCATGCTTGGCTTCGAAGATAGCACCGTCTCGCACATTCTTCAGACACTGCATGGAACATGCATCGTGTGCATCAGCTCGGACGACGATTCGATGCTCCAAGTACTCAGCCTGCCCAATGAGAACTGCTCACGTGTGTTCTTCGTTGAATACGATTCATCGCATTTCTTTGTGCCAAAGGGCGCAGTCAATGGGTGTCCCAAAATGACGAGGGAAAGACGTTACAGTATCCTCTGTTACGTTAGTGAGTATTGCGAATCGCTGGAGTTTCCACAGTGGCTCACGACCCAAATTGTATACACGATTCGCGTGAGGGTCCCCATCACAAATCCGTATCTCGAGCCCATAGACGAGAGTGGCGACGCGGATGATGACATGTTCTACGATTGCGAGTAGAACGATGGCGAGGACGGGAGTAGGCGACAGCAGCAAAGTCGAGGACGAGTCGCCGTGGCTATGGAACAGCCACAAGATGTACGTGGGCATCATCAGGCTCTCCCACGAGGACGCTTCCCCTGTGGAAGCATGCAGTGGGTCGTTTCACCCACTAGTCACGCATATATACATAAATGCGTGTACAGGTCTGCTTGCGACAGATCAAGGTTGCTCATACCTTCTGATGAGCACGCAGTGGGCCGTGTCGCCCATTAGACACGCTCTTCGAAGCGTGTACTGGCTGCTTGCGGCAGCAACAATCACAAGTTATAGTACCGGAGGTCAGATTAGTTTCTGAAATCACACGAGAGACATCGAAACCCGATTAGATCTCCGGTACTGCATATATGTATGTGAAAGGGGAAGTGTCTGGCTAAGCTGGGTCTCCAATTTCACATGACAAGCGTGCGCGATTGGGGTACCGGACACAAGTCCGGTGCATTTCTTTTTACCACAGTATGGCGACTACGACAGATTCGACATCGTCGTTAATACGACGTCCGTGTACGACGAATGCAATACAGACTTGCACTGGTTCATTTTCACACGTTCATCACCAATTAGAGCTAAAAAACAGTGCAAATGAAATATACGAATCAACAGGCGCCGCACATGAGTCAATAGGATATGGTTGCCCGACAAAGGGGGCACGTGCTCTGCGTAGTGAAATGCGCGACGAGATTGCATCCAACAGTGTTGTGATAAATGTGGCCGCAGGGTGTTTGCACAAGTGCGGCTGGGTCGGCGCCCAACGTTTCCAAACATATGACGCAGATTTCTGTGGGCGAGTATACCCTCGGGCGCGAGAAACCGGCTATTATTTGCTGCGCCTTGGCAGTGGTGCGAATGATTGCCGGCGAGAAGTGTGTTGATAATTCAGTTACCCGCGCGATGTCGGTGTCATTGTCTTCTTCGTCTTCGTCTTCTTCTTCGTCGTAATCGTAAACGCGGTACACAGGCACAAGACTGATGTCGTCGTATTCGTAGTCGAAAACGCTGTACTCTTCGAATTGTGGTAACGCTGTGGGCGGTAGAATTGCCGGTACCTCGTTCTGAAACTGGTTACGGGCTTCCCAATATAATTCCAGTCCAGTTTTGCCGGAAGTTGGGGCATTCTGTACCAGTTCAATTTCGTGCCCTCTGCTAAGTATCGCGATCTGGTGCGACACACGGTGCTCTATACTCTGGCTGTCTCCTGTCAGGGAAGCGGATAGCTCCGTGTGAACACGGCTTGTTACCTGAGCTGGACGATCGGACAATTCGTGAACGCAATTGCGTAAAAGGATTTGGGCACCCATTATCACCATAAGGTCGCACAAATCCTCGTCGAGAGTGACCGCGATATCGAGCTGCCTAAAGAGATTGAACAGTACCGACTGTTCGATCGTCTGCTCTCTGTTGCAAACCGTGAAGAGTCGCAGCAAATCTGTACCCCGGTTGTGGTCCATCACATAGCCCAACGATACGCCGCACACCTTGATTGCGCGCAGCTGTTCAGTAGTGAAATTGCCGCAACTGATATTGGCGCACCACCAGTGTGCAGTATTATATGTGTGCAATACACAGCGCCTAAGCACGTCACCGGCAGGATCGAATTGCACGACGCCCGGAAAATCGGTAGCAGCGCATCTCCACCATTCAAGTATGTCGCGGACTCGGAATTTTGAAATGTTGAACATGTTGGACGATAGCGTGCGGCCGAGGCGCCGGAATAGCGAAAGGATAAAGTCGAACTGCCATATGTGATCGCTTTGATCGAACCATGCGCGACCACTCTCGGAGTTGAGAAATTCTGTTATGTTCGTCGCAACTGGTCCATCTAATGGAACAACTTCAGCGAGTATCACCAGTGCTTCGTGATAATCCTGGGCAGATATGAATAACGCAACTACGTTTTCCGGCGCTGGTTGGGAACTCAGTATTCGATTAAGCAGTTGCCAAACCTGTTCAGATAGTGCATCGGCACCGATGCGCTCCCGCTCCGCCATAAAGAACGCCTCCAGCTGAGTTTTCATCACGGCACGTAATTCTGACGCGTCGACATGGTTCGTATCGACATTCTTGAGTGCGACGCAGATAGCATCCGTTGATTCGAGCATCAATTTGCATGTAAAGAGGTCCGGAAGTTTGTACCGCGAAAGTCCAAGTATTTTCGCCTGTTCTGGTGGCGAAAATTTCGTGAGTGAATATATGTCGCCGATCTGGTCGTTAAAGTTTTGCTGACGTACCATGTGACCAAGCATTACATGCCCTAGCACGTAATCTACCTCGGCTTGCCCTAGTTCGAATTCTTCGATATACTGTATGGCCTTCTTCAGTGCACCCACGGTACATATACGCAGCCGTTCTTCAATGAAACTGTAACGATCGATGCATACCAGCTTACCGGTTCTATTCAGGGTCGCCCAATAATCCAGAAGACAGAGCCTCGTTTCAGATATCGGACCAGAAATTGACGAACGATTCAATCCCGCGGTGTATGGGAGTTCGTCTAATTTCTGAGCAATAAGCTCCAGGAACCACATGCAGTTGCGCGTCGTGGCGACGCAAGTTAGGTCGCAAAGTTCGAGGTAGTCCATCGCGCCGAAATCGATCGGGGTCTTTGCCTGCAGTTCTTCGAACAGGTCTTCACGGCCCGTCAAGATGATATCCAAAAGGCTGTCCTTTCGCCAAAGGTCGTCCGTGAACCCCAAGTTCTGGGCACTGTCTTCGAACAGGTCGAAGACGCGCACGGTGGCAACGTCTTTATCCGCCACGACACCGATAAAGTAGCCGAGCATATCACGATTCGCATTTTCATTCAATCTCAATTCTCTGACCACACTCATGTACGGCTCATCGTTCAGATATCTCTTGGCAAGTCTTTCGCTCATAACATATATGAAACCTTCTGATAGCTTACCAAAGATTTCACACATCGTTAAATCTTGCGCACCAGAACGATCGATAAAAGTGTACCATCGCTCTCGGGGCGCACAGCTTCGCCCTTCGGGGGCGGACGCATCGTTTTGGATCATACCTGGTTCACGACTCATATTCGACAGTAGGTGATAAAACGGTAAGATAACGCATTCAGTATATGTATGGAACTTTCAAATTTGAATCTCGCAAATTTAAATCAAACGTCGGTTACAACTTCACACGACCATGATACATATCAACTTCGCGATCATTGGAGATCATGATACAGGTAAAAGCACGTTCGTTCATCGTCATATTACTGGCGAATTCATCAAAGACTATACACCACCGGAACTTGGACAACCTCAGTGCCATACTACCACGCTGGAACACCATGCCAACCACGGAGATTGTCCAAGTT
>Ga0209417_1002631_pt1 | contig 26747 bp, 27 predicted proteins | sample RifGroF2_FD_184002 | JGI IMG/M metagenome (GOLD analysis project Ga0209417, IMG submission 184002) | Groundwater microbial communities from Rifle, Colorado, USA - Groundwater F2 (SPAdes) (version 2) | ecosystem: Environmental > Aquatic > Deep subsurface > Groundwater | place: Rifle, Colorado... | reverse complement strand
CTTCTCCTTTTTGTTGGAGGCGCAAGAATTAAACATTTGGCTGCTTCTGTATTTGTTGCCGGAACTGCTGTTGGAGCCATTGCAATGCTCTTTCACCACTCGCGTGAACGCATCATAACTTTTATTTCCAGCCTGCAAGGTGGTGGAGCGATTAATGATCAAGTAAGGCAGGCTATGGTAGGATTAGCCACCGGGCACTGGATTGGCGTCGGATTCGGTCACAGCAACCAAAGAAATTTATTTCTTCCCGAAGCATACGGTGATTTCATCTTTGCAATTCTGGGAGAAGAAACCGGGTTTATTGGTGTGATTATTATGCTTCTTGTTTATCTAAGTTTATTTTTCATTGGAATCGTGATCGCAAAAAACGCGAAGGATCTTTTCGGGCAGTATTTAGGTTTTGCAATTTCGTTTTCGTTCATCATTTCCGCTTTTGTCAATGCTTCAGTGGCTTCCGGATTGCTTCCAACTACGGGACTTCCATTGCCGTTCTTAAGTTATGGCGGAACCTCGATGACAATTTTGTGTGTCTCAATCGGGATATTGATCAACATAGGAATAACAAGTGCAAAGCAAAAAGCTGAAGAGGAAGCAGTTGTAACAGCATGAAAACCGCTACTCCATATCGTTTTTTATTTGCCGGTGGCGGAACGGGTGGTCATCTTTTTCCGGCAGTTGCTGTGGCGGAGAAAATTCGTTTAATAAAGCCGGAAGCGGAAATTATATTTCTCGGTACGAAATCAAAAATCGAAGGAAGGGTCGTCCCGCAACTCGGATTTCAATTTAAACCGATTTGGATTAAAGGTTTTGCAAGAAAATTTGCCATAGAAAATTTTCTCTTCCCCGTAAAATTATTGGTTAGCATTTTTCAATCGATGTTTTATTGTATGATATTTAGACCGAAAGTTGCGATTGGATCAGGTGGCTATGTTGCCGGTCCGGCGTTGTTCGCTGCAAATCTTTTTGGTGCGAAAATAATTTTACTTGAGCAAAATAGTTTTCCAGGTGTTACAACAAAGTTGCTTGAAAGGTTTGCTCAAGAAATTCACATTAGTTATGAAAACTCGAAAAAATATTTTAAGAGAAATAAAGTGCTGTTGGTAACCGGAAATCCGGTGAGAAACGTGGGTTCACTTTTAAATAAGGAAATTGCATTAGAGAAACTTCATCTTTTAAAAAATAAAAAAACACTGCTTCTTCTGGGCGGAAGTTTGGGAGCGAAGAAGTTGAATCAAATGATGGCGAAATCGTTACCATTATTAATCGAAAGTGATTTACAAATTATTTGGCAGACGGGTTCGCTTTATTATGACCAGTATAAACATTTGCAAAATGAAAATTGTAAAGTGTTGGCCTTTGTTGAAGATATGCAGTTAGTTTACTCCGCTTGTGATGCGGTAATCTCACGGGCAGGCGCTACAACACTTGCAGAAATTACTTCATTTGGTTTAGCGTCGATCCTCATTCCTTCACCGAATGTTGCAGAGAATCACCAGTATTACAATGCTAAATCTTTAGTTGAAACGAATGCTGCAATTCTTCTTGAAGAAAAAAATATTGAAGAAAATTTTGTGAAGGAAATTCTTTCGTTAATAAAAAACGAAAATCAACTTAATACGATCAGAGCTAACGCAAAAGCAGTTGGCAAACCGAATGCGGCTGAGGAGATTGCAAAACGAGCAATAAGTTTAGCTGATAAAAATTTTGAAAAGGAAAGTAATGTTTAAGAATATTAAAAAAGTTCACTTTGTCGGGATCGGCGGAATAGGAATGAGCGGAATAGCGGAAATTCTTCTCAATCAAGGATTTGAAATTTCCGGTTCAGATAAAAGTTTTTCTGAGGTTACAAATCGATTGCAGGAACTTGGAATTCAAGTATATGAAGGACATTCTGCTGAAAATCTAAAAGATGCAGATGTGTTAGTTTATTCTTCGGCAGTAACTATTGACAATCCTGAAGTAAATGCAGCGATCGAAAGAAAAATTCCCGTAATTAAAAGAGCAGAAATGCTTGCCGAGTGCATGCGCATGAAATATGGGATCGGCATTGCCGGCACACATGGCAAAACAACTACAACTTCAATGGTTGGACTTGTTCTTACCGAAGGAAATATTGATCCAACTATAATTGTTGGCGGAAAATTAAGTGGACTTGGTGGAACAAATGCAAGATTAGGAAATGGCGAATTCATCGTTGTTGAAGCTGATGAATTTGATAGAACTTTCCTAAAACTTACTCCAACGATTGCCGCTATCACAACGCTTGAGCAGGAACATCTTGATACCTACAAAGATCTTGATGATATTAAAGAGGCGTTCATTTCTTTTGCTAATAAAGTTCCTTTTTACGGGTTCGTAGTTCTCTGTTTGGATGAGCCGGCGCTGCAAGACATTCTTCCAAACATTAATAAAAAAGTTTTTACTTATGGAACAACCTCTCAAGCTGATGTACGTGCGATAGACATTAAACATTCTGAATTTACTAGTACCTACAAAGTGATTTATAAAGGGAATGAACTTGGTAAAATAAAACTGAACAATCCCGGTTTACATTACGTGAAAAACTCACTTGTCGCGGTTATTATCGGTATTGAATTGGGAATAGATTTTAAAACAATAAAACATGCACTTGAATCCTTTACCGGAGTTTACCGCCGGTTCGAAATTAAATATGATAAGGAATTATTGGTGATTGATGATTACGGACATCATCCAACAGAAACATCAGCTACACTGGCTGGAATCCGTTCAGGTTGGAACAGAAGATTAGTTGCCGTATTTCAACCCCATTTGTACTCGAGAACGCGTGACTTTTACCAGGAGTTCGGTCGATCGTTTCTAAATTCCGATATCTTCATTTGTACTGATGTCTACCCGGCAAGAGAAGAACCTATTGAAGGTGTTTCCGGATTATTGATCGCAGATGCTGCAAAAAAAATCGGACATAAAAATGTTCATTACATTAAAGACAAAAATGATGTTCCAAAGTTTCTAAGTGAAATAAAGAAAGATGGGGACATCATTGTTACTTTAGGAGCCGGAGACATTTGGAAATATGGTGAAACATTTGTTAAAACTTTAAAAGATTAAATTTTTATTAATTTATGCATAAAATCGTTAGTATAACGTTGTTTTCATTCTTAATTTTGTTTTTAGTTTTCATCGGACTATTTTCATCGAAAAAAACAGAAGGCGAAGTGCTTAGAAGTATTGATTTACAAGGCTGCAAGCTATTATCGAAGAGTGAATATTTGCTTTATGCGAATATCAGAACAGCAAGTGATGTAAGTAAGTATTCGCTTTCCTCACTTCGTGAAAAGTTTTTAAGCCATCCTTATGTTAAAAATGTTTCTGTAGTGAAAGATGTTGATAATAAGGTAGATGTTGAAATTATTGAAAGGTCATGTGAAGCAGTTGCTTTGTTAAATGATAAACTCTTTCTCGTAACCACAGAGAAGAAATTTATTCCAGTGCTTCCCAATACAGAGGTTCTTGACTTTCCGGTGCTAACCAATTTTTCTGAGAATGGAGTTACCAAAGAAATTGAACAAGGCAATGAATTGAGAAGCGCGTTCACCATCTTAAATTCGGTAAAGATGTTAGGTGAAAAATTAGCACAATCGATCTCTGAAATTAATTTGCGAAAAGGTGGTGATATTATGCTTACACTCACTCGCGCGAACTCGGTTATAATTCTTGGGAAACAAAATTTAGCAGAAAAAATTTATACACTTAATGCGTTACTAAAACAGATAGGAAACAAAATCTCTTTGACCAATGCGAATTACATAGACTTACGGTATGCCAACAATATTTTTGTCGGTGCTAATGAGAGCGCGGGAATCTAAATGAAAAAACAGATTATTGCGGGCTTAGATTTGGGCACTACAAAAGTTTGTGCGGTTATCGCCGAAAAAACAGACGACAACCGATTCAAAATATTGGGATTTGGTGTCGCTCCCTCAGAAGGTTTGCACAGAGGTTTGGTAGCGAACATTTCCAAAACAGCCGAAGCTATCACAGCGGCAGTTTCCATTGCTTCAAACCGTGCGGGGCTAAAATTTCCCGCGGTGAACGTGGGTGTCGCCGGCGAACATATTACGAGTATGCGGCACAGAAATTATGTGACCATAACTAACGAAGAACACGAAATTACAAAAGAAGATCTCGACAGGTTAGAAGCAGATGTACGCACAATTAGAATTCCATCCGATCGTCAGATACTTCATATTATTCCGGAAGAATTTTTTGTTGATTATCAAGGTGGGATTGAAAATCCAATCGGGATGTCGGGTTCGCGTTTGGAAGCTACAAACCATGTTGTGCTTGCGTCAATTCCGGCGATACAGAATATCAGAAAATCCGTCGAACGAGCAGGGCTGCAAATTCAACAATTAATTTTACAGCCGATCGCTTCAAGTTCTTCTGTTTTGGATGAGAGCGAAAAAGACCTTGGCGTTTTATTAATCGATATTGGTGGCGGAACAACGGACATCGCAATTATTCATCGGAAAGCTATCAAGCATTCAAAAGTGTTCGGTGTAGCCGGTTATCAAGTTACAAATGATATTAGAGAAACTCTTGGAGTAATAACCGAGGAAGCTGAAACTTTAAAAAAACAGTTTGGATATGCTACCGAAACAGCGATCATCAAAGAAGAGCAGATATTAATTAAAGGTGTTGGAGCGAGAGGGAATACGAGAATTCCAATCAGTTTGCTCACACAGATCATCAGCTTAAGAATGAGAGAACTCTTTACTTTGATCGATCACGAGATTAAAAATGCCGGATTTAAAAACAAAATTAAAGCCGGAATAGTACTAACCGGCGGCGGTTCTCTTTTACGTGGTACTACTGAATTGGCTGAAGAAGTTTTTGGATTACCGGCAAGGGTGGGAGTTCCACTTGAGAGTGCAACCGGCGGGCTCATCGAGATTGAAAAACCGGAGTTTGCAACGGTTGCCGGATTGATCTGCGGAATTCCCGGCAGTCAAGTTGAGACAATTGAAGTAATTGAAAAAGAGACAAAAAAAAGAAAAAATAAAACAAAAGAGATTTGGAACAATTTCCGTCAGTTTTTTGATGAATTATAAAATAACTATGGAGTTATCACATGGCTAATTTCGCTACAATCGATCGTACATTTTCTTCTGGTGCATCACTTAAAGTTGTTGGTGTGGGCGGAGGTGGCTGCAACGCTGTTGAATCTATGATCAAAAGAGGTTTAAACGGAGTTGAGTATGTCGCCATTAATACTGACGCGCAAGTGCTTGAGAGTAACGATGCCCAACACAAGGTTCAGATCGGAACTAAAATGACTAAAGGACTCGGTGCCGGAGCAGACCCTAACGTTGGTCGTAAAGCGGCTGAAGAAGACCGAGAAAAAATCGCTGATGTCCTAAGTGGAGCCGATATGGTTTTTGTTACTTCCGGTATGGGAGGCGGAACCGGAACCGGCGCCGCACCGATTGTAGCTTCCATCGCTAAAAGTTTAGGCGCACTAGTTGTCGCTATAGTTACTAAACCTTTCCGCTGGGAAGGGAAACAACGAATGCTGAACTCTGAATCAGGTATTCAAGAATTAAAACAATTTGTAGACAGCCTTATTGTAATTCCAAACGACAGGTTAATCTCGATCATCGACAGAAATACCAATGCATTCACCGCCTTCGATAAACCGAATGAGCTCCTTTATGAAGCAACCCGCGGTATTGCCGACATTATCACCGTTGAGGGATTAATAAATGTTGATTTTGCAGATGTTCGTTCTGTTATGAACCAGAGTGGTATTGCAATTATGGGTTGCGGTATCGCGAGCGGAGAAAATAGAGCCGTTGAAGCTGCTCAAAAAGCTATCTCAAGTCCTTTGCTTGATGGGATAAGCATTAAGGGCGCGAAGAGTGTATTATTAAATGTTACGGGATCAAGCAATCTTACTATGCAAGAAATCTATGACGGAAACAATGTAATCTTCGACGCAACCGGCGCAGAAAGCAACATGATCTTCGGATGCGTTCAAAAAGAATCAATGAACGATTACGTTTCGTATACCGTTATCGCAACCGGATTCGATGACGCTAAAAAATCTTTCAGCTCAAAGTCATCATCTCCTTTTTCAGGAGAAGGGAAAAGCGTAAGACATGAACCGGCACCAAGGAGTTTTTTATTCAATTTTGATGAAGTAAAGAATGAGAATCTGGATGAACCTACAATTGCTAGAGTGAATCTTAAGTCGCCAACGGCTTCATTACCGGATGATGATGAATCGGTAACTCCCGGATTTACTTTCGATCGGTTTAAAAATGTAAGAATGGATGATGTAGAAAAAGATAAAAACAAAAAGAACGGTTCTAACGAAGATGAAGATGAGAGTTCAAGTTTTCTTCGTATGATTATGGATTAACGGATAAAAGTTTAACACGATTTTTATCCGCTGTTCGGCGAAAACTATTCATCAATATATCTTGCTTCGATAGAGATGTTTTCATCTTGATCTATCAGTACAATTATCCTGTTCGGTCTGCTGCAGATGCGGCAATCCTCTACAAAATCCTGTTTACCGTTTATTGTAAGATCAACATCCACCGTGTTATGAATTCCACAATATTGGCAAACCCATACCAAATCTTCTTCAACCTGCATCAAGTTTCCCTTTCATAAATAGAGAAGTAACAAATAAAAAATATTTTCTTAGCCAAAAATTCACTTTCCCTACATCAAAGTCAACAACTTCCTTTTTACTTTTTTGACCCCTATGAAACAACAACAGGAAGTGAGTATATTTGTAAGAATAATCTAATGTATTATGATAGAGAAACTAAAAGATCAAATAAGTAACGCAGCGAAGATAATCAGGGAGGGAGGATTGGTAGCCTTTCCTACGGAAACCGTTTATGGCTTGGGGGCTGATGGATTGAATCCTGTTGCCGTCGCTAAAATCTTTGAAGTAAAAAACCGCCCAACCTTTAATCCCCTTATTCTACATATCGAAAATGAAGATCAATTAAATAGTGTTTGCGAAATTCCAAGTGATAAAGTTTATGATCTTATAAGTGAGTTTTGGCCTGGTCCCTTAACTTTAGTGTTACCTAAAAAGCCGAATGTTCCCGCAATAGTAACCGGTGGTTTGGAAACTGTTGCAATTCGTATGCCCGATAATTTGATAGCATTGGAATTGATCAAGGAAAGCGGTACACCAATAGCCGCGCCGAGTGCGAATCTCTTTGGACAATTGAGTCCCACGCGAGCCACACATGTTCAAAAACAGCTTGGCGATAAAATTGATATGATTCTCGATGGCGGTAAATGTAGCATTGGGATTGAATCAACTATTCTTTTAGTTGAAAAGGAGGAAATTACGGTTTTACGTCATGGAGGAATTCCTGTTGAATCGATTCGAGAAGTGATCGGAGAAATAAAACTATTTCCTAAAAAAACAGATCGCCCAAATGCACCGGGACAGCTTCCATTTCACTATTCGCCTCAAACTCCAATTTTAATGCTTACGCTTGAGAATATTGAAAAACATAAAACCGAGAAAATCGGGGCAATATTTTTTAAGGGAAATTTTTCCAAATTTAAATTTGCCAGAGAAATTATTTTATCTCAGAGCGGTTCATTAAGCGAAGCGGCAGCAAATCTTTTTTCTACGCTTCACAAATTAGATGACTTACAACTTGATTGTATTTTGATTGAACCTTTTCCTCTTGAAGGTCTTGGCGTAGCTTTGATGGATCGGATTCAAAAAGCTGTAGCTAAGTATGAGATGAGGTGAACATTTTTTTTACCTCCGACCGTTTTATTTTCCCTATAGCTGACTTTGGCAATTCTGCCAATTGAAAATATTTTTTTGGAAGTTTGAAAGAAGAAAGTTTCTCTTTAAGGAAAATTCTTAATTCGGAAAAATCAATTTCACTTTTGTCTTTTGAACTTACTACAACAGCAACAATTTCACCCCATTCTCCATCTGATAGACCAAAAACACAGACCTCATCAATATTTGAGAATTGCAGAATTGCTTGTTCAATTTCAATTGATGAAATGTTTTCTCCACCGCTCACGATCATATCCGTCCTTCGGTTTTCTATATACAAATAACCTTCGGTATCAAAAAATCCAAAATCCCCGGTTAAATAAAATTGGTTATAAAAAACAACATCGGAATCAGTTTTGTTATTTAAGTAGCTGCTAAAAATTGAGGGAGCTTTAATTCCGATTTCGCCAACTTCATTTGCCTGAAGTATATTTCTCTGCTCATCAAATATTTTTATTTCAACGTTCTTTAGCGGTTTGCCGATGGATTTCGGTTTTTGAAAAATATCATCAGGAGTTAAAACGGTAACAAAAGCAGACGTTTCTGTCGATCCGTAAACCTTATATATATTCCATCCGAGATTTACAGCTTGCATAAGAATCATTTCATCTGAAAATCCGCCGCCAATTAACGCTGCTCGCAGTTCTATATTCGGACGAATACCAGTTTCACAAATTCGTTTTATCTGTGTTGGAACAAGCGAAACTAAAGTTGGTCTAACAACTTCCAAATTATTTTTTAACGTTTCTAATTCGTTCGACTCCGGTAAAATTATACTTGATCCGGCAAGAATTGCCCGCACAAGAATTGAAAATCCGCCGATATGATAAAGTGGGAGATTGAGATACCATGAATCATTTTCCGAATAATTGAAGATCGAATTTCCCGCATTGTAAGCAGAGGATAAATTATCATAGCTCAATGGAACAGCTTTTGGTTTACCACTTGTGCCTGATGTAAATAACATTACGGCTATGTTCGATGAACAGAAATCAGAGGACGATTTTTTATCATTCAATGAAGAGTTTGAAAAAATAAATCTTTTAAGTAAAAAATAGTCGTTCGCTAAATTGGATTCACAAATAATGTTATCAACTTTTAGAAAATTTATTTGCTCTTCCAATTCATTTTTTAATAGATGAATGTTTAACGGAACGGGAACCGCATTATTACGACATAGACTGATAGTGCTTAGTATCATATCAAACGGATTACTCGTTAAGATCGGTACAAGTTTCTGATCGACAAATCCTTCTGCATACATTTCGCTGGCAATAACCTTTGTTACATCTGAAATTTGTTTGTAAGAAAATGATAAATAATCACCCGACTGTTTAACATTTTTAAAAGTAGAAATACTAACGAACTGTGATTTTTCTACCAACGAACGATGAGCAACTAAAAATATATTTTCGTTGAAATCTTTTAAGTGTGTAAAAGGAGTAGTGGAGGACTCCTTGAGAGTCATAAAATAAAACCCAAGGCTAGTAGGAAACCGTACAGCGCCGAAAACTTCGCCGTCAATTCCAGAGTAGAATTTAATTGAGCGCCGTTTTTCTGAAAAATAGAAAGCATCAATTTATAAGCGAGTGGTAATGTAATGTAGGGTAGAAAAATCCAGATACGAAAATCATAATTAACATATATCAAAAGTGGAACAAGAAATGAAGAAAAGAGAAGCATCAAATATTCGTATCGCGAAAAACTTTTTCCGAATTTTACAGCAAGAGTGTTTTTCCCTGCCGCTTTGTCTTGTTCTATGTCGCGGTAATTGTTTACCACAAGTATATTAGTAATTAAAGCGCCAACCGGAATCGCAGCTATAAATGCGATAACCGATATTTCTTTTGTGTTGACAAAAAATGTTCCGACCGTTCCTACAAAACCAAAAAAAAGAAAAACAAATATTTCACCGAGCCCATGATAGGCTAATGGATACGGTCCGGCGGTGTATGCGAGTGATGCAATTATTGAAAGTAAACCTATAATTAAAATAAAATTGCCGCCTATATAAACGAGATAGAGTCCAAGTAGAAATGCTAATCCGAAATTAAAAATGATCACTATTTTCATTTGAAGAGGAGTTACTAATCCTGCGTTAAGAACGCGCAACGGACCAATCCGTTTTTCTGTGTCGGCACCCTTAAGAAAATCGTAAAGATCGTTTGTAAAATTTGCGCCGACTTGAAAAAGAATTGAGCAGAAAAGTGCAACGACGGAAGCCGTGAGATTTAATTTCCCTTCAGCAAAAGCTAACGATGCGCCAACAATGACGGGTACAAAAGCGGCAAATAAAGTTTTAGGCCGGCTTGCAAGAAACCAAATCTCAAAGGTTGAATATTTTTTTTCTGCCATTACGGAAGTTTCGGGAATTTGTTAAAATTCGGTTTACGTTTTTCTAAATAAGCTTTCTTTCCTTCCTGCGCTTCTTCGGTCATGTAATAAAGCAATGTAGCGTTTCCGGCTAGTTCTTGAATTCCTTGCTGTCCATCAAGTTCAGCATTGAAAGCAGATTTTAACAAACGAAGAGAAAGTGGGCTCATTTCTAAAATTTCTTTAGCCCATTGTACACCTTCTGTTTCAAGCTCATCAATGGGAACAACTTTATTAACTAAACCCATCTCAAATGCTTCTGTCGAATTATATTGTCTGCATAAGTACCAGATTTCGCGCGCACGTTTTTGTCCAACAAGCCGCGCTAAATAACTTGCGCCAAAACCGCCGTCAAAGCTTCCAACTTTTGGACCCGTTTGTCCGAAGATTGCATTATCTGCTGCGATAGTTAAATCGCACACAACGTGGAGAACATGTCCGCCACCGATTGCATACCCTGCAACCAAAGCGATAACCGGTTTCGGAATGCTGCGAATAAGTTTTTGTAGATCAAGTACATTTAAACGGGGAACGCCGTCTCCGCCGATGTAACCTTGATCTCCGCGAATTCGTTGGTCACCACCGGAGCAGAAAGCATATTTGCCATCGTTTGCAGGACCGTTTCCTGTTAGCAGAACAACTCCGATAGATTGATCTTCGCGAGCATCGGTAAATGCATCAAACATCTCAATTACGGTTTCCGGGCGGAATGCATTTCGAACTTCCGGTCTGTTTATTGAAATTTTTGCGATGCCATCCATTTTTTCGTAAATAATATCTTTATAATCTTTGGCTTTTATCCAGTTAAATTTCATTTAATATCCGTTTTATCATTTATAATTTCCAAAAAATCTCTTACCAAATTTACAAAAACCTCAGGTTTTTCCAGATGGAGATTATGCCCTGCATCTTCAATTATTTTGTGAGAAGAATTTGGAATAAGTTTAACCATTTCTTGTTGAATGGAAGTGTATTTTGTATCTAAAGCACCGGTAAGCAGCAAGGTTGGAATCCTGATCCGTGAAAGTTTGTTCCAAAGATTTTTCATTTCACCCTGTCCAAAATTTATCAACGATTTTATTAATCCGGTTTTTGAATTAGCATTTATCTTATTTAAAAGAATTGACCGCCGTTTTTTTACCGGAAGATTTTTTTGAGTCGCAAATAACGGTAAGTTTTGCCAGAAAGTAAAAAAGTCTTTTAAAGAATTTTTATTTATGAAAGATATTAATGCTGCATCGCTTTTAATTCTTAATTGCCGTTCAGATTTAGTTTTAATCCCCGGGGAAGAACTTTCTAAAATTAAGGCTCTTACTTTTTCCGGATGCTTTGAAGTGAATTGCAATGCAAGCCTTCCACCCATTGAATAACCGGTGAGAACGACTTCAGCTAACTTTAATTCACTTAAAATATCATCAATCAACTGAACGAGAAAATCTATTTGATAGAATTTATCATCTCTTGGTTTGCTGCTTTTGCCGAATCCTGGCAGATCAATTGTGAGTATTTGAAACTCTGAACCAATCAATGAAATGGTTTCATTCCAATCGCTTGAACAACCTCCAAATCCATGAAGAAAAAGAATTGATTGTTTTTGTGGATCGTGTTTTCTGAAATTCTTTTTTACGAAGATTAAAATTCCGTTTAACGAAAGAAACATACTTATTCCAATTCAGCTATACGAGCACAAATCTGATCTAAAAAATAAACTGCGCGGTAGGTTTTTCTAACATGATTCTGTATCATCATTGAAAAGGAAAGTTGATGTTTACTTTTCGTTGTAACGTATCCTGATAATGTAGAAACGCCACTGATTGTGCCGGTTTTCGCTCGTAAATTATTTTCAGCTAAGGTGTTTTTCATCCTCCTTTTCAGCGTTCCGTCAACTCCGGCTAAGGGAAAGGATTGCGACAGTGTTTTATATAATTCGGGTTTATATAGATAGAAATATTTTAAGACCGCGTTGAGCAGTTCAGTTGAAACGAGGTTATAATGAGAAACACCGCTGCCATCTACAATGCGGTAATTGCGAGGATTCAGTCCGACGATTGTTATCAAACTATCAATCATGCGAACTCCGTTTTCAGCGGTTGCCGGTTTTCCAAAAAATTTGAGAGCCAAAGCGCGAAGCGTCATTTCAGCGCTTAGGTTATCGCTTTGCTTATTTAGGTTAGTGATTACATCCGAGAATTTTCTTTTAAAGGTAAAGAGATGTGCAGCTTCTACCGACAAATTTGAAATTTCAATATTTCCACTAAATGAAATCCCAAGTTTTTCGATTTCTTCTTTCGCGAGAGTTAAGAAATATTTTTCCGGATAAACCACATTAATTTCATCCGAATAAAATGAATCATTTTGATTAATACTACCTTTTATAATTATATCGTTTTTCCGGTGAACAAAATCTCTGGTGATTTCAAGTGAAGTTCGCTGGCTGCTAACAGTCGTCGCTTTATTTTCAACTTTGAAAAAAACGCTGTTCGGTTCAAAAGTAACTTTTGGTTTTCCGTCAATATCTGTTGGAAAGACATGGACTTTAACCGCGTTATCATTGATTGTAAGCGGGGTGAGATACGGGAAATCGGTTGACGGATCATCATCCCACATCCAGCCGTTTCCCCAGAAGAGTGAATCGAGCATAGAAACATCACCGTAAATATTTCCTTGAATACGGTTTATTCCTAAATCTTTAATCGAAGAAACTAAAATTCGTAAGTCAACTGAACTAAAATCGGGATCGCACCCGCCGACAAAATATAAATTACCAAAGAGAGTTGAGTCAATTACTATTCCATCGTGGTCAAGAGAAGTTTCAAACACAAAATCATCTCCAAGAAAAAATAAAGCGGTTGCCGTTGTCAGAATTTTCATATTTGAAGCTGGATGGAGAAGCAATTTGTTATTCTTTTGATAAAGAATTCTGTTTGAAGTGAGATCAAAAACATCGATTGAAACAGCTGCGGTATCAAAAAAGGTAGTAGATGTTAAACTGTCTAATTTTGTTTTTAGATTATCAATGGTTACTTGAGCGGAAAGGAAGAGATTAACAAAAAAAACGGTAAACAATATTTTATTTTTCATTAAAAATATTTCCTTATCCTAAATTCAACTCCAATTTCTTCCTCTACAAGTTTCCTGGCTTTTTCAATTTCAACATCATCGATGGAAACAACAGTAAGGATAACTTTCTCAACAAATTCCTTTGCTTGAGAAGCAAAATTTTTCATCTCCGCAAAATAGTTTTTATCAACCTTCATCATTTCGGCATATTGGTTTTCATCCGATGAATTAAGGCTGATCGAAACAACGTCTATAAGATTTGCCAATTCAGGAGTGATGTTTCTGTTGTTAATAATATTTCCGTGACCGTTGGTGTTCAATCGTGTTCTACCACCGCTTTCTTTCACGTATTTCGCGATTTGTTTTACCACGTCAAACCGGATGGTCGGTTCGCCGTAACCGCAAAAAACTATTTCATCAAATTGTTTCGGGTCGCCGATTTCGATTATATAAACTTCTGCTGCAGGTTCATCACTTTTTTTCATCCGTAAATTGTAACCGTTAATCACCGCATCGCCGTCTTTATCGCAAAAATAGCAGCTTGCGTTACACCGGTTTGTTACGTTGATGTAAAGCGAATTGCCGAGTTTGTATGTAAAACTTGTCTTTGCTTTTTCGCCGATACCAAATAACTTAAAAGCATTAAATGAGGTTATTCTTCCAACATCTTCACTGGTAACGTGATGCAGCTCGGCAAGTTTTTGCGCGATTAGCGGAATGTTCGCCGGTTCATTTCTTTTTCCACGGTGCGGTACGGGGGTCATAAACGGCGAATCGGTTTCAAGCAGAAGATGATGAAGTTGAATTTGAGATGCGATCGTGCGAAGATCATCAGTCTTTTTAAAAGTAATGTTGCCGGTAAAAGAGAGATAGAAATTCATTTCAATAATCTGAAGCGCGTCTTTCAAACTTCCGCTGAAGCAGTGAAATTGCCCGCGTAACCCTTGTTTTGAAAATTCCGATACGATTGATAATACATCCTCATCGGCTTCACGGTTGTGAATAATGACCGGTAAATCCAGATTTATTGCAAGTTCAAGTTGTTTGCGAAAAGCTTCGATCTGTTTTTCTTTTGGTGAAAAATCATAAAAATAATCGAGACCAATTTCTCCGATTGCTACAACTTTTTTGTGCGATGCCAGTTCTTTTAATTGTGTAAGATGATCATCAGTCCAATCTTTTATGTCGTGCGGATGAATGCCGACTGCCCCGTAAAGCATCTCGTATTTGTCGATCAACTCAATTACTTTTGCTGAGGTTGGAAGATCGGTGGCAGGAACCAAAATATGATCAATTTTTTCGTTTTTGGCATTTTGCAGAACTATATCTAAATCATCCTGAAAGTTGGGATAAAAGAGATGAGCGTGAGTGTCTATAAACATTAAAATCTTTGGGATAATTATTAGATTACTTCACCAAGAAGAACAGCGGTTTCGCCCAATGTATTTGCGGTTTCTATCACTTTGTCAATTTCAGTTTTGGAAACTACTACAATAAGTCCGATGCCGATGTTAAAAACTTCTCTCATTTCTTCGTTGGAGATATTCCCGGTTTTTTGGATCAGTTTAAAGAGATTCGGAACTTCCCACGCATCCCAATTAATTTTAAGAGTCAATCCTTCCGGAATAATTCGTTTCGTGTTCCCGATAATTCCACCGCCGGTGATATGGGAAAATCCATGAATCTCAACATCTTTTTTTAAGTGAGATATCAAGTTTAAATACGATTTATGAACGCGCAGAAGTTCATTTCCCAAAGGCAATTCCAATTCATCAAATTTTTGATCGAACGAAAAATTTTCAAGAACTTTTCTTGCAAGAGAATATCCGTTTGTGTGTAAGCCGTTTGACTGGAAACCAATCAGCACATCGCCTCTGGTGATTTTTTTACCGTCGATTACTTCTTTCTTTTCTACAACTCCTACTATCGTTCCTGAAAGATCATAATCATCTTTTTGATAAACACCCGGCATCTCTGCGGTTTCGCCGCCAATCAACGCACATCCGTTTTGTTTACACGCAATTGAGAAACCTTCAACTATTGAGGAAGCTGTTTCGGGATTTAGTTTCCCGAAAGCTAAATAATCTAAAAAGAAGAGTGGTTTTGCGCCGCAGACGGCAATATCATTCACGCAGTGGTTTACTAAATCCTGCCCGATTGTGGAGTGGTGGTTCATAGCGATGGCGACTTTTAATTTTGTTCCGACGCCATCCACACTGGAAACAAGAACCGGTTCGGAATAATTATCCTTTTTTAATTCAAAAAATCCTCCAAATAAGCCTAAATCACTCAAAACATTTTCGTTAAAAGTTGATTTCGCAAATCCTTTAATTTTTTTTACTGTTTCTTCACCGGCTTTAATGTCAACACCGGCATTTTTATAAGTTTGTTCCAATCTGAGTCCTCAATTATCGCTTCCGTAAAAATTTGAATTTCTAAACCTAAAATAAGATTTTTGCATCTAATTTTCGTATAGATTAGTAAATTTGATTACCGAAAGCGGGATTTTAGAATACCTTCAAAAATCCGCGCTAAATCATTATATTTGCAGCAACAATTAAGAAAATTTTAGTGCAAGAACTCTTAAACGAGAGGGAGAAAAACATTCTCCGGCTCATAATTCAACAATTTATTTTAACGGCGTCTCCGGTTGGCTCGAGAAATATTTCAAAAAAATATCATATTGGGTTATCTCCGGCAACGGTTCGGAATATTATGTCCGATCTGGAAGAGAGCGGGTTTATTAACCATCCGCACACTTCTGCCGGAAGAATGCCGACCGACAAAGGTTACCGGCTTTATGTTGATTCTTTGATGGAATTAGAGCATTTGAACAAGATAGATCAAAGGAAAATCAAACATTCATTTGATCAGTCGTTCAGCGAAGCGGAAGACCTTCTTTCCTTAACGTCAAAGTTGTTATCCAGTATTACAAATCAAATTGCCTGCGTTTTGTACCCCAGTTTGAATACCGGAATTTTAGAAAAGATACAGCTCGTTCCAATTTCTACTTCTCGTTTGCTGATTGTCGTTTCAATTAAATCCGGATTAGTAAAAACTATCACTCTGGAATATAACACTGAATTTGAGGAAGAGAAAATCCAATCTGTTCAACAGTTGTTAAACGAAAGATTGAGCGGGTTATCGTTAGCCGAAATAAGAGCCACATTTCCGGAAAGATTTCGAGATGTCGATCAAAAAGAGAAACCGGTGATGACGCTCTTTCTCGATTCGGTTGATAAAATTTTTATTGATACCAAAAAGGAGGATAAACTCTTTCTTTCCGGCACGACAAATTTGATCAAACAACCTGAGTTCGAAACTCCGGGAAGAATACAAAGTGTTATTGAGCTAATTGAAGAAAAAGAAGTGATCGTACACATTCTCGAACAATCTTCTGAAGGGAAAAAAGGTGAAGTCTCGGTTTCGATCGGAAGAGAAATTCCCAGCATGAAAATGGAAGATTACAGTGTGATTACGAAGGAATACAAGTTTGGAGAAAGCGTTGGAACCCTTGGTATTGTTGGTCCAAAGAGAATGGAATATGCAAAAATTATAGCAATAGTAGATTATGTTTCTACTTTTTTAACAGGTTATTTTACACATCGATAAATTGGAGATCATGAATGTCAGAAGAAGTAAATGAATTTGATACTTTAGAAAATGAAAAAATTAATAGTGAAGAGAAAGCGCCTTTACCGGAAACGGAGAACGCTGCCGGTTCTGTCGAAACGCAGAATAGTCCTTCCGTAGAAAATATTGAAAAGGAATTGGAAGAATTGAAATTAAATTTTAAAAAAGCCGATACAGAAAAAAATGAATTACAAGATAGACTTTTGCGAAAAGTTGCTGAATTCGACAACTACAAAAGAAGAACTGAAAACGAGTTCTCAAATCTTTTTAAATATGCCGCAGAAAATTTTATAAAGAAAATTCTTCCTGTGGTAGACGATTTTGAACGTTCGTTAAAGCATCTTGCCGAATCGGAAGAAAACTCGTCGGTTACTGATGGAATTAAACTGATCTATGATAAACTTCTAAAAATTCTTGACGACCAGGGAGTTAAAAAGATGGAATCTGTTGGAAAACCCTTCGACGTCCATTTCCACGAAGCATTGCTCCAGAAGAAAGATGAAAATCAACCGCCGCATACCGTGCTTGATGAATTAGAGACCGGGTATCTCTATCAAGATAAAGTAATTCGCCACGCAAAAGTAATCGTCAATGAGGATTTTCAAACTGAAGAGGCAGCATCTGATTCAACAACGAAAGAAGAGAACGTATGAACAAGCGGGATTATTATGAGGTATTAGGCGTAGCTAAAACAGCTACAGCAGACGAAGTTAAAAAATCTTACAGGAAAATTGCCATGCAATTTCATCCTGATAGAAACCCGGATAATAAAGAAGCGGAAGAAAAATTTAAAGAAGCCACCGAAGCTTACGAAGTTTTAAGCGACACTACAAAGAGACAACGCTACGATCAATTTGGTCATAGTGGTATGCATGGCGGACAGGATTTCCACGGTTTCTCAAACGTGAACGATATCTTCTCTCATTTCTCAGATATTTTTGGCGGCTCGTCGATCTTTGACGATTTCTTCGGTCAAACTTCATCTCGCGGAAGAGGAAGAAGAAGATCAACCGGTACGCCAGGCTCTGATTTGCGGGTAACCTTAAAGGTAACGCTCGAAGAAATTGCCAGTGGTGTTTCTAAAAAAATTAAAATCAAAAAACATGTTAAGTGCGAAACATGTAATGGAACCGGTTCAGAGGGGGGAAGTTCGACCAAAACATGTTCGGTTTGTAACGGTGCCGGTGAAATAAGAAGTGTGTCGCGTTCGGTTTTCGGGCAATTTGTAAATATTCAACCTTGCTCAAATTGTAATGGTGAAGGAACCGTGGTTGATAAACCGTGCCGTGCATGTGTTGGTGACGGAAGAAAACAAGAAGAAGTAACTATAAAAATAGATGTTCCCGCTGGTGTTGCTGATGGAAATTACATGACACTTCGCGGACAGGGAAATTCAGGGTTACGCGGTGGGCCGGCTGGTGATATTATTGTAGTTTTCCAGGAAATTGCTCATGATTATTTTAAGAGAGAAGGAGACGACATCCTTTATGATCTTTTCATCAGTTTTCCTGAGATAGTTCTTGGAACCGAAGTTGAAGTTCCAACACTAAATGGTAAAGCGAAATTGAAAATTGACGGCGGTACGCAACCGGGAAAACTTCTTCGCATGCGTGAAAAAGGAATTCAACATCTCAATCAACACGGTGCAGGTGATCAACTTGTTCGCGTGAATATTTTCGTTCCAAAGAAAATATCAGTAAAAGAGAGAGAACTGTTAAAAGAGCTTTTAGATATGCCAAATATAAAAATAAATTCCGGGAGTGGAGATGATAAAAATTTCTTTAAGAGGTTCGGACTTTAGTTCATGTTCTAAAGTTTTACCGGGAAAGTAAATTTGATAAAAAAACTTTCCCGCTTAACTTCATTTACGGAAACAGAAATAAAGATTTTTATTTTTGTTTTAGTGATGCTCAGCATTGGTCTTGGACTAAAATATTATAGTTCGACCCATGAACAACTAGTGAAGAAATTTTCGTACGCTAAAGAGGATAGTCTTTTTGCTTATTTCAATAATTTAGAACTGGATACTTCTGTTGCTGAAAACGAATCTTTTCTAACGAACAAAAAATCTTTCGTCGCAAAAAACAAAGAGCAAATCCCTTACGTAAAAAAAAGCTTTTCGGGAAAGTTAAATCTGAACACTGCCTCAGTCGAACAATTAGCTACACTTCCGGGAATCGGTGAAAAAACTGCCGGAAATATTTATGCCTATCGAAATCGAGTAGGAAAGATCAAATCTTTGGATGAACTACTAAACATAAAAGGGATCGGTGAAAAAAAAATCTCAAAGCTGAAAGATTTTCTCACCCTGAAGTAAATTATCGTATCGTTTTGGAAAGTTTCTCTTAGATACGCTATATTTAAGAAAAGAAAATGAAATAATCTGTATGCAAACTTTACCAAATAGACTTGGAATTAATCTCTCTGAAAATAAACTTCAACTTGTTGAACTTAATTTTGCAGGAAGTGAATATTTGGTTTCCGGTCTCGAAGAAGTTTTTTTTGATGAGCCGCTTAATTTTGAATCCGATAAAGAAACAAAATTGATACTAACAATTCAAAGCGCCTTCAATGAAATTCTCATCAGCGGAGGGATTTCAACAACTGAAGTTTCATTTTCACTTCCACTCAACTGCTTTACTTTTTTTCAAGTCCCCTACGACAATACACTCTTACAAAACGATCTCGTAGATCAATTCCGGTGGGAATTCTCAATTCTTTTCCCCTATAAAAACGAGAGCGAATATCAGTTCCAATTTTATGAAATGGAAAAATCGATCTTTGTTCATGAGCCTAAAGCGATTGTTCTAGCGATGAAGAAGAAATTGATTGATTTGCTCTATACGTTTTGTGATAGAAATAATTTGATTTTGTCCACGGTAGACTGCAATCATTTTGCATTCGATAAAAGCCTCCAACTTCTAGATCAAAACATTAAACAAGGATTTGTGGGAAGCATTTATCTTGACGATCCGTTAATTTCTATTGAACTTTTATTTGAGCAAAAACCGATTTTTATGAAAGTCTTTCCCCTGAAAAATAAAGCAGAGTTTGTTGAACAAATTAAATCTATTTTTGCTGATGAAATTCCGATTGATCTTACGCAGTACAAAATTGATAAATGTTACTTTGGCGGAGACGAAATAACAACTTCGTTTATTTCGCAAATAGAAGAACAACTTCACATACCTTGTTACTCCGTTAATCCATTTATCTCTTTAAACACTTCAAAAGATTTTCAAAACGAAAAATATTTTCATGAGAAAGCACATTCATTTGCTGCCGCAGCCGGAATTGCTTTCCGGTTAGAATAAATGAAACTTCGTATTATTTCCGGTTCACTAAAAGGGAGGATGTTCAAAGCTCCCGACTCCGATCTTACGCGCCCAACTACCGATAGAGTACGTGAAACCATTTTCAATCTTTTAAACAATAAAATTGATTTTGATGGAATTTCAGTTCTCGATTTTTTTTCCGGTTCGGGCGCTTTAGGATTTGAAAGTCTCAGCCGTGGCGCGGCAAAAGTAACATTTGTAGAAAAGAATTATCCCATATACAAAAATCTTTCGGAGAATATAAAAGCGTTAAATGTTGAAGAAAATTGCGAAATCGCAAAAAGTGATGCGGTTCAATTTGCGAAATATGCAGCCGGAAAGAAGTATGATTTAATTCTTGCCGATCCTCCGTTTTTTCAATATTCTATCTACGAAGTCGTAAAATATGTTTTTGAAAATGATCTGCTTGCCGAGGACGGTTATTTTATTATCGAACGCTCAATCCAAACACTGAAAAAAGATATTGAAGGATTTGGGAAAGAACCTTTCAAACGAATAGGGGATACGTGTTTGTACGAATTTACTAAATAGGTCTGCACGCTTTTTTCAATTCTGAAATAAAAGCTGCAATCGAATCATAACTTTCATCATTCATCAATTTTTTAATTACCGCACTACCGACAATTACACCATCGCAATAGTCTTTAATCTGCAAAATATTTTCCGGAGAAGAAATCCCGAACCCGGCTAACATTTTGTTGTGAGAAACTAATTCGCGGGTTTTTTGCATTGCTGAAATGTCACCTTCTGCAAAACCATTTCTTGTTCCAGTAGTTCCGGTTACACTTACGTAATAGACAAATCCACTACTTTTCTCGTCAAGCGCAATTATTCTTTCATTCGAAGATGTTGGTGTTGCCAGAAGAACAATATCAAAATCTTCTTCTTGAAAAGTTATGAAATTGTCATACTCGTCAAGAGATAAATCGGGAATGATAACTCCGTTTAATCCGGAAGCAGAAGCATCGTTTACAAATTTTTCAATTCCATAATTTGAAACAATATTTGCGTACGTCATGGCGACAAGCGGCTTATCGGTTTTCTTTCTGATCTCTCCCGCAAAGTGAAATGCGTCCTGAACAGTAATACCGCCTTCTAACGCAACTTGCGATGAGTATTGAATAACCGGACCGTCTGCCAACGGGTCACTGAACGGAATACCAATTTCGAGCATGTCTGCACCGGCTTGTAAAACTTTTTCCGCAAGAAGTACGAAATCACTTTTGCGTGGAAATCCAGCGGTAAGAAAAATGGAAAGGACTTTCTCATTCCCGGAATTTACTTTTTCAATATATTCTTTAATCATGAGTTATTTCCCAAATTTTCAATTATGGTATTCAAGTCTTTGTCTCCGCGTCCGCTAATATTAACAATTACAATTTCATCCTTTGAAGTTTTGGGCATCAAATAATCTAAATAGGCGATTGCATGCGCAGTTTCAAGCGCCGGAAGAATTCCTTCCTGTCTCGTTAACAATTTCGTTGCTTCAAGCGCTTCATTATCAGTAACGGAAACATAGTTTACTCTCGAAATATCTTTTAGTAAACTATGCTCCGGTCCAACACCGGGATAATCAAGTCCGGCTGAAATAGAGTGCACTTCTTCGACTTGTCCGTTTTCATTTTGAAGAAGATAAGTTTTCATTCCGTGAAATATTCCTTCGCGTCCGAGTGTTAGTGTTGCTGAATGTTTTATCGTTTCTAAACCATATCCGGCGGCTTCAACGCCGATCAATTTTACTTTTTCATCCTCAATGAAAGGATAAAAAATTCCAATTGCGTTACTTCCGCCGCCAACACAAGCAACAAGATAATCAGGTAAACGATTTTCTTTTTCAAGAATTTGAACTTTTGTTTCATTCCCGATAATTGATTGAAAATCACGTACGATCATCGGATACGGATGCGGACCAACAACAGAGCCGATGATATAATGGGTATCTTTCACATTTGTTACCCAATCGCGAATCGCTTCGTTAGTTGCGTCCTTTAAAGTTTTACTTCCGGACGTAACGGGAATAACTTCCGCGCCGAGTAATTTCATTCTGAAAACATTTAAACTTTGTCTGTGCGTATCAACTTCGCCCATATAGACAACGCACTGCAAACCGAATTTTGCGCAAACAGTAGCAACTGCAACGCCATGTTGTCCGGCGCCGGTCTCCGCAATGATCCGCTTCTTTCCTAATTTTTTTGCGAGTAAAATTTGTCCAAGCGCATTGTTAATTTTATGTGCACCGGTATGGCATAAATCTTCCCGCTTCAAATATATTTTTGCTTTACCGAAATGTGTTGTTAAACGATCAGCAAAAGTCAGTGGAGTTGGTCGTCCGCTGTAATCTTTATGCAACGGCATCAATTCATTTTGAAAAGAAGCATCATCTTTTACTTGAAGATAAATTTCTTCCAATTCTTGAAGCGGCGCACTTAAAGTTTCGGGAACAAATTTACCACCGTATTTTCCGAAATGTCCGGATGAATCCGGGAACGAATAATTTTTCTTTTCCATAACAATTAAAATATTTTATCTACTATTGGCGCTAACTGTTTTATTTTATCCAACAAAGCTTTGAATTGTGTTGGAGTTAATGATTGTACGCCATCCGATAAAGCCTTATCAGGATTATGATGTACTTCAATCATCAATCCGTCTGCACCGCAAGCAACACCAGCCATTGCCATTGGAGCAACTTTATCTCGTATGCCGATACCGTGCGAAGGATCAACAAATATCGGAAGATGCGTTTGTTTTTTAAGTACTGGAATTGCGTTCAAGTCAAGAGTGTTGCGCGTCCATGTTTCAAAAGTTTTGATGCCACGTTCGCAGAGAATGACGTTAAAATTTCCTTGAGACAAAATGTATTCCGCACTCATTAATAAATCTTCTATTGAAGCCGCCATGCCGCGTTTAAGAAAAATTGCTTTCTGTGTTTGTCCGACCTTTTCAAGCAACGAATAATTCTGCATGTTGCGCGCGCCAATTTGAATGATGTCTGCAACTTCAATTACTTGTGGGAGTGTTTCGGTATCTTTCGCTTCGGTAACAATGTGAAGTCCGAATTCTTTTTTTACTTCGGCAAGAAGTTCCAATCCTTTTTCTTTCATTCCTTGAAATGCGTAAGGACTTGAGCGAGGTTTGTATGCACCGGCGCGGAAAAATTTTATTCCCATTTCTTTTAATTGTCCGGCAATGTCAAATAGTTGGTCTCGGCTTTCAACGGAACAAGGTCCGGCAATAATTTGCAAGGAGCCGTCACCAATTTTATCACCATCGAAATCAATTACTGTGTCTTCAGCTTTCATTTCCCGGCTGCAAAGTTTGAACTTTTTAGAAACTCGCATCGCGTCAACAACGCCGTCCATCAGTATGAAATCGTCGGTAGAAAGGTTTCTCGTTTCGCCGGTGATGCCGATGGCTATTTTAGAATCGCCATAAATGATGTGCGAGCTGCATTGGTTTTCTTTAGCTTTATCACGCACGCTGGCAACTTGTTCCTCCGTTGCGTTAAGGTTCATTACAATTAACATTTATTTACTCCTTAGTTGATTTATTATTTGAAAAAAACATTCCATTTTGTCGTGATCTTTTTTGCCCGGAGATATTTCAAGCGATGAGGAAACATCAACGGCGTAGGGATTAATTTTTGTGAAAATCTCTTCAACATTCTTTTCCGATACACCGCCGGCAATAATTACTCTTTTTCTAAGTGATGGAGGAATGATATTCCAATCGAATGTTTTTCCGGTTCCACCAAATTCATTTTGAGAAAAAGTATCGAACAAAAAATTCGTGCACGGATATTCTTCAAGAGTTGAGAAGTTAAAACCTTCCTCGATTCTAAAACTTTTTATCGAAGGTAGCATAAGTTTTGAGATCATCTCCGGTTTTTCATCTCCGTGAAGTTGAATTAAATTCAGTTTTGCTGTTGCAGCGATGCGGTTTATTTCATCCTCGGTTTCATTTACAAAAACTCCAACTTTCAAAGTGAAGGCAGAAAGTTTTTGCGAAGTCACTTTTGCGGTTTCGGGAGAAATGTATCGCTTGCTCTGTTTATAAAAAATAAAACCTAGAGCATCTGCACCAAGTTGTTCGGCGAGCAAAGCATCGTCAATATTGGTTATACCGCAGATTTTAACTTTCATACTTGCACCAGCATTTAAATTCTTCTATTGCAGTATTGATATTTTCTTGCCGCATAAAATGTTCCCCGACTAAAACAGCATTTGCTTTTATCTGTTTCAATTCCAAAATATCTTGTTGACTTGTTATTCCACTTTCAGAGACAAAGATAATCTCTTCGTTAAAAGATTGGCGTAGATTGATGGAAGTTGTCAGACTAACTTCAAACGTTTCGAGATTGCGGTTATTCACTCCAATAATCTTATTAATATTTTGGTCAATCTTTTCAAACTGCTTTGCTGAGTGCAATTCCAGCAACACCTCAAGACCGATTTCTTTAGCACATAAAGTTAATTCAGCTATAGCTGATTTATCAAGCGCTTCGCAAATAAGTAAAATGGCATCAGCTCCAAACGCCTTTGCCTGGTGGATTTGCATTTTATCTATGATGAAATCTTTACGCAAGAGCGGAACTGTTTTTATTTGTGCAATCTCATTTAAAAACTTAATATTTCCTTGAAAAAACTTCTCATCCGTTAAAACTGAAATTGCATCAACTTTGTTTGCGAAATAAGTTTTAGCAATCTCCAAATGGTTAAAATCCTCTTTCAAAATTCCTATTGAAGGAGAAGCTTTTTTTATTTCGGCGATCACTGCAATTGCTTTTTCTTTTTTTAAGGAAGAAGTAAACGAAAGTGTCTTCTGCGAATAGAATTCAAAATCTCTAAATGAAGAGACGGAGAATTTCCTTTTCAGTTCTTCAACTTCTTGTTTCTTTTCGGCAAGAATGTTTTCAAGAAAATTCATTATGCGAATTCCTTCAGCGCAATTAATTTATCATAAGCTTTGCCGGAAAGAATTGAGTTTTCTGCTGCTTGTTTGCATACTTCCAGATCATTAGAAAAATTCGCAGCATACAAAGCCATTGCAGCATTGGCACAGATGGTGTAAAAAGCTCCATTACACATTTTATCTCTTAGAACAGTCAAAATGATTTCAGCGTTTGTTTTCGCATCTGCGCCGGCAAGTTCTTCCACGAAGACTTTCGGATAGGAAAAAGTGTCATTTGAAATTTTATAATTCTTTGTCCCGTTGGTTTTATCATACTCATAAACATTGGTTTCGCCGTTCAGTAAAATTTCATCAAACCGGTTATCTGTGCAAACGAAGCAGACTTTTTCAAATCCCAAATATTCCGCAGCAGAGCACATCAATTCTGCGGCTTGGTTATTGAATGTTCCGATGAGTTGATGTTTTACTCCTGCCGGATTTGTTAAGGGTCCAAGCATATTGAAAATAGTTTTCATGCCGAGTTCTTTTCTTACCGGGGCGGCATGTTTCATCGCCGGATGAAAGTTTGGTGCAAATAAAAAGGTTATCCCGATTTGGTGTAACGCTTTCTCCGATTGTTCGGGAGATAAATTAATATTGATGCCAAGTTCTTGCAAAACATCGGCGCTGCCGCAAAGACTCGAGATTGATCTGTTGCCGTGTTTGGCAACGCTTACACCCGCTCCGGCAACTACAAACGCTACCGCAGTGGAAATATTAAATGTTCCCGAATTGTCTCCACCGGTTCCACAAACATCAATTGTTGTGTTGCCGTTCATTTTAATTTTAGTCCCTTTTTCTCTCATCGCAGAGGCAAAACCGGCAACTTCTTCGGATGATTCCCTTTTAGATTTTAACGCGATTAACAATCCAGCCAAATGAGAACCGTTCACCTCACCATTCATAATGCTGTTCATTGCTATGAACGATTCGTTAAATGAAAGATGCTGTTTAGTGATTACTTTTTCTAAAATATCTTTTATCATAGCGATAACCAGTTTTTAATAATTGTTTTTCCTTCGACGGTTAAAATTGATTCGGGGTGGAATTGAATTCCTTCTATCGGAAAAGTTTTATGGCGAACACCCATAACAACTCCATCATCTGTTTGTGCGGTAATCTCCAGCGAAGAGGGAAGTGATTCTTTTTCAATAATGAGAGAATGATACCGCGTAGCTTCAAAATTATGCGGAACGTTTTTAAAAATAGTTTTATTGTCGTGCTGAATGAGTGAAGTTTTTCCGTGCATCAATTGTTTTGCTTTTATGACTTTTGCGCCGAACGAAATACCGATCGCTTGATGACCAAGACAAACGCCAAGCACCGGAACCTTTTTCCCGAATTTTTGAATCACAGTAAGAGAAATGTTCGAGTCTTCCGGTCTGCCAGGTCCAGGAGAAACAATAATTTTATCTGGATTCATTTCTTCAATTTCTTGCTCGGTAATTTCATCATTCCGTTTTACAAGAATATTTTTTTCAAATCTACCCACAAGCTGCACAAGGTTGTAGGTGAACGAATCGTAATTATCAATTACTAATATTTTCATCAATCACCTCTGCATATTGTAATGCGTTAAGCAG
>Ga0209417_1002629_pt1 | contig 26786 bp, 48 predicted proteins | sample RifGroF2_FD_184002 | JGI IMG/M metagenome (GOLD analysis project Ga0209417, IMG submission 184002) | Groundwater microbial communities from Rifle, Colorado, USA - Groundwater F2 (SPAdes) (version 2) | ecosystem: Environmental > Aquatic > Deep subsurface > Groundwater | place: Rifle, Colorado... | reverse complement strand
TCGCCTCGCCCGGTTGCGGCGAGTCCTGGGCGAAGCGGACGCGGCGGGCGCGTCAGCACGGCTCCGATCCTATCCGCTCGATCACGACGCGGTGCTTGGTGGTCGCGACGTGCAGCTCGCCCGCGCTAGTCAGCGACTCCGCGACCTCGGCCGTGGACGGGTCCCTGTCGAGCCAGCAGCCGGGCGTGAGGCAGCGCAGGCGATACGGGCGCTCGGGCATGTCCTCCGGCCCGATCTCGCGGATGATCTCGGTCATCACGACACCTCCACCGTCACGTCGGGGAGCGCGCCCGTCATCGGCGGCGTCGGAGCAGTGCGCTGATTGATCGCCCGCACGACCGCCTCCATCGCCTCATCGAATGACTTGCCCTCGAAGTGCGTCGGCTCGCCCGGCCAGGCGACGTAGATCGTGTAGGCCGGGCTGGGCTCATTCTGTGAGCCGTAGTGCCACCAGTCGATTTCCACGCAGTACGACACATCGCTGTAGCCGTGCGCGAGCAGCGTCGCGCGCACCGTCCTGTAGACTTCCGTCAGCTTGATCGTGGTCATCATCGTTCTCCTGTCCTGGATGGATGGTCCATGACCCGGACTATAGCACGACGTACCGTCACGTCAAGTGTGTTATTTTGACCCGTCGGGTGTCCTGGGCGCGGGCGTTCGCGAGCCCGACCAGGCGCACCCGCCGCATCGCCAGCACCCGATCGCGACGTGACACGCCGCGCCATCGGGCCGCCCCGCCCTTGCGTCCCAGCGTCTGCGCCGCCGCCCGCGCCCGGTTGACGAATCCCCTGACCTGCCGCCATGTCTTCTTCGCCATGCCGGGACTGTAGCAAATCGGCGCTTGACTTGTCAACGGGGCGCTACGTAGAATCGGGGCACAGGAGGAGGCCATCATGAACCTCGCGCTGCTGATCCTCTCGCGTCTCTGGCGCTTCTCGCGTCGCGCCGCCCTCTGGACGCTGCCGATGCTCGTCGTGCTCATGGCGGGGTGCACTGCTGCCGACACCGACACAGCGCGGGAGCGCGCCATCTTGGAGTCTCGCCTCGACAACGCGCGGTCACATTCGCGCCGCATGTACGAGGCGTGGCACGACGCGAGGCGGCGCCTCGCCCACGTCTGTCCAGAGCAGTTCTCGGGGCCAGCCACGGCCTCGGCCCCGACGACGAATCAGCGTCTTCCGCCACTCGCGCCGGACGATCTGTTACGCTACAATCGCTGCGCGGAAGCGGCGAGGCTGAAATGACCGCCAGATTCCTCCCTGGACTCGTGGGTGTCCTGACCGGCCTCCTCGTGACCGTGGTCTGGCTCACCGGCCTCGTCACGGGCTCCGTCGCATTGCGTGTCGGCTCGACGCGCGCCGAGATGCAGTGGACGATCCCGGGCGCATCCTCGTGGATCGCAACGTGGGGCACGTTTACGCAGCCCTGGGTCGTGGAGCAGATCGGCGAGCGCAACTTCAAGGTCCACCACCTGACGCCAACGACCCTCGATCGGTTGCGTCGAGACCGTGTCCCCTTCCGCGTCTGGTCGGGCGATCATCCGCACAATACGCGAGAGATCAAGGCGCGCGTGGTCGGCACGGACCGCATCGAGTATCTGATCGGCGAGGCGCGGTGGGGGACGGATATTGCGGCGCTGCTGGATCAACTGCGCGCGGTCTCCATGACGAAAGGGAAAGTGATGCTTCTCCCCGGAGCTTACACGCCGGGATTTCAGCGCTTCGCCATCGCACTCTGGCAGCCGCCACCGGGCGCACGGAGACTCTACCTGCAGTCACTCGACCTGAGTCAGAGTTGGCCGCAATGACGCCCCGCGCCGACTTCGCCTGTCTCTCTCGTAAGTGCCGGAGCGACTCCGGCGAGGCACCCGTGTATGAGTTGCCCGTCACGGCGACCTCGTGCCCGGTCTGCCGCTCAAAGCGCGTGCAGCGCATCTGGACGCCGCCCGCCGTCCTCCGCGGCGCTCAGCCCGAGCCGGTCAACTTGCGCTCGTCCTCCATGGCGACGAATCTCGACCGGCTGGCGGCGCCAGAACTCGAACGTATGGAGCACCGGGAAAGTGCGGCGAAGGACGCGCGCACCTCCGGGCGCGTCGGGGAAGGCTTCGCGGTGCCGCTGAGCCAGATCCCCGCGACCCTCGCCAAGTTCGGCGGCCGCGCACAGGCCGTGCAGATTCCGGGTGGCGCGGCGAACGTGACGCCGGGGCAGTTCCACGCCGTGCAATCACAGATGACCGGGCCGAAGCCGGCGCCGGGGTCGCTGCACGATACGAAATGGACGATCCGAGGCGGGAAGGCGGTGAAGCGGTGAGCCGACGCTACTACACTGGAGACCCCGAGCGCGTGAGCACGGAGCCGTCCGCCCTCGCCAAGTTCTTCGGCATCGTCGGTCTGGTGGCGTGGGCGTTTGGCCTGGCCCTCCTGATCTTGGCGACATTCGTGATGCACGATTCGCAACTCGGCGTGATCGTCGCACTCGGCTGGTTCGCGCTGAGCTTCCTGTCGTTCTACATCGCGATCGAGGCAGAGCGGTGAGCCGAGAGCAGGCGTTCGCGCGAGCCTTCGCGAATCTTCTCGTCTCGGTGCGCCTGAATGACGTGACGCTCTACGCCTTCCCGAGATTGCTGCGACTCGCCGGAGCGCAATATCCGCGTGAGGAGGCGGCGCTGAGAACGCGCGTCTGGTGAAACGATTCGGCCTGACAACTTCCTTTACATTCCCGCCCCGTCCGGTCTAGACTCATGCCGTGCGGATTCCGACCATCCCGGACGGTCGCGGGGCCGAGACCGCTTTCCAGGACAGGAAAGCGCTCTACATCAACACCCTGAGGGAGTGCGAGGTCTCGCGCGAGGACCGCGCCGCGACCGCCAGTAGCCTCAAGACGGCCTTCCTCACGGGCTCGCTCAGCGCCGCCAGCGTCCGCTACAACAAGCTGAAACAGCACGGGATGAGCGTGGCGAGCGCGCTCTACTCCCCGGAGAGCGTGCGCTTTTCGCCCTATCTCCCGCCGCATTACCACATGGACGCCTACCTGGCGCGGATGCCCGCCGTCCGGGATGCGCTGGAGGCGGTCTGGAGCGCGTCGGACGCTGGCGCCGTGTTCAACATGGGTGTGCGCGCCGCGTACTACACGGACTGCGTCACCTTCAAGGTGCTCACGAGCAACGGCGCGCCGACCGTGGCGCTGATCTCCGATCCTGGCGACCTCGGCGTCTGGGAGGAGATCAGCGACGACTTCGTGCATCAGGAGGCGCTCTGCCACTGGTACTCGATGAGTCTCCCCGCCTTCTGGCGCCTGATCTCCGGCAAGCCCGCCTCGATGCGCGAGCGCCTCTGGGCCATCGCCCAGGAGCACCGTTCGCGCCGGCCCTACGGGCGCGATGACGCGCTACCGCCCACGGTCGAATCGCTGATCGTGTTCTCGACCTCGCCGACGATGGCCGGCGAGGCGAACGTGGCGGGCCTGGACGCGACGATGGCGAAACCCCAGGTCGCGGCCGACGTCGTGCGGCTCGCGGAGCTCTGGATCTGGGACGACGCGCTGGCGGACTACCGCGTCGTCACGTTCCTCTTGCCGACCGAGACGATCGTCCGCGACACGGGCAATCCGCTCTTGCCGGGCGAACATCCGTTCTACCCGCTGACGCTCGACCCGGTGCCGGGGTACGTCTGGGGCCTGGCCCCGATGCGCTATTTGATCGGGCTCCAGAACTGGCGCGAGAAGAAAATGTTGTCGATGGACGATCGGGACGAGAAGCAGATCGACCCGCCGCTCGTCCTGCTCGGCTTCGGGAACCTCGTGGACAACGAGAAGGCCAAGGCGTTCCGGAAGGCCGGCGGCACGCTGGCCGCGAACAACCCCGGCGCGGACGTCAAACCCGTGATCCCGCCCCCGATCCCCGATCCGCTCTACATGATCGACGCGATCGACCGGATGTGGGAGAACATGGAGTCGCTCCCGACCGGGGCCGGCGCCCGCGGGCTCGGGCCAGCGAGTGCCGAGGACGACCTCATGGCGAAGGCGCTGCTGTCCTCCGGCCCCACGCTCAACCGCGCGATGCTGGTGGAGCGCTGCATCGAGCGCGTCGCCACGGCGCTGCTGCGGCTCGAGCGGCGCCGGAAGGAGCGCCCGCTGTTCACCACGGAGGGCGAGCGCTTCTATCTGTCGCAGATGCCGGCCGCCCTGGCCGCGCGGGTCTGGGCGCACTCGGCCTCGCCGATCTTCGCGCAGCAGATCATGAGCAAGGCCCTGGCCGCGCGTCAGACCGGGGACATCACCGGGGAGGACTTCTTGGAGTTCCTCAACCTGCCGGGGCTCGACCTCCTGCGCCCGAAGGCGCGGCGCATCGCCGAGGCGCAGGCCGAGCATCAGGACAAGGTGATGCAGGTCGCCAAGCTGAAGGCCCTGAAGAAGTAGCATGATCCCGGCCTGCGATGCCTGGGCGGAGATCCGCCGGGCGATTGCGGCGCATCCCCAGAAGGGCTCGTTCCTGGACGTGGGCGGACGCGATGGACGGCACGCGGCGCTCGCCGAAGGGTTCCGCGATTACACGATCCTCGACCTCGAGCCGCACGGGCTCTATGACCAGATCCGCGGGGACATCTGCGCGCTCGAGCCGGATCTGCTGCCAGACGGAACCATCGACGTGCTCTTCAGCACCGACCTGCTCGAGCACGTCACCGACCCGCCCGCCGCCGCGCGGACCATCGGTCGGCTCCTGAAGCCCGGCGGCCTCGCGATCACGCAGACGCTGTTCGCCTGGGACTATCACCCGCGCCCGGTCGATTACTGGCGCTTCACGCACGCCGGGCTGGCCTACCTCTTCGAGCAGTACGGCGGGCTCCGTACCGAGCTGGCCGCCTACGATGCGGCGCTGCGTCTCGAGGATCTTCGCGGCTCCGGGCTCCTGGACCGCGCCGGGATCGTGCGCCGCCGGCTGGTCAAGCGCAAGGTGCTCCACATTGGGCGGAAACCATGATCCGGCCCGCGCGGCCACCACCCGTCTCCTGACCTTCAAATCGGCCTGTCAACCTTTTCCTTGACACACCCTGACAGGTCAGGGTACAGGTAAGGGCGTATGCAACGTTTGGGCCGTTACCACGCCCGCAGCGTGCGGAAGAACGTCGCCAAGGCCCGCACGTCGCGCTGGGCCGGGGGCACCCGGCAGACCGCGCGGCGGATGCCGCGGGGCCGACGATGAACGGCGCGACCGGCCCGACTGCGCCCGCGACGACGCCCGCTGATAACTCCGGCCTGCACGTTCGCGGGAAGATCCAGGTCAACATCGCGCTCAAGACGCTGACGCAGGCCGTGCAGCTCCTCGGCGCCGAGACCGAGGACGGACGAATCGTGCTCGAGGCGCTGGCGAAGCTCAGCAAGCAGTTTGGCGAGGCGGCGCAGGATCTCACGCGGCAGGAGATCGCGATGATGGCCGAGAACGCCGCGCCCGCGGGGCCGACCCCGGCCGGCGGGATGAGCGACTTCCGGCAGATGACGCAGCAACGCATGCCCCCGGCGATGATGGCCGGCGGGCCAGGAGGGTAGTCATGGGTGATGGACTCGTCGGACCGCAGCGCTACCCCATAAGGGATCCGAAAAGCAACTCGAAGCGCAACGGCCGGATGGTGAATTCGCCCAGGTACGCCGACATGGGCGGCCTCACCGGCCCCGGCAAGCTTCCGGCCGGCGGCGACTTCGTGCCCGAGGCGCCGACCGGCGTCAAGAGCGCGAAGAAGACTTCGGCACGCAGCCAGGAGGGCTAAGCCGTGGCGAACGAACAGGTCGATATCCGCGCCGTCCTGATGGAGGCGCTCGACAACGACCCGGAGACGCGGCCGAAGTTCCGGGCGCTCGTCAAGCAGAAGTTCCCGAAGGCGCCGATTCCCGAGGTTGACCTCGATCAGCGCTTCGAGGCGCACAAGACGGAGCTACGGCAGGAGCTGGAGGCCGAGCGCCTCGCGCGCAAGAAGGACAAGGACGCGGCCGATCTGGCCGCCGCCCGCCGCGCCGTCATGGAGGACCCAGAGCTCCGCATCACCGAGGACGAGATCCCCGAGGTCGAGAAGATCATGCAGGATTCGACACTCGGGCCGATCGCCTCGCACAAGGCGGCGGCCATGCTCTACCGCAGCATGCAGGCCGTGGCGACGCCGCGGCCGTTCGCCCTGACGGCCGACGTGCCCGGGATGGGGGCCAGCGCCGAGCAGTACAAGGGCATTCTCGACGACCCGCAGAAGTGGCGGGGCGGCCGGATCGAAGAGATCGTCAACGACTTCCGCAACGGCCGGGGTCACAAGTGGCCGGTGGCCTGACATGCAGCAAGGAGGCGCGCCCATGCGTCGGATGATCGCACTCGTCACGTTCACGCTCCTCCTGCTCGGCGCCGCGGCGCCGGCCCTCGCCCAGGTCCGCGCCCCGGTCGGTCCGGGCGGGCTGCTCTACTGGGACAATGCCACGCGGTCGTATGCCAACGACCGCACGACCCAGCACAAGCTCCTCGGCCTGCTGATCCCGCCGTCGCTCATGGCGACGCAGCCGGTGCCCAACACCACGAGCATCTGGCCGACCTCCGCGCCGATCAGCGTCAAGATCATCGGGCAGTTGACCACCCTGACGACCGTGCAGGCCGCGCTCGGCATCAACTACGGCTCCGGCGCGACGCTCTCGCTCATCAACAGCGCCGCGTTGACGAGCGCGAACGAAGGATTCAGCGACGCGCCCTTTGAGCTGACGGTCTATCTCGTGCCGCTGGCGACGACCTCGGCGACGCCGAACATGGCGAACTCGCTCTGGATGCAGGCCAGGTTCGCGACCCGTGGGCTGACCAATGCCAACGCCGGCCAGGTCGAATACACGGCGCGCGTGCTGGGGACCTCGGTGCTCGCTTCCCCGACCGAGTTGAACATCTACTGGCGCTGGCTCGGCGCGGCCGTGACGGGCGGTAGCAGCGTGCTCCGCGTCCACTCGACCCAGGTCAAGATCGGACTGTAAGGCATGACGCTCTCCCGCGCCTGGTGGGTGCCGGTGGCCGGGGCGCTGCTCGCGCCCCTCGTCACCTGGCTCCCGATGCTCGCCCACGAGTACCCCGGGCTCGGGCTGCCCGTCTACGCGCCGCCCATCGGCATCGACCTCTGGCAGAGTCAGGTGTTCTGGGCCGTCGCGTTCGCCGCCGTCGGCGCCGCGCTCTGGGTCCGTGACCGCTGGCTCGGCGTGCTCCTCTGGCTCCTCGCGGGCAATCTCCTGATCCGCGGCTCGCTCTTCGACGGCTCGCACTTCGCCGTCGTGCTGTTCGGCGTGCTCGCGCTGGTGGCCCTCCGGCAGACGCCGCGCGTCTGGCACGGGCGCCTGCGCCTGATCCTCGCAGTCTCCGGCATGGTCCAGGTCGCGTACATGCTCCAGCAGGCGGTGCTCCACTACGATCTCCTCTGGGGGCCGGTGGTAGGCGGCGTGCTCGTCGCCAAGGTGCAGCCGCTCGGCACCCTGGGGACCGTGGACGCGGCGAGCGCCTACGTGGCGATCACCGCGCCGCTGATGCCGCTCTGGGCGCTCCCGTTCGGCGTCTGGGCGATCTGGGAAGGGCGCTCGCTGACCGCGATCGCCGCGTTCGGCGTCGGCCTCCTGGCTCGCTGGCTCATGCAGGAGGACCGCCCGCGCGTGCGCGCTGTCGGCCTCGCGGCGGCGCTCCTGACGCTCGGCGGCGCCGTCATCGCGGTCGGGCTCTGGAAGCACGCGGTCTCGCCGACCATCCCGGGCTGGGGCACGGTGACCGGGCGCCTCACGATCTGGGCCTTCGCGCTCTCCGACTGGTGGACGCAGGGGCTGTTCCACGGCTTCGGGTTGTCCTCCTGGTCGCTCCGCATCCCGATGCTCCAGCAGCAGGCCGGCGTGCTGCCGAACGGGGAGCTGTGGGCGCAGGCGCATTCCGAGCCGATCCAGGTCGCCTACGAGACCGGCGTCCTCGGGATGGCCGTCCTCGGCGCCTGGCTCCGCGACCACTGGCGCGCGTGGCAGTCTCCCGCGTGGGGGCCGGCGCTTGGCGCGCTGGCGGTCTCCACGCTTGGCTTCTTCACGTTCCACGTCGTCTCGACGGCCTTGCTCGGACTGGTGCTGTTCGGCCTCGCGTCCGCACAGACGGCTGAGGCCCACGGAGGGTAACCACAATGGCTCTGCTCGGCGGAATTTTCTCCGGGGCATCACAGGCGCAGCAGGACGAGCTGCAGGCCGTCACCCGCTACGCGGCCGTGCCGGCGTGCATCGTCCAGATCTACCAGTTCGACGGGTGGCTGTCGGCCGCGCTCTCGCAGGCCAAGATGGTCACCGGCGGCATGACGTCGATCGTCGTGCCGGTCCAGGGCGCGCCGCTGACGACGGCCGCGGCCATGGACTTCACGGGCTCCTTCTCCGCGCCGTCGGGGCAGACCGGGATCAAGCAGGCCAGCGGCGTTCTCAAGGGCGTCATCGTGCCGATCGGGTTCCAGGGCATGGAGGGCATCATCCAGGACAACGCCGCCCTGATCCCGCTGGTCGAGGCGCGGATGAACGACGCAGGGAACCAGGTGGCGGACTACCTGTCGAGCCAGGCGTGGACGAACACGTCCGACATAAACATCAACATCACCGGCTGGCCCGCGATCGGCAGCGCGACGAACACCTACCTCGGCCTGGACCGCACGGTCGAGACCTACATGCAGGCGTGCCTCCGCACCGGCGGGGCGATCACGCGGCAGATGATGCTCGCGTCGATCATCGACGGCATGCAGTTCGGCCTCGGCGAGATGCCGAACGTCGGATTCCTCTCGGTCGGCGACTGGTACGCGCTCGCCGCCGACTTCATCGCGGACGAGACCTATCAGGTCCAGCCCGGGACCGGCTTCGACAAGTCCGAGGGCCGCGGCGGGTTCACGGCGCTCAGCGTCGCGGGCGTGCCGCATTTCATGAGCACCAGGCTCGCGAACGGCACCGCGTACCACTACAACACGCGCTACGACCACATGTACATTCACCAGATGGCGCCGTTCGCGTTCACGGGCTTCGCCTCGACGCTGCCGGCGCTGTCGATCGGCTACATCGGCTGTCTGGTCGCGATCCTCGAGCACGTCAACGTCAAGCCCCGCACTGTCTGCGTGACCTCGAGCCTGACGGGCGGGATGACGGTCACGGCCGCGCCGTAACGCCGTGGGGAGGTCTGATGCCCACGACCGGAGCCGTCGCCAGCATCACGGCCGGCGCGGTGAGCCACGCAGTGAGCGCGACGCTGGCCGCGACCTACGAGGTCGGCGGCGCGCCCTCCTGGCCCACGGCCTGGGGGATCGGTAGCAAGAGCGCCGCGGGCTTCACGCTGACCTTCGCCGCCCCGGCCCCGGCGGGCGGCGCGGTCTTCGACTGGACCGCGCGGTGGTGAGATGCCCGTAGCCGGGGCCGTCGCCACGATCCCCGCGGCCGCGACGTCGCACGCGGTCTCGAGCCTCAACCTCTCCACGCCCTACGAGATCTCCGGCGCGCCCTCCTGGGTCACCGCGTGGAGCGTCGGCGCCAAGACCGCGAGCGGCTTCACGCTGACGTTTGCGGCGCCCTGCCCGGCCGGCGGCGGCACGTTCGACTGGCTCGCGCGCTATCCGTCCGTCTCGGGGGGCGGCACCGCGACGCTGGCCGACTATCTGGCCGAGCTGCGGAGGCTCCTCCACGACGAGAACGATAACTTCTGGTCCGCCGCGGACAAGACGGCGTACATCAACGCCGGAATCCAACGCCGCGATCTGGACAGCGGGCAGAACCGCGTGCTCATCAGCAAGACACTCACCGCGGGGACGGCGCTCTACAACTTCTCCGATCTGAGCAACGACGCCGTGTTCGACGTAATCGGTATCGCGGTCATCAACGGCTCCACGCGCATCCAACTGAATCAGTACAGCTACAGCGAGCTGAGCGTGGCCGCGCGGGCCTGGACCACGTATCAGTCGCTGCCGCGCGCCTTCGCCCGCTACGGGCCGAGCCAGGTCTACCTCGCGCCGATTCCGGTCAGCGCCTACGTCTCGGAGTGGGACTGCTGCGTGTACTCCGATCCGCTCGTGGCGCCGACGGACGTGGACCCGCTCCCGTTCCCGTACGTCAAGCCCGTCGCCTACTATGCGGCGTACGAGGCCAAGCTCTACGAGCGCGCGTTCGACGAGGCCGAGGGGTTCCTCGCGCAGTACCAGCAGCAGCTCCAGGTGGCCCTGACGGCGCGAGTCGGGACGGTGCCGAGTCTCTACAGTGGCGTGGTGCGGGTGTGAGCCGCGGGGGCCCGTGTCCGCTGTTTCATCCCGGGCCAGGAGACGCGCCCTGTCCGGACGTCTCGTCCGGCACCATGGCGGTCACGAGCCAGCCCGAGCGTAGCACGCCATGAGCATGACGCCAAGGATGTTGCAGCAGCGCGGCGGTGGCGCACGGCGCCCGTCCGCGGGGCCGCGCTGGCAGGAGTTCGAGGCGTTCCGGCGGGGGATGAACCAGGTCGATGCGCGCACGGCCATCGCCGATGATGAGGCGTACTGGCTCGAGAACATGATCCCGATCGGGGCGGGCGCGCTCCAGGTCCTGAACGGGCCGGGTGACGCCGTCGCGACCATCAGCGTCGGGATCGCCTCGCTCTGGGGCTTCACGCTGAACGGCGCGCCGGTGCATATCGCGATCAACCGGGACGGCTCGGTGACGCAGGTCACGCCAGGCGGGGCGACGACGAACGTCGCGACGGCGAACAGCGTCGATCCGAGCGACGCCGTCTGCACGATCTGGCGCGGCACCACGATCCTGATCCTCTCCTCGCTCGGCTACGTTTCCTGGGACGGCACGACGTTCACCGTGATCTCGACGACGCAAACCGGCGCCGCGCTCGTGGTGGGGCAGGGGCGCGCCTGGCTCATCAGCGAGCGCACGATCACCTACACGGCGCCGAACACGTACAACGACTTCACGGCCGGGAACGGCGCGGGCTCGACGATCCTGACGGACGAGGCGTTCGACGGGAACGTCGTCGCGGCGGTCTCGGCCCTCGAGCAGATCTGGCTCGTCGGCAACGCCTCCGTGGAGGCGCTGTCGAATGTCTCCTCCTCCGGGACTGCGCCGAACGTGGTCACGGTGTTCGCCCTGACGAACATCGTCCCGACGATCGGCACGACCTCGCCGCAGTCGCTCCGCGGGTACTTCCGCGCGCTCACGTTCCTCGCGCCCTACGGGGCCTACGCGCTCTCCGGGGTGACGCCGCAGCAGCTCTCGGAGAAGCTCGACGGCCTGTTCCCGTCCCTGACCATTGACGACACCGTGTCCGCGTGCGTGGCGATCGTCAAGAACCTCCTCTGCCTGATCTACCGGGTCCAGTACACGGGCCAGGCGCTGGCGAACGGGGCCGGGCCGATCTCGCTGCTCCTCGTGTTCAACAAGGGCCGCTGGTGCCTGGCCTATCAGGGCGCGGTGACCTGGGTCACGACGCTGATCGTCGGGGGCGTGGCGCAGGCGTGGGCCACGGACGGCACCACGATCTTTCGCCTGTTCGGCGCGGCGGATACGGTGGACGTGACGGCGAAGATGGTGTCCAAGCTCCACAGCTTCGGCTCCTCGATGAGCGGCAAGTTCGTGACGCGCGCCGCCGTCGAGGTCGAGTCCTCGCGGCCGATCAGCCCGACGCTGACGATCGACTCGCTCTACAAGAGCGAGGCGGTCACGCTCACGACCACGGCCGAGCTGACGTGGCAGACGACGGCGGGCGGGATCATCACGTTCATCAACGCGGGCGGGCAGGACCTCGCGTGGCAGACGCAGGGGCCGACCGCCTCGCGCGTCCGGAGCGCGATGTACGGCACCTACATCGGCTGGACCTATCAAGTCACCGGGCCGCCGCACCGCATCCAGAAGTTCGCGCTCGAAGTCGTGCCGGCCCGGGTGACGGAGACGAGGCAAAAATGAGGCGCTGGGGACTCGCCGCACTGCTCGTCGTCGGACTGCTGACGCTGCTGTTCCGGCCGCCCGCGCTCCTCGGCCAGTCGGGCGGGCCGTTCATTCGCGCGACGTGCTCGCAGATCAACAGCCCGACGACGGGCGAGTCGGTCTGCTTCAACTCGACGCGCGGCGAGTGGCAGACATGGACCGGCAGCGCGTGGGTCGCGATTTCCGGGGCCAGTAACAGCGTCATGAACGGCGTGCTGTTCGTCACGGCGACCGGCACGACGACGAACGCCGGGTTTCTGTTCGACGGGACCAATCTCTTCCTCCCCTCCGGCGGCGTCGTCAACTGGGCGAACGGTGACGTGACGCTCACCCACAGCGCCAATGCCCTGACGCTCGCGGGCGGCCCCCTCCTCCTCCCCGACGGCACGGCAGCGGCGCCGAGCGTGGCACGAGACACCGACCCGGCAACGGGAATGTATTTCCTTGGGACGGTGCCCAATACTGTGCTTGCTTTTGCCACAGAGGGCGTACAACGGCTAACCATCTCAGCTACTGTTACCACTTTCGATGCTCTGCGAATGGGAATCAGCACTGGAGACGTCTGGCTCTCTCGCGCCGCCGCCGGCCACGCGAAAGTCACGACGGATGGGAGCACGCTGGGGACGTGGAGCGCCTCGGTCCTCTACGCCGATGGGGCCAAGGTCACCGCCGGCTCGGGCACGGGCGTCACCGTCAACGAGACCGCCACCGTGCGATCGGTCGTCTACAAAGTGACCGTCCTCTCGACCAACTGCATCGCCGCCGCCGTGACCTGCGATCTCACCATCGCCACACTCCCGGCCAAGACGTTCCTCAAGAGCGTGTTCGTGGACCTCACGACGACCTACGCCTGCACCGCGACCTGCACGACCGCGACGCTCTCGGGCACGCTCGGCACGACTGCGGGCGGCACGCAACTGCTGGCCTCGATGGACCTCGACGCCGCGACCACGCAGTTCGGCGACGCGGACGCGGAGCTCGGCGCCACGATGAACGCCGCCGCCCGGAGCGCGAACGGCGCGCTGTTCAACGGCGTGCTGATGTCGTGGAGCGCGACGACGACGGTGACGTACCGGATCACGAGCGGCACGGGCAACCTCGGGGACGGGGCGGCGACGAACCTGAGCCAGGGGGCGATGGTGTTCTACCTCGTCACGGAGGTGTTCCCATGATCCGCTGGGCGCTCGCCGTGCTGCTGCTGGCCGCGCCCGCCTGGGCCGGCTCCTTCACGATCACGACGACGCCCGAGCAGGACCGGGCGCTCGCGGCGCGCGCGACCCGCGAGGGCATCACGGTGGAGGCGCTGGTGCGCGGACACGTGCTGAATGGCCTCGTGAATCCGGCGCGCGCCGCGCTGGAGCAGCAGCGCGAGCGGACGTACCGCGAGAAACTCGACGTCTTGCCGCCCGCCACGCGCGCGCGCGTCCTGCAAGAGCTGGGCGTGAGCGAATGATGAGGCGGCCCGGGCTGAGGCTCCTGCTAATCGCGCTCCTCCTGGTCGGGTGCGCCGCGCCAGCGTGGCAGAAAGCGCCCGTCACCGAGACGCCCTACGACCAGCAACTCGACGAGCTGAACGCGCAGCTCTGCAAGGAGCGCGGCGGCCAGTGGGTCCGCGTCGATCCCGGCGGGCGGTGGGACTGCCTCGTCGTGAACCGGCCATGACGCAGCTCGACGCGCTCCGCCAGGCCGTCCTCGAGTGCCAGCAGTTCCCCTACCGAGCCGAGCAGCCGGGGAGCGACCTCTGGCAGAGTCCGAAAGAGACGGAGCACTACGGCAACGGCGATTGCGAGGATGCGGCGGTGTGGACGATCGCCCGCACCTGGGCGCTCGTCGAGGGCGCGGAGCTCTGCCTCGTCGCCGGCGTGCTCGCGGGCGGCGTCGGCCACGCCTGGGTCGAGCTCGTGGACGGTGCCGAGACCTGGTGGGCGGACCCGACGCCCGGGTGGGGCGCGCTCGTCCACCCGCCGGGCTGGTTCCAGGGCCGGACGCCGCGCTTCGCCTACCGCTGGAACGGGAGCTTGTTCCTCGATAAGTTCGCCTACACCACCCCCGGGAGGGTCTCGTGAACGGCGGTCTCGTCGATCGCTGGCTGGTGCGCCTCGTCGCCGTCATACTGCTCGTGGCCGGCGTCGTCCTCGCCGCGCGCGAGATCGCCGACTGGATGATCTGGCGCCGGGACGTGAACATGGCGATTCAACAACTCGCGCAACGCCTGGCCGCGCCACCGACGGGAGGGACGAAGTGATGCGACGCTACTGGCCGCTCTGGCTCCTGCTCCTGGCGCTGCCGTTCCGGGCCGATGCCACCGGCACGCTCAGTGTCCCCAACACCTTCGGCGGACTCGCCGCGGGCGCGCACAACGTCTCGCTGATCGACGACAACTTCACATCCGTGGAGAACTACGTCAACAACCGCGAAGTCACGGCGGATGTCCTCGCCAATCGCCCCGCGGCGTCCACGGCGGGCCGCTGGTACTTCGCTACGGACACCTCCACGCTCTATCTCGACACGGGCTCGACGTGGCTGACGATCTCGCAGGCCAGCACCGTGTCGGGTATCCATCGCGTGGCGAGTCTGACGGGGACGAACAACGCGGGGACGCCGGCCAGTCAGTACGACCTCACGGCCGGGGCCGTGGTGCTCCGGAATCCTACGGATGGCTCGATCATCGTGCGGACCAACCCCGGGACACTCACGGTCAATCTCGCCACGACCGGCGCCAACGGGCTCGACACGGGCGCGCAGGCAACGGCCTTCTATAACCTCTATTACATCTGGAACGGGACGACGCTCTCGACGGTCGCCTCACTCGCGGACGCGAGCGCTGGCCCGTCGCTGCCCTCCGGCTACACGTTCTGGGCCTGGGCCACCACGATCCGCTCGACGGCCTCGCTCGCCAACAGCTACGTGCGCGGCTGCCGGGTCTACTGGCAGGAGGCGCGGCAGCTCATCATCAACAGCACTGGGACCGGCGAGACGACGGTCAGCGTCGCGACGCTCACCGCGCCGAACGCGAAGAGTACCGCGTTGTTCCTGGACGCCGCGTCCGGGGGCGGCACCTCCACCACGTTCCTTCGGCTCGTGACGGGCGTCAACTTCATGCAGGCGAGCCGCTATGCGGCGGCCGGCGGCTTCAATACGCAAGTCTGGCTCCCGAACGTGGGCCAGCAATTCCTCTACCAGCGCGGGGCCGGTGACGCCTTCGATATCTGGCACGCTGGGTATGGATTCTGCGATGATTGAGCGACGTGCTGACCGGACTCCTCGCGCTGCTGCTGGCAGGAGGACTCATGGCTGACAGCCTCTTCGGTGATCTCGGCCTGGACGAGCAGACTCCGACCGTGCTCGACTTCCTCGGGCAAGAAACTCCCCTCGCGTTTCGTGCGGAGCCCGCGCTACCGACTGGCGGCCCCGTGGCCGGTGGCACCGCACCCGCAACGGTGGCCGGCGAAGGCACGACCGCGGCGGGTGAGGCGGCGGCCGGCGCGGCGGGGGGGTTGCTGCGTCGCGGCGGTGCTGAGGGTGACAGCGCGCTCCAGTCAATTCTGAGGGGACTCGACGTCGCGTCGGACCCGACGATCAGGGATCTCATCGCGAAGATGCTCTCCGGGGGAGGACCACCCGGTCTCACGATGGACCAGTTGTTTGCCGACTTCCCGCAGACGATCATCGGGCCATCCGGGCTCGGCCCGGGAGACATCGACCTCGCCACGGCCGCCGAACAGGGTTTGACAGGGGCGGAGGGCTGGTCGGGGTTGTCGGGCTCCTCCATCCTGCCGTACCTCGGTGCCGTCGGTGCTGGCCTGTCGAGCGGTGGCGAGTTCCCTGCGGCCGGCGCGGCGCAGATGGAACTCATCAATCTGCTGGCGACGTACTTCGGTGGCGGGGTCCCGGGGCTCTCCATCGCGACGGGTGTTGCGTCCGCGTTCGCGCCGAAGATCTTCGAGTCCAAGCCGTCGTCGCTCCAGAAGAAGCAGGCGAACACGCAGTTCGCCTCCGACCTCGGCAAGCAGATGATCGTCGATCTGCAAGAGGCGACGACGCCGGAGGAGCTGGCGCAGGTGCTCCAGTCCTACAGCTCCGGCCAGTACCCGGTGACGTTCCGCTCGGTCCTGGGCGGGGAGAACGTGCCCACGGTGGACCTGGACCAGATCCTCGGCCCGGACTTCAATGTCGGCGTCGAGGGCATCAACACAGGCGACCTCGGCGGGCAGATCGGGCCGTCGATCGCCAACATGGTCCGGTACAACGCGCAGCTCCTGAAGGCCGCGCAGGCCGGGGACCCGGAGGCGGTGGCGCAACTCCAGGGGCGCACCGCGCAGAAGGCGCGCTACCAATCCGGGATCAAGGCGATTCAGGACGCGGGCATTCCGCTCACGCAGGAGATGCTCCGCGGCATCTACCTGAATGCGATCGGGGACAACGCCTTCCCGTTCACCGACCGGGCCGGGGCGCTCCAGCGCGTCTCGGAGACGAACCTCATGGATCCGACGCTGGCGGGGCCGGCGTTCGCGGCGCTGAACGCCATGGGCGTCCCGATGCCGGCGGGCCAGCGCACGGCGGCCGAGACTCTGGCGCGCACGGCGGTGGGCTCGGCGGCCGGCGGCTTCACGGGTCCCGACGTCGAGCGCGCCCTGCGGGAGTACCAGACGGCGCTCGGGGCCACGGAACGCGCGGGCACGGAGGGCCTGTCCTGGGATCAGGCGCTCGAGGCGCAGCGGGCGTGGGAGGATCTGATGCGGTCGGGGAGCGCGTGATGGCCTGGACAGACAAGCCGCTCCAGCGCATCAAGGATAGCCGGCAATACCCGATCGTCGAGATCACATGGCGCGATGCTGCGTGCTACGGTGGCTGGGACTGGGTCGCTCCCTATCGCAAGAAGGGCACGAAAGAGTGCCGCAGTGTTGGCCGCCTGATTCGAGCCGACCGCAAAGAGCTTGTGATTGTCCAGAGCATTGATGCTGAAGGTCGGGTCTCCGACGGGATCAGCATCCCGCGTTCCTGGACAAGTCGCGTGAGGCGGCTCCGTGCTTGATCCGATCTTGATCGCCTCGGTCCCGCACCGGAACCTGACCGCGTTCCGGGACCTCAGCGGCACCATCGAATCCATGCACCGGGCGATCGCCCAAGCCGCCTTCGGGCTCACCGGGACGGCCTACCGCATCCTGCCACTGGGGGACGGGCGCGGGGACGCCTCCTGGCTCCAGGCGCTCCAGGCCCAGCACGAGGCGGCGGCGCAGGCCCTCAGCCTGACGCCCCCGGCGGACCTCTCGTCCTACGATCTGCGGGAGGCGGACCAGTGGGCGAGCTTTACATGGGTGCTCTCCCAGGACCTAATTCGCTTGCGGGACGCGGCGGGGGTGACCTAGGATGGGTTGGGGCGGAAAGTCGTCTTCTCGGGGCCATTCCGGCCCTCAGGCGGGGGATTAAGGCATGGCCTGGTGGGACATCGGCGGTGACCTGACGAACCTCGCACAGCGCGCGTTCGGCTCCACGCCCGAGGCCGGCTACTACATCGCGGCGCCGGCCGCAGCCGCTGCGGCGCCAGCGTCAAGCGGTGGGTGGTGGGACAGCCTCAAGAGCTTCCTCACGCCGGTCGGCGAGGGCCTCCAGGCGGCCGGCGGTGTCGCTAAGGCCGTCTCCCCGCTCGTCAATCTCGCGACCGGCGCCATGGGCATCTACGGCGGCGTCAAGGGCGCCCAGCAGCTCGCGGAGCAGACGAAGATCGCCCGGGAGTCCCAGCGGACGGGGCAGCGGATGGCCGAAGGGGCAGCCGGCGCGGCGGCCCCGCTCGTCGGCTACGGCAAGGAGCAACTGGCGCTCGTTGAGGCGGGCAAGCTCCCCGAGTCCATCGAGTCCGAAATCGCCCTCTGGATTCAGGGCGCCAAGCAGCGGGCGCGCGACTTCTACGCGCGGATCGGCCAGGGCGACTCGGACACGCTCCGCACGATGGAGGATCTCATCGACCAGCGGGCGATCAGCATGCGCGCCGCGGCGCTCCAGGACCAGGCGCGGCTCGGGATCGGCTCGCTCTCGTCCGGGGCCGGGGCCTACGGCACCGGGGGAGGCATCGCGGGGCAGGCCGGGGCGACGGCGACGGCGCAGGGGCAGAGCATCGAGGAATTGATCCGACAGGCGAACGAGGCCATGGCGGCGCTGAGTGGCGGAGCGGCTTAATGCGGCTCCTGATACTGACGAGAGATATGGATTTCCCGGGTCAGAAGCTACCCGAATGCTTACGGGCGGAAGATATCCAATTTGTCGTGCCGATTTCGACAAACGAGGTGCTCGCAGAAGATACAGCAGCGCCACGTGCTGTCGTAGAAAGAATCAGGGGTGCCGGGCTCTCGCTAGCTCAAGAGTACGAGAATACCGCGGGGGGATGGCTTATCGATGCGGGAACGCTGCCTGGGGCCGACGAATAATGGCCCGCATCTCGAACGCCGACTTCGGACAGATGTTGGAGGAGGAACGCGCCACCATCGGCTACCCCTTCGCAGTCGCGTTCAGCGAGGACGAGCCGACGTGTCCAACGTGTCGCGGCGTCCGCTGGGTCTCACGGGAGGCCGACTTCCTCGTGTTCTACAAGAAGGCGCTGCAATCGGTCGTCGAGGAGCCCGAGCAGGTCCGCCCCATCCTGCGCATGATCCTGCGACGCGAGAAGGCGGCGCTGGAGCCGGTCGATGGCTGACACCGCGATGATCCCGTGGTCTCCCGAAGTCCTGGAGGGCGCGCAGCCCGTCCAGCCCGCGCAGGCGTTCTCGCCACTGACTGACGTGGCGCAGGCGATTCCGCAGATCAAGGCGAAGCAGGCCGAGTTGCAGCGCGCCCGTGACGCCGAGCAGGCGACGCTCGCCGCCAGCGCCGCCGCGCAGCGCCCGAAGATCGAGGCGGCGCAGACGGCGCTCGCGCAGCCGATGCCGACGCCGCCGACGGCGCCGCCGATCACCGAGCCGCCATCGCGCGGTCTGACGCCCTTCCTCGCGCCCATCGACGGGGAGCCCGCAGAGACGAGCATCGCGAAGCTCCTGCAAGGGATCGGCCTGCTCGCCACCGGGATCAGCGGGTTCGCCCGCGGCGATGCCCGCGCGGCGCTCGCGTCGATGCAGGGCGCCCTCACGGGCTGGCAGGCCGGGGACACGATCCGGGCGGATCGCCACTTCGCCGACTGGAAGGCCGCGACCGACGCGATGCTCGCCAAGTGGGACGTTGAGCACAAGACATACAAGGACCTGATGGAGCAGCGCGGGAAGTCGGTAGAGGAATTGCTGACGGACGCCAAGCTCGAGGCGCTGAAGCAGGGGAACGAGACGGCCGTGGCGGCGTTCGCCAGCGGGAGCGTCGAGAAAGCGCTCAACTTCCTGACGCAGCAGCAGACTCACGGGGACGCGGTCATGCTCAAGACCGCGCAACTCGCCGCCGCGGACGCCTCGCGCAAGACCACCGAGGCGATCCGACTCCAGGGCCTCGACATGCAGCGCGAGGGGACCGCGCAGCGAGAGCGTGACGTGGCGCGACGGGAGCGCGAGGAGACGTTCTATCACGACCTCCTGACGCGCTTCGGTTTCGGGGGGCCGGCGCCGACGGGAACTGGTGCGCCGAGCGCGGGTCCGTCCAGCCTAGCCACGCCGAGCGGCGCCGTCATGGAGCCGCCGACCGTCTCCGTGGGCAAGGGCGGGATCGGCCTGCAATTCGAGCCGCGCAAACTCGGCGAGCAGGAGAAGACGGCGCTCAAGACCTACGACGCGATCCTCGCGACCGTCAACGAGCTGAACGAGTTCAAGGCGCCGGAAATCGCGCAGTATGTCGGGCTGATGAATCGCCCCGTCCAGGAGGCGAAGCGCTGGATTCCAGGGCTCGCCAGTGACCGTTACGAGCACTTCCGCTCCATCGTGATGCGGCTCAAGAGTTCAGCATTCGGCGAGGGCGGCAAGCAGTTGACGCCATTCGAGTACGGCGTCGTCTCCGGCTTCACGCCGACGGGCGATGAGCCGAGCATTGAAGCCTTCCTCCAGAAGGTTGGCGGTCTGCGCCGCTTCACCACGATCAGGCGGAACCTCGTTGCCTACTATTCGCGGCAGGGCATCGACGCGAGTCAGGTGCCGGAAACGCAGTGGGATCAGGCCATGAAGCTCGGTCTGGGCAGCGTGCCGACGGGTCCCACGGCGGGTCCCACCGTCCCCGAGCGCTGGGAGCGCGGGCCTGATGGCACGCTCCGGAGGATCCCATAGTGCCGCGCACCATCAGCTTCGAGGGGCAGACCCACCAGTTCCCGGACGATGCGACGGATGCGGAGATCGCCTCCGCGCTCGGCCCACAGGCCAAGCCGACGCCGCCCGATACGCGCGGCGTCGTGTCCGGCGCGATTGCCGACACGTTCGGACTGAGCGGACGGCGCGGAGCGGTGCCGCTGACCGGCGTGCCAGGCACCAAGACGCCAGCGGGGGTCCTCCTCAACCCGCAGACGCCGCTGGAACATCTCGCGCGGTTTGCTATGGCTGCCCCAGCGATCGGGCTTGCGGGCGCCGGCGCCGGCGCGGCCGTGCCGGCGGCGCTCTCCCCGGCTGCGGCGATTGCCGTGCGGATCGCCGCGAGTGGGGCACTTGGCGCCGGCACGGCGGCAGCCAAGGGAGAGTCGGTCACGCGGGGCGCAGCGATGGACGCCGCCCTAGCCGCACTAACCGAGGGCGCGGCGGGCATGATTCCGCGCCTCGGCTGGCGCAGCTACAGCCTCAAGGGCGCCGCGGCGCCGATCAAGGCCGGGCGCGAGATGCCAGCCAAGGCGGCCGAGCAGCTCGTCACCAAGGCGAATCTCTCGCCGGGGCGCTACCTCGATATCCCGGCGCTGGCGCCCGGCAAGTTGACGCTCCGCGAGGCGGCCAGTCTGCTGAGCCAGAAGACCGGCATGGACTACGACCAAGCCCTCGTCGCGCTCATGAAAGAGTTGGCGCGGACGCCTGCCGCGCGCAAGGCCGGCGCCGCGCAGCTCTGGTCCCGCTGGGCACCGCCTCAGGTGCCAGACAGCCGGATGCGGGAACTGGCGTACTGGCTGACGCGAGGCGCCCGCCCCGGCGAAATCGCGCCGATCCGCGCGGCGCTCCAGGGGGCCGGCACGGCGCCGGTCGGTGAGCCCTCGGTGCCTGTCGGTATTCCGGCGGCGATCCTCGGCGCGCAGGCAGGGTACAATCGCTTGCCCTGGATGCGGCCATGAAGCGCCGCCCCGGTCGGCCGCGGCGCGCCGTCGTCCAGGTCGGGCTCCCGTCCGACGTCGATCTCGACGCCGTGGTGCGCCACGCCGCCGCAGTCACGCGCGAGTATGAGGCCGTCCACAAGCCGGCGACGAACGGGCAGGCGGCCACGGTCGCTCCCGCCCGACCCGCGCCGCCCGTGTTCGACGCCTCCGTGCCGTTCGAGGCGCGCGTGGATTCGGCCTTGACGCGGCTCCTCGGCATGATCGAGGCGGCCACGGTCGCTCCCGCCCGACCCGCGCCGCCCGTGTTCGACGCCTCCGTGCCGTTCGAGGCGCGCGTGGATTCGGCCTTGACGCGGCTCCTCGGCATGATCGAGAATCCCGAAGATGGCGCCAAGCTGGCGGATCTCGTCAAAGCGGCCGAGGCGGCAATAAAATGGGTGACCGTGAAACACGGGCTGGAAGAGGGGCGCGGCTGGGGCGGGAAGCTGGGAGGCGACGCGCTATGACCATCGAGAACGGCACGCCGAAAGTGTTGGCGGAACTCCGGATCGCCCTCGTCGAAGGCGGACAGATCCAGTTCGCGTGCCCGCCTGACGAGATGCTGAGCCGCGCGCTCATCAGCAAGGCGCTGGCGATGCTGGAGGAGACGCTCCGCCAGCAGCAGGCGCCGCGCGTCGTGCCGGCGGTGGCCTTCTCGCGCGCGCCGATGCCGCCGATCTGAGACAGGAGGGGACCATGCACATGACGGAGGAGTTCCTGGGCGGGGCGCCGGGCAACCTGGGCGGGGAGCGGGAGTACGCACAGCAGCGCCAGCAGGTCGAGCGTGACGCGCGCATGGCGTGGATTCATTTGTTCAACGCGCTGGCGCTCCGCATGGCGCGCTGGGTGGCGCTCGCCATGAGCTTCGCGCTGTTCGCCTACACGGTCTGGCAGCCGGACTGGACGAGGCTGGCCGCGGCTGGGGCCTTCTCGGTGATCTGCAATCTGCCGCTGTGGCTGAAGAAGGAGCGGTGATGCAACAGCAGCAGCCGAGATTCGATCCGTTTGTCCAGTCGCAGCCATTCTCGGGGAATATGTGGGAATTCGTTTCGCATCTGCGCCAGCAGGCACAGCGCGAGACACAGGCGCAAGCAGACGCAGCCAGCGCCTACTACGCGCAGAAGGCCGTGAGCGAGATGCGGATTATCGACATGGTGCAGGGGCGCGACGGCGTGTGGCGGGTAGCGTGATGCCCGGCGAGTCTCGCGCCCATCTGCACGCGTCAATCGTCCACGATGCCCAGTTCGTCGCGGCGTGTGCGTGCGGTTTCGCCTACGACTCGCCGGAAGCGACACCCGCGGCGGCCATCGCGGCGGTCGCGGCGACGCACCGACACCCGAACGCGGAGTTCCGCGCGTACCCGGTCGATTACACAGCACACCCGCTCTACACGAGGGAGGCCCCATGGCACAGAGACCACCGGAAGGCAAAGGCAAAGAAGGGCTCGTGAAGCCGCCCGAGCAGCCGCGGGGCTGGCCGGCGGTCGATACGCAGGCGCTGCGGAAGAGCGAGGCGCACGGGGACATGGACATGCAGTCCATGGAGGCGTACCAAGCGCGCATGAAGGCGCAGGAGGCCCTGGTGCGCCGCGGGCAGTCGCAGGGCGTGCATCGCTACGACGACGCGACCACGATCACCGGCGCGGTGACGTCGAAGGAGTAGACGATGCCCGCCGCGAGCGTCGGCGCCGAGATCCGCCACCTGAGCCGGAAGCCCGGGTACTCGCAGCGGCGCGCGGTGGCGGCGTCGCTGAACATGGCCCGCGCCGGACGCTTCGGGCGGAAGGCCCAGCGCTCGGCGCGGCGGGGACGAAGGGAGCGGTAGTGCGCGTGTCCGATCAGGGCCGTGCGCAGATCGCCCGGGACGAGGGCGGGATGCGCTTGCAGATGTACCAGGACTCGCGAGGCGTGCCCACCATCGGCATCGGCCACAACCTGCGCGACAAGCCCATCCCGCACGCGGCGGCGCTCCTCATCTTCGAGCGTGACGTGGCCGACGTGGAAGCCGACCTCAAGCGCCTGCTCCCTTGGGCTGAGGGAGTCAGCCCCGCGCGCTACGACGCGCTCGCGAACATGCTCTTCAACCTGGGCAGCGGCGGACTCCTGACCTTCGTGAAAATGCTGCGGGCGGCCGAGGCGGGGCGCTGGCAGGAGGCCGCCGACGAGGTGCTCGCCTCCGTCTATCACGCGCAAGTCGGCACGCGCGCCGTGCGCCTGGCACAGCAGATGGCCGAGGACCGATGGATCTAGGGCATGGGCGATGACCGGGTGGATCGGCCGCGCACGAACGGGCGCGAGTACATCACGACGCGCTGGGTGCTGGGCGTGGCCGGGACGCTGATCTTCCTGCTGCTCACGACGGGCGCGGGCATGTTCCACGCGCGCATGGTGGCGCTGGAAACGGCGAACACCAAGACGCAGCAGCAGACGGCCGAGACGGACGCCAAGGTGCGCGTCCTCGAGGAAGGCGTCAAGACGATCAAGGAGCGCGTCGGCGAGATCCGCGACGAGCAGCGCGAGCAGGGCCGTGAGCAGCAACGGAAGCTGGACGAGCTGCTGCGGAGAACGAAGTGAGCGTCTGGGTGTTCGTCCTGATCCTCCAGTTGCCGAGCTTCGGTGGTGCCGTGACGGCGACCGTGACAGCGCAGACCTATGACGCATGCGTCAAGCTCCGGACCCTCGTGCTCGACAACCTCGGCGGCAGGGAGGAGAACCTCCGCGGCTCGCTGTCGCCGTGCGCGGTGGCGGCCCCGGCGCGGCCGCAGGGCGAGCCATGACGCGCCCGGCCAAGTGCCCGGCGTGCCGGCGGCGGACGTACCGTTTCATCACGGAACGCGGGCGCTGGATCTGCGCGGCGTGCGGGTACACGGACCGACCCACGGGAGGTAGCCGATGAGATGGGTGGAAGCGCTCCAGGCGGCAACGCGCCCGATCGTGACGCTCGCGCTCGTCGGCGCGCTGGTCTACGGATTCGTGACGACGCTCGTCAACGCCGAGGCGTTTCTCTCCGTCGTCGGCATGGTTGTGACTTTTTGGTTCTCGCAGCGGCAGATGGGACGTGCGGAAGGGACGCTGCCGCCCACGGTGGCCCCGAGACAGGAGAAGCCATGAGCGACCGAACTCGCCCGCCGCGCATCTTCCGGCGCCGTGCCCGCTTCTCTCGGAGCAACATATGAGAGCGGCGCTCCTCGCCCTGAGTGTGCTCACGCTCGCCGGCTGCGCGACCTCCGGCGCCACGATGAGCGTCAACCGCGTGCAGGTCGCGCTCCTGCTCGGCGACGTCAAGGCGCAGTACGTCCGCGTCTCGACGCTGCTCGCCCAGGCGTGCGAGGCCAAGACGCTCGACCCGGCAACCTGCGCGAGCCTGGACGCCGCGCGGAAGGAGGCGGCGCGCGTCGAGCGGAGTGTGCGCCGCGCGCTCGTGGCGCCGCCCTCGAATGACCTCGACATGGAGCAGCTCATGGAGTACCTGGGCGTGGTGATGCAGCTCGCGGGGAAGGCGGCGCTGTAGGGTGGCTGAGGTCGGGGACGTTATCCATCGCTTACCAGCCCCCACGCCGGCTAGACCTCGCGCCGACTTCGCGCTGTGCCGATGGCGGCGCCTGCACACCCCAGCACTGCGAGTGTAGCATGGCCTTCCTCACGCCGCTTCGTCTCGAGTGGATCGGCGTCCGCGCGGGGCGCGACCGCTGGCGCCTCCTCGCGCCGCTCAGGTACCGCACGGAGTCGGGTGAGGTCTACACGGTCCCCGACGGGTACGAGACGGACGGCGAGTCGCGTCCGCCCCTGACGATGCCGCTCTCCGGCCCGCCCTGCACGCGCTCGGGCGTGCTCCACGACTGGCTCGGCGACCGGATCGGCGTGCCGGTCGAGCAGGCCCACGCGCTCTACCGCGAGGCGCTGTTGAGCGAGGGGCTCGATCCTGTGTGGGCCGAGCAGCGGTTCGCCGCCGTCAGCTACTGGGACCAGCGGACGCGGGCGTGATGTGTACGCTCGCCGAACCCTGCGGGGGCCAAGTCATGCTCGACCGGGAGCATCTTGCGCGCGCCGCCATGGATCTCGACCTCCCGATGGAGGACGTCATCGCCCAGGCCAAGGCGGGCCGGCTGGCCATCCCGCTGCTGTTCCACTGCACGGGGAGCGGGCATACGTTCAGCCTCGCGCCCACGCCGACCCGGCCGCGGCGCGGGCCACGCTTCGTGCCGGCGTGCGCGATCTGCGGGCGCCCCGTGGTCACGAACATTCCGCAGGGGGCGCGCCGGTATCATGCCCGATGTGAGCTGGAGGCGGGCCGGCGGCGCGCGAGAGGCTGGCGACCCGGCCCACGCGAGTATGTCGATCTGGAGGGGCGCGCCTTGTGAGCCAGGTCATGCTGGCGCTGTGGACGCTGATCGGCCTGGGGCTGCTGCTCGCCTTCATGGCGAGCGCCCTCTGGCTCTGCGCCACAACGCCCCGGCGCGAGGGGGACGGCCCGCCGCGCGGCGTCGTCGTCACCTGGGTCGTCCTGGCCCTCCTCCTCCTCCTCTGGCTCCGGGCGGGATGAGCGGATGAGCACGCTCACGCGCGATGACGTCAGACGGCGCTGGCGCCGGCCCTGGATCTCGCGCATCCCCGATCTCGGGCTCTGGCGGCCAGCGCGACCGTGCCGGGCGCGCCCGCGCGCATCGCTCTGGCGCCACCCGACGGAGACGGGACAGATCGATCTCCGCGCGCTCGTGGGCGTCACACCGCTCGACCTGTTCCGCGCCGGATGGCGTCCGGCCGACTGGCGCGCTGGCATGACCCTGATCTTCGATGCGGACGGCCACCTGAGCTCGGTGAACACATGCCCGGAGGACCACAGCATGCATGAACCCGGAAGGGTGACGCGATGAGTGGAGCGATCGTCCGGTGCCGCTGAGCAGCTCGCGGCTGGAGATGCGTTCGCATCGGCGTCGCAAACATAGGAACGCCGCGCGACCCGTTGAACCGCGCGGCGTTCGAGGCACCCCCAGCACCGTTCCCACCAACGGGCAAGAGGAGCAGTACCCTCTGGGGGTATAAGGTAGCACAGGCCCTTGCTCAAAGCAAGGGCGGGCGCGGGTGACCCAGGCGCGAGAGTTCATCGGGACGGCGGAGCATGCTGCTGTCACCAAACGCTCGAGCTTCGGCCGCAGACACCGGCCTCTGAGCAGAGCGACCACATGCGGGGGGAAGGCGATCACCACGGGACCTCCCCGGGGGACGGGGAACTCGTGGTCTACCCAGGCGCCGAGACGACGCTGCACCGCGCCAGGCGAGCGCAACCCCCGTGGAGCGAGCCGCCCTGGCGCGGGTCGCGAAGCGACCGACTCGGCGCCGCCTCACCACCAAGCCCCTGCATATGGCGAGGTCTGCCAGTAACACCTACGGGTGAGAGAGCACACCGCATACCCCCACCCGGTATCTGCTGAAACCCGCTGAAACTCCACGACGCTGAAACACGCTGAAACCTGACAGGATGGCTGACAGGTCGGACCAGTGCGATTTCGCTTGACAAGGCCGGTGATGCGCAGGGAAACTCAGGGGCGCCGAGGAAGCTACTGTTGCTGAAACCCGCTGAAACTGCTCAACCTTAT
>Ga0209417_1002625_pt1 | contig 26804 bp, 21 predicted proteins | sample RifGroF2_FD_184002 | JGI IMG/M metagenome (GOLD analysis project Ga0209417, IMG submission 184002) | Groundwater microbial communities from Rifle, Colorado, USA - Groundwater F2 (SPAdes) (version 2) | ecosystem: Environmental > Aquatic > Deep subsurface > Groundwater | place: Rifle, Colorado... | reverse complement strand
GCGGTGGCAAAAAATAAATCTTTTTTTGTCCATATTTGTCGTTTCGCTCTCTTTTGTTTCCATAACTCAACCCGTTTTTTAACTGTTATGACTCTTGCAAAAGCGTATTATTGCCTTGCTGGTAACTGTTTATACCCGTAATAAATGTAAGCAAATACAAGCAAATTTTCTTGTATAACCCAAACTTTTGTTACGTTTTATTTTTTAAAGATAAAAAAGAAATCTTTATAAATTATCAAAACCCGATTTTATATTTTGTAGCTTAATGAACATTAATTTGTTGATAAAAACGAAAAAACTTGTTTAAAAGTAGCCACTATTTATAAAATTCTAAAGGTACAATATCGTAACTTTGCCATTTACACAAAAATATACACGAAATTATAGAAATGGCTAAAATCATTGCAATTGCCAATCAAAAGGGAGGAGTTGGTAAAACAACTACAGCAATTAACTTTGCAGCAAGCTTGTCGGTGCTCGAACATAAAGTATTACTTGTTGATGCCGATCCTCAGGCAAATGCGACTTCGGGATTAGGCTTTGACCTTAAAAATATTAAAACTAGTATTTACGAGTGCATTATCGATGGCGTAAATCCCAAAGATATTATCCTTAATACTGAAGTTGAACATCTTGATTTATTACCCTCTCATATCGACTTGGTGGGTGCCGAAATAGAAATGATCAATCTTCCGAATCGTGAAAAAATGATGAAATTCATTTTGGAAAAAGTTAACGATTTATACGATTTTATCATCATCGACTGCTCTCCTTCGTTGGGGCTAATTACGGTTAATTCATTGGTTGCTGCAAATTCAATTATAATTCCGGTTCAGTGCGAATATTTTGCCTTGGAAGGACTCGGAAAATTATTAAACACAATTAAATTTATTCAAAATCGTTTAAATCCTGAATTGGAAATAGAAGGATTTTTATTAACCATGTACGATTCAAGATTACGGCTTGCTAATCAGGTTGTTGAAGAGGTTACGCATCATTTTCAACAAATGGTTTTTGAAACCATTATTCAGCGAAATGTTAAACTGGCAGAAGCTCCTAGTCATGGAAATCCGATTTTGATGTATGATATCAACTCAAGCGGAGCAACCAATTATTTGAATTTAGCTCGCGAGTTTTTACAAAAACATAATTTAACAAAGATTGATAACGAAGAAAAAATTATAGAAAATAAATAAGCAATTGTTTTCTGTATAAAATATTTACCCAATGAATGCAAAAAAAAATTCTTTAGGACGAGGTTTAGGAGCTCTTATCGAAAATGCCGGAGAAGAAACCCTAAGTTATAATTCAACAAACGAAATTGAAATCGATAAAATCGAAGTTAATCCGTTTCAACCGCGAAAGCAATTCGACGACGAATTACTATACGAATTATCAGAATCGATAAAAAAATTAGGGATTATTCAGCCGATAACTGTCCGAAAAAAAGATGCCGACACTTACCAACTTATTACCGGAGAACGTAGATATAGAGCGTCAAAACTTGCGGGTTTAAAAAAAATCCCAGCATACATCCGCGAAGCCGACGACCAAGGAATGCTCGAAATGGCATTGGTCGAGAATATCCAACGCGAGGAATTAAATCCGATAGAAATTTCGATTTCGTACCAACGATTAGTCGAAGAATGTAATTTAACGCAAGAAATTTTAAGCGAACGAGTTGGCAAAAAACGCTCAACTGTTGCAAATTATCTTCGTTTATTAAAACTACCTGCCGAAATACAATTAGGACTTCGAAATCGAAAAATATCAATGGGACACGCACGAGCATTGATTAATATTGAAGAAGCCGAAACACAATTGTTGATTTATGAGCGAATTTTAAAATACGATTTTTCGGTTCGAAAAGTTGAGGAAGTCGCACGAGAATTAAAACCCGAACATCGTGAAATAAAACAAAAAAAATTGTTTAACGACCCCGAAGAATACAATCAATTAAAAACACATCTGTCAAAGTTTTTTCAAACATCGGTTGATTTTAAAAGAAACAAAAAAGGTGCAGGGAAAATCGTTATTTCGTTTAATTCTGACGACGATTTGGAACGAATTGTCGAAGTGCTTGATAAATTAAATAATTAATGGATTTTGCTACAAATCAAAATTTTACATATAAAATATATTCTTGTCGCACAAATATTATGCGTGCTTCTTGTAAATCCTATTTTTAGCTTTGCTCAAGACGATACGTTAACGCACAAAATGCCACCACTGCAAAATGATACATCCCTTGTCGTAAAAAAGAAACACTCGCCCACAACAGCATCGTTGCTTTCGACTGTTGTGCCAGGACTAGGGCAGGCTTACAACAAAAAATATTGGAAAATACCTATTATTTATGGTGGAATGGGAGTATTAGGATATTATTCAATTAAGCAAAACGACAGTTACCAAAAATATAAAGAAGCCTATATTTATAGAACAGATACATCGGCGGCAACAGTTGCTTTAGCCGTTTTCGACACGTATACCGATTCGGATTTAGAAAATATTATGAACCAATATAGAAGAGCCCGCGACTTCAATTATGTTGTAATGGGGGTTATATACATTTTCAATATTATTGATGCAAGCGTCGATGCACATTTGTTCGATTATGATGTCAGCGACGATTTATCGCTAAAAATAAACCCCAATTACATGGTTTATAATAATCGAGGAGATAATTATGTTGGACTTAGCTTAACTTTTACATTTAAATAAAAAAATTATGCAGATAAAGCAATACGTATTCACTTTACTCTTTTTGAGTTTTTCGCTTTTTAAGGTTACAGCCAATAACGATAATCATAAAAATGATGATACTATATCGGTTCACCGAGATGGAGTTATAATTGAAAACGATTTCGACAGTTTGCTTAATCTGTGGTATGTTCAACAAGAAAATAATTCCGATTTACTCGATTTTTCGGTACTCGATTCGTTGGATTCAAACACAGTTAAAATTCCTATGTTTTCGGATTCAATTTATGAAGCCAGATTAAAACAAATTCCGTCCTTAATTGAATTACCTTATAACGAAAAAGTTAGAGCTTTTATCGAATTATATACCATGCGTAAACGCGAACAAGTTGAGCGTATGCTTGGCTTGTCGGAATATTATTTTCCGATTTTTGAAGAGATTCTCGACATGAAAAAAATGCCTGTTGAACTAAGATATTTACCAGTAATTGAATCTGCATTGAATCCGAATGCTGTATCTAAAATGGGGGCAACCGGCTTGTGGCAGTTTATGTTCCGCACCGGACGAATGTATAAATTAGAAATTAATTCCTTTGTAGATGAACGTCGCGATCCAATAAAAGCATCGTATGCCGCCGCAAGTTTTTTAAGCGATTTGTATAATATTTATCACGATTGGATTTTAGTAATTGCTGCGTATAACTGCGGTCCTGGCAATGTTAATAAAGCAATAAAACGCTCAGGTGGCGTAAAAAATTATTGGAAAATATATTATAATTTACCTCGCGAAACTCGTGGTTATGTTCCTGCATTTATTGCTGCAACTTACGCATTGACCTATTACAAAGAACACAATTTGGTTCCCCGAAAATTAGAAATGCCTTTAGCAATTGATACTATTATGGTCGATGAAGAATTACATTTGAGTCAAGTTGCCGAAATGCTTACGCTACCAATTGAATTATTGAGAAATCTGAACCCAGAATACATAAAAGATATTCTTCCGGCAAAAACTAAAACCTATTCGTTGAAGCTACCTGTTGAGTACACCACCCGATTTATTGAAAGAAGCGATACGATATTTGCTCATAAAGATTCACTATTTTTTGGTACACAAATAGCCGAAATTCCTAAATTAGGAACATGTGGAACTGTCGCCTCGTCATCATCAGAACCTCCTACTAGTAATCATACAGCTATTTATTACACCGTAAAATCAGGCGATAATATTGGATATATATCGAGTTGGTTCAGCGTCTCTATTAATCAAATTCGTACGTGGAATCATATTCGACGAAACTTAATTAGAAGTGGTCAAAAGTTATTGATTTATGTTCCGAGCAATAAAGAAAGTTTTTACAAAAAAGTAAATTCAATGTCATTTGCCGAAAAACAAAAAATTATTGGAAAAGACATCATCGAGCAATCTGAAGTGGTTTCAAACATGAATACTAATAATTCTAATTCTACCGAAGAATATATTTATTACACCGTAAAATCGGGCGACAATCTTTTACGGATTGCCAGCAAGTTTGAAGGAGTAACCTATAGCGAAATTATGCAACTGAACGGGATAAGCAATGCTAAATCACTTTCTCCTGGGCAAGTTTTAAAAATTAAAAAGAAAAGCTAGTATATTTTTAATGAAGCATAAATGAAACCCTATAAAACATTACTGTTTTTAACGTCGGTATTTGTTGTTTTATTGACGATTTCATTTACTTTTCCGAGAAATGGCATTAAAATAAACGATGATTTTACAATCCAATTTGTAAAAATTGACGATTTGCTCAATTTTGAAAAAACACAGTATGCCGATATTACAAATATTATCGAAAAAATTTCTTTACTCGACGATACCACTAATTCTAATGCAAAAAAATCCTTAAATGTTTCTTTAGTAGATTCGTTAACATCAGATATTGATAGCACTCAGGAATCGCTGACGTTGGAAATAGAACAATTATCAAACCCTGAAAAAATTCGCCATCTTGAATTTCCTAATGGAGATGCTTCGATGTTGAAAAATGTTTTTACTTCCTTGTCAAATGCAAAAAGAAAAAAAGAGTTGGTACGAATACTACATTATGGGGATTCTCAAATAGAAGGTGATCGAATTACAGCTTTAATTCGTTATAAACTTCAAACAAAATTCGGAGGTAGTGGCGTTGGCTTGCTACCTGCAACTCAAGCTTTTGATTACTCAGTTTCGATTAAGCAAACAGCTTCGGATAATTGGAACAGATATACAATTATTGATAAAACCAACGCATTTTCACATAAGAGATTTGGACTCGTTTCCATTATGTCGAAATTTACCAGCGATGAGCAACAAAACGATAGCACAATTCACGAATCGTGGATAAAATTTCAGAAATCGAAATTTACGTATGCCACCAACCAAAAGTTTGTTCAATGCAAATTATTGTACGGTTATAATCAAAGTCCAGTAATTGCCGAGTTGTATTGTGGCAATAAATTAACAAAGGTTCAAACTCTACTTTCGAATAATACATTTAATAGCGTTGCTTGGGATTTGGATAACTCAGTTGACGAACTTTCGATTAAGTTTGCCGGAAAAGAGAGTCCCGAAATATACGGAATAGCATTTGACGATAAAAGTGGCGTTGCCGTCGATAATTTGGCGATAAGAGGAAGCTCTGGACTTGATTTTACAAAAAACGACCCTGCTCTTTTAAAACAAATGTTTAAGCAACTGAACGTAAAAATGTTGATTCTTGAATATGGAATTAACATTGTTTCGCAAAAGAAGGCAAATTACGAATTTTACGAAAATTGGTTTTACAGTCAATTAGACTTTTTAAAAAAAATGTCCCCTGATTTAACCATAATTGTAATTGGCGTATCAGATATATCCTACAACAACAATGGTGTTTACGAAACAACCCCTCAACTCGAACAAATCAGAGATGCTCAAAAAAATGCAGCATTTAAGGCGGGTTGTGCTTTTTGGGATTTGTACGAAGCAATGGGCGGGAAAAATTCTATGCCAAGCTGGGCAACGGCTAATCCGCCCTTAGCTGCAAAAGATTATTCGCATTTTAGCTATCAAGGAGCAAAAATTGTTGCTCAAATGTTTTATGAATCATTTATTTACGAATACAATCAATACGTTTTGCTTGCCAATGAACAAAAGTAAATTATATATATTCTTGTTTTTGCTACAACTTTCGTTTGTTGGCTGTTCACAAAATTACGACACGCTAACGTACGATTTGTCGAAATTTGATTTTATTCGACTTTCTCAAAACCGCTTTTTATTTGCCGAAAACAATACTTCGTTAACATCTTTTTTCAAAAATCTAAATCAAATTATCAATAATAAATCGCAGAAAATAAGCATATTGCATATTGGCGATTCACATATTCAAGGAAATCTTTTTACTAATCGTATTCGTAAAAATATTTCGAGAGTGTTTAAATTAGAAGTAGGACGAGGAATTATGTTTCCATATTCGATTGCCGGAACAAATGATTGTTACGATTATTCAACAGTTTTTACCGGAAATTGGCAAAAATGTAGAAATATTGAAAGCGACAAAGATTGCAAACTCGGACTGACCGGATACAGCGTTACAACACAAGATAATTTAGCGGCGTTTTATTTCAAATATAGAAATGATTCGTTGGCGTTTTCTGAAGATTTTAAGCTTCGATTGTGGTACAAAAAAAACGAAAATTATACCGCTACAGTTGAGGGAAAACCATCAATTCATGTAAACGAATTGGCGAATGATTTATGTATCGCAGAGTATAAAGTAACCGGAATAAATAAAGATTCTATTTGTGTGAAGTTTTCAAGAACAACTAATCAGGCAAATACATTTACTTTATATGGTTTTGAAATTATAAATGACAATGAAATGATTGATTATCATTCAGTTGGCGTAAACGGAGCAGATGTTACAGCATGGAATAACTCAAGCCAGTTGATATCTCAAATCGAAATAATTCAAGCTAATTTAATTATCATTTCGCTCGGAGCAAATGACGGCTATAAAAAAATGTTTGACGAAAAGCTATTTTTTGATTCATACAATCAATTTATCGAAAAAATTAGAACCTCGTTTCCGAATGTTGCAATATTGCTCACAACTCCTGGCGATAGCTATCAATATAAAAAACAGGTAAATCCAAATAATGAAAAAATTAGAAATATTACGATTGCACTTGCAAAAAAACACGATTGTGTAGTTTGGGATTTTTACGAAATTATGGGAGGATTAAATTCAATTAAAAAATGGAACGAAAACGGATTAAGCTCTAGTGATTTATTGCATTTAAGCCCAACAGGTTACCTTTTGCAGGGCGATTTGTTTTTTCAAGCATTTATGTCTGAATTTGAAAAATATTAAGTTAAAAAATAGATTATTAAAAATGATTTAAAATTCATCATTAACAATTCATCATTAATAAAGTGGATTACATAGCAATACTCAAGCACATTTTTTTATACAACGAAAAAGAGCCAATGCTCTTTAGTCAGTTGTATTTTTGGGGCTTCTTTGCCGTTGTTCTCGCAGTATATTCTATTATTTACAAAAAAAATCATCTTCGAAACGGATTTCTCTTTTTCGTAAGCTTGTTTTTTTACTACAAATCGGGAGGCTATTTTTTTTCGCTTTTAATTTTATCTACACTAATCGATTATACCGCAGGATTGCTAATTTATAATTCGCAAAAAAAGATTTATAAAAAGCTATTTATTAGCCTAAGTATTCTCTCAAATTTAGGATTATTGGCATATTTTAAATACACTTATTTTTTAACAGACATCATAAATCAAGTCTTTCACACAAATATTCATGCATATAATATTTTAGCCGATGTTACGAATAAACTTACTGGCTCTGGTTTTGATATTTCGGCAATCATTCTTCCAGTTGGGATTTCGTTTTATACGTTTCAAACTATAAGTTATACGGTTGATGTTTACAGAGGAAAACTTGCTCCAGTTCGAAATATTATTGATTTTGGATTTTACGTTTCGTTTTTCCCGCAGTTGGTTGCCGGGCCTATTGTGCGTGCAGCTGAATTTATTCCGCAGCTATACCAAGAGTATAAACTCACGATTCAAGGCATGGGGCACGCTACGTTTTTGATTCTTAGCGGTCTCATTAAAAAAATGTTGATTTCCGATTATATTTCTGTAAATTTTGTTGACCGAATTTTCGATTCGCCACTTTCGTATTCGGGGTTTGAAAATTTGCTGGCGGCTTATGGCTATTCGATTCAAATATATTGCGATTTCTCGGGCTACACCGATATTGCAATAGGAGTTGCCTTACTTATGGGTTTTCGTTTGCCGGTAAATTTCAATTCTCCATATAAAGCACTGAATATTAGCGATTTTTGGCGTCGGTGGCATATCTCACTTTCCACATGGTTGCGAGATTATTTATATATTCCATTAGGAGGCAGCAAAAAAGGAATAATCAGAACCAATATTAATTTACTGATTACTATGATACTCGGTGGATTATGGCATGGTGCTAATCTCCGATTTATTGTTTGGGGTGCAATTCACGGACTCTCATTGGTTACTCATAAAATTTGGATTCGTATTTTTAAGCCGAAAGAAAAGATTTCAATTGTTCGACGATTTTTTGCAATCCTATTTACCTTTCACACAGTAACCTTTAGCTGGATTTTTTTCAGAGCAGAAAACATGAATGTTGCTAATCAAATGTTTGAGCAAATTTTAAAACATTTTCAACCACAACTATTTTTTGATATTTTAGAAGCATATAGATTGGTACTGATACTTATGGCGCTTGGACTAATTGGACACTGGCTCCCTTCGATGTGGAAAGAGAAAATAAGAGGTTGGTTTATTAAATCGCATATTGTCGTAAAACTGATTGTCGTTGTGTTGTTCGTGTTGGTAGCTTATCAAATAAAATCTTCGGCCATTCAGCCCTTTATTTATTTTCAGTTTTAATTTTACAGGTTGTTGCTAGTTGAATTGTCTGTATTTCAATACATTGTAGTTTGATGCCAATTCTATTTCCATATGATACATATGTGATTTTTTAGATTCCCTTTTTCAAGGGAATGTGCCTCAAAAATTACCACATACCCGCAAAAGCGGGTGTCTTATTTTTATATTGTGCCGGTTACATTGAATCGTAATTGGTATGATATATAGAAAGCGATTACATACAGCTTAGGTATATAGAACTTCGATAGAAATTGAAACTGAATTTAACAAATTGAAAAATGTTCCATATTTCTTATGTTTTTTGTCCTCATTTTTGTTGCAATTCCATGACAAAGGTCATAAAAAAAACAAAACAATATATCTAATTTCATCGTCTTAAATTTTATTAAAATCAATATGCACAAAATCAATTCGCATCCAATTTTAGATGTTGAAAATCAAGAGAAAATCTCGTTTACATTTAATGGAAAAAAAATTACCGGAGACCTTGGTTTTACCATTGCAGCTGCCTTGCATCAAGCCGGATATCCTGTTCATAGTCACAGTTTGCACAATCGAAATAGGAGTGTAGAGTGCGGAATTGGTAAATGTGGTGCTTGCGAAATGTTGGTTGATGGTAAAATAAAACGAATTTGCATTACAAAAGTTGATGGCGTTAGCGAAGTTCGTGAAATTCCAAAAGATTATCAACCAACCGTTGATATAAAAGCACTTGATTCACACATAAGCGTTTACAAAACCGATGTTGTGATTATTGGAGCAGGCCCAGCTGGACTTGCAGCAAGAGAAGTTCTTATTCAGAACAATATTTCTAATATTGTAGTTGATAATAACGATAAAATTGGGGGCCAGTTTTTAATGCAAACTCATCAATTTTTCTTTTTCGAAAAAGAAAAAAAATTCGGAGGAATGCGAGGTTTTGACATTGCAAAAACATTAGCTGGAGACAGCCACGAAGGAATTATGTTAAACTCTACCGTTTGGGACATCCTTGACGGAAAAAGACTTGCTGTAAAAAATATTCAATCGGAAGAAATTTATTACATCGAAGCAAATCATATGATTGTTGCTACAGGTGCAGTTCCATTTATGCCAACATTCGAGAACGACGATATTCCCGGCGTTTATACAGCTGCGGTGATTCAAAAAATGATGAACAGCGAACTTACTTTGTTGGGAAAAAATATATTGACTGTCGGAGCAGGAAACATTGGATATTTGACTTCGTACCAATTAATGCAAGCAGGAGCAAATGTTAAGGCAATAATCGAAGCTCAAAATAAAGAAGGCGGATTTCCTGTTCAAGCAAACAGAGTTCGCCGTTTGGGTATTCCTGTAATCTTGTCGCACATTCTGTTAGAAGCAATTCCAAACGAAGATTATACGGGTGTTGTTGGAGCAGTAATCGCCGAGTGCGAAAACTTTAAAGCCATTCCCGGCACCGAAAAAGTAATAACCGGAATCGACGCCATAAATGTTTGTACCGGCTTAGTTCCCGACGACCAGCTTTTGATAAAAGGGTACGAAGTCTTTGGACGCAATTGCCATGGAATTGGTGATGCAATTAGAATTGGAGAGGGAACAAGTGCTGTTCTCAGAGGAAAACAAGCTGCGTTTGAAATTCTCGATAACATCAAAGCTCGTTACAATTACAACGATTATTTAAACGTATCGAAAGAATATATTGACTCGCAACAACATCCCATTCGAATTATTCAAGAACCTTACACTCCAACCAAAGAAAGAGCTTTTGACAAACCTTTTGTCCAAATCGACTGTCTTTATGGATTTGCGTGTAATCCTTGCGAATTTGCTTGCCGTTACGGTGCAATTACCAAAACATCAACCAGTACGGTTCCGAGCATCGATTTCGACAAGTGTGTGGGTTGCATGGAATGCGTTTACCAATGCCCAGGGTTGGCAATTTTTGGATATAATTTGAAAAAAGATTGGTTATTCTTACCCATCGAATTCGACAAAAAAGAAGGAAGTGAAGTCTTTTTGGTCAATAACAATGGAGAAAAAATAGGAGAAGGAATCATTGAAAAGATTCTCAAAAAGCAAAATAAAACTCATATTGCCCGAGTTAAATCGCTCGATGTAAAAGGCGAAGATTTAATGAAGATTCGCGGATTTATTGTAAAAACAGAATATCCCGAAAAACTCGAATTTGAAAAAAACGACAAAGTTTTTGAAACCAAAACCTACGTTTGCCATTGCGACGATGTGCAAATGGACGAAATTCTTGAAACCATTGGCGACCGCAAATTTATTTCGATTGACGAAATAAAACATACCACTCGTCTGGGAATGGGAGCATGCCGTGGAAAACGCTGCATAAAACGATTAAAACAAGCAATTGCATCGGAAGGAATTACTATAGTTGGAGAAGCTACACCTCGCGGTCCGCTGTCGAATCAAGTTGGAATGGGCGAATTGTATCCTAAAAATGTGAAAGAAAAAATTATTACAAACATTTCGGGAAAAGCAAACAAGATTATCAAAGTTAAATCACTAATTGCAGGGGGAGGAATTGGCGGAAGTGCTTTGTTTCGCTACATGTCGGAAGCAGGACTTGAGCCAATATTATTAAATTACGGACGTGGAGCATCATGGAGAAATATTGCAGGTGGTCGCCCAAATTTTAGTTTACCCGAACTTTCTGAAATAGCCGTTAACAATTTGGCAATTTTCAAAGATTTGCACAAAATCAGAAATATTGACTTTCATCCAATCAATTATGTAACTTTCGCTCACGATGACGAAATGTACAAAGCGTTGGAAGCTTCGATGGCATGGTCTGATGCCTACATGATTTCGCCAAAAGATTTTCAAAAAGAGATTTCACCAAAATTCAATTCAAAATTAACAACCTATAAATCGGCTCTAATTACCAAAAATTGTTGGCAAGCAACGCCGGGAAAAGTTGTTGATGCAATTCGACAAATTGGTATTGAAAACGGAGGGACTGTACTTGAAGACTCTCGATTGATTGATTTAGAAAAAGTTGGAAATACTTACAAGGCATTGGTTCACACACACAACAACGAATATATTGAATATCACACCGATATTTTTGTAAATGCACTTGGCGAAGAAGGTAATAAATTTGCCTTAAAAGTTGGAGTTGAAACTGGATTGTTTCCCGTAAAACACCAAGCATTTATCACACGCCGCTTACCAATGTTGGGCAAAAACGGAGCTCCGCTTTCGATGGTAATTGACCGTCGCAAATACAAAGGATTTTCGGCTGTTTACGGACAACAATTAGCAGAAACAGGTCAAATTATTGGCTGTGCGTCACCATTGAACGAATATTTGGAAGCCGATAAAAATGTAAAAATCAACTCGAAAGAATTTTTAGAAATTGTTTCTGAAATTTTTGTCGATTGGATTCCGGAGCTTTCATCGGTAGGATTTCAGGCTGTTTGGTCGGGATATTACATCGAACCCCGAATGGTTATTGACCCCGCAAGCGGTCTGTTTATCGGATTGCGAGGACAAGGATTTATGCTTGGACAGTATTTGGCAAAACTTTATGTTGACAAACTAACCGGAAAGCAAGTGCCCGAGTATTTCTCTCGCCTCAGCCCAACCGGCGATGGATTGCTAGAGAAAGCTTTTAAATAAGCTTTTAAATCGTCATTGCGAGTAAAACGAAGCAATTCCTGCCTCTGTATGGTGTTTTCACCATACAGCTTTTGTGTCTTGTGAAAACACATTACACAGGCAAAGTCTTTTTATAATTTGTGCAGAGCATTGCTGTTGTATTGACTTAATAATCTCTTGTAATAAAAGTAGTATCAATATTTTCAATATAAATTTTTTCTTCAAAATAATTTCTTGAGCAAGAATCACATTCCCAAAGATATAGCCTAAGTGTAAAAGTGTCTTCTGGAACAGCATTGTCAATAATAAATGTGTTATCCAAGAATTCATATTTACTACAACAACCCTTATTACTTATATATTTGTAAGTCCCTGTTGTGTTTTTTACATTCACATTAAGATATCTATATGGTTTTATGCCAATACTGAATTCATTTACAGGCTCGTTTTTGTCAATATTATGTTCAAAACTAACATATTCATCATTTCCTTCAGATAATAAATGATATTCAATATAAAATTTTGATTCAGCAAAAAACATACATATAACTTGTCCTAATGAATCTGTTTCAATTGTTTCAATAGAATAGTCAGCCATCATACTAAAAAGAAGATTGGTTTCTTTAATTATTTCTATTTTATAGTTTGGAATAGGAGCGTTGGTGTAATAATCATGAATATCTCCTTTGATAAAAACAGGAGCTTCTTCTTCTTTACTGCAACTTTGCAAGCAAAAGAATAAAGTAATCAGAAGAAAAAAAAACTCTAATTTGTTCATTGTGCTCTATGAATATTTAATGTATGTAAGACGTAAATTATATGATAGGGTTGTATGTGAAAGTGGTCTGTTTTTTAGCCTTTGTTGGAATCCTTTCCAACAAACATTATAATTTTTTCTTTCCACCCCGTCCTTCGGACACCCCTCCACAGGAGGGGAATTTGTTGTTTAGCAATTTTTATGTTTGGGTAGAAATCGGTTGAATATATTCAACTCTAAATTCTCCTCCTTTGGAGGAGTGGTCTGTAAGACCGAGGTGGTGTTTTTCAGCCTTTGTAGGAATCGTTTACAACAAACACGGTTAACTTGTCCTTTCAAATCTCCAAGTACAAACGCAAAGAGAACTCATTTCCAGCAGAGTTTCAATTCCTTTGAACTCTGCGTTCAATTACGCAGCGTCCCTTTCAGGAGAAACTGCTGGGAATTAAACTCATTTATTTACTATAAATAATGCATTTATAAGTATCAGCAAGTTTAGAGTTAAAATAATTTTTCATTACATATCCCGATAATTTGTTGTTTTCAGAATAAGAAAATGAATATTCTTCTCTTAGCTCACTATCATATCCCTGAATAATTTTGATCGAGGATGTTAAATTTCCTTTCAAATCATAGTTGTTGTTTTTTTCTGATTCTGTTGTCCAGCTTCCTTCAAATTCATCCAACATAGTCCATTTTTGTAATAATTCATTTGTAATGCAATTTTTTTCATTATAAGAATAGTTTGTCTGACTGTAATCATCCCAACCTTCATTAGAACCAATAAATTGTTCAATTTTACTCAATATACGACCTAAACTATCATAAGAGTAAACGTATTTTGTGTAGTTTTTCCAGCTGTTGTAAATATATTGCAACGTAATTTCATTTTCTAGTTTTTGTTTCTCGTTATATGAGTTGGTGTATTTATAATTATAAATTGTATCCGAATAAATACCATCTCTTTTATTTGTTCCATTCAAATCCAATGTGAATGAATTTTGCATATAATTTCTAGCATCATAAGCATAAAAGGTTTTCTGTTTTCCGATTTTCATATAAGCAGGATAAATTCTAATATGTGGTTCTTCGTCAAAACTTTGCTTAACTTCTGGAATACTGTCCCACGTTTGAGTGAGAATTTCCTTTACCAGGTTTTTAGAATCGTATGTATAAATGTTTGTTTGCTTGTGCGATATTCCATTATTTTGATAGGAGTAATCCATATTCTGGTTAAACCAATATTGACTTTCCTCTTTAATTAGTAAGTTTTTTTCAGAATACTCAAACGAAACTTTTAATACTGTTTTGAATGCATTTGAAGTTAAATCTAATTTTTGCAACACTAGACTGTCAATTATTTGTGATTGAGATGTTTTATTTAATTCAATCGCAATTGGACACTCAGAGCAGTGAATGATGTTAGGAAAAGAAATGTTTTGTGAAAAACAGATGCTTATTTGTAACATAAAAAAGATAATAAGGCTGAGAATTGAAATTGATTTTGGAGGTAATATTAACATATATTTTGATTTTAAAAATGTTTTGACTCAGTTCGGTAAAGAATTTTCTACGCCATTTTTAATTTGTAGCTTAAGCTACTTTTATTATTAAAACGAAGCAAATGCTTCGCCAAACGAAAAAAGTTCTAATTTCCAACCTCTAATTTCCAATTTCTATTTTAAATCTTCTGTATTCTGACTTCTAATATTCTAACTTCCAATTTCTATTTTCCCACAACCTTTGCCCAAGTATCTTTTAAACCAACAGTTTTATTAAAAATCAATTTTTCGGTGGTTGCGTCTTTATCTAAACAGAAATAACCAATTCGTTCAAATTGAAATTTGTCCATTGCTTTAAAAGTTTTTGCAAATGGTTCAACAAAACATTCCGAAATTGTTAAAGAATTTGGGTTCATATTGTCTTTAAAATCGCCACCTTCAGGCACATCGTCAGGATTTTCAACAGAGAAAAGTCTATCGTACAAACGAGTTTCTGCTTTCACAGCGTGTTGAGCCGAAACCCAATGAATTGTTCCTTTTACTTTTCTTCCGTCAGGAGATTTTCCGCCTTTGCTTTCTGGGTCGTAAGTGCAATGAATTTCGGTAATTTTGCCAGTTTCGTCTTTCACAATATTTGTACATTTTACAAAATATGCATATCGCAAACGAACTTCTTGCCCAACTGTTAAACGGAAATAATTTTTGGGTGCATCTTCCATAAAATCATCTTGTTCAATAAACAATTCGCGTGAAAATGGAACATTGTGTTTTCCCATTGTTTCATCTTCTGGATTGTTTGTTGCGTCCAAATCTTCTGATTTTCCTTCAGGATAATTTGTGATTACCATTTTCAACGGGTTCATCACAGCCATTAAGCGTTGTGTGATTTTATTTAAATCTTCACGAACAAAAAATTCTAACAACGAAATATCGATAATATTTTCACGTTTTGCAACGCCAATTCTATCAGCAAAATTTCTCAAAGCCAAAGCAGTGTAGCCACGGCGACGCATTCCGCAAATGGTTGGCATTCGTGGGTCGTCCCATCCGTTAACGTAATTTTCTTTAACTAATTGAAGCAATTTTCGTTTACTCATCACGGTAAACGTAATATTTAAACGAGCAAATTCGATTTGTCGAGATGGAAAAATTCCTAATTCTTGAATATACCAATTGTACAACGGACGGTGATTTTCGAATTCTAAAGTACAAATTGAATGTGTAATTCCTTCAATAGAATCGCTTTGTCCGTGAGCAAAATCGTACATTGGATAAATGCACCATTTGTCGCCAGTGCGGTGATGATGTGCGTGTTTTATACGGTACATAACTGGGTCACGCATTTGCATATTTGGCGAATCCATTCCAGTTTTTGCACGTAAAGTTTTAGTTCCGTCGGCAAATTCGCCATTTTTCATTCTTTCGAATAAATCGAGATTTTCGGCAACAGTTCTATTTCTGTAAGGACTTTCATTTCCTGCTTGGTTTGGAGTTCCACGAGTTGCACTCACTTCTTCGCCAGACATTTCGCAAACGAAAGCTTTTCCGTCTTTTATAAGTTTTATTGCAAATTCGTAAATTTGGTCGAAATAATCGGAAGCATAAAATTCTCTATCGCCCCAATCAAAACCTAACCAACGAACATCTTCACGAATTGAATCAACATACTCAACATCTTCAACAACAGGATTTGTATCGTCGAAACGCAAATTGCACAAACCATTGTATTTCAACGCTAAACCAAAGTTTAAACAAATAGATTTTGCGTGTCCAATGTGTAAATATCCGTTTGGTTCGGGAGGAAATCGAGTGTGAATTCGCCCAGCGTGTTTTTGGTTTTTTATATCATCTTCAACAAATTCTTCAATAAAATTCAACGATTTTACTTCTTCTGTTTCTTTCGAAAGATGTTCTTTTTCAGTCATTTTGTGTAAAAAATTGTTTTTAAGTACGACTTACAAAGTAACTAAATATAGAATGAAAAACGAAACAAAAATATAATTAACTTTGCTTTTCAAATGTTTATAGGTTGATAAGTTTATAAGTTGAAATGTTTAAGAAATTTAATTCTTCACTTTTCACTTTTCACTTTTCACTTTTCACTTAAATAAGATGGCAATAATACACATTGAAGGAATGGAATTTTACGCTTATCACGGATGTTTTCGTGAAGAGCAATTGGTTGGGAATAAATTTTTGGTTGATTTAAGAATCGAAACAGATGTTGAAAAAGCGGCTTTGAGCGATAATTTAAACGACGCATTAAATTACCAACTTGCATATAATTTGGTAAAAGAACAAATTATGATTGAATCAAAGTTGCTCGAAAATGTTGCAAAACGCATAATGAATGTATTAACTGAGCGATTTCCAGAAATTATCGACGCATCGGTTAAGGTTAGCAAAATGAATCCTCCATTGGGTGGAAAAGTTGAAAAAGTGAGTGTTGAATACTTTTATCCGGTAGAATAAGCAATTTTTTTTGCAATACATTCTGATTTAATTAATATTTTATTAAATTTGCACTCTGTAAAAAGGTCTCTTGGCCGAGTGGCTAGGCACCGGTCTGCAAAACCGTCTACTCCAGTTCGAATCTGGAAGAGACCTCTTGAACAAGAAAAGCCATGTAATATTTTTATTAGGTGGCTTTTGTTTTTAGGCACGTCAGGCAATACTAGGTTCAAAAGTATAAGCTAAATTCACAGTTTTATCGGAACACTTCATATTAAATTTTATCTTAGACAACTTCAGGTTTATAAATAAAAACACACATATAATTTGGAATATTTCTAAATAGCTTTTATCTTTGCTTAAGTTAAGTGGAATGATTTGATTGTTGCAACCACGTTTCCAAAGTGCTAACTCTCTGTTGTTACATCCAATCGAATTACTCCCAGCATATTTTAATAATTTAAATTTAAATAAAATGGGATATTTATTTACCTCCGAATCAGTATCAGAAGGACATCCTGACAAAGTTTCAGATCAAATTTCTGATGCATTATTAGACGAGTTTCTTCGTCAAGACCCTGATTCAAAAGTTGCTTGTGAAACACTCGTAACAACAGGATTAATTGTTTTAAGTGGCGAAGTAAAAACAAAAGGTTATATTGATGTGCAAAAAGTTGCACGCGATGTTGTTCGAAACATTGGATACACAAAATCTGATTACAAATTCGACAGCGAATCTTGCGGTGTTATTTCTGCAATTCACGAACAATCACCCGATATTAATCAAGGTGTAGTTCGCGAAACCGAAGATGAACAAGGAGCCGGAGACCAAGGAATGATGTTTGGTTACGCATGTACCGAAATGGATAATTTGATGCCATTATCAATCGAATTAAGCCATATATTATTACAAGAATTAGCTGAAATCCGTCGCGAAGGAAAAGTAATGAAATACTTACGCCCTGATGCTAAATCGCAGGTTACAATTGAGTACGATAATAATAATATGCCTAAAAAAATCGACACTATTGTTATTTCAACACAACACGACGAATTTGTATTACCGGCAGATGCTTCGGTAAAAGAAAAAAGATTGGCTGAAAACGAAATGATTAAAAAAATTCAAGCTGACGTTGTTAAATATTTATTTCCTCGAGCCAAAAAATCATTGCCAAATAAGTACAAAAAACTTCTTAATGAAGAGGTAAAACTATTGGTAAATCCTACAGGAAAATTCGTAATCGGAGGACCACACGGAGATACGGGACTTACTGGACGAAAAATTATCGTTGATACTTACGGAGGAAAGGGAGCTCATGGTGGAGGTGCTTTTTCAGGAAAAGACTCATCAAAAGTTGACCGTTCGGCAGCTTACGCAATGCGTCATATCGCAAAAAATATTGTAGCTTCGGGTTTAGCAAAAGAAGTTTTAGTTCAAGTTGCTTATGCAATCGGCGTTGCACAGCCTGTGGGTTTGTACGTAAATACATATGGAACTGTTCAAGTTAAGGGCGAAGATGGAAAGAAAATGAAAGATGGCGATATTTCGACAAAAATTGCAAAAGTTTTCGATTTAAGACCAGCTGCGATTGTCAAACGATTTGGTTTGAAAAATCCTATTTTCCTCCCAACAGCAAGTTATGGACATTTTGGAAGAGATCATTTTTCGAAAGAAATATCTGTATTTTACAACGGTGTTGAAATCAAAAAAGAAGTTGAATTTTTTGGATGGGAAAAACTCGACTATGTTGATAAAATCAAAAAAGAATTTGGATTGTAAAAGATCAAAAAGAGTGCTTAAGTTTGGCATAGTACTGAAAAATGGTTGACATAACCTTTTGAAAGTATTACTGTTATTGAAATACGAGAAAGTTTTATGAATTTAGTTTCATAAAACTTTCTTATTAAATGAAAAAGTCAAAAAAAGCGATGTTTGAGTTGTGATACCGATTAAACATCAAAATGTCGCATACTTTCACTTCGTTCTGTATGCTTGTTTTGCTTTAATATCGGCATTAACCATTGTTGTTCCAAAATTTCTTTAACAATCATTTTGAAACACAATTGGTATGATACCAATTCTATTTCCATATGACACATATGTGATTTTTTTAGATTCCCTTTTTCAAGGGAATGTGCCTCAAAAAATTACCACATACCCGCAAAAGCGGGTATCTTATTTTTAAATTGTGTCGGTCACATTGAATCGTAATTGGTATGAAAGGTTATAATTAATAAACAGGAATTCTCAATATAGATGACACATCAGGAATAGCATAGATTCCGACCTATTATTGGTTTGGAATGAGTCTTTCACTGTAAAAAAAAGACATACTTTAACTTGAAATCAATTTCTATATGCGTTTTTTTAAAAGAATTAATCTTAATATTTCTCCGCTAATTTGTTATCCAACACATATAGACCAATTTGTTTTGCTCCGACTTTTGAATACCCGAATTTTTTCATCATGTTTTTAATAAGTCGTTCAATATCACGCTTTAGGCGGCTATCATACGTATTAAAAGCTAGTGTGTCGTAAGCAGCAATGGCTCTTCGGAAATTTTCGTTGACAACAAATGGAGCCAATGCATTTTCCTTCAAGCTATTAACATATTTTTCGAACAAATTTTTATATTGGTCGGTTTCGTGTATTTTGAGATTATTTACACGAATTTCTTGCGATAATGTTCGAGTAACATATTCGTTCATGGTATCATTTCTAAATGATTTTCGCTCTTTTATGGTGCTGGTTGAACCAATAAAAATTGCTTCTAGATTTTTGAAAAAGTCCTCTTCTAATTTTATTACATCGCCTGTGTATTCGCATTTAACGGTATCGCCAATTTCAAAATTTATGCAATATAAATAGTTAAGTACATCGGTCGAAATTTGCTTTTCGTTGAAATAATAAATGGCTTCTTTAACTTCTTGTAAAATATTAAAATTGTACAAATGTTCGAGTGAATCGATAAAGCCTTCAGGAATTTCTTCGTTGCTGAAATCTTTCGATTCGGCGAAGAAATCTTTCACGTTTTTCATCGTAATCAGCTTGTTTTCTTTTGAATATTCTAAATAAAACGAGTTGAAAATATTCAACGATTGTCGCCCCGAATATCCTTTGCTTCCTTCAACTTCCGACTCTTCAATAATGTTTTTTCTTCGTTCTTTTGTAAAATTTTTAAGATCGTCTTCGCCAATCCAATCGGGTATTTTGCCTGAATAAATTTCCATTTTCAATAATAACATATCTTTGTCGATGTGTCGATTATATTTTTCGTGGTTTATCCAACTTTTGATGGTTTTGGTATCTTTATCTAAACGAGTTGAAATAATAATTTTCGAAAAATTATCAAGTATTCGAGGCAAGAAAACCTTATTTATTTCTTTACCAATATTGTTTTTGTAAATTGCACTTTCGGTCTTATAATCAAGTATATATGGAACATTTACCGTAATGACTCTATCTTTAAACGAACGAATATTTTCGTAATGACTCTTGTCTTCGGGGTTAACAATTCCTACAAATAGAGAATTAATATGCTCTTCGACAAACTCAACTTTGTGAACTCCGTCGCTGATAATTCCGTGCAATGATTTTAGACGGTCAACATTGCTTTCTTTGATATCCATAAGAGCTAAAATCCCATTATTCGTAAAAGCGAGGTCAGAATAAACGTATTTTATTTCGTCGGTTTTCAACAGTTCATTTATAAGATTTTGAAGTGTTGGGTTTGTAATTGGGCGAACAGTTCGCTGGTCCCCAGGATTGTAAACGCTTATGCCTTTTCCAAACTGACGACTGAAAACTTGTTTTCGAGCATACATCATATTGTAAACATCAAGCGGATTCCCGATTTTGTCGAGTAGGGTATTGTAAATCGAACTGCAAATGCTACATGCATTTCCTTTTAGTACCCATTCGAATTCTTTATCGTATTTCAATCGTCGTAAAAAACTTTTGTCATCGATAAGTTCTTCCAAAAACTTTTCGCGATATTCTTTAGGAATAATCAGTATAGGGTGGTCGTTGTTCGGACAGGTAATTTCCAAACATTTTTGCTGATATTTTTTTTGAAACGGAAGAGCCAACAGTTGTTTCCCAAAATCGTCGTTATCGCTTTCTTCGGCAATTCTATTCAATCGGTCTTCATAAAAATCGAATCCACCAAGTTTTTCGATGTCGAGCTTCCAATGCATAGTGTAAGCAGCACCTTCAGTGGTTTTAGAGTAGTCTTCAAATTTATTGAGTAAATTGTTCAAAAATGTACTTTTTCCACTGCCTGGAGGCCCTTCGAACAAATAAATTCGGTTACTTTGAACTCCTTTTTTAAATCCGTTGATAAGATTCATAAAACGATTGGCAAAAAGTCTATCGGCAAAAAACGGATTGTCGCATTTGGTAATAAACAAATCGGAACAATCGTATTTTACAAAACCTATGCTATCGTTCGAAACCACATAATCGTCTTTGCCTTCGCCAACATAGTATTTTACCATGTCGTGAAATTGCTGAAAAATATTTCTAAAAATAATTTCAGGGTTTTCCGAAATCAAAAACAAAAAATCGTTGAAAGTAATCGCTCTGCGTTGTTCTTTTTCACGCAACTCGTTGCTAATATCAATCAAGGCTTCGAGTTTTCGTGCTTTATCTTGAACTATGTCGATGGTTGGCTTAATATTGTTTTTTCGTTTCATGCTGAAAATTTTTACAAGTTGTGTTTTGTAACTTTTCGGTCTTTAATGGTGTACAAAACTTTTCGATTTTCGAATATTTGTTCTCCATCGTTGTTTTTTTTGCTTACAATTTCGGTTGTTTCTACATTCACACTTCCACCCCAAAGAAACTCAATTCCGACCATTGTTTCTGGAATAAAATCTTTGATAAGTTGTTTGCCCTCAAATTTATGAACCAAATATAGATTATCTTCGCTCGTTTTATCCACATCAACCTCGATGATTGGCGGATGATACAACGAATCAATCAGCATTTTTTGATAATCGTATCCTTTTCGACTTTTTACATAATATTGATAAACTCCTCGTTGCTGGTCAAGTCGTTTGCCAACCACAAACAGATTGTGATTATCGACAAAATCTTGATCAACAAAAGTACTAATTAACATAAAATCGGAAAAATTAGACCGAATGTTAAAAATAGCATCTTTTCCTTGATTTGTGTTCGTGTTAAATTTTTCACGTTCTTCGATATTGCTAATTTTTTGAAAATTGTAACTAAGTTTTCCTTTATTAGCTCTGTCCTCAATATCTTGGATCAATCGAAGTCCTATTGCATATGGATTAAGTCCAACTCTTGAAATTGACGTAACGCCGGCATTAATTTTCGAATAAGCTACTTCGTTTCCTTTTATTCGGTTGTCGGCTCTAAAAAGTTTGTCGTGCCAATAACTTGCCCAACCTTCGTTAGTAATTTTCGTTCTAATCTGTGGTTGAAAATACATTGATGTATTTCGAATAATCGAAATTACCGATTTCATCCACAGGTTTTTTTCACGATTCAAAAAAGTTGAGTTATTCATCACAAATTCAATAACATCGCTATGTTTATGTTCAACAATATCTTGTTGTTTCTCGAAAATTGCTTGAAATTCGGGATGTTTTTTTCGAACCTCCGAAAAGAAAAGCGATTCAGCAACATTTTTGTTTTGGCTTACAAGTTTGTTGTACCTTTCGATTTCTTTAAAAAACTCATGTTCAGGAGCTTTAACGATTTCTTGTAAAAATGTGTCGAAATAAAAAGCAACTTTTTTGGTTGGATTAATGTTATCGTAATAAGCATAGCTTGCCATTTTGCCGAAATATCCAACCAAATTGTCGATGGCTCGACTAAATTCTATAATGTAATCAACCCAACGTCCTTGTTCGGTTCTGAGGTTTGCAATCATGCGTTTATCGGCAAGAGCTTTCCCCACAAAATCGTCGTTCCAAGTATCTTGAAACATAATGTTGTTTTGAAAAAAGTCGATGTGTCCCAACACATGATAAAAAATCATAATATTGAGCCAGTCGGGATTGTTATCGTTGTAAAACGAAATAGCCGGGCGGGAATTTATAACCGTTTCGTAGGGATTATTTGGATAAAGTTTATATTTCCCCTGTTTTTGAAGTACCTCTACATCGTGTACCCAATAATCGTATAAAGTTGGAATCATAACTTTTGGCGAAAGTTCGAGCATATCTTTGTTGGTAACAATATATTCGAGTGTTTCGTCGCCAAAAACCAAGCCTGCATCTCGTGCACGAACTTTACACTCTTCCATTATCTTTTTTGTATGTTGGCTAATAAGTTCCATGTTGCAATTTTTTATTGGTGTAAGTGCTTAGCTCACAATATTTTTAATTCCTTCTATTATTCGTTCTTCACTTGCTCCGTCGGCAGTAAATACATCTAAACGAATCAAATCGCTTTTATTTTTTAACAATCCTGACGATTCCATTGTTTTTTCGATGGTAGTTGCATTTGACGAACTCCACGAATTTTTGGCTACAGTAATTCCAACCCGATTTGCATAAAGCAACATTTTTTCGAGTTCGTCTTGCAGGGCTTTTCCGTCGCTGTCCCAGTCGTCGCCGTCGGTTCCGTGAAACACATAAATATTATTGTCGGTAGCCAGATTTTCTTCTGCAACAATTTTGTTTACTAATTGAAATGCAGGGGCAACTCTAGTTCCACCTGCAACCTGCGATTTATAGTAAGTATAAAAATCGGCAACTTCTTTTGCTTCAGTATCGTGTAAAATAAATCGTGTTTGAACATTGTTTTGATATTGAAACATAAGCCAACTGTAAATCAGCAAATGCTGAGTTCCAATTACTTCGGTAGGAGAACCTTGCATTGAGCCAGAATAATCTCTCAAAAAGAAAACAACAGCCTGCGATTCAAAATCTTTTTCTTTTGAAAGAATTCGATAAATTTCGTCGTTCGGATTTATGATTAAATCAGCGGGATTAAAATCGTGTTGCGGTTTAATATTTTCCAAGACAATATTAGTTCCTATGATTTTTTTCATGGTCGCTTTCTTGTCCAAGACTTGCCCAAATCGACGATTTCTATCGGTTAAATCGTAGGTATATTTAGTGAAAGAACGCTTATTTCCTTTTGTTTTTAGATTTGGAAGTTCAAATTTTTCGGTAATAATTCGACCTAAATCAAAAGCATCGGAACTTATATCGTGACCTGCACTTTGACCTTCTCCTGCACCTTGTCCCTCACCCTCACCTTCTTCGGGTTGTGCTTGTTGTTCGCCAATTACATCGCCTTCTTCGCCATCACCTGAGCCACCAGTATTTTCTTCTCCGTCTTCGGTAATTGAATCGTCGTGATAAAACTTTGGTTCGTTGGTCGATGGAACAACTACAACCTTCGCCTTGTTGTCTTTGGTTGGTTTAACTATTTTTCCTATTCTTATTTTTCGAGGGAATCCATCGGCTTCGCGTTTTTTATCCTGCTCAAGAAGTTCGTCGAGTGTTTTTAAATACGAAAAAGCATCTCTTTCGGGACTTGAAAGGTTCATAAAATTTTCAAAATCAGTATCGTCGTATAAACCTTTTTCTCGGGTCGAGGAATAGTGAATTGATGACTTATGATTAAGTTCTCGGGTGATTAGTTCTTCTTGCTCGGCCGATAATCCTTTTTGTTTTAGCTGTTGATACAACTCAGTTAGTTTTTTATTCATGCTTGCGAAGAGTTATAATATTAAGTCTTATCAAATTTAACGAATTAAATTGACATTTCACAAAAAACAAAGATGGTTATTTTTTCCTATTTTCGTAGTCCGATGCAACAAAAGCAAAAAATTGTATTTTTGTTTGATAAAAAAACAGATGAACAAAGAATTATGTCCACTTTGTGGTGGAAAATCAAGCGAATATTTTAAGGGTAAAACAAAGTCCTATTTTTTATGTTCTAACTGCAAAGGGATTTTTGTAGAGAAAAAATATTTACCCGACCGAAACACTGAACTTTCAAGATACAATTTGCATAACAATAACATAGCTGATGTCGGATATCAAAATTTTGTCAGCCCGATCGTAAACGAAATTCTTGCAAATCACAATTCTAAAGAAATAGGTCTGGACTTTGGTGCTGGAAATAGTTCTGTGATTTCGAAAACCTTGCAAGATAAAGGTTTTACGATTCGACAATACGATCCTTTTTTTCACAATTTCCCCGAATTGCTTCAACAACAGTACGATTACATTGTTTGCTGCGAAGTTATTGAGCATTTTCACAATCCAGCTCAGGAATTCGCTCTGTTGAATAAATTACTCCGCAAAAACGGAAAACTTTACTGTATGACAAACATCTACAATGAAGCTATTGATTTCAGCAAGTGGTGGTATAAAAACGACCTAACACACGTATTTTTCTATCAAGTTGAAACGCTAAATTACATTCGCGAAAATTTTAACTTTTCTAACCTATACATTCAAGGTAATTTAATTGTTTTGTCGGCATAAATTGAATTTTTCGCGTTTGTTGGTGTTATCAACGATAAGGGCAAAAATTATATATTTATTTGATGTTTTATAAGAATAAAATAAATATATTTGAATAAAATAAACAGATGGATATATTGAAAATACCCGCATATTGCGGGTATGCATATGTTAGCAGCAAGCTATGAAAAAAAATAAAATACTACTGCTTTTTACACTTGGACTCTTTTCGGTGTCGACAAGTGCTCAAGTGGACGAACAGACTAAATTCCAAATGTTCTGTTCCGCATTAAACAATTTTAGTACAGCTCCAAATATTTTAGTGGTGACAGTTAAAAATAAGAATACCGGAGAAACTAAAGAAATTTGTACGGAAGCACCATTTTTGAAACAGTCAGTTAATCGAGACAATGGCATTAAAATAAATCCATCAGACTGCGAAAAATATAAGGACAGATACTTTGAATTTTCCATGGACAGTGCTTTATGGAACATAGGTTATAACCTTTATACAATAGCAGAACTTGACAGTTTTGCTAAAACAATTAACTTAGAAAGGATTATAAGAAAAGTAAAAAAAGGTAAATTGACAAGTAAAACATTCATGGGACCCAGAAAAGAACAAAGAATGTTCGCTCACTTGATGTTCAACAATGGAGTAATGATGACAAGGGGATGTATGGGTGGAAATCAATGTAGTCTTAGTTATTATAAGAAAGAATAAAATAGCCAGCCGCTAACAGCGCCCAGCTCCCGCAAGGCTCTGCCTTGTGGTTTTATTATATTTAAACATATCTTTACAAAAACCTTTTGGGTTAACAAAATTATCTAAATTATAAATTTTATAATTACTGCTCATTACACAAATATAAACTTTTATTTACCACAAGGCAGAGCCTTGCGGTAGCTTAGGTTATTTGTTGTTGCTTATATTTATAACATCTTTCAAATTAATATACCTATAGTTATACTTTTTATAGGAATTAATATTTCTAAACAAAGGTCCACCTCCTAATGAATCAAATAAATAATAAAGTTTTCTATCACTAAATATAAAAGGAGAAACTTCTTTATTTCCATTCCAATCAAAAAAGAATGTTATATCACTTGCTTTAGTACATGACAAAACATATAACATGCTGATAAACAACTAATTAGGCTCTTTGAAAATTTGGTTAACACCTTGATATTCAGTATCTTACATAAGATTACAACGTCAATATGTATGATATGAATACCAAGGATAAAAACAAAAATAGTGATTTAGTTTCAACTCTCAATAAAAATCTTGGATGGCATAAAGCACGAGCCAAATTTTTAGCTGCATTAATCACAACCATGTTTAAAATGCAAACCATTAACTTT
>Ga0209417_1002624_pt1 | contig 26808 bp, 21 predicted proteins | sample RifGroF2_FD_184002 | JGI IMG/M metagenome (GOLD analysis project Ga0209417, IMG submission 184002) | Groundwater microbial communities from Rifle, Colorado, USA - Groundwater F2 (SPAdes) (version 2) | ecosystem: Environmental > Aquatic > Deep subsurface > Groundwater | place: Rifle, Colorado... | reverse complement strand
CACGTGTTCCCAGGTAGGAACCGCCGATTCCGATTACGACAACGGAATCGAGACCGGCAGCAAACTCCCCGGCAACCTGGCTGAGCTCATTAGCACTATGCAGTGATTTCTCGGGCAGATCCAGCCAGCCGAGGAAATCACTCCCCCGGCCTGTTCGGTTCATGAGGGTCAGGTGGGCATCGGCCACACGTGTTGTCCACTGTTCAATGTCGCGTTCGGGGACGAAATCCCCAAGATATTTACGTTCGATGGAGATGCTCATTTTGATTATTTGGTTTTTTCGGGTCGCATTTGCGGAAAGAAAATAACATCCTGAATGGATTGGGAGTTGGTCATGATCATGGCTAAACGATCTATTCCGATACCCAGGCCGGAAGTGGGGGGCATACCGTATTCGATGGCGCGGAGGAAATCCTCATCGAGGGCCATGGCTTCTTCGTCGCCCCGCTGGGCCAGAAGGAGCTGCTCTTCAAATCGTTCCCGCTGATCGATCGGGTCGTTCAACTCGGAATAGGCATTGCAAATCTCCTTGCCATTGCAGATTCCCTCAAACCGCTCGACCAGTCCGGGAACGCTGCGGTGTTTTTTAGCAAGCGGGGACATTTCAACCGGGTAATCCATGATAAAGGTCGGCTGTATCAGTTTGGATTCGCAGGTCTCACCGAATATCTCATCGATGAGCTTTCCTTTACCCATTGACTTATCGGTGTTGATATGCAGTTTCCTGCAGGTTTCAAGGAGCTGGTTCTCGTCCATCTGGCTCACATCGATACCTGTGAATTCCTGAATGGCGGCAAACATGGTGTATCTTTTCCAGGGCCGTTTGAAATCAATCTGGTTTTCCCCAACCTGAACCCGGGTGGTTCCATGAAGGGCGAGGGTGACCTTCTCGACCATCTCCTCAACCAGATCCATCATCCAGAAATAGTCCATGTAGGGAACATAGAGCTCAACCTGTGTAAACTCCGGATTATGAAACCGGTCCATTCCCTCGTTGCGGAAGTCTTTTGAGAACTCATACACACCTTCGAAACCTCCGACAATGAGACGTTTCAGGTAGAGTTCATTCGCAATTCGGAGGAACAGTTCGGTATCCAGGGTATTGTGATGTGTCTTGAACGGACGGGCTGCCGCTCCACCATGTATCGGCTGCAAAACCGGAGTCTCCACCTCAAGGTAACCTTTGGCATCGAGGTATTCGCGCATGGTGCTGACGATTTTGGCCCGCTTGACAAAAACCTCTCTAACCTGCGGGTTTACAATCAGGTCGAGATAGCGCTGCCGGTAGCGCTGGTCGGGATCCGTAAAGGCATCATAAACAACGCCATCCTTTTCCTTGACGACAGGCAGAGGCCTGACAGATTTTGACAGAAGCGTGAGTTCTTTGACTTTAATTGTAAGTTCGCCAACCTGGGTGCGGAAAACCTCTCCTTTAACCCCGATAATGTCGCCCAGGTCAAGCAGGCGCTTAAAGAAGGTGTTGTAAAATTCCTTGTTCTCCTCCGGGCAGAGCTCGTCACGGTTGACGTAGATCTGAATCCGTCCGGTATGGTCCATCAGCTCGGCAAAGGATGCTTTTCCCATAATCCTTCGCGTCATCAGCCTTCCGGCACAGGAGATGTCCTGGAATTTATCCGGCGTACTATCGAAGCCGGCAAGGATTTGGGCGGCATTTTCCGTTACCGGGAAACGGGCGGCAGGATAGGGATTGATTCCCATCTGGCGGATCTCAGCCAGTGATTGTCTTCTTATCTGTTCTTGTTCGCTTAGTTCCATCATAACCGGCGGATTAAATTTCCGCAAAGATACTTTTCGCGGCAGTTATATCAAAAAGACCGAAATTTGCTTATTTTTAGTCTTTTCCTTTCCTGAAATCCCATGAATAAACTCTGGAAAATAGCCTCACCACCCGAACCGGTTTTTGTTGAAAGCCTGGCCAATGAATTGGGTATCGGCAGGGTGCTGGCCTCTTTGCTGGTCCAGAGGGGGATACGGGATTTTGAGGAGGCCAGGCATTTTTTCAGGCCCCAGGTTGAGGGACTGCACAATCCATTTCTGATGAAGGACATGGACAAGGCGGTTGAACGGATCGGAGTGGCCATTGCGAATCAGGAAAAAGTTTTGGTTTACGGCGACTATGATGTCGATGGCACCACATCTGTCGCCCTGATATACTCATTCCTTCGAAAGCGGATCAAGGAAATCGGGTATTACATCCCTGACCGTTATTCAGAGGGGTATGGCATTTCTTTCCAGGGGATTGAATATGCGATGCAGAATGGATATTCACTGGTTATAGCACTGGATTGCGGGATCAAGTCAACCGACAAGATGGATTATGCGCGGAGAAAAGGTATCGAGTTCATTATTTGCGATCATCATCTGCCCGATGAGGAGTTGCCTGTGGCGGTTGCCATTCTGGATCCCAAGCGGCCTGACTGCGAATATCCATACAAAGAGTTATCAGGTTGCGGCGTTGGCTTTAAGCTTCTTCAGGGATATTGCCTCAGGAATGGCATACCCTTCTCACACATAGCCAAATACCTGGATATGGTTTGCGTCAGCATCGCGGCCGACCTGGTACCTATGACCGGTGAGAACCGGATACTTGCCTATCACGGGTTGAAAAAACTCAACGAGAACCCGATACCGGGTCTTAAGGCATTGATCAACATCAGTAATTGTGATGACAGGCAGGTAACCGCGTCTGATATTGTGTTTAAGATCGGGCCGCGCATTAATGCTGCTGGCAGGATATCCTCCGGAGAAAGTGCCGTTGAGTTGCTGGTTGCCAAAAGTGAAGCCGAGGCGGTGGAATTGGCCGGCAAGATTGACTCCTACAATGATTACCGAAAGAATATCGATGTGGAGATCACGGAGACAGCCCGGAAAATGGTTGAAAACAATGATGCCATGAGAAGCCTTAAAACCACGGTTTTGTTTCACCCGGAGTGGCACAAGGGGGTGGTAGGCATTGTGGCCTCAAGGTTGATTGATTATTATTACCGGCCCACAGTGGTGCTGACCAAATCCAATGGCATGGCAACCGGATCGGCCAGGTCGGTGGATACCTATGATCTATATTATGCAATCAATGCTTGCAGCGATCTCCTTGAAAGTTTTGGCGGTCATAAATATGCAGCCGGACTGAGCATGCCAATCGAAAATGTTGAGGTCTTTACCCGGAGATTCGAGGAGATTGTAGCAAGCACAATTACCGATGAGCAACTGGTTCCGCAGATTCTGATCGACTGCGAGATAGAGCTGTCGGAGATTACCCCTAAATTCTTCAGGGTACTGAGGCAATTCGAGCCTTTTGGTCCTGATAACCAATCTCCTGTTTTTGTCTGCCGGAATCTCCGGGATAACGGTAAAAGCCGTCAGGTCGGGCGAACATGGGAACATCTGAAACTGAATATCACATCCGTCAGGGGGGATCATCCCGATTTTGAGGGGATCGCTTTCGGTATGGGGCATCTGTTCGGAGAGATTCATGAGGGCAAGCATTTCGACATAACCTTTACTGTGGAGGAGAATACTTTCCGCGGAGCCACCAGTATGCAATTGATGGTTAAGGACATCCGGATTCAGGCATAGAATTGCCCGGGCCGGTCGATAAGTATCAGGATAATCGCTAATTTTACGCCGCCAAAAAAATATCTGGAATGGGGAAAGTCATTGCAATAGCAAATCAAAAAGGCGGGGTCGGTAAAACCACCACAGCAATCAACCTGGCTGCGAGCCTTGCTGTACTGGAATACAGGGTTTTACTGGTTGATGCCGATCCGCAGGCCAACGCCACATCCGGTGCAGGATTTGATGTCAGAACGATCAAGACCAGCCTTTACGAGTGCCTGGTTGACGATGTAAATCCACGCAATATCATCCTTCATTCCGAAGTTCCCGGTTTCGACCTGCTCCCGTCGAATATTGACCTGGTAGGCGCTGAAATCGAGATACTTAACCTGCCAAACAGAGAGAAATTGATGGCCAAAGTGATAGATCAGGTGAAAGAAGATTATCATTTCGTTCTGATCGACTGTTCCCCGTCACTCGGTTTGCTGACAGTCAATGCCCTCACCGCATCCGATTCCGTAATCATTCCGGTACAGTGTGAATATTTTGCGCTCGAAGGATTGGGTAAGCTGCTGAATACCATCAAGATAATCCAGAATCGATTGAATCCTGAACTTGAGATCGAGGGTTTCCTTCTTACCATGTACGATAACCGCCTTCGCCTGTCGAACCAAGTATTGGAGGAGGTTACCAAGCATTTCCAGTCCATGGTATTTGATACCATTATCCGTCGAAACATCAAGCTGGGCGAAGCTCCCAGTTACGGCAAGCCGGTTGTTCTCTATGATGCCAATTCCAAGGGCTCGCTCAACCACCTGAACCTGGCAAGAGAGCTGCTGCAGAAGAACGGGCTGACCCAGATGCACGAATCTGAAAAAGTAATTGATTAAAGCTGACTATTTCCGATGACCGAAAAGAAAAGTGCCATGGGCCGGGGTTTGGGATCCATTCTGGGCGATATAACCATGAAGCCGGAGGCCTCGATCAATGAGATCGATATTGAACTGATTGAAACCAATCCATTCCAGCCCCGTTCACATTTCGATGCGGAATCTTTAGAAGAACTGGCTGCATCCATCAAACAAATTGGTATTATTCAGCCGATTACGGTTCGGAGACTAAGTGTTAACCGGTATCAGCTTATCGCCGGTGAACGCAGGCTCAGGGCTTGTGTCCTTGCCGGTATGACAAAAATTCCTGCCTATATCCGAACGGCCGATGATCAGGCTATGCTGGAACTGGCGCTTGTTGAGAACATTCAACGTGAAGATCTGGACCCTATTGAGGTGTCAATCTCTTACCAGCGGCTTATTGAGGAGTGCAGTCTGACACAGGAGTCCCTCAGTGACCGTGTTGGAAAAAAGAGATCCACGGTTTCCAACTATCTCCGGCTCCTGAAACTTCCCGCTGAAATACAACTGGGACTGCGAACTTCCCAGCTTTCCATGGGACATGCCCGTTCCATCATTAACATAGAGGATCCTGAGGTGCAGCTTGCCGTATACCGCAAAATAATTGAAAACAGCCTTTCCGTGAGAAAGATTGAAGAAATGGTCAGGGAAATACAGGCCGAACCTAAAGAAAAGAGGAAAAAGAAGGAAACATCCCTGGAACATGGGCAATTACAGGAGCAATTAAAACGTTACTTTCAGGTAAACGTTCAGTTCATGCGCAGCGAAAAGGGAAAAGGGAAGATTGTTCTTGAGTTTAACTCCGATGAGGATCTGGAGAAAATACTTGCTAAACTGGATCAAATCAAATAAGAACGAAGGAATTTGCCCGGATATCAAAAAATTGTCAATTGGCCGGCCCTCTCAGTAACCATCTTACTGATAACCGGTCTGGGTAACTTCGCCTCCTGTCAGAACCAGCCGGATTCACTGCATCTTAATCCAAAGTCCGGGGAATCAGGTCACTCTCCCAAAAAAGCCCTGATTCTCGCTGCCACGCTTCCTGGAAGCGGCCAGGCATATAACAGGAAATACTGGAAAATCCCGCTTGTTTATGCCGGTTATGTTGGTGGTGTCTGGTTTTTCGTGACGAATCAAACCGGATACAAGAACTCCAAGCGTGATTATATTTACGAAACTGACAAGATCGATTCCACTGTAAATAGCAGCGGTAAGACTGCCCAGGTGCTGTTGGCGGAGGTCGACAGCTACCGAAGGATGCGGGATATTTCAGTACTGGCCTTGCTGGCTTGGCATGGATTAACTATTATTGACGCCAATGTTGATGCACATTTTTTCAATTGGGACATCAGCGAGGACCTGAGCATGAGGCTCAGACCTCATGCATTATGGGCAGGGGCCGGGAGCCCCGGGGTGGGGATGAGTATTGTTTTTAATCTGAAATGACTATGAATTTTAAAAAGATAACGGTTATTGCCTTTGCTTTCATACTGGCTTTCCTGGCAGCTCCACTGGCTGCTCAACAATCGGTAAATACGGTGATCCCGGATTCATTGAATCCAGCGAATGACCCTGTTTACCAGCAGTATCTGAAGCGGCTCGACAGTCTCTATGCTGCATGGATCAATCTCAGGCTGCCACTGGTTCAATATCAGGATACATCCATCGCATTCAAGAGGGATACCAACATTGTAGAACTGCCGGATTCCATTTTTGTCCAGCGGCTTGCGGCGATTCCTTCGGCGATTGAGCTGACCTACAACAAACAGGTAAGGAGTTACCTCGACCTCTATACAAAGACCCGAAAGAAGCAGGTTTCCATCATGCTGGGGCTGGCCGATTATTATTTTCCGATGATTGAGAGCAAGCTGGATGCCTATGACCTGCCCCTTGAGCTGAAATATCTTCCCATAATTGAATCAGCCCTGGATCCCAGAGCCCGCTCGAAAGTTGGTGCGCAGGGGATGTGGCAATTTATGCTCGGAACGGCAAAGCTTTATAAGCTGAAGGTGAATTCGTTTATCGATGAGCGACTGGATCCGGTACGTTCCACTGAAGTTGCCTGTGCTTACCTGAAAGAGCTTTACAGCATTTTTGGTGACTGGCATATGGTTATAGCCGCTTACAACTGCGGTCCGGGAAATATGAAAAAGGCAATTCAGCGATCTGGAGGGAAAACCAACTACTGGGATGTTTATTATTACCTTCCCCGTGAAACCAGGGGATTTGTCCCGGCCTTCATTGCAGCTACCTACATCATGAACTACTCGCAGAATCATGGTTTCTACGCGGTTCAACCCAATATTCCGATAATTGCCGACACCATACTGATTTCCCAGGAAATGCATCTGGCCCAGATCTCTGAGGTACTGGGAGTTCCAATGGGGACCCTGGAGTACCTGAATCCGAAATACCGAAAGAAAATAATTCCCGCCGCCGGCGGACCCTATGATCTCAGTCTTCCTGCCGATAAGGTGAGCATTTTCATCACGATGCAGGACAGTATCCAGCGATACAAGCAGAACGTTTATCTGGCCAAGAATAATCTCGACAAGCAGCCGGCGGTAAGGACGACAGCCAAACCCGTAAAACCATCGGGGGATGACGTGGCCGTCTCGTACACGGTTAAATCAGGTGATAATCTCGGTTACATTGCAGCCTGGTTTGGAGTTGGGATTTCTTCTATCCGTGACTGGAATGGTATGTCGGGGAGTTCCCTGCGCTCCGGTCAAAAACTGACCATTTACGTTCCCAAGAGCAGTGTGGAAGATCTAAAGGAAATTAACGACCTTACCTTTGCGGAGAAGCAGTCAAGAGTTGGGAAGGAAAATGGGACCGGACAGGCAGAGGAACCGGTGGTTGCCGCATCAAAATCGGATACCAATTTTGTTTATTATACCGTCCGGTCGGGAGATAATCTCTGGACAATTGCCCAAAAATATCCCGGAGTATCCCATGAGGATATCATGAAGCTGAATCAGATGCCCAGCTCAAGGCTTCAAGCCGGACAAGTCCTCAAGATAAAGAGAAAAGAAGGATGAGCAAGTGGACCGCTATCCGCCTTACCGGATTCTGCTGACACTTCTGATACTGATCGCTCTGATCAGCATCTTTAAACACTTTGCACCTGCACCGGAAAGAATTACCGGCAAGGAAGCACACGACAGCTCCATCCGGTTTTCCGCAGGCAGAATGCGTTCGCCCGGCGTGTTACCCGGACGAAAAGTGCCCGCGCGGCCCATCGATCAGAATAATAGGGGACCGGAGTATCCGTCTGGTGATTCACTTGCATTGAATGGTTTTCTTACCAGGCTTCTCCACAGCGGTGATACGGTGACCATTTTTCATTTCGGCGATTCTCAGCTGGAGGGCGACCGGATAACCCGTCACCTGAGACAATGTTTTGTCAACGAAGGGCTTACACGGGTCAAGGTTTATAATTTTTCAAAGCGAGGTGCTCAGAGTCCGCAATTCGAGGACTCCGACACCGTTTTAAAATGGGCTGGCAGGAACGGGATTCACCCTGATCTTGCCATTCTCCAGTATGGGCTTAACCTCGTGCGGTCCGGAACGAATGACTTTAAATTTTACCAGAGGCGGTTAGCGAATCAGGTTAAAATACTTCGGAAAACATATCCCGGTTTATCGGTTTTGATCATAGGGGTCTCCGACATGTCACTCCGGATGGCCGATGAGGTTGTTCCGTATGCAACCGTTCCCCATATTCGCGACGCCCAGCGGAGAGCAGCGGCAGACACGGGATCCGCCTTCTGGGATCTGCTTGTTTTCATGGGTGGTCCGGGATCCGGAAAGGTTTGGTTTTCCCAGGATGAGCCGCTTATTCGTCCTGATTTGTGCCATTTTTCCGAAGCAGGCGGGCGAAAGGTTGGGGAAGGTATTTATCAGGTTATTAAATCAGAAATGATCCGATATGGGCAATCCCGGGCAGTGGTTCAATCAAATCGCTGAATCCCTGGTTTATAACCCGGATCAGCCTCTTTTCTTTACCCGGTTTTTCTTTTGGGTTTTTCTGGCTTTTGTCCTTGCCGGGTACTCACTGATATTCAGGAGACCACCGCTGCGGAATGCCTATTTTCTTCTGGTAAGCCTATATTTTTACTATAAATCGGCAGGACTATTTTTCCTGGTGATGGTAGTTTCGGTGGTTATTAATTACCTCATCGGGATCTCCATCGGGAAGAGCACCAATCAGAAGAAGAAAAAACTTCTTCTTCTGATGTCCGTTGCAACGTGCCTGGGCGTTCTTATCTATTTCAAGTATACCCACTTTTTTGCCCTGTTTATTTCTTCCATTACTGGAGCCTCCCTGGATCCGGGCAACATAGTGCTGCCGGTAGGGGTTTCCTTTTTTACTTTCCAGATTCTGTCCTATACCATTGATGTGTACCGTGGAGATGTTGAAGCGGTCAGGAATCCCCTCGACTTCGGTTTCTATGTTTCCTTTTTTCCTCAGCTGGTGGCAGGGCCTATCGTCAGAGCTGCCGCCTTCATTCCTCAACTCTACCAGGAATTTCGACTGACCAAACGAGAAGTATGGCATGCCGCCTTTCTAATTCTTACCGGATTGGTCAAGAAAATGGTTTTTTCCGACACACTGGCGGTAGCTCTGGTAGATCCGGTTTTTGATAATCCGGGAGGATTCCCGGGCTTTGAGAATGCTCTGGCTGTTTACGGATATGCCCTGCAGATTTATTTTGATTTTTCCGGTTATACCGATATTGCCATTGGAGTTGCCCTGCTTCTGGGCTTCAAGCTGCCGGTGAATTTCAATTCCCCGTATAAGGCCGAATCGATCCGTGACTTCTGGAAGCGCTGGCACATAAGTCTCTCAACCTGGCTGCGGGATTATCTTTACAAACCGCTGGGCGGCAATCGCAGGGGTGAGTGGATTGCAATATTTGCAGTCCTGGTAACCATGATTCTCGGAGGCCTTTGGCACGGTGCTGGCTGGAATTTTGTATGGTGGGGGGCTTACCATGGTGTTCTTATCGTTTTCAGCCGGTTGCTGAATCTGATACCCGGTTTTAAGAAGCTTGTGCAGCATATTCCCGGACCCATAAAGATGGCTTTTACCTTCCACCTGGTGCTGATCGGCTGGCTGCTTTTCCGGAATCATGAGCCGGACGGTGTCCGTTTGATGGTCAGCCAGATTTTTACGGCTTTTCAGGGCAGTGTTTTCAATCAGTGGCTGGGTGAGTATTACCTGATTCTTGCACTTCTGCTTGGAGGCTTTATCCTTTCAGGCCTCTCCTATTCTTTCAAGGAGAGGATACGTGGATGGTTCATCCTGAGTCCTTACTGGCTGAAGCTGTCTGTTATACTGATCTGCCTGTTGCTTATCCGCCAGGTTCAGGTCACCGATCTGCAACCTTTCATCTATTTTCAGTTCTGATCCGCTATCTTTGTGAAATACAACTGAAAAATCAGAATGAACGAAGAGCATTTGAGCAAACTTTGGAAAATGATGGATTTGCATTTTAAATCCCATCCCTGGCATGGTATTTCTTACGGAGAGGATGTACCCGACGAGGTTACGGTTTTCGTTGAGGTTGTTCCAACCGATACTGTTAAATATGAGATAGATAAGGAGACCGGTTATATGAAGGTCGACCGGCCGCAGAAATATTCCAATTACCTGCCGGCATTATACGGTTTTATTCCGCAAACATACTGCTGGGAAAGTGTTGCCGAGCTGGTTCGAGTCAAAACCGGAAGGCAGGACATTGTTGGAGATGGTGACCCGCTGGATATCTGTATCTTAACTGAGCGAAATATCTCGCATGGAAACTTACTGGTCAAAGCTATCCCGATTGGTGGTTTCCGGATGCTCGACAAGGGGGAGGCTGATGACAAGATTATTGCGATTCTTAAAAATGACGAGGTCTACCAGCACTGGCGAGACATTCAGCTGGTTCCGGAAACTCTGATATCCAGGCTTAAACATTATTTTCTGACCTACAAGGATATGCCCGGCCAGAGCAAGCAGCGGTGTGAAATAACGCATGTGTATGGAAGGGAAGAGGCTCACAGTGTCATTCGCAGGAGCATCGATGACTACAGGAAAAAGTTCGGCGATGTGCAGGGGAATTTACGTCAGGCATTTACAGACGCCGTGGGTCTGTAGGGACGCATATATGCGCCCGACTGCAAGACCAAGAGGCCAAGAGACCGAGAGACTGTAAGACTGTAAGACTGTAAGACTGTAAGACTGTAAGCCGGTAGTTAGGGAAGAAAGTTCTTTAGTGCGTTGAGTAGAAGAGCAGGGGTAATGGAGTCAGATTCAAGAATCAGGTCGGCCTGGTTGTAATAGGTTTCCCGCTGGTTTAGCAGATCTACGATGGATTTCATTGTTTCTTCGAGGGTTTTCCCTTCAAGCAGCGGTCGTGGTGTGGGAGAGGAAGCAAGCCTCGCAGCGAGTTCGGGGATGGAAATCTTAAGGTAGACCGAAACGGTCTTTTGTTTTATTAATCTGATATTTATTTCATTGCAAGGTGCTCCGCCTCCGATCGCAATGATTCCCGACTGCACGTCAAGGGCTTCCCTTAATACCTGGCTTTCGATTTCGCGGAATTTTTTCTCGCCCAGATGAGCAAAGATTTCGGGGATAGAAATGCCGGCATTGATCTCAACCTGACGGTCCAGGTCGACGAATTCCACCCTGAGTTGATGTGCAAGCTGTCGGCCTAACGTGCTCTTGCCGCTGCCCATGAATCCCAGCAGGACTATCGGTTTGGCCAGAAGTGTTACCATCCCAGGGTAAACTGGCCGGTTTCATCAAGCTTTGGCGGGTCGGAAGAGGGTTCCCGGTTGCCGGTTTCCGGTTGCCGGTTAGCAGAGGGTTGCCGGTTGCCGGTTGCCGGTTGCCGGTTGGAGGGTTCTGGGTTGGGATTAACTTTTTTGGCCTTTTTTACGGTTTTTTTAACCTTTTCAACCGGTACTTCAACCCCGTCAACCACCGTCACAAACTCAACCTCCTCAACCATTTCAACCACTTCAACCACTTCAACCACTTCAACCTCTTCAACCATTTCAACCATTTCAACCATTTCAACCATTTCAACCACTTCAACCACTTCAACCATTTCAACCTCTTCATCTTCCTCAACCATCCCCAGCATCTCTTTATATTCCGGCCCATAAGCAGCAGCCAGGGCTTCGTCGGTGGGCTCGGCAGGTTCTGATTCGACAATCGAAGCGACCTCAAATGTGGAAATTCGCTTTCCTTTTGCTTTGAAGGATTTCAGGCCGATAAAAGCGGCGGCATCAATAAGTTCGGCAGGCCGGACAGCGTGTTTGCCTCCGAAAGTTATCGCAAAGCGGGGCAGGAGGTTATCGCTGACGTGTACGAGCCGTGAATCGTTGTGTTCGCCGATCAGGCGTTGCAGCTTGTTTAGCGGGGTATCTTCCTCGATCTGGAATCTTTTAAGATAATTAAAGTTCTGTTCTGCATCGAAGAATACGACTGTCCACACTTTCGCGGGATCGAACTGTTCAATGCGAAGGATATTCTCTTCAAAATGGTTGGTGATATCGAAGGAGGAGAGCCGGAACTGGCCGTCACTCAAAAGAACCAGGATTTGGTCTTCCCCGAGGAATTCCCCAATATACTGTCCTCTTCCGTCAGTATTTAACCGGTTAACGCTATTGTCAAACCAGATTTTTAACCCACCCAGCGTGGATGCGCCCTTCTCTTTCAGGGATATTTTCAGGATGGCATGTTTCGACAGGATATTTCCCATCGCATTGCGGTTCTTAATAGCCAGTTCGCCGAAGTCAAAATCGTAATTCGGTTTTTTGAGTTTTGGTTTTGGCTTGAGCATCACCCGGATAACCTCTGCCTCACCATTTGGATTTTCGGTGAAATAGAGAATTTTACTGCCCTCTTTTCCCTGGGTCAGGTTGTACTCCTTATCCCGGGTGATGCCTGTAACGGCAAACCGTTTGGCATAGCTGAGGCTTGATTTGCCGTCGCGGTAAATGACATTGAAGATGATCCGGTCATTCTTTTTATTGAACAGCCCGATATGAATGATGTTTTTCCCCAGGAATGCCTTGGTGGAAACCCGGGTAACGACGTAGGATCCATCCTTGCGGAAAACAATGATGTCGTCGATATCGGAGCAGTCAAACAGAAATGTGTCCTTTTTGAGTGAGGTGCCGACGAATCCCTCATCATAATTTACATATAGTCTCTCATTGGCTACCACCACCTTACTGGCTTCGATGGTGTCGAAGCTGCGAATTTCCGTCTTACGGTCCCGGCCTTTCCCGTATTTCTTTTTGAGTTCGGTGAAATAGGATATAGCATGGTCGATCAGGAATTCCAGGCTATGGAGTACTGTTTTCAGCTCTTTTTCAATGGCGATGATCTGTTCCTCTGCGCGTTTTGCATCATATTTCGATATACGCTTGATTTTGAGGTCTGTCAACATCACGAGGTCATCGTGAACCACGGGGCGGAGGAGCAGGTGCTTAAAGGGCTCCAGTCCCTTGTCGATGGTTAAGAGAACCTCCTCCCAGGTTTCGCAATCCTCGATGGTAATGTAGATGCGATTCTCGATAAAGATCTTTTCGAGTGAGCAGGTGTGCCATTCGCTTTCCAGTTCCTCCTGACGGATCAGCAGTTCCTGCCGGAGAATTTCAACGGTATTGGCCGTGGATATGCGGAGAATATCTGAAACACCCAGGAAGGCCGGCTTATTTTCGTTGATGACGCAGGTGTTGGGAGAGATGGGAACCTCGCAGTCGGTGAAGGCATAAAGGGCGTCGATCGTTTTGTCAGGGGAAACCCCGGGAACCAGGTGTACCAGAATTTCAACAAACTCTGCAGTGTTGTCATCTATCTTCCGGATTTTTATTTTCCCCTTTTCGTTGGCCAGCAGTATTGAGTCGATCAGGCTCCCGGTTGTTTTACCAAAAGGGATCTCCGTGATAGACAGAGTTTTCTTGTCTATTTTATTGATTCGGGCGCGGATGCGGACTTTTCCTCCGCGCTGGCCGTCATTGTACCTGCTAAAATCCGCCATTCCTGCGGTGGGAAAGTCGGGCAGCAGGGTAAACTCCTCGTTTTTCAGGCAGGCGATGGATGCATCGATTACCTCGTTAAAGTTATGAGGCAGTACTTTGGCCGCAAGTCCCACGGCGATCCCTTCGGCTCCCAGAGCCAAAAGGAGCGGAAATTTTACTGGCAGATAGATCGGCTCCTTATTACGGCCGTCATAGGAGGATTTCCACTTGGTGGTTTTCGGATTAAAGACCACCTCAAGGGCAAACTTTGACAGTCGCGCCTCGATATACCGGGGTGCAGCAGCATCATCACCGGTATAGATATTGCCCCAGTTCCCCTGGCAGTCGATAAGCAGATCTTTTTGACCGAGCTGAACGAGGGCATCACCGATGGATGCATCGCCATGGGGATGAAACTGCATGGTGTGCCCGATGATATTGGCGACCTTATTGTAGCGGCCATCCTCCAGCCGCCGCATGGAATGAAGGATCCTGCGCTGGACGGGTTTAAGTCCGTCATAGAGATGCGGAACGGCCCTCTCCATAATGACGTAAGAGGCATAATCGAGAAACCAGTTCTCGTACATGCCAGGCAGGTGCAGGATCTCATGCTTGCGGCCGTTGCCGTTCTCAGTCTGTTCCTGCTGTCCGATCAGTTCGGTATCGTTCAGTATCTCCTCACTCATGCGTTACGGGTCTATTCAATGACCTCATCCTCCTCAACTCGAAGTCTCTCAATTATAAAGTCTTGTCTCTCAGGCGTGTTCTTTCCCATATAGAATTCCAGCATCGCTTCCACGTTGTCTTCCTTCCGCAGCAGCACCGGTTCCAGGCGCATATCCTTGCCAATAAAGTGTTTGAACTCATCGGGTGAAATTTCACCCAGCCCTTTGAATCGGGTAATTTCAGGTTTGCTACCTACTTTTTTGATCGCCTTTAGGCGCTCTTCATCGGAGTAACAATAAAAGGTTATTTTATTGTTCCTGACCCTGAAGAGCGGGGTTTGCAGGATATAGACGTGCCCCTGCTTGATCAGGTCGGGGAAGAATTCCAGGAAAAAGGTGATCAGCAGGAGGCGGATGTGCATCCCGTCGACGTCCGCATCCGTGGCGATGATTACGTTGTTATACCTTAGGTCGTCTATCCCTTCCTCAATATTCAGGGCAGCCTGGAGGAGGTTGAACTCCTCGTTTTCATAAACCAGTTTTTTCGACTCCCCGTAGGTGTTTTTTGGTTTTCCTTTCAGGCTGAATACTGCCTGTGTGTTAACATCCCGCGATTTGGTAATCGAACCGCTGGCGGAATCTCCCTCGGTAATGAACAGGCTGGTTTCCAGCCGCCTGTCATGCTGTGAGTTATAGTGAGCCCGGCAATCCCGGAGCTTCCGGTTGTGCAGTGAAGCTTTTTTAGCCCGATCACGCGCCAGTTTCTGGATCCCCGAGATCGCCTTTCTCTCCTTTTCAGATTCCAGTATTTTTTTCAGAAGAATATCGGCAGTCTCCGGATTTTTGTGGAGGAAGTTGTCGAGGTGCTTTCCGAGAAAATCATGAATGAAATTTCGGATTGACTGCCCCCCCGGCCCCATATCCCTGGAGCCCAGCTTTGTCTTGGTCTGGGATTCAAAAACGGGTTCTTCAATTTTGATGCTGATTGCGGCGATAATTGAGGAACGTATATCAGAGGGTTCAAACTCTTTCTTATAGAAATCCCGGATGGTTTTAACAACGGCCTCCCTGAAGGCAATCAGGTGTGTTCCTCCCTGGATGGTGTGCTGGCCGTTGACAAAAGCGTAATACTCTTCTCCGTACTGATCGCCGTGGGTGATGGCTACTTCGATATCCTCTTCGCGGAGGTGAATGATCGGGTAGAGCCCTTCCTCGCTCATTTTCGACTGTAAAAGATCGAGCAGGCCATTTTTTGAAACATATTTCTCCCCGTTGAAATGAACCACGAGTCCTGCATTCAGGAAAGCGTAGTTCTTCAACATGGTTGAAACATATTCGGTGAGGTAGCGATAATGTCCGAAGATTTCGCGGTCGGGCTTGAACACCACCTCAACGCCGTTGTCCTCATCGGTTGGGTGCAGGTCGTGATCCTCTATCAGGTTGCCTTTCTGAAAGTAAGCTTCCTTGTATTGACCTTCCCTAAAGGATCGGATCCGGAAGTCGCTTGAGAGTGCATTTACTGCTTTCAACCCGACCCCGTTCAATCCTACAGATTTCTTGAATACTTTGGAGTCATACTTGGCACCGGTATTCATCCTGGCCACCGCATCAACGAGCTTTCCCAGGGGGATTCCCCGACCGTGGTCGCGGATCCGCACACTCTTGTCGTCAATTGAAATCTCGAGGCTCTTGCCATTTCCCATCATAAATTCATCGATGGAATTGTCGATAACCTCCTTCAGCAGGACATAAATCCCGTCGTCATGTGCCGACCCGTCGCCGAGTTTTCCAATGTACATTCCGGGCCTTAGCCTGATATGTTCCTTGGGCTCAAGCGTCTTGATCGACTCTTCGGAATAGGATTCTATCGGTTCGTTTGCCATAACGGGCAAAGATACAAAACGAGGTGCGGAGCGGTGCGGAAGAGTTGTCAACACGGATATGAACACCGGTGGGGGCATAAATGCGCCGTTACTGAATTGCGAGGAATTCGGCGGGGGTCATTACGGGTAATGGGCTGGATTTAAAGCCTGTGAGATCGCGGGTTACCAGAATTTCCATATTATTTTGAAGGGCCGCCTGGTTTTGAATGGCGTCTTCGAAATCAGAAAATTCGGAGTCAATGGCTTGATTGATTGTTAATTGGTCTACTGGAAGTATAGCTGCAAGCGAGAGTAAATCACGGATAACCACGAGCGATTCCTTATTACCGAGGGTCTTTCTCAGAATATAAAACGTATCTGCCACACTGAGAGCTGATATGAACAAGGAGATGTGTTTTTTCGCGGCAAGGTTGAAAACCCCCACTGTAGCCTCGTAAAAGGGAATTCTGTGAGCTAACAGGTCCAGAATCACGTTCGTGTCGATCAGGATGCGTTTCATAATGAATGCTTTTTTGCCAGATGATTTTCCCGATCCTGCCGGTAATCAAAATCTTCGGGCAGCTGGATGACACCGCTGAGTTTCCTGACAAGCGGACTCAATTCCATTTCGTCTGCCGGATCCGGCTCAAGGGTACGGAAGAAATTTTCCACCATGCGTGAGAGGCTGGTATTATGCATTGATGCATAGTTCTTTGCACGATCGATAGAATTCTTATCCAGTCGCAAAGTCAGTTTTGCGTCCATAATCTTTGTCGTTATACGTACAAAGATAGTATTGTTATACGTCATAATTAGTGCTTTTATAAATATTGACGCGCAAATGATGTGGGAATGGAGAAAAAGAGGTAATTTTAATTGTCCCCCCAGACAAAATATTTTCAATGAACCGATTCCATCGTTTTCGGGTTTCCCGGGTTTTACGTTTCTCCCTTGCGGGTTTCCTGGTTGTGGCACCGGCTTGCAACACAGAGGTTGATCTGTTCCTGCCCGGCGATCCGGTACCGATTGTATACTGCCTGCTTAATCCCGATAGTTCTCATCAGTATGTCCGCATTGGCCAGACTTATATGATACCGCTTGATAATCCGGATTACAAGCCATCATCTGAGGATCTGCTCATTCAAGAGGAGGTTGAAGTGTACCTGGCGGCTGAGTATTCCGATTCCCGGCAGGATATTTACTATGGCAAGCTGATTAATCCATATCCAAAGGATTCCGGATTGTTTCCGCAGGAAGCCAATCAGGTTTACCGGATTGATTGTAAGCTATTGCCAGCCTGCAGCTATTCCCTTTACATCCATTTTTTAGAGTCTAACCGGGTGGTTTATGCCCAGACAAAAAGTTTTGGAACAGGGTTTACAATTCTTGATCCGGAACCGGTATTGGGCCGAAGCGTGAATCTCTTTCATAATCAGGATTTTTTTGTGCGTTTTGTTCCGGTAACCTATGGGTCCATTTACCAGTCAACCATGACTTTTCGATATGATGAGCTATACCAGGGAGCGCGGGTTCACCGATCACTTGTCTTACCACAGAAACTTATAACTGAAGCCGATACCACAAGGAAATTCATTGAACAGCGTATTTCCGGAGAGAGATTCCTGATTGATATTTCAAGGTTCATTCAGCCCTCAGAAGGTGTCGCCCGGATTCCGGTTGGTTTTGATTTTTACATTACCTGCGGAGGTGATGACCTCGCTATTAAAATCAATGCTGAAAACAATACACAGTCGTTCTCCGTCCTTGAAGTCAACAGTTTTGACAATGCTTTCGGCGTGTTCTCCTGCATGAGCCACCGTCATGTTTCTGGCTTTCCGGTTTCACCCTTCACCATGGATACATTGGCATTGAGTGCTTTAACCCGAAGCCTGGGGTTTCTTACTGCGGCCGCAATTGATTCTCTGAACCATGAAAAGAACAACTAGAGTTTTTGTGTTTATCCTCCTGATAGTGTTCATGGGGGCATGTGACAAGACCGGTACAGGTGATCAGGATCCCACTGAAACGGACAAGATCCCGATGGGAACATTGGATATTGCTTTCACATACAGGCTGCAGGGAGTGCCGGCCAAAAGGTTGAAAAAGGTCGACCTGTGCCTGGCTGAAACCGCGGATTACCTGTATCTGGGTAAATTTTTTACCTGCACCAACGTCTCGGATGCGGTGACCCACTATCAGTTTCAACTGCCTCCGGGTACGTACTTTTATTACGCTTCCGTAATCTGCCTGTGCGCCGGGGATTCCTGTAAATATGCCGGTTTTTCAGGCCAGAATTCCCTGATGGTTGCCGGAGGAAAAGTTGAAGTGCTTGAGGGCCAGACGACAACCTATACCACGCAATTCCATTAACATGGTCCGTTTCCGGGACATAGCCTGTTCAGTTGTTCTTCTGATCTGTTCGGGGTTGACATTTTCCTGCGAAAGACAGGAGGAAACCGGCTCAAAACCCGTAATTCAGGTAACTGTATCACCCCTTTCCGGGAACACAACGCAGGTTTTCTCTTTCGACATGAGCCGTTCGGAGAGCCTGTCAGACAGGAGCAGCAAGCTCTTTTGCCGATGGGATTGGGACGGTGACGGCACCTGGGATACTCCGTTAACCCGGCAACTTAAACATGAACATCGATATTATGCGCCCGGCACCTGGCATACCCGTGCTGAACTGGTCAATGTTGATGGTGTGTCAGACACCGCAGGTATCACTATGCAAATAGCCCGGGGCTATACCCCACCGGCACCCATTTTAGTTGCCCAACCTGATAAGGGACATATATATACCCGGTTCTTACTTGATGCATCCCGAACCCGCGACGATGAAGATTCTCTCAATCAACTGAAATTCCGGTGGGATTTTGAAGGGGATGATATTTGGGATACAGGGTTAACCGACAGTGTTCTGATTCATCATGTATACCCGGAATCAGGGTTTTACAACCCCCGATTGGAGGTCAGTGATCCATCGGGCCGGACTGCCAGGGTATTCATTCCCATCGAGGTTAACCTGAAGGATCCCCGCCTGTTAGTGACCTTCAAATGCATTCCGGATTCGGTGACCTTTGACACCCCGATAAGAATGGATGCTACCGGTTCCACAGACCTGGACCATCCAGACAAGGGCCTGATGTACCGCTGGGACTGGCAGAACGACTGGATCTGGGATACGGAATGGCTTAGGAATCCGGTAATAGTGCACTCTTTTCCGGAGGATGTGTTTGCTAACGTGAGGCTGGAGGTTAAAAGCTACCGGGGACTGGTCAACGATACACTGATGAAAATCCGGTTGTACCATAAGAACCAGTCTCCAAAGGCCATGTACTCGGTAAGTACTCTTTCGGGGAATATAAATACCCGGTTCATATTGAATGCATGGTCGAGCCTGGATCAGGAATCCTCGCCTTCCGCTTTGCTTTTTCGCTGGGATTACAACGGTGACGGACAATGGGATACTGACTTTTCACACGAAGTTGTCCAAATTCATCAATATGATTCACCGGGTACCTATGAAACCCTTCTCATGATACAGGACCCTTTTGGTGAAACCGATACGTATTCAAAAACCATCTATGTAAGCAACGGGAAAAATATCACCGGAATTTTTGAGGACAAGCGCGGGTATAGCTATGTAACCTATGGAACAGTTTTAATCGGTAAACAATGGTGGTTTACCCGGAACCTGAGTGTTCAGGAAAAAAGGCTCTATCCTGGCTATTTCTATGATAATCAGTATGATAATTATTATGATTATGGAAATCTTTACGAGTTGAGGACATTGAAAACCCTTTGCCCTGCCGGGTGGAGAGTTCCTTCGCGGGTTGATTGGGAGACCCTTTTTGCCAATTATTCGCCAGAGCAACTTTATGAAGCCCTGATGCCCGGTGGAGATTCGGATTTTAGTGCCGTACTGGGTGGGATGGGAATCCCAATAGATCCCTATACTGCTGACTGCCATGGTCTCAACCAATACGGCTATTACTGGTCCACCTCTCAGCCGGCAAGCTCACCCTTAAGTAACTGGACAGTCACATTCGATTATGCCAGGCGGAAAGTACTCCGGGGATTTGACTCGAATGCAGGCAAACTCTATTCTGTGAGATGTATAAAGGATGCCGATTAATATTGCTTTTGTGTTTATTCTCCTGCGACAGGAGTGATAACGTAGTGGTACCTCCGTCCATTTCCGTTAAGGTATCACCGGCAGCCGGCAAAACCACGAATGTGTTCACATTTGACCTTAGCAGATCTGAAAGTAATTCATCCCGTGGCGACCGGCTTTTTACCCGATGGGACTGGAATGGAGACGGAGTCTGGGATACGCCGCTCACGCGGCTGGAAAAGTATGAGCACCGTTATTATGTTCCGGGTACCTGGCATACTCTCGTGGAGATGGTAAATCTCGACGGCGGCAGTGATACTGCCAGTATGGTCATGCAGGTTGAAAGGGGATACTCTCATCCAAATGTCAGCCTCATTATCAAGCCGGTTCTCGGGCATATCTTTACATCTTTTCTGTTGGATGCCTCCGGGACACGGGATGATGAAGACTCCCTCGACCAGCTGAAATTCCGATGGGATTTTGAGGGTGACGGGACCTGGGATACCGGGCTCACGGATAGCATCAGGATTCATCATGTTTATCCTGTGGTTGGATTTTACAAACCCCGGGTTGAGGTCGGGGATCCTTCGGGCCTGTATAGCGGAGCCAATGCTTCCCTGAATGTCAATCTGAATGATCCGAGACTGCTGGCCAGTTTCCGTTGTATCCCCGATTCGGTCACGTACCGGACCCCGATTCAAATGGATGCATCTGCCTCAGTTGATATGGATAACCCCGAAAAAAGCCTGTTATACCGCTGGGATTGGAACAATGACTGGATCTGGGATACTGAATGGCTAAGGGAACCGGTCACGATAAATTCATTCCCCGAGGATGTTTTTGCCTTTGTCAGGTTACAGGTTAAAAGTTACCGTGGCCTGACCAATGATACGGTCATGAAAATCAGGCTATACCATAAAAACCAGCCGCCAAGGGCGAATTTCAAGGTCAGTACGTTTACCGGGAATATAAAAACAAACTTCCGCTTTGACTGCTGGTGGTGCCGTGATCCTGAATCTTCGCCCACCGAGATGTTGTACCGATGGGATTATGATGGTGACGGTGTCTGGGATACTGAACCGGTTCATGACGTGATTACTTATCACCAATATGCTAACCCCGGGGTTTACAAAGCGACACTTTTGCTGACGGATCCTCCTGGTGATACCGATACCTGTTCGATTACCATCCATATCAGCAACGGGACCAACCTTACCGGAATCTGTGAAGATTCTCACGGGCTGAATTATGAGTATTATGGTACCGTTCTGATCGGAGATCAATGGTGGTTCTCAAAGAATGTTTGTTTTGGGGATACGGCCCTTTGGTACCGGTCACCGGTGACAAACAACTGGCCTGCCTATTTTGAATACGGGCATTTGTATACTGTGGGACAGCTCGGAGGTTGTTGTCCGCCCGGATGGAGGCCACCGACGCGGCAAGATTGGGAGAAACTATTTGCTAATTATCCGGAGGAAAAACTTTATGAAGCTTTGATGCCGGGAGGCGAGTCGGATTTCGGAGCGACACTCGGGGGTAAGGGAAACGGCATGACTGCTCTATCAGCCGTTTACTCCGGGAAGGATAAACATGGAGATTACTGGTCGGTTTCACATCCTACAGCGACTACATTGACCCATTGGATGGTTTCTTTTGATTCAAAGAATGAACGCGTCACCTGGGGTTTTAATTCCTCAGGGAACCTCCTGCAAGCAGTAAGGTGCGTGAAAGACAATTGAAGATTTTCGACTGAAGATTTTCGATCTGCGATTTATGTTCTAGAACCGGAACATTATGGAATATCTTTATCAAATTTGGGAAGCTAAAACTATGAAAATGAAAACCACGAAAAGAATGTTCATGTGCCTGGGGATGACCCTTATGGCGGGATCCCTGATGATGGTACAGGCGCAGGACCGGTTGAAGGATATGCCGGGATATGCTCAGTATCAGGAAATGTCGCCGGAGATCCGGGGATCCGTAAAACAGGGTGCCCTGATGGTTACCTGGTCGGAGGATAGTAAAACATTTGATTATCAATTGAATGGAAAGAAGTATACGTACGATATCAAGAAGCTGAGGGCGGTTGAAAGCGGAGCGGCTCCGGCTGATGCAGGTAATGCACGTATGGGCTTCCCCGGAGGTGGCGGACGCGGTCAGGGGAACATGGGCCGGGGTACCGGCGAACGGGTTCAGCGCGGCAGACAGTATACCATTGCTATTTCACCTGACGGAACTATGAAGGCGTTTCACAAAGACCGAAATCTATATCTGGGTAAGGCTGACGGAACGGAAGTAATTGCAATCACCACTGAAGGCAATGACAAGAATCGCATTAAATTCGGTTCGGCCAGCTGGGTATATGGTGAAGAGCTGCGCCAGTCCACAGCCATGTGGTGGTCGCCCGACGGCAAGAAGCTAGCCTTTTATAAGTTTGATGAAGGCAAGGTGCTGGATTATTATCTTCAGTACAACCAGTTGAAACTGCAGGATTCGGTAGAGATCGAGCCATATGTTAAGGTTGGAGGGAATAATCCGGTACCGGAACTCCATGTGTATGACCTGGTAACGAAGAAGATCACCAAGATGGATATCCGTGAAGGCAAGCCGTTTGATAATAAGGTGGTTGGACATTATATTTATGATATCAGCTGGTCGCCCGATGGTACGGAACTGATATTCCACCGGACCAACCGGAAACAGGATATCATGGAAGTTGCCGCAGCGAATCCCGAAACCGGCAAGTGCCGTGTGGTGATGCATGAAGAGTGGCTGCCCAGCTATACAGAGAATTCTCCGATGATGATGTTCCTCAAGGATAACAACCGGTTCATCTGGGTATCGGAGCGCACCGGGTTCAAGAATTACTATCTGTATGACCGTACCGGTACTTTGCTGGCCACCCTCACCAATCATCCGTTTGAAGTTGCCAATGTCGTTAAGGTGGATGAAGGGGCCGGTTTCCTTTGGTACATGACCCGCAGCGGAGATAATTACATGAAACTGCAGCTTCACCGGGTTGGCCTGGATGGGAAAGGCGATATTCGCCTGACAGATCCGGCTTACAACCACCGGGTGAACCTGTCACCGAATGGTAAGTATTTCATTGATATAGCCCAGACCCATGATGTTGCCTCGTTTACGCAACTTGTTGATATGAAGGGGAAAGTGCTTGCCAGGCTGGCTGATAGTGATCTCACAAAATTCAACCAGCTCGGGCTGAAAAAGGTTGAGCTGTTTACCTACAAGTCGGCCGACGGTGTAACGGAACTGCACGGAATGCTTCATTTTCCATCGAATTTTGACCCCACCAAGAAGTATCCTGTGATTTGCTCTGTTTATGGCGGTCCGGAAACCAACGGTGCCAGCGAAAACTTCTCAACGCCAAACTCCATGACTGAATACGGATTTCTGGTTGCGACCTTTGATTTCCGCAGTGCTGCTGGACGGGGTAAGAAATTCATGGATCCTTACTATGCTCACCTGATGATCGTTGAGATTGATGACCTGGCGGCAGGTGTTAAAGCCCTTGGAACCCGGCCTTATGTGAATAAGGACAAAGTCGGAATATATGGAACTTCCTATGGCGGCACCACATCGGCAGCAGCCATTCTGCGGTATCCGGATTTGTTCCATGCCGCCTGCGCCAATTCGGGTGTAATGGATTTCCGGAACTATGATGATATCTACACCGAACGTCATGCCGGTTTGCTTGAGGAACATCTGGCTGATTATGAAGCCGGTACCCTCGGAAATTATGCCGCCAACCTGAAGGGCCACCTGATGATCTATTACGGAACCTCTGATAATAATGTTCATCCGGCCAACTCACTCCAGCTGATCCGCGCGCTGCAAAAGGCAGGCAAGAGTTTCGAAGTCCAGGTGGGACCCGATATGGGACACACGGCACTGAATTTTGACCGGATGATGGAGTTTTTTATCGAGTATCTGGTGATGAGGTAAAAAATGGTTGCCGGTTGCCGGTTGCCGGTTGGGCCAGAACTGTCATTCCGGCGGAGGCCGGAATCCCCTGCCAGGTGCTCCGAGGCAGGAGATTCCGGCTTTCGCCGGAATGACAGGATAGGCGGAATGACAGGTAGCCGGAATGACTGCCTTTAATCTGGAACTGGTCATCGAAAGCCTGATCACCGAACCATGTGAATCATAATTGGTTACGATACAGTCCTTGCAAACAATTTGATTGCCAAAGCGGTCATCAGTCCGGTAATGACCACAAGGGCGGTGACGGCAGGCCAGATTTCGCTCCATATCCACCCTTGAGTCGATATCGTCCGCATGGCGTGAACCGCATAGGACAGCGGGTTGGCCTGAGCGATTGCCTTTAGCCAGTGAGGCATGGCTGAGGTCGGGAACATGGCGTTACTGGTAAACATCAGGGGCATCGTGAGGAAGTTGGTAATGGCCATCAGGGTTTCCATCGACTTGATCCGGGAGGCCAGGGACAGGGATATCCCACCCATGAACATTCCGAAGATTCCCGACAGAATCAGCATAACCAATACTCCTGGAAACCCGGTGACGAAATGAACCCCGAGAAACAGGCTGATGATCACAATAATGAGGGCTTGAAGAATCGTCTGGAATCCGATTGAGAACAATTTTCCCAGCGGAATTGCAGCCCTGTGAATCGGGGCGGCCAGCATTTTGTTCAGGAAACCGGTACGGCGGTCCCAAACAATGGTTGTGCCTCCGAAGACTCCACCAAACAGTGCTGTCATGATCATCACGCCGGGAGCCATGAAATCGAGATAGTTACCGGTTCCGAGCATTTTTGCTGCCTCGGGGTTGCTGGTGAGCCCTGCCATGGAGTATCCCATAAGCACCAGCCAGACGAGAGGCTGGATTACAATCATCAGGATCCGGGCTTTTTGTTGAACAAACTTCTTGATCTCCCGCCAGAAAACCCAATAAATATCTGAAAATAAAATTTTTAAACTCATCCTCTTGCCCTCCTCATTTGATTTCTTGATCTGAATGCGCTCTCCTTGTCAACCGAATCCTCACGCATCCCATGCCCGGTATGGTGCAGGAAAACATCGTCCAGGGTAGCCCCGGGAATTTCTGCGGAGAGGGCGGTTTTCAGGTTGGCCGGGGTATCGAGGGTTTTGATCACACCCCGGTCGATGATGGCAATCCGGTCGCATAGGGAGTCGGCCTCGTCCATATAATGGGTAGTCAGGAAGATCGTCATTTTGATCTCCTCCCGCAGGTGGTTCACATATTTCCAGATCTCCCGGCGTGTCTGGATATCGAGTCCCAGAGTGGGTTCATCCAGAAACAGCAGCCTGGGCCGGTGAATCAGGCCACAGGCGATATCCAGCCGTTTGCGCATCCCGCCGGAGTAAGTTTCTGCTTTATCCTTGGCACGGCTTTTCAGGTCGACCATGGTGAGTACCTCATCGATTCGAATGGCAGCCTCTTTTTTGGAAATATGGTAAAATCCGGCCTGAAGACGAAGGTTTTCATAACCAGTTAAGGCATCTTCCACTGCCAGGTCCTGAGATACATAGCCGATTGTCAATCGGGCCTGGTAGGCCTGTTTTGTGATATCGATGCCGCTCACGATGGCGGTTCCGCTTGTCGGGCTGATGAGCGTGGTGAGCATGGCAATGGTGGTAGACTTTCCGGCACCGTTGGGACCGAGGAATCCGAAGATTTCTCCTTCCCTCACGGAAAAGCTGACATTGTCTACCGCCAGCACACCGCCCTTGTAAAGCTTTGTAAGGCCCCGGGCCTCAATAATATTATTCATTTTCCTGATGGGTTAATTGCCTGCCTGACAATGAAGGTCCCGGCAACGGCTATAGACAAACCGGCGCGAAATTAGTTTAACAGGAGTGATATAACCAAAACCCTCCGGTTTTTATTTTGCTACCTTTGGTTTAGCCAAACCAGCTTCTATGAATGATCGTATCGCCCGGATTGAGGTTCTTCCCATTAGCATCAAACTGAAAAAGCCTTTCGTAATTTCCCTTGGAAAGGTAGAATACGCCGGAAATGTTGTAGTCAGGATTCATACCCGTTCGGGCCTCAGGGGTTATGGTGAGTGCTGCCCATTTCTCACGATCAACGGCGAGAGCCAGGAGACGGCACTGGTGGTGAGTAAGTATTTGAAAAAGGTTCTGTCAGGTCAGGATCCCCTTGATATCGAGGGGTGTATTGAAAGAATGGACAAGGCAATCTATGGCAACCGATCGATTAAGAGTGCTTTTGACATAGCCCTGCATGATATTGCCGCACAGGCAGCCGGGTTGCCGCTTTTCCGGTTTTTGGGCGGAAACGCAATCCGTCCGCTGGTGACCGATTATACCGTGAGTTTTGGCCCGGTTGAGGCCATGGTTGAGGAGGCGCTTGACATTCAGAAAAGAGGATTTCCGGCGATCAAGGTAAAGGTTGGAGGAACCCGTGAGGATGATTTGGTCAGAATCCTATCCATACGGGAGGCGGTTGGTCCCGATATTCCCCTGCGGCTGGATGCCAACCAGGGCTGGAGTGTTGATACTGCAATCAGCGTACTTTCGGCACTCGGTGGAATGAACGTTGAATTTTGCGAGGAGCCGATTGCCCGCTGGGATTTCATGAATCTGGCGCTAGTCAGGAAGAATAGCCCGATACCGGTTATGGCGGATGAG